>JGI20206J14855_1000093_pt1 | contig 33317 bp, 27 predicted proteins | sample NGESurdeep092012_6_FD_14855 | JGI IMG/M metagenome (IMG submission 14855) | reverse complement strand
ACTCCGCCAGCCATTGCAACAACATTCAATGCATTAGTAAAAGCTGAAACTACCACCGGACCCGGAGTTTGTACATTACCTGAGACCTGCACCACTATGGAACGTGGTTGTCCTAACGATACAGAAATATTTGTAGAAACCGGGATTACCTTTTTAAAACGGGCGTAAATGATTGAGCGTGCATTGTCAAAAGTTAAGCCCTGAACAGTAATTTTACCCAAACCCTGCGGGAAAATGGAGCCATCGCGGGCTACAATATAATCCTGTTCGAAATCAGCACCACCCCAAAGAGAAACAACGATGTGATCTCCCACTCCTATTGGATAATCGGAAGGCGGAGTAGAAAGTTCTGCAAGCTGAAGTATCTGGTTGTTTTGAAAAAGATTACTTCCATAAACAGATTCAGGACTTGCTAATGTACTTTTAAAATTATCTTTTTGGGTACTATCTTTAGATATTATATTTTTATTACTTATTTCCGGGCTAGATCTATGAATATCTTCTCCTGGTTTTTGCGATTGCTGGTTATAATCTTTTAAATAGTTCATTAGATCAGAAGGAGAAGCGTTTTTCAAGGCATTTGGATCAATGGGCACATCACCCTGGTCTGTAGGAACTTGTGCATACACAGAATGAAAAGTAAATAGGGATAAAAAAACAGAAAAGAATAATAGGGTTACGGTTTTTTTACAGGAAAAACCTGTTTTAAGAAGATTCATTGTTAGGGGGTTAATGTGCAATATTCTATTGAAACGTTCAAATATAGGTTTTTATTTTAGTGGCGCGCTCAATGCCTCATTGAATTGCAGCCAGATTTCTTTAACAATTTCTACCTTTGGTTTTATTTCAACTCATCTATACTTGCATGATTTTGACAGGCTTTTGCAATTTCCTGGTAAAGGGCTGAAAGGTCTCTGACTGGCAGGAGGGTTTTTAGAAAAAAAGAGAATCTGAAAAATTTGTTCTTTTACCGGCACCTTTCAGTAAATACATTTCCGTTTTAGTGGTCATTGCCAAGTGAGAAAATGAATGGAATTATTTCATTCCAAAACTTTTTCCATTTGCATACTTCGCGATCCTTTGATAAGGATTTTTGCGTTTTGAAGATGGGAGGTTTTATACCAATCTCTTGCCTGTAAAGAGTTTTCGCAATTAATATAATTGTTTTTAATTTCTTTGAAATTCTTTCCGACCAGCACCACCGCATACCATTTATGCAGGTCAATTAATGAAAGAATAGCTGCATGTTCTTTTTCGCTATCATCACCTAACTCCATCATACTTCCCAATAAAAGCACTTTTTTATCGCCTTTCATATTTGCGAAATTTTCTATCGCGGCTTTCATGCTTCCGGGATTGGCATTATAAGCATCGAGAATAATAGTATTGGAATCTTTTTGAATTAACTGCGACCGGCTGTTTGAAGGGGCGTAATTTTCTATCGCATTTTTTATTTTTTCCTTCTCAACTTTAAAATATTTACCCACACAAAAGGCTGCAAGTATATTGGGCAAATTATATCCACCTACTAAATTGGTTGTAATAATTATTGGTTTGGCATCATCAATTTTTACTTCAAGAAAAGGATCATTTTTCAAAATAATTCCATTCACATTTTCATTTTTGCTACCATAAAAAATTACGTCTTTCATTGATTTACTCAATTCAAAAACAGCAACATCATCCGTATTTACAAAAGTAGTTCCTTTGTTATTTTTTAGATAATCAAATAATTCGCCTTTCCCCTTTTTTACATTTTCCACACCTCCGAATCCTTCTAAATGCGCTTTCCCAATATTGGTTATTAATCCATGCGTAGGTTGCGCATAATCGCAGTAACCAGCAATTTCATTGAGATGATTAGCACCCATCTCCACAACAGCTATTTCTGCATCGCGTTTTATTTTTAAAATAGTAAGCGGGATTCCGATATGATTATTCAGATTTCCTTTGGTGGTATAAGTTTTAAAAGTGGTGGAGAGCACTTCGTTCAATAATTCTTTCGTTGTAGTTTTTCCGTTACTGCCGGTGATTGCTATAAAAGGAATTTGAAATTGTTGACGGTGATGTTTTGCCAATTGCTGCAAAGTTTCCAATGCATCTGCTACCTCTATTATTCTTTTATCTTCAAAATTTAATTTTTCATCTGCTACAACATAAGCTGCGCCTAAATCCAGCGCTTGCCTTGCAAAATGATTTCCATTAAAATTCGGCCCTTTTAAAGCAAAGAAAAAATCATCTTTTTGTAATTTTCTTGAATCAGTTTGTATGGAAGGAAACTGTTGATAAATTTTATAAATCTCTTCTATATTCATTGGGCAAATTTATGTTTTAGGTTTCGTCCTTTTAAAAATAATATAAATTTTTAAGAATCTTTTTTCAGATATTCATTATACATGATAAACTTTTTAATTGAAATTATTCCACTCTTCATTTTTCCGATCTTCAAAAAAACATAATTGTTTAACTTGTGCACTCTCCTTTTTAAAATTTATTGATTCTGATGAAAAAAATCTGGGTAACTTTTTTCCTTCTTACTTCTCTTAAATTTTTCGCATTTTCACAAGCGCCAAATGCGGCCATTCATTGGTCTGACAGCGTTTTTAATTCTTTAAATGACGATCAAAGAATTGCGCAGTTAATCATATTACGCGAAAGCAGTTATAATCGGGAGGGGCCTGTATATTATGATTCAGCAATTACCGAAGCGATTAAAAAATACAATATTGGCGGCATCGTGCTTTTCCAGGGAACACCGGTAAAACAGGCTGATTTTATTAATTATTTTCAAAGCATTGCAAAAACACCATTGATGGTTTGCATAGACGCAGAGTGGGGTCTGGGTATGCGTTTGGACAGTGTAACTCCGCTCAACCACCAGATGATGCTGGGTGCAATGAATGATTCTTCCTTGGTTTATCAATATGGAAAATTAGTTGGGCGGCAATGTAAAAGAATGGGTATCCAGGTAAATTTTGCACCCGTTGTTGATATCAATAATAATCCCAATAACCCGGTAATTAATGACCGTTCGTTTGGAGAAAATAAATACAAAGTAGCGCGTTATGGAATTGCATACATGGAAGGGATGCAGGCTGAAGGCGTGATGTCATGCGCCAAACATTTTCCCGGCCATGGAGATGTTTCGGTGGATTCCCATTTAGATCTTCCGGTGATCAATAAATCAATGGCCGAATTGGATTCATTGGAATTGTATCCTTTCAAAAGAATATTTGCAGCAGGCGTGCCCAGTGTGATGATCGCGCATCTTTATGTTCCTGCTATTGATTCCACTCCAAATATGGCTACTTCTTTATCAAAAAAAAATGTTACCGGTTTGCTTCGCAATCAACTTCATTATGATGGATTAACTTTTACGGATGCGCTCGGTATGAAAGGAGTTGCCAAATATTTCCCCGGAGGACAGATCGATGTGCAATCGTTAATTGCTGGGAATGATATTCTTGATCTTCCGGAAAATGTGGATTCTGCCATTGCAAAAATCAGGCAGGCAATTGATAGTAATCAATTAACCTGGAACGATATTTATGAAAAATGCAAAAAAGTACTCAGATATAAATATATGTATGGTGTTGCCAATGCGCAACCAATAAATACGGATCACCTGGCTTTTGATTTGAATAAAGGAATTCATGAAATGAAAAAAATGGTAGCCGAAAATGCAATCACTGTTTTAAGTAATAAAGACAAAGAATTTTTCCCATTAACCGATGAAAATAAAAAAATTGCTTACGTGGGAATTGGCATTGACAGCGCTAATACATTTGCCTCAAGATTGCAAAATGATTTAAAGTCCGATGCATTTTATTTTAATTATAAAGAAGATTCCTCAAGAATCGCCTCAACCGTTGAATTAATAAAAAGCCACTACAATGCAGTGGTGATAGGGGTTCACGATTACAACCGCTATCCACGCAACAATTTTGGAATCAGTGATTATGCTTTGGATCTGATCAAGCAACTTCAACAAAGTGATAGTGCGAATTATAAAACCATTTTGTTTGATTTTGGAAATCCGTACGCGCTTAAAAACTTTTGCGATGCCAAAAATTTAGTAGCTTGTTATGAAGATGATTCAATCACACAAAACGCAGCAGCAGATATCCTGGAAGGAAAAATAATCGCCAAAGGAACTTTATCCGTTACGGTTTGCCCTGAATATAAATATGGAAGTGGAATAATCAGCAAGAGAGTTATGCCACTTGCAACGCCCGATGAAGAGGGAATTAATGGTTTACAAATGACGCACGATATTGATTCAATTGCTACTCTGGGAATCACTGGCAAGGCCTATCCAGGTTGTGTTGTATTAATTGCCCGTCATGGAAAAATTATTTTTGAAAAAGCGTATGGCACCTACAATTACGATACCCCGGAGCCTGTCAATCTGAATTCAATTTATGATATGGCATCGGTAACAAAAATTTGCGGTACTACTTTAGGTGTTATGAAATTGTACGATGAAGGAAAGTTAAGACTTGATAAAACTTTGGGAACTTATTTACCCTGGGTAAGGAAAAGCGATAAAGCAAACCTGAATATTGAAAAAATCCTGCTGCACCAGGCAAGGCTTGTTGCGGATGTTGTTTTCTACAAGAAAACCGTTGACCCGGTTACAGGAAAGCCACTTCCTCAATATTTTCAGCCGGATTCATCGGATAAATTTAGTGTAAGGGTTGCACAGAATTTATACTTGCGAACAGGTTATGATAAGATCATGAACCAGAGTATTGTTGACAGCAAGCTTCTTCCCACTGAAAAATATGTTTATAGCGACAATGATTTCATTTTAATGGCAGATGTAGTCCGTGCTATCTCAGGATTGAGAATTGATAAATATGCTGATAAATATTTTTATAAACCAATGGGGCTTACTTCGATCGGATTTAATCCAAGAGACAGGTTTGATACCAATTTGGTTGCCCCGACAGAATTGGATACCTATTTCCGTTTTCAACATTTACATGCGGATGTTCATGATGAGGGAAGCGCCATGTTTGGAGGGGATGCCGGACATGCAGGCCTGTTCAGCAATGCAGAAGATATCGGAGCTATCCTTCAAATGTTTTTAGATGGCGGCTCATTCAATGGAAAACAATATATTAAGCCTTCAACCCTAACTTTATTTACTGCCTACAATTCAAGTATCAGCCGTCGCGGTATCGCTTTTGATAAACCTCAAGAGGATAATTATACCACTACAGATCCCCATCCTTACCCGTCGAGGTTTGCTTCGCCACTTACCTTTGGCCACACTGGATACACAGGGACTGCAATCTGGGTAGATCCAAAATATGATCTGGTTTATGTATTTTTAAGCAATCGGGTGAATCCTACGAGAAGCACGAACTTATATAAATACAACATAAGAGGAGCTATTGAAGATGCGGTTTACAAAGCGATGGTGCCAGCGATTTCTGAAGTATTGGAAAGAGAAGAATTGGAAAAGAAAAATAAAGAATAGCGAGGGAAGAATATTCAATGCTCAATAAAAAATAATCAATATTCAAATGAAAGATGAAAGACGTAAACGAACAAATAAGTTGAATTTCAATTTCATTTTTGTACTTTTAAATAGATCACTAATTAACCAATAAACATATACATCATGGAATATCCTTATCAGATAAAAACTTTGGAAGAATACAAAGAAGCCTATAAAAAAAGTGTTGAAAATCCCGATGAATTCTGGGGTCAGGTAGCAGACAACTTTTTTTGGAGAAAGAAATGGGATAAAGTTTCAGAATGGAATTTTAAAGAGCCAAAGATAGAGTGGTTCAAAGGTGCCAAACTTAACATCACCGAAAATTGTATTGATCGTCACTTAAAAGATCTGGGTGAAAAACCTGCCATCATCTGGGAGCCAAATAATCCCGAAGAAAGAACGAGAATAGTTACCTATACAAGATTGCACAAAAGAGTTTGCCAGGTGGCCCAAATGCTTATTAATAATGGCGTAAAAAAAGGGGATCGCGTTTGTATCTATATGGGCATGGTTCCAGAGCTGGCTTACGCGGTGTTGGGCTGCGCAAGAATAGGTGCTATCCATAACGTTATTTTTGGAGGATTTTCTGCGCAAAGTATTGCAGACCGCGTGGACGACTCGAAGGCAGAATTTATTATAACCTGCGATGGCGCTTATCGTGGGGCCAAAGACATTCCTTTAAAAAGTGTTATAGACGATGCTTTGATCGGAAATAAAACCATAAAAAAAGTAATTGTCTTTACAAGAACCAGGCGACCTGTTTCCATGATAAAAGGCAGGGATGTATGGTGGGAAGATGAAATGGAATTTGCATTATCACAAATAGAAAAAAATAATGAAGTAGAATTTCCTGCCGCTGAGATGGATGCAGAAGACCCGCTTTTTATTTTATATACATCAGGTTCTACCGGCAAGCCAAAAGGCGTAGTACACACCAATGCCGGATACATGGTATGGACAACTTACACATTTGTAAATACTTTTCAATATAAACCCGGAGATGTTTATTTCTGTACAGCAGATATTGGCTGGATAACAGGGCACAGCTATATTGTGTATGGCCCATTGGCGGCAGGTGCTACCAGCCTTATGTTTGAAGGAATTCCTACCTGGCCCGATGCCGGAAGGTTTTGGGACATTATAGATAAGTACAAGGTGAATATTTTATATACAGCGCCGACTGCTATCAGAAGTTTGATGAGTTATGGATTGGATCCGTTGAAAGGAAAAGATATGTCCACCTTAAAAGTATTGGGAAGTGTGGGCGAACCGATCAATGAAGAAGCATGGCATTGGTATGATGAAAATATTGGGGGGAAAAAATGCCCGATAGTTGATACATGGTGGCAAACAGAAACTGGCGGAATCTTAATTTCAACTTTAGCCGGAGTAACACCTTCAATTCCAAGCTGGGCAACCTTGCCGCTTCCTGGTGTACAACCCGTACTGGTAGACGAAAATGGAAAGGAAGTAACCGAAATGGATGAGAACGGTTTGTTAAAAGGCAACCTTTGCATGAAAGCGCCGTGGCCGGGAATTTTGAGAACCACTTATGGAGATCATGAACGTTTCCGGAAAAATTATTTTGCCACTTATGAAGGATTATATTTTAGCGGCGACGGCGCATTAAAAGATAAAGAAGGTAATTACAGAATTACAGGAAGAGTGGATGATGTGTTGAATGTAAGCGGACACCGCATTGGTACCGCTGAAATTGAAAATGCGATCAATATGCATGCGGGTGTGGTAGAAAGCGCGGTGGTAGGTTATCCTCATCCTATAAAAGGGCAAGGTATTTATGCTTTTGTGATTACTGAAAAGAAACATCCTGAAGACGAAAGATCTAAACAGGATATATTAGAAACAGTTTCACGAATTATTGGCCCTATCGCAAAGCCTGATAAAATACAATATGTAAATGGCCTTCCGAAAACAAGAAGTGGAAAAATAATGCGCCGCATACTTCGTAAAATTGCTGAAGGTGAAATGGAAAACCTGGGTGATATTACTACTTTACTGGATCCCGGAATAGTGGATGAAATAAAGAAAAATAAAGTATAAAAAATCCCGAAAAATATTCTTTAGTTGATCTTAAACTTTTGGAAAGTTTGAAACTTTCCAAAAGTTATTTTCTTTCCTTTGCACCATGCATCCTAAAAATTTATCCATCAGCGATTTTGATTATTCTTTGCCCGAAGAAAAAATCGCCGCTTATCCTTTGCTGCAAAGAGATCGGTCTAAATTATTGATCTATGCGAATGGAAATATTTCAGAAGATATTTACAGAAATATTGCGGATCATTTACCCGAAAAATCTTTCCTGGTTTTTAATGATACCAGGGTGATTAAAGCAAGGATTTTATTTCAGAAAGCAACCGGTGGAATAATAGAAATATTTTGCTTAGAACCGCATGAAAAAATAAATGATTATTCCATTATACTTTCTCGAAAAAAACCTACAAGATGGAAATGCATGATTGGCGGCGCCGGAAAATGGAAAGAAAAGTTTCTTGAAAAAGAAATTGTAATTGAGGGAAATAAAATAATGCTCAGGGCTGCTTTGGTAGAAAAGCTAAGCGATGCTTATGTAGTAGAATTAAGTTGGGATCCTGAAAATTATTCTTTTGCAGAAATTATAGAACATGCTGGAGAAACACCATTGCCACCTTACATAAAAAGGAAAGCAGAAGAAAGCGATTCAGAAACTTACCAGACAATTTATTCAGCGCATGAAGGCTCTGTGGCTGCGCCCACAGCCGGTTTGCATTTTACCAAAGAAATATTTGCTTCATTAAAGAATAAAAATATTGATACTGGATTTGTGACATTGCATGTAGGCGCAGGCACTTTTAAACCGGTAAAATCCGAACATATGGAAGGTCATGAGATGCATGCAGAATGGATAGATGTTTCTACACAATTTATTCAGCAATTAATTCAAAATATTTCGCACGGCGTATTTTGTGTAGGTACTACTTCGGTAAGAACCATTGAAAGCCTTTACTGGATGGGGTTAAAGACTTTGATGAATCCCGGGATTGAATATGATGATTTGAAAATAAATCAATGGGAAGTATATGAAGATGTTTTTAAAAATAATAACTGTTCTGTGGAGAAATCTTTACAATCTCTTCTTACTTATCTTCAAAATAAAAAAACAAGAAGGCTTTTTATCCAGACACAAATTATTATTGCGCCCGCCTATTCTTTTAAAATCGCAAATGGGATCATCACTAATTTTCATCAGCCAAAATCTACTTTATTACTTTTAGTTGCGGCAATGATTGGCGGAGAATGGAAAAATATTTATGAGTATGCGCTGAGTCAAGAATTCAGGTTTCTGAGTTATGGCGACGGTTGTTTGATTTATAATGATCCCTACTTTGGTGGATAGACTTGAGTCTGTATATGAAATACGCCAGCGCGGAGGCACCTACAAATCCAACTGTTCCATTTTGTGCAAGATTAAAGTGATGAATCGAAAAGATAAAAAAGAAAATCATCATCGTAAGAAGCCATGCAATGCGAATTATGATGCCTGCTATCGAACTTCCAGCATATTTTCTGAAAAGAAAACTTGCAGCCAATGCCATAATTATAATTGGTATGAGTAAATATTCATCCATGATCAAAAATTTAAAAAATTATTTAAAATTTCTACCTTCTGTTTTCGCCTTCAGCCTAATTCACCATCTTATCTGCACAACAACTGCTGGCAAAGGCTTCCGGCTTGGCTTTAAAAGCGAAGCCCATTCCGAGAATGTAACCCATAGCTTCGCGCAAAGCTTCGTTACTCTTAAAATGAGGATTGGTATTGATGTCTGCATGTACTTCCATGTCCACATCATATTGTGTAAATAAATCGCAAAGTTCATAAGCGATCTCAATGCTCCTGGCTACTTCTACCAACATACGTTCTTTGATACTGTACTTTGTTGTAGTCTTTTCATTATGAATAAACATAAAGCCTCCGCGGCCTTCGCGAAGGAAAACAATCACTGTAGCAAATTCTGTTTCGTGGCTTTTTACCTGGCTGTCGGTGCCGATGCAAACTTTTAATTTGTTGCCTGCTTCGGTTTCTTTTTGGATGGCATTTTCTACTGCATTTTTTATTGGCAAATCAATAATGTCTCCATTAAATCTTCTCCATAACATAAAATAAGGTTTTTTAAAAGTACCGATATTTTGGAAAAAGTGTGAAAAAAATTTGGAATGACATATCCGGGGTTTGCATTTTTCAGTAAACAAACAAATAATCAGGGATTCTTGTTCAGGAAAAATATTCAATGATCAATAGGCAATAATCAATGTCCAATAATAAATATTCAATATTCAACATCCAATAATCAATGATCAATATTGAATGATCATCTCTATAAAAAACAAAAGGGGCCAGCCCCTAACGCTGACCCCTAACTTACACATGAATCTACCTTACAGTTTTACAATTCTTTGTGTTGTTGTTTGGGAGTTACTTATGATTTGCATTACATAAATTCCGTTAGGAGAATTGCTAATATTTATATTTGTCAACCCCGCATCAGCATTACCGGATTTGATAATACGTCCACTCATATCGGCTATGAAGTAATTATAATTTTGCGAAGCATTCACTGTTATTTCCGAACTTACTAATGATGAAATTGTAAACTTGCCATTTACTGCTCCCACTGGTTTTAAAGCAATAACATTTGAGTAAATAACCTGCCCACTAAAGGAAATTGCTTTTAGGCGATAAAAAATAATATCATTTACAATTGGCACATAATCAAAACTTTTTGCTCCCGGCGGCAATGATGTAAGATTGGTGAAAATAGAGCCATTAAAAGAACTTTCTATTGAGAGGCTTTGCAGTGGAGAATTCGAAATAATACTCCAGCTTAAATCATGTTTTCCGTCATTATTATCTCCTGTAAGCAAAATATTTTCGATTGGCAAAACGCTTAACGCAGAAAGTGTACCGCTTATTCTGTAGGAACCCAAACTACCATAATTAGTAGTGTTTGCATTTCCTGCACCTTGCACAACCAAATAATAATTCCCGGCCATTAAAGTTGTATCTATTGATACATCCAATTTATCTTCAGGATTATAATTTTGTACAACATTATAAGAAGAATCAAGTAAAGTAACCTGAACATCTAAATCTGCACCTTCATTATCTGGACCTACGGAATAAGGTGCAGCATTCAATTGCAGAGCTGCATCCTGGGGTAAATTTATTTTGAATGCGTCCTTGTCTGTATTGGTAGATATAATTCCATCTTCAGAAAATTGAGTATTCACTACATTTATCACTGCAGGATTTACCTTCGGATCATCACTATAATCATCCGTGCGATAAGTAAACCCATTTCTGGATGTTATCATAGATAAGTTATCCTGATTGTCTGTGCATCCACTTGGCGTAGGACCATTATTCCATCCCGTCAAATTTCTATAATAACTGTTACCCATAACTGGCGCCCAACTTGTTTGACCAGCACCCAAACCTTCATTATAGGTGTCTAATAAAGTACAACTTCCATTATAAGTTGACTGATGAATAAGACCAAGAGTATGGCCGCTTTCATGAGTGCAACATTCCGCTACCATTTTTGTATCATAGTCCAGCATATTAGAGAAAACAAACGCCGGAGTTTCATCGCCCCAAATAAATGAACCCGTAAATGCCACACCTCCTACTCCCTGGTACCAGGCGTTGGTAGGCGTTATAATAATTCTGGTCCTTTGAGCTAATGGCGCTGCGTAATAAACTGTTGAATCAGTAGTAATATTAACATTAAAAGGGCGGTAGTCTTCAGATACAAGATTAAATATTTCTGTTATCTGGTCATCAGTCATTCCCGATGGTGCGCAATAAAGAGGACCATTACTATTCCACGCGGTTCCTGCAACTGTTTCGCCATCGAAATCAAGAAATATAGTTGCTTTGGCAGAAGGAAGGCTGCTTAACATTACCTGGCTATATGATTGAAAAGTCATTATCATTATCAATGAGAGAAAGATGACAGATAGATTCGTTTTCATGGTTTTTGGATTTAGGAATATCCCGTTTTAGGAGAACGGTCTGGTTGATTTTGCAATTAATAATCTTCTATAAGCGAAACAGTTTTAATTTTATTCATTGCATAAGCCCCATCACTTGCTCTGCTCAATTCAAAGCCATCCGCATATTTTTGATTAATGATACGGCCTATATATAAAACAGAATTATCAGAATTAATTCTTCTGGAAATAGATAATATGGTATTATCTAATCCAGGCGATTGTACTATAACACTATACAAACTATCACAGCGCTTAATTGAAGAAGTTACAATGCCATTGAACGAAAAATTAGCAAAATTAATTTTCACTTTGCTGCCTTGAGGTGTGGTGAATGCTTTATCAAGCTCCGTCACCGAAGTAGGTAAATTATTAGAGTATCTATTAAAATAATTTTGTCTGTTGGAAGAAAGTATCTGAGCCTGAGCAGTAAAAGAGCACGTTATAACAATGCACAATGCCATCACTTTGTACATGATTTTCATAGATCGGATTTTAGTTTTTTATAAATTTCGGACACGTATAAAACGAGCAACTAATAAAAATATTTCACATTACAAGTGAAAAAGTTATTGAAAATAAAATTTTGGGGAAAAGTACGCAGTTAAAAGTATTAGTACTGTCCTGTGCTTAGTAAAACCAACGTGCAGGCTTCCATCACAGGAATTCCATTCTTCCTTGCAAGAGAGGATAGTTCTTCATTTTCAGCGCCAGGATTGAATATGATGCGTTTTGGCTTTTGGGAGAAGATAAAATTATAATGCTCTTTCTGATGATCTGCATTGAGGTAAAGAGTTACAGTGTCTAAATTTTCAATTGGCTTTTCTTCGGTACCTATTTCTACATCACTCACTTTGCCGCTATGTTTACCAATCGCAACTACATCATGCCCTTTTTCGCGAAGTTTATTTATTGCGAGATAACTGTATCGTGAAGGATTGGGAGAAGCGCCCAACACAAGGGTTTTTTTATTGATCATACTGATGTGATTAAAAAACTTTTGCTTTAAACCCGGAAAGATCTTTTATCTTTTTATAATAAAATTCATTACGATGTTACAACGAATTCAAAATATTTAAATAATAAAAAACCAGACTTTCAGTCAAAGGTAAATTTACTAAAACTCTTTACCATGAGTCATTTTTATCATTCCGCGAACTAAAAAAGGGAAGTCTTTTATAATTCGGATAAATATATCCGTGCTTCGTTCTTTACCAAATAATTTTTGAATGAATCTTCCATTTCTCAAACGCTTATTAAAAACTTTTTGCCATTGTAGCACATATTGAAGTTCCATTTTTTCTCTGCTGATATTTTGCGAAAGAAAAGAATGTATACTTTCAAAAGCAATTTTAGCAGAATGGAATGCCATGCTCATGCCGTTTCCGCAAAGCGGTGTTATCATGCCTGCTGCATCACCCAACAATATTACATGATCTTCTATCTGTGATTTTTTATCAAAACTTATTTGAGAAATAGTAACAGGTTCTGCAAATAAAAATTCAGATTCCGAAAATATTTTTTTTAGAAAAGGATTTTTATACAAAACATTTTTCTCCATTTCTTTTATAGAATTATTATTCACCTTTAAATTTTGCGCAGAGGTTAAATAACACAAACAATAGGTATCATTTTCAATTTTCGAAATACCACAATAACCCTTATTAAAATTGTGCAAAGCAATCGTATCAAAAGGAAATTCAGTTTTAATATGATATTTCACACCGATGTAATTATTAAGCTTTCCTGGTTTTTGTTTTATAAATTCCCGTTGCCATTTTATATCCAGATTACTTTTCTTACCAAAACTTCCGGCAACTACATAAGATGTAATTTCTCCGCCATTGAATTTAATGGTAAACTTATCATCATAAAATACAACTCCATTTACTTTGGTTTCCTCATAGATAATTACGCCGTTATTAACAGCAATTTCTTTTAATTTATTATCTAAAAAATAGCGACTGATTCCAAAACCTCCCATCTCTAATTTAGATTTTAAAAAATGTCCTGCGGGGGAGGATACAAATAAATTTTTTATGACGGGCAAATTAAGATTGGAAATATTGACCCCCAGATCTTCCATAAATTTTCTGCTTTCCATGCTTATATATTCACCGCAAACTTTGTGAAAAGGATATTTTTCTTTTTCAAAGAGAATGACTTTATAACCGGATCTGGCAAGAAGAATGGATAATGAAAGTCCTGCTAATCCGCCTCCGATAATTCCTACACTCCTCACCCCTAAAAGGGAATTTAAGGGCAAATTATTTTCATTTTTAATTATCTCCTTTTTCATTAGGCTTTTTTAATTCCGCGGTATTTTTTTGAAATGCCTATTTTTCGCTTTAGGTGTTAGGGCATATAATTAAATATCTGAATGCCCATTTCCACTGAATGGTGTAATTTTTAATGCCTGATTTTCCAAATAGAAGTTCCCATTCATTTTTCTTAAATCCTCTTAATACGGAAAGCGGAGCATCATTTTTCACTAAATATGATTTTGAAAATAACCTTGTTGCAATTCTTATAAAATGATAAGCAACAGGGTGACGATGTAAATCATTGATAAAAAATCCTGATGAAGAATTATTCTTCATCCAATTCAACATTTCTATCAATTCATCATCTGTGAAATGATGGCAAAAAAGTGAGGAAAAAATAATATCCGGTTTCTCATTTTCAAAATTTATCTCCCTGTAATCAGAAATTAAAAAATCTGCGTCTTTAATTTTCGAATTTTCTTTGGCAAAAGCAATACAATTTTTATTGATATCAATACCCGTAAACCTTGCCTCTATATTATTTTTTTTACAAAATTTATAAATCGCATTGAGGTTATCCCCTCCTCCACATCCGATTTCACAAAGAGAAATTGTTTTTCTGTTTTGCAATAATCTTTTAAATCCCTGCAAAGTAATGGAATGGCCACCAAGGTGCACATTAATAAAATCAAGTTCCCTCATATTCATTACAATATCCCTGAAAGGAATATCATTTCTATCGAGAAGCTCTTTTTTGACTGAACGTTTTTTATAATCCATCACCAGATAAAATGAATGTTTCCATTGTAAGCCCGGGGCCAAATGCAGCGCCAAAAATATTTGTTTGTTTTTCTTTCCTTCTTTCTAATGAATTCATAATTTCTTTCAATACAAATAAAATAGTTGGTGATGACATATTTCCATAATCATTTAAAACACGATAAGAATATTGTAAATCATCTTCAGAAACAGAAGTGCATTTTTCGATTGAAGTCAAAATTCTTTTGCCTCCCGGATGAAAACACCAATGTGAAATATCAGCTTCTTTCATATTTGCATTTTGCAGCGCATTTTGTAAAAGTTGATTAAAATCCTGCTCAATTAATTCCGGAACATATCCCGAAAGTTTCATCAAAAATCCTGAAGAAGATATCTCCCAACTCATGTGCTCTTTCCCATTAAAACCTACTTCACTGTAAAAGCTTTTAATTTGTAAGCCTGGCATGTCATTTTCATCATGAGTTACTAAAACCGCTGCAGCTCCATCGCCAAATAAAAGGCTGGAAGCAATATTATCTAAGGTGGGTTCTTTTTGAAAATGCAGCGTACAAAGTTCAGTGCATACTACAAGCACTTTTGCATTTTTATCATTTTTGCAAAATGAATCAGCGAGTTTCATTCCATGTACCGCGGCATAACAACCCATAAAATTGATAGAAGTCCTGAATATATTTTTTGGCAAATCCATTATTTCCATTATTTGCAAATCAAGACCCGGAGCGCTCATCCCCGTACAACTTACCGTTATTAAATGAGTAATTTCTTCTTTTTTTATTTTTTGCGCAATGCATTTTTCTACAACATTGACTGAAAGTGCAGGAGCATTTTTATAATACCATTTCATCCTGAGTTCAAGATCAGGAAAGGGTTCAAGATTTTCTGTGGCGGGATAAAATTGCCACTCACCGGCATCCAGGCTATAATCGGGCAATACAGAATATCTTGTTTCAATAGCGCTTTGGTGATACAAGAATTTGAGTTTTCTTTTTTCCACTTCATTCATAGCATATACCTTTTGCATAAAATGAAGAATATCATTTTGCCTGTGTTTAAAAGGAGGTAACGCCGTGGATATGGAAACGATTTTACTCAATACATTTCAAAATTAAAAGAGTGATAAATCCCAGGTTAGTAAATACTGAAGCCAGAATATTCATTCGCATGGTATTTTGATAATCCGCTTCATTTTTATTTTTACATACTTTGCCAAACCATATTAAAAAATATACGATAACCGGAAGCATAAAGATTTGAAGAATAATAAAATGCATTATTTCTGATTGAAAATAAAAATACAAACCCAATGTAATAAAAGCTAAGGCATATACAATGCCGGAAAATATAAAAGTACCCTTATATCCCAATAAATAACTGATTGTAACCACTCCATCATTATAGTCTTCATTATGTTGGTAAATCTGTGTAAGCGGATAAAATCCTCCTATCAGCAAACTGGAAGCTACCATACATAAAACGGGAACATCCAAAGTGTGGTTGCTGTCGCTAGCATGATAGACGAGAAAAAAAGTAATTGAACCCTGGAAAATAATTACGGTCATATATCCAATCACGGGATATTTCTTTAATCGGATTTTCCTGTAGCTATATGACCGGGAAGCGAGAATGTAGAAAAATATTCCTACTGCACAAATGAATGAAATAAAAAAACTCAGGATAAGAGATATCAAATCCATTATTACAGTTACAACAAACAATTGCCTTGTTGGCAACATTGGGTTTTTTAATCCTCCAACCGGTGATGTATCACGATCCATAAAACTGTTGTACCCATTGCTGGCAGGATAAACAAGCACATGCAGAATTATAAAAACGAGCGCAGCGTCTGCCCAATTAATATTTTTTACCTGGCTCAGGGAAAACCAAAAAACAGGCATTAAAAAAAAGGAGAAATGAAAACGAAGGAGTTGAAATGTAGATTGAATTTTTTTATTCACTATTAAATTTAGAATTATTTTTTAACATCTCCATTTCAGGTGCATGCAAGGAAACTATCAATTTTCTTTTATTGGGCGAGAGTATTCGGATAGTTGTGAAAACGGTTTTTTCCGGGAAAATACCTGGTGCCATTTCCGGCCATTCAACCATGCAAAGATCATTACTATTCAGGCAATCTTCTACACCCGCATCCATTGCTTCTGCTTCACTTTTGATCCGGTACAGGTCAATATGAAATATTATTTCATTATCGGGAAGCGCATATTCCTGTATAATAGAATAAGTAGGACTGGTTACCGTATCTTTTACCCCTATTTGTTTACAAAGTGCATTAATAAAGGTGGTTTTGCCGGCGCCTAATTCACCGCTGAAGGCAAATACTTTAGTCTTTTTGATCATTTGCAAAAATTCATTAGCTGCCTCTTCAATTTTATCAAGCTCAAAAATAATCTCCATTATTAATATTGATTTGTGTAAAATTAAATTAATTCGCTGATGCGCTAATTCGTTAATTCAGTAATTTGAGAATGCAGTAACCAAACAAATAACCAAGATTCTTACTTTTGAATTTCTCAAATAACAAATTAGCGATGAGGCAAATTAGCAATCAAACGATAATTAAATAATGAAAAAGCCTATAGAGATCTTGAAAGAATATTGGGGTTATGATGCTTTTCGTCCGTTTCAGGAAGAAATCATTAGTTCAATTTTATCTTCTAAAGATACTCTTGCTATCATGCCCACAGGTGGAGGAAAATCAATTTGTTTCCAGGTGCCTTCACTCTTAAATGAAGGACTTTGCCTGGTGGTAAGCCCGTTAATTGCCTTGATGAAAGACCAGGTAGCTAATTTGAAAAAGAAAGGTATTCCTGCGCTTTCTATTTATTCGGGAATGAGTTTTATAGAAGTAAAAAAAACTTTACAAAATGCTGCCTACGGGAATTTTAAATTTCTGTATGTATCGCCGGAAAGATTAGAAACCAAATTATTTTTGGAATACCTGCCAATTATAAAATTTAATTTAATTGCTGTGGATGAAGCGCATTGCATTTCGCAATGGGGTTATGATTTCAGGCCGCCGTACCTCCGCATAGCTGCTATAAGGGAATATTTCCCCAACATTCCGGTTTTAGCGCTTACTGCGTCGGCCACTTTAGAAGTTCAAAATGATATTTGTAAAAAATTACAATTTAAAAAAGGATATCAAACTTTTCATACTTCTTTTGAAAGGGCTAATCTTTCTTACAGCGCTTTCGAACTTTCTTCAAAGCAGAATAAATTGATTGCCATTCTGAATAAAGTTCCCGGCAGTGGAATTGTATATTGTAAAACCAGGAAAAGAACAAAAGAAATTGCTGAAATGCTACATCTAAACAACATCAAAGCAGATTATTATCATGCCGGACTTTCTAATGAAGACCGCAATAAAAAGCAGGAAGAATGGATCAATAATAAAACCAGGATAATAGCTTGTACGAATGCTTTTGGAATGGGGATTGATAAACAGGATGTGCGAACGGTAATTCACTATGATGTGCCTGATGCATTGGAAAATTATTACCAGGAAGCGGGACGTGCAGGCAGAGACGGGAAAAAATCGTATGCTGTATTGTTTTATAATGAGAGCGAGATAAATGAATTAAAAAAGAAAATAAATACAAGATTCCCGTCAAAGGAAGTAATCAGAAAAGTTTATGGAGCCTTGTGCAATTTTTTTCAGTTACCCTCGGGAAGCGGCGAAGGGCTTTCTTACGATTTTGACATAAATACGTTTATAAAAAACTTTAAACTGGATGCTTTTACTGTCAATAGTGTTTTGAAAATATTGGAGCAGGAGGAATTGATAAATTATAGTGAGCAATTCTTTTCGCCACCCACGGCAGTATTTACCACAGATAAAAAAACATTAAATTTATTTGAACAAAGCCATTCACAATACGACGATGTGGTAAAAGGGCTTTTGCGCTCTTACGATGGTGTATTCGATTTTCCCGCTGTTATTAATGAAACACTGCTTGCGCAATTTATTTCCATAAAAAGGGAAAAATTACTACAAAATCTCATTGAATTGAAAGGAATGGGAATTATTGATTACATACCTCAAAAAGAAAAACCTCAAATATATTTTCTTCAAAACAGGGTAAAAGCAGATGATCTTTTTATTAATCAAAAAAACATCCTTAAACGAAAACAGGCTTTTGAAAAAAGGCTTGATGCAATGATCCATTTTGCAACCAATAAAAGTCAATGTAGAAGCAAAATAATTGCTTTTTATTTTAATGATAATAACGTAAAACAATGCGGGGTTTGCGATAATTGCCTGAGAAATAAAAAGATCTTCCTATCAAAAGAGGAATTTGATTTGATTTCTGCCGGGATAAAGAAAACAATTTCCGAAAAGCCGGTTGCTCCAGTCGATCTTTTTAAAAAATTATCTTCTTATAAAGAAAATAAATTGTGGAAAGTCCTAAATTTTTTACAGGAAGAGAATGTAATCGTTGTAAATGGAGATGGGTTAATAAATAAAGCTTAAAAAAAAGGAGCCAGGATAGAAATCCAGCCCCAGTTTTAATCCAATATCCTATGAAAAACCGAGGCGAAAGTAATGTATTTATTTTAATTTAGGAATAATTATATTAATATATTTAAACATGTATAGAATACACATACATTATTTAAAGATTGGGTAACTACAAAAAAAAAGGGGACCCAGATAGAAATCTAGTCCCGCTTTAAAATCCAATATCCTATGAAAAACCGTCACAAATATAAAACGAAATTCATGATTACCCAATAATTTTATACCCATATCCCTAAAAGTCACCTATTTATGCTATTAAAAAACAGTTCTATTTAGTAAGCGGTAAAGTAAATTGAGTATGCGGCTTACTGAAATTATTCATCTTTTATTCAATATACCCTGATTCAATTTTAGGAATATTTCGATATAATATATTCATAATCAATGATTTATATATTTAACTGACTTTCCCTAATCATCCTCGACTTCACGATCTTAATCAATTATATTTTCTCGCCAAAACTTTTCCACAGCCAAACTGATCAGAAACTTCTTTTGCAATTCTATGACTTTTAGCATATTGGCAATTGTGGAGTTGTTGAAATATTTCCATAAAAAATTTAAAGTTAGAGCCCACTTCATTTTATGCATTTTTTAATACTTTTATAAAATCCTTTAAATCAATGAAGGAAGTTTGTTATCAAATTCAGAAAAAGTCAATCTGAACTTTACTCCCTGGTTGATGGGAAGGGAAAGTAAATCAACATGGAAATGAGAAAACTTATACTCGGCCGCGACAATTCGTAGAAAGCAGCGGTAGAAAAATTCAGCTTTAGAAATTACTTGTCAATTAAACATTCCTTATATTTTAATGGTTTTATCAATACATGCGTAATCGTTTTTGGTTATTCCGATAAAGTATCTCTATTACTATCTATTATCCATGAATTTATTTTTGGAAAATGACACCATCAAATTAAAAAAATCATAAGATTACCTTAACTTTTTACTAAATACATTTATCGTTCATATTTTGTGGCATTAAATATGTAAAACAAATTTCATAAAAACTAAATACCTTTATTCTCAATTAAAAAAATAATAAATTATGGAAAATAGTAAACCTAACATCCTTATTTGCGAAGATGATCCCAATCTTGGGATGGTTTTAAAGAATTATCTGGAACTCAATGATTATGATGTAGTTCTTGAAAGAGATGGAAGACTTGGACTAGCTGCCTTTCAACGTGAAAAATTTGACCTTTGCCTGCTCGATGTAATGATGCCCAACATGGATGGTTTCACTGTAGCCGAAGAAATCAGGAATGTGGATCCCGATATGCCGCTATTTTTCCTTTCTGCTAAAACAATGAAAGAGGATATTATTAAAGGTTATAAGTTGGGCGCCGATGATTACATCACCAAACCTTTTGACAGTGATGTATTGCTACATAAAATAAAGGCGATTTTGAAACGCAATGAAGAATTACACCGCGAAGAGGCCAATGCAGAATATGATTTGGGGAAATATCATTTTAATCCAAGACTTCGTCAATTGGGTATTGATAAAGATGTACAAACCCTGTCGCCGAAAGAAAATGAATTATTGAAAATGCTGAGTGAATATAAAAATGATCTATTGCCCCGCGAAGCTGCCCTCAAAAAAATATGGGGAAGCGACACTTATTTTAATGGCCGCAGCATGGATGTATATATTGCTAAACTTAGAAAATATTTAAAAGGAGATACTAATATTGAAATCGTAAACATTCATGGAAACGGATTCAGGCTTGTGGTTAATGAATAATTATTTTCAATCATTTTAGTTTTTTCATTTTTACGAAACCGCTTTTTCACAACTGCGGTTTTTTTATGCTAGCCCTGCTCCTATTCCGTCCGGGGAGAATCCAAACAGGAATTCATTCAGGACTCTCTATAGAAGTCCTTTGTGCCTTTATGGGAGAATTCTTTAGAAAGTAAAAGAACAATTAAAAGGAATTTCTATTTATTTTTTTTGCTATAGGTTATAACCATTTTTTCAAAAACATTCCGGGTCTTAAATACATGGATGATATATGCTCTCAGTAAACAAACCCCGCCTGACTGCGTCTTTCGGGCAGGGAATATTCAGGATTTCTGTTTTTATTTTAAAAGAACCGCTGCTACTATTCCTGCGGTTTCCGTTCTTAGCCGCGTTTCTCCCAGGCTAACAGGAATATAATTTTGAAGCGTAGCCATCCGGATTTCTTCCTCCGTAAAATCTCCTTCAGGCCCTATTAAAATTATTTTGGAATTGAATTTATTGATTTCACTATTTTTCAGGTCTGTTTTTTTTTCTTTAAGACAATGGGCGATAAATTTTTGATCATAGTCTTTATTATTCATTAATTCATTCAATTTTACTGGTTCCCAAAGTTCAGGAAGCCATGCCTGCCTGCTTTGCAGCATAGCGCTTTTTAAAATAGACTGAATTCTCTCGCTTCGAAAATGAGTTTTTTCGGTTCGCTTGCATAGTAAAGGAATGATCGTGGAAACTCCAATTTCTGTAGCTTTTTCTATAAACCATTCAAACCGGTTTGTATTTTTAATGGGTGAAATGGCAATCGCAACTTTTGGCTTTTGAGGTGGCAAAAATTCCCTGGCGAGAATATTTACTTCGGTCTTATTTTTATGAGATGAAATAATTTTAGTTGTAAGCGTATAGCCCTTTCCGTTAGTAATCAAGAGTTGATCTCCTTCTTTCATGCGCAATACCTGCGAAATATGCCTGGAGCTTTCTTCACTTAAAATAAAGGGGCCAGAATCCGGTAAGTTTTCTTCAAAAAAAAATGGAAGCGACATTAGTATTGCTTTACCGGTTCAATAGAAATATTATTTAGAAAATAGATAATTAGAATGGTCCATTTTCATCAAATTCATCATTATTCATTTTACTTCCAGCCTGGAAATACAACTTTGCTCCACCCTTTCCATCAATATCACTAACAGGTTTAAAATTCCCCGGAGGCAAACCTGTGCCAAAGTCATCATCATCTTTTTCTACGAATTTTTGAATATGCAATAATGCTTTTAATTTGATAGTATCCAATTGACCGTTTCGATGCTTGGCAATACGTACTTCGGTATCTCCTTTTGTAGATTCGCCCATTTCATTGGTATTAACATCATAGTATTCCGGGCGATATAAAAATATTACCATATCTGCGTCCTGCTCAATTGCACCTGATTCTCTCAGATCGCTCAACTGCGGAATTTTGCTACCTTCTTTTCTTTTTTCCACTTCGCGACTCAACTGGCTTAGGGCAATAATGGGTATCTGCAATTCTTTGGCAAGTCCTTTTAGATCTCTCGAAATACGGCTGATTTCCTGCTCACGGTTGCTGTTCCGGTTTTCGCCAGTACCGCTCATTAATTGTAAATAATCAATAATGATTAACCCAACATTGTGCTTATTTTTCAATCTCCGGCATTTTGCACGTAATTCAAAAATATTCAAAGCGGCAGTATCATCAATGTGGATGGGAGCTGATGACAGCCTGTTAATTCCTTTTTTATAAAGTTCTTCCATCTCGTGCTGTTCCAATCTTCCACGGGCAATCTTTTCCAAAAGAATCCCGCTTTCAGCACTCAGTATTCTTTGTACAAGCTGGCTGGCGCTCATTTCCAAAGAAAAGAAACCAACTGCTGTAGGCTTTGTTGGATGAAGCGCGGCATTACGGGCAAGATTAAGCGCAAATGCGGTTTTACCAACAGAAGGCCTTGCCGCAAGAACAATTAAATCACTTGGTTGCCATCCATAGGTAATACGATCTATGGTTTCAAAACCCGTAGGTACGCCGGTAATCTCATCCTGGCGGGTTCGGAGATCTTCAATTCTCTGAATGGTCTTTACCAACACAGAATCAATGCTGGCGTAATCTCTTTTTAAATGTTTATTGGTAATTTCAAAAAGTTTTGACTCAGCCATATCAAGCAACTCAAAAACATCTGTACTATCTTCGTAAGCATCGCCAATAATCTCACTGCTTATTTTTATCAATTCTCTTTGTATAAATTTTTGAAGAATAATCCTTGCATGTATCTCAATATTTGCAGAAGAAAAAACCGCGTTGGTTAATTTAGTGATATAAAAAGGGCCTCCTACCAAATCAAGTTCTTCCCTGAATTTCAATTCTTCTACGACAGTCAACAAATCAATCGGGGAATTTTTTTGCTGCAATCCCTGCATCGTGCGAAAAATCCTTTGGTGAGCTTCTACGTAAAAACAATCCGGTGTTAAAATTTCCACTATGACATCAAAAGCATTTTTCTCAAGTAATATTGCGCCAAGAACTGCTTCTTCCAACTCTTTAGCCTGCGGAGGTAATTTGCCAAAAGCCATAGTTCCCAGTTCCAGCGAACTAGTCTTTCTCCTGTTTTTTCTGTCTTTATTTATATTGGTAAATTCCATTTTTCTTTCCTCTTACTAAGTGTTACTTTTTATTTTTTTAAACAATAATTTTTTTTGATTTTTCATAAGCGGGCGGCTAAGATAAAGGACAAAAAGCATTGTTAAGTGCTAATATTTATACATACTGAATCCACATTAAAACACACATATATTACCTGTTTTCCACATTTTTTTTCTCATTTTCCACAATTTAAAAAATATTTCCCATTTTTTATTTGTTAAATTCACAATTGGCTGTGAAGAAAATATTTAGTCATTTTAGAGTCACTTATCATTTAAAATGATTACACAATTTTTAAAAAAAACTGCGCTTTTGTAGAATACGAAGATCATTTTTTGATGAAACTAAGGCTGCATACACTTTACAAAAAATACAAAGCCAATTCCTAACTACTTCTTTCTTATTTTTGGGCTTCTTAAATAATTAAAAAGAAGATTTTACAAAAAATTACATGAAGATTAGTTACAATTGGCTTAAAGAATATTTACCAAAAGATGAGGCAACCTCCAAAGTAATGGAAAATCCTCAAAAAATAGCAGAGATATTGACTTCCGTGGGGCTCGAAGTGGAGAACCTGGAAAAATACGAAGAGGTAAAAAACGGCCTCGAAGGATTGATAGTAGGAGAAGTAATTACCTGTGAGAAACATCCGGATGCGGATAAATTGAAAATCACAACAGTAGATAACGGTAATGGTGAAACGCTCCAGATTGTGTGTGGTGCCTCCAACGTGGCAGCAGGACAAAAAGTTATTATGGCGCCAGTTGGCTCAAAGTTGTACCCGGTTTGGGGAGAACCCTTTACAATCAAAAAAGCTAAGATTCGCGGTGTAGAAAGTAATGGGATGCTATGTGCTGAAGATGAGATTGGCTTAGGTAACAGTCATGAAGGAATTATAGTTTTGGCAAAAGACGCAAAGGCCGGAACTTTGGCAAGTGAGTACTATAATTTATATAATGATTGGGTATTTGAAATAGGTCTTACACCCAACAGGATGGATGCAATGAGCCATCTCGGGGTAGCCAAAGATGTATGTGCTTATATTTCACATCATTACAACCGGAACTTAAAAGTTATATCTCCATTTAATAATAATTTCAAATCAGATAATAATTCGCAACCCGTAAAAGTGCAAATAAAAAATCCTGGCGATTGCGAAAGGTATGCAGGCGTGAGCATTTCAGGCATTAAAGTGGCCAAATCGCCTGCGTGGCTGCAAAATAAATTAAGAAGTATCGGGCTTCGGCCAGTGAATAATATCGTTGACATTACTAATTTTATTTTGCATGAAACCGGCCAACCACTTCATGCTTTTAACGCAGAAAAAGTGAAAGGAAAGATTATTGTTGAAACACTTCCTGAAGGCACACCTTTTACCACACTTGATGAAAAGAACCGTAAGTTAAGCAGCAATGAGATTATGATTTGCAATGGTGATAATGAGCCGATGTGTATTGCCGGTGTTTTTGGTGGTTTGGAGAGTGGAGTGTCTGAAAAAACAACGAATGTATTTTTGGAAAGTGCCGTGTTTAACCCGGTATCTATCAGGAGATCTATGCTGCTGCATAATTTGAGGACTGAAGCTGCCGTTCGATTTGAAAAAGGGATCAATATCGGTAACACCGTTGAGGTACTGAAAAGAGCGGCCTTTTTGATTAAAGAAATCGCAGGCGGAAAAATTACTTCCGAAATTGAAGATGTATATCCTAAGGAGCGCAAGAAAAAGGAAATTACTTTATCAAATCATTATCTTAAAAAAATAAGCGGAAAAAATTATCATTCTGATACTGTAAAGAATATTCTGAGATCATTAAATTTCTCTATATCACGGGAAGGGTTAGACGATATACAGGTGTCCGTACCTTACAGCAACCCGGATATCTCGATTCCGGCTGATATTATTGAAGAAATTATGAGGATAGACGGGCTGGACAATATTGATATCCCTTCTTCCATTAAAATGTCGCCCGCTATAGATAATGGTCTAAATGACGCTTCATATAAAGAAAAAATAACTAACTGGCTAACAGGGAACGGTTTTAGAGAAATTTTTACCAACTCCATTACAAACAGTAAATATTTCGAAGATGAAATCCTTTCTACTACTGTAAAAATAATGAACAGTCTGAGCGAGGAACTGAACGTAATGCGGCCATCCATGTTGCCAACAGGACTGGAAACCATTGCTTATAACCTGAACAGAAAAAACAATAATCTGCTATTTTTTGAGTTCGGAAAAACTTATTCAAAGATTGAAAAAACATATAGAGAAAATCAAAACCTGGCAATTTATTTTACCGGAAGCAGAAATGAAGCAAATTGGAATATTCCTTCTAAAATAATGGATATCTATTTTGTAAAGGGAATTAGTAACGCAATTTTTTCTTTAGCAGGAATTAATAATTTTCGTTTTGAAATTTCAAAAAATAAGCAATTGAATGATAGTTTTAAAGCTACTTCAAACGGGGTAAAAATTGCCATAGCAGGGAACATCAACAAATTAAATCTGGAAAAATTTTCCATAAAACAACCGGTATTTTTTCTTTGTATCGATTGGGACAAATTAATTTCACTTACGTGCGGTCAAAATATCTTTTTTGAGCCAATAGCCAGGTTTCCCCGGGTGCATAGAGATCTTTCCATAATTATAGATAAAAAGGTTTCATACCAGGAAGTGGAAGATTTGGTAAAGTCTTTGCAGTTATCTAAGCTGGAAAGTATTCTGTTGTTCGATGTTTTTGAAAATGAAAAATTAGGAGAGAATAAAAAATCACTCGCTTTTAATTTCACTTTTCTTGATATAGAAAAAACGCTTACCGATAAAGAAATTGAAAATTGGATGAATAAAATTATTAATCTCTTGGAATTAAAACTCAATGCAGTAATAAGACGTAATGCCTGAAATTATTGATACACATATAAACAATCTAAAGTTGAAACTGCAGTTGCTGTTGAAGAAACATGCAATGGTGGTGAAGGAAAATGAACAGATACTAAAAGAAATCAAATACTTTAAATCAAAAGAAAAAGAACTTGGTGAAAAAGCAGAACTTTTAGAACAACAGGTCAATATTTTAAAGGCATCTGCGGGACAACTTGAAGGAAAAGAAAAAAATGATTTTGAAAAAAGTATTAGCCATTATATTAAATCCATTGATAAATGTATAACAATGTTAAATAAATAACGATGGCGAATGAACCACTTATACCACTTAATATCGTAATCGGCGATAGAAATTATCGTTTAAAAATAACACCATCTGATGAAGAAATGGTACGAAAAACACTAAAGACGATTAACGATAAAATTATTGAATTTAAAACCCAGTTCGCCGGAAAAGATATGCAGGATTATATTTCGATGGTGCTGATCTGGTATGCAACACAGCCTAAGGAGAACAACGCCGGATCAATAAGTAGTGAATTAATGGAATCTATATTAAAAATGGAAAAGCAATTGGATGAAGCCCTGGAATAAAAAATAAGTAAGCAAAATAGGCAACCAGTAAACTAATAAAAAATAAAGATTCCTGATCTGCTAAAAATAAAAACTAAAAAATAATTTTGCTTTTACATCTCATTTTATTTTATTTACAATTTCAAGATCAGCAGCTGACAAAGATTCCCACCATTCGTCTGTAACGTCCTGCAATCTATATTCAGTGTCTATATCGTAATCACCGTTGTCATCAATTTGATAAAAACAATTGTTTAGCGTATCTAATACGCTATTTACTGATTTTAATTCTACAAACAATAACCTGCTTACTAATTTTTTATTTGATTTTTGCTCAAGGAATTCAACTCTTTTTTCGAGACTTGAAATCCTGTCATCTCTCCATGCAAGGAAAATGCAGGCAATTAAAACAATAACAATAATAATTAGTGTATGTAACATCTCAGGTTCTATTTAGAAATTCTTAGAAAACATTCTTATACTTTTAAAGTTGTTCTTTATTAACCAAAAGACCAGTGAAAAGAATGCCTGCCTCATTTTGAAAAAATAAAATTTTAGGATTCAACAACCCGCAAAATCCCAGGTGAAACCCGCGCTACCCGCTTTTTTAAAACCTGCTTAATAGGGAAGACAGGTTGCCTGATTATTTTAAAATAAATACTGCTCAAAATAATTGAAACAACAAGACTCATTAAAATCGAAATTTTTGCAATATCCCTTGATTCTTCAAGCTTAAAAGCAAGTGTAGAAGTAAAAATTGACATTGTAAATCCAATCCCTGCAAGAAAACCAACTCCTAATAATTGTTTTAGATTTGTGTTAAGGGGTAGCTTCGCCACTTTTAACCTGATCATTATCTTACTAAATAAAAAAATACCGATCGGTTTGCCAATTACCAGGCCCACAATTATACCCACAGTGATGGAGTTTGTTAAAGAGCCTGCCATATTAGGCGGAATCAGAATAGCTGTATTTGCTAAAATAAAAAGTGGAAGAATTCCAAAATTTACAATTTTATGCATTGCCTTTTCTAATTTTGACAATGAATTTACAGGCAGCGTAAAAGCTATTAGCACACCACTTATACTGGCTTCAATACCGGAATTAAACACAAGGTACCATAGTGTGATAGATAATACGATATGGATGAATCCCGGCTTCCATTTTTTAAAATTACAAAGCCAAAGCAAGCTGTAAACTATTGCACCAATAAAAAGAAAATACCAGTGAACGGTACTTCCATAAAAAAGAGTAATAACAATAATAGCTCCCAGATCATCAATGATAGCAAGCGCCATTAAAAAAATTTTAAGACTTGCCGGCACCCGTTTTCCAAGTAGCGAAGCAATACCGATCGAAAAAGCAATATCGGTTGCTGTAGGTATTCCCCAGCCATGTGCAAACCCTGACTGTGTATTAAATGAAATAAAAATAAGCGCAGGTACAATCATTCCGCCTAAAGCAGCACCAAATGGAAGTATTGCTTTTTTAAATCCTGAAAGTTCTCCTTCAATCAATTCTCTTTTTATTTCCATTCCGGCAAATAGAAAAAAGATGGCCATTAGAAAATCATTGATCCATTTTAAATATGAATGAGGTAGATTCATATTTACCCCATAATGGATAGTTGCGGTCCATAAAGGCCTATACCATTCTCCAGTAAAAGTATTTGATAAGACCAAAGACATTATTGCACAGAACAATAACAGAATGCCTGTTGACCTGCTGTCATTGAAAAAAAAAATTAATGGATTAATGGCTTTCTTAATGAGTCTTTTCATTTTTCTTCTTTTTGGGTTCCAAATTATTTAAGACCATGCTGCGATAATTACAGCAGCATGGTCTTAAAAATTTATTAATCGACATATCCATGAACACCCATTTCAGGAATATCAAGGCCAGCCTCTTCATCGGCCGCGCTTGATCTTAGCCCTATTGCAGTTTTAGAGCATATTTTGAAGAATACATACATTACTACAAACACAAAGACAAAGCAAGTTAATCCGCCAATTAATTCGGCTAAAAATTGTTTGGGATCGCCATAAAACAATCCTTTCACAGTTCCAGGCACACCATTCCAACCATCTCCATAAGTGCCATCTGCAAATAATCCCAGAGAAATCACTCCCCAGAAACCATTTGCTCCATGTACTGCAAATGCTCCAACAGGATCATCTATTTTCAAGGTTTTTTCTACAAATAATGCGGTCCAGATAACGATTAAGCCTGCAATGGCTCCGATAATTACCGCTGAGAGTGAATTAACAAACGCACAAGGTGCTGTAATAGCAACAAGACCGGCAAGCATGCCATTTGCCATCATTCCCGGATCCCATTTATTTGTTTTGGCTTTCATATATATAGCTGCAATAAAGGCGCCTGCTGCACTGGCCAGCATAGTATTCACAGCTATTACAGAGATTCGCAAATCAGACCCTGCCAGGGTTGAGCCGGGATTGAAGCCAAACCATCCAAATGCAAGAATAAATGTTCCAATGATAGCCATAGGAATATTGTGGGCAGGAATTGTATTTACAGAGCCATCTTTCCCATATTTCCCTATACGTGGCCCTATAACCAAAGCTCCTGCAAGGGCAGCAACACCACCTACTTCGTGAACGACCGAAGACCCTGCAAAATCGACATGTCCATGTCCTAATCCAAAATTTACTCCAAGTTGAGATAACCATCCACCACCCCATACCCAGTTTCCAAAAATGGGATATACAAACATTGAAATAAAAAATCCAAATACAATAAAAGATTTGAATTTCCATCTTTCCGCCATTCCTCCGGTAGGAATAGTAGCTGTAGTATCCATAAACACCATTTGGAAGAGGAATAAAGTGAAAACACCAACATCATAAACCTTGCTGTTTAAAAAGTATCCTGCAGCCCCAATAAGCCCAAAATCTTTCCCAAAAAGATGAACAGTAATTTCATGACTGGATGCTACACCACCTCCTAAAGTGGCAGGGTTTAATGCTCCTCCAAACATAAATGCAAAACCACATATCCAAAAGCCAAGCATACCAATACTGTAAACCATGAAGTTCATAGCCATAGTATGCGCCACGTTTTTCTTTTGGGTGAAACCTGTTTCAACCATCGCAAAACCTGCCTGCATAAACATTACAAGGAATCCTGTAATAAGTGTCCACATAATGTTGATAGCAATTTTATTGTGGCCATCAGCATTACCTATTGTTGTTACTGCGCTTGCTAACTTATTTATATTGGCATCTTTTGAAAGTGATAAAGAATCCAAACTTTTTGCGGTAGTAGTATCAATATCACTGATTGTCCCTGTTTTAAGACCAGAAGGATCCTGTGCAAAAATGTTGATAGGCGTTATTGTAGTGATCAATAGCAATAAAATTATCATTATTGAAAAAAAGCGGCTCATTTTTGTTTTACCTAATAATTTTGTCATAATTGTTTGTTTGTTTAATTAATAAAAAGAAGATTAAATATTTTTATGAATGTTAAAATTTATAAACCATCGCACAAATGAAACTTGCATCGCTTTTAACTGAAATTCCTGAATGGTTTACAAAAAGTGGAGCACTGGAATTATCCAGCCTTAATTCAGGGATGAATGTGAGTCCATCAACTTTAAAATTTGCCGATAAAGTATTTGAAAAAACATTTCCCCCAGTTGGCAGCGATGCATAAAGGTTTAGTTGGTTTTCATCACTAAAATATTCGCTGCGAAGCGTTAAGCCAAACCAGCTTTTAGGGTCGAAATTGAAATACACTGCAGATCCCCACCAGGTTTTACTTCCAATGTTTTTTGCTCCATCCCAAAGTTTCACTCCGGCAAGAATCCCGTTATAAACTATATTGAATTTAGAATTAATCTTGTCTGTTATAATAAGGTTGCCAATATTAGATTTTGAAGTATCAGGCGCCTGTCCTCCAACATAATTCACGAGCAATTGCAAATTATCATTTGGCGTATAAGTAAACTGTGCAAGCAAAAATTTCTTATTAATCTGGCCATCGGGAGGAATCCTGTAATCTGTTGCATTGGCAACCCCAATCATAAAAGCAGTTCTTTTACTTGTATTAAAATCTGCCCTGATGCCAGTATGCGAAAAAGGCCCGATGGTAAAATAATAGCTCATACTATAATTCCGGTTGGCGAATGCATCTGCCAACTCATAATTAAGATGTGTTGCCCATGTACCGGCAGTTAGTTTCAACCAGGAGTTAGCTGAATAGGTAATATACATTTGCTTTATAGCCTGGGAAATGCCATTATCATTATAGGCAAATTCTTTTTCTCTTTGGCCAAAACCTAAATCAGCAACCATGTCTATTTTTTTCGTTTGCAGTTCAAATTTTACATTGGCCATGCCTAACGCAAACGAATTTTGGGTTTTGGTAAAACTTGTATAACTATTAAATGGGGCTGTAACCGGATTATTGAAATCATAGCGGTAATAAGCATCTACAGCGCCTGTTATAGCTATTACAGGCTTTGTATCAGCTGTGGTATCAGCAACAGGTTTTGATAATTTTGCAGAATCTGTTTGTGCATAAGTGGAAATGAAACAAAAAAATACGTTTGTTCCTAAGAAAATTTTTCTTAACATTGTTGTAGAATTAAAGTTTAAAAATGGAAAGGGTGTAGCCGATTAACTTTTCTCAGAAGTTAATTTTTTCAGCTATTCCCTTTCTTGTTATATAAAAGAGTCATTGTGTTTTTTTAGTGATTTTCCCCGTATATATTTTTCATTATGTTGTGACTCTTCCATTTCCATTTCTTCCTCAGTAAAAGAGCCATTATCATTTATCAACATTTTACTCTGCAAATATTTTTGCATGCGAATTATTGCATCCATCCTATTTTCCTGCTCAGAAAAAGATCCACTTTGCTCAACTAATAAAGTGCCTTGCACATATTTCTCATCATGCTGAGAGGCATCCAATCCCATTTCTTCGTCAGCTTCACTCACTCTCATAGGCATTACCCAATTGATAAATTTGAAAATGCCGTAAGAGACGGAGAAACTATATGCCACCACAATTCCTAATCCTTTTAATTGAGTAAAAAAGAAGGCAGGATTTCCATAAAATAATCCATTATTGCCACTTGCATTAATTGCTTTTGAAGCAAAAATTCCTGTCAATATCATTCCAACGATACCACCTATACCATGGCATGGAAATACATCGAGTGTATCATCTAAAATTGATTTTGATTTATAATAAACCGCCACATTTGAAATAATGGCTGCAACAACGCCAATAAAAATGCTTTGTGGAATAGCTACATAACCAGCACCAGGTGTAATAGCCACAAGACCTACCACTGCGCCTATACAAAATCCCAGAACAGAAGGTTTTTTCCCTTTCAGCACATCAAAAAACATCCATGAAAGACCGGCTGCGGCGGCAGCAGTATTGGTAGTAGCAAATGCTGAAACTGCCAGGCCATTTGCAGCCATAGCAGAACCAGCATTGAATCCAAACCAACCAAACCAAAGTAATGCTGTTCCAATCAAAACATACGGTATGTTAGAAGGCGACGTTTCTTTATGTTCGATATGTGATTTTCTTCTTTTTAAAACCATTGCTCCGGCAAGTGCAGCACATCCTGCAGAAATATGAACTACAGTGCCACCGGCAAAATCCAGGATGCCCATTTTAAATAAAAACCCTTTGGGATTCCAGGTCCAGTGTGCAATAGGTGCATAAACCAAAAGGCTAAACATTGCGATGAAAAGTATGTAAGAAGAAAAACGAATTCTCTCAGCTACTGCTCCAACAACAAGGCTCGGTGTGATGATAGCGAACATCATTTGAAATAATGCAAAGAGCATTAATGGGATAGTGGGCGCTAAACTCCACGGAGCACCTGAACTTACCCCTTTAAAGAAAAGATGAGTTAATGGATTTCCTATAAAACCACCAATAGAATCACCAAATGCAAGGCTAAAACCAACCGTTATCCATAAAACACTAACAACCCCTGTAGCCACAAAACTTTTGATCATTGTAGAAAGGATATTTTTTCTATTCACCATGCCACCATAAAAAAATGCAAGCCCCGGCGTCATTAAAAATACCAGTGCTGTGGCTACAAGCATCCACGAAATATCCGCTGAATTATATACTTTACTTCCCTCGAAGCTAGCAACAGAAGGAACAAATAATGCTATAAGAGCGACAAGTATTAAAGCAATAAAAGGAGCAGATTGGTTTAAATGTATTTTTTTCATTCCAAAATAATTTTATCAAAAATATCAAATTTTAATAAAAAAATACTAATTTAATAGATATTTATTTTACTCATTTAATAATAATTATAATTAACTAACTGATATAT
>JGI20206J14855_1000092_pt1 | contig 33334 bp, 37 predicted proteins | sample NGESurdeep092012_6_FD_14855 | JGI IMG/M metagenome (IMG submission 14855) | reverse complement strand
TTTATGGCCACTTGAACGGCGGCCTGCCGATAGAACCGGTCGCGACCGGTTCGGGCAAGTACCGGGCGGGCCGGGCCAGACCCGATTCGGCAGGCGTCCAGTTAAGCGAAGTCGTCGGCCAAGCCCAGGCTAAACGGGCGCTGGAAATCGCCGCGGCGGGCGGCCATAACATCTTATTCAGCGGGCCGCCGGGCACCGGCAAGAGCATGCTGGCCAAGGCCCTGAAAGCCCTTTTGCCGCCCCTGGACCGCGAGGAGATACTGGAGGTCACCCATTTGCACAGCCTGGCCGGCCATGATTACGAACAGCTGGTGACCGAGCGGCCGTTCCGGACGCCGCACCATAGCGCCAGCCACGTGGCCATCGTCGGCGGCGGCGCCAGGCTGCGGCCCGGCGAAATCAGCCTGGCTCACCGCGGCGTACTTTTCTTCGACGAATTGCCGGAATTCCAGCGCGAGACGCTGGAGGCCCTGCGCCAACCCCTGGAAGACCGTATCATCAGCGTGGCGCGGGCCAAGGAGACGGCCGACTACCCGGCCGATTTCATCCTGGTGGCCACGGCTAACCCGTGCCCTTGTGGCTATTATGGCGTGCCGGCCGGCAGCGCGGGCGCCGTTTGCCGCTGCCGGCCATACGAACTGATCCGCTACCGCCAAAAGCTGTCCGGCCCCATCCTAGACCGAATCGACCTCTGTTGCAACGTCTATGAGGTCCAGCATGACCGGCTGCTGGCGCAAAAGTCCAGCCCGACGGCCGACGGCTCGGCCCGGCAGCGTATTCTCCAAGCCCGGCGGCTACAGGCCAAACGCTACGGCAGCAGCAACCGGCTTAATGCCGGCATGGCTAACCGCGACATCAAAGCCTTTGCCCGTCTCGACACCGAAGCCAAAGCGCTGCTGAACGCCGCGGCTGCCCGGCTAAAAATCTCAGCCCGGGCCTACATGCGGACCATCAAGGTCGCCCGCACCATCGCCGACCTCGAGGTTTCGGACACCATAACGCCGGCCCATGTCAGCGAAGCCCTAGCTTACCGCTCGCAGGGCCGCAAAGATTAAGCAATTTGTTGACCTCTGGAATTCTATCTGTTAGAATGCTGATACCTTGAAATCAACCAGTAAGGAGACGGACCTATCGCCAAATACACCCGCCTGAATGATCAGATTCGGGCACCTCGGCTGCGCGTCATCGACGAAGACGGCAAGCAGTTAGGCATCTTGAGCAAGCAGGAGGCGCTGCAACTCGCGCAAGAGCGCGACCTCGACCTGGTGGAAATTTCACCGGACGCCGATCCGCCGGTTTGCAAGATCGTCGATTGGGGCAAGTTTAATTACCAGCGGACCAAGCAGCAGCAGAAGAACCGCAAGACCACCAAGACGCTCGACATGAAACAAATGCGCTTCGGCCTCAAGATCGGCGCGCATGACCTGGCGATCAAGATGGGCAAAGTGGCGAAGTTCCTGGAGGCCGGACACAAGGTTAAGATCACGCTGGTTTACAGGGGCCGCGAACAGGCCCACAAAGAGATCGGCTTCAAGATCGCCCAGCGGGTAATCGAGGATTTCGGTGATACAATAGTAGTCGACCAACCGCCGCAACTGGCGGGACGACAATTAAGCTTCGTAGCCCGGAGCAGCGGCAAAGGCACCGTCGCCTACCAGCCCAACCAAGAAGGAGAAAACAATGCCCAAACTCAAGACGCATAGCGGTACCAAGGACCGCGTCAAGGTGAGCAAGAACGGCAAAGTCCGGGTCGGCCACTCTAACATGAACCACTTCCTCGGTAAAAAAAGCGGCAGCCGCAAGCGTTCGTTGCGCGGCTTAAGCACCCGTTCCGGCGCCATGGCCCGGAATATTAAGAAGAATTTAGGAGTTTAACAGATGCGAGTCAAACGCGGCGTGCCCGGCCACGCCAAACATAAGAAAATCCGCAAGGCCACCAAAGGCTTCAGCCACCCTAACCGCGTCAGCGTTAAGCGCGGCCGCCAGGCTCTGACCAAATCACTGCAGTTCGCCACCCGCGACCGCAAGAACCGCAAGCGGACTTTCCGCGAGCTCTGGAATACCCGCATCAATGCCGGCGCCCGCCTGAACGGCACCACTTACAGCAAGCTGATTGCTGGCCTCAAAAAAGCCAACGTCACCCTGGACCGCAAGATTCTGGCCGAACTGGCCGTCAACGAGCCGGGCGCCTTCACGGCCGTCGTCAAAACCGCCAAGCAATAACCGGTTAGAGTTTATAAGTGGCCAGATTACCTGTAAGCCGGGTTTTGTCGAGGCTGGTCATCTATCTAGGCGCGCTGTTGCCAGCGGGCTCGAGCGGTTTTTGCGGTGGATCCTTAGCGGGACGCTTCAGGCTTTAGGCCTCAAGGGTCCATCTCCTTGCAGCAGGCAGGGTTTACCATTTCCGTGCGTCACCGTACGGAATTGCGGGCTCTTACCCCGCTCGTTTCACCCTTACCCCTTTGCAGGGGCGGTTTCGTTTCTGTGGCACTTTCCCTAGGGTCGCCCCCGGTCGCCGTTAGCGACTGCCCTTCCCTATGCTGCCCGGACTTTCCTCGTACTTTTGTATAAGCACGCGATCAGCCGATAATCTGGCCTTGTTTATTATATCATCTCAGGAACTGAGCCCGTTTGGTTGAATTAAGGTCACGGAATGGGTTTAAAGATTCCTGAACATTGCAGTTTGTAACAAAATTTTGTTACAAAGCCAAATTCTGCACCTTAGAAATTTAATAAGTAGCAGGAAAATGTTACAAACTTAAAACCGCCAGTTTTTATGTAGCAAAAGTAGCCGAGTAACGGGTACGCCTCAGCTAATGCCGAGTTCTTTGTCGAGGGCGCGGTTGACGGCGGCGTCGGCCAGCTTGTTGAATTCACGCGGCACGTGGCTGAAACTGACCTTGTCGAACTTGGCCGCCAGTTTCTTGATAGCGTCGTGGATCGGCCAGAGGTCGCGGTTCCTGACTTTGAATATGCCTTTCATCTGGTTAACGACCAGCAGGCTGTCCATATAAACTTCGACTTCGCGCACGCCCAGCTTGAGGCATTCCTCGAGGGCCAGCTTGAGGGACGTGTATTCGGCCTGGTTGTTGGTCGTCACGCCCAGGTAAACGCCCTTGTCGACCAGCACGTTGTCTTCCATGTCCAGGACGACGAAGCCGCTGGCGCTGGGGCCGGGGTTGCCGCGTGAACCGCCATCGCCGAAGATTTTGACCTTGTCGGGGTGGGCTGCCGGATCGGAAGCTTTTTCTCCCTGGGGAGCCGCTTCGCCAAACGCTTTGTCTATGGCTTCCGCCATCTGGCGGTCTTTGTCGGTAATAGTCTTGCCGCCTTCGTGCGTGATCAGCCAGATCTGCACTACGCTCCACTCGTTTTCCCAGCGCGGATGGTGCTGGAACTCTTCGGCCAGCTCGGCGACTTTAGTCATGAACTGCCAGGCTTCTTTGAAATTCTCGAAGTTGAACTGTCGGTACAGCCCGTGTTTGGTTTCATTCCACATGCCCTCTATCTTAGCACGTAAAATCAGCTAGCCGCGGCGCGGGCGCGTTGTCTTTCTTCCGGCCGGCGATATTCGCCAATAACAAGCGGCGAAGCGTCGTTGAACGGAATGACGCGGTTGCGGGCAAAATCGATTATGACACCTTCCCGGTCGCGGACGTAACGCAGCCAGGAGTGCTTCGCATGGCCGGGGTTAATCGGAGTCGGGCCATAGTCAAAGCTGATTTTGCCACCTAGGCCGCGCCGCTGTTGCAGCAGCCTGACCATGGCGCCGCCTAGCAACCCCTGGTGATGGCACACGCCGCCGCCGGTTTCTATGAACGTCGAAAGCGCTAGCGCGTGGCGGTCGTCTACCCGTTCGAGACCGAGGGATTCCGCCTCCGCCTTCAGGATCATGCCGGTTATAATCTCGCTGAATACGATGGTATCTTTGACGACGTCATCTATGGCGTGCCCCATGAACAGCACCGAGCCTTCGATCGCGTCCGTTAAAGTGCCTTCGAGCTTCTCGTAGGCCAGCTCGTATGGCTGGGGATTTTCTGCGAAGTCCACGACCGTGGCGCCGTTCCTGAAGTAGACGCCGCCCAATATCTCAGTGTCAGGACCAATAATATGGTGTTCGCCAAGCTGTACGGGATTTAATGCCACAATTAAAACTATTATAATGTATTACTGAAGAATAGTCAATTTGGTCGGGGTGACAGGACTTGAACCTGCGACCTCACGGCCCCCAGCCGTACGCGCTACCAACTGCGCTACACCCCGAAACATAGTGTCGGGCACCGAGGTGATCACCTGAGGGATCCCAGGTGGGTGCTCGCACGCGGCGGCCACAGCCGACGCAAATCTTGAGCTCCCTAATGATTAGTATCAGATAATCATTATCTCGGCTACAGGCCAATGGCCTTACCCGACAAGGCTCTATTATAGCGCACCGCCGGCCCGGCCGGTTAGGCCTTTAGCCGAGCAGGAAATTCAGAATGCTGTTCTCGGCATTGCCAATCGGGCCGGCGATAAACTGGAAAGCGATCAGCATGAACAAGATGATGCCGAGAAAGCCGAAACCCTCTATTGTGCGCATGACTTCCTGCAGCGGTTCGGGCGCGAAAGCGTACAGCAGCCGTGAACCGTCCAGCGGCGGGAAAGGAATCATATTGAAGATAAAAAATCCAATATTTACCTCTGTAAAAATGATAAGAGCGTTGTACAAAGAACTACTAAGACCGGCGCCCCAAAGCCGGAAGGCGGCGGCCGCCAAACAGGCCAGGACCAGGTTGGTCAAAGGTCCGGCCACGCCGACCAGGGCCGTGCCGAATTCGTCGTACTTCACCCGGTCCGGGTTGAACGGTACGGGTTTTGCGACAAAGAACGGCGGCAGGCCGCTCAGAATTAGGACCATCGGCAGCAGCACTGTCGTTACGGCGTCGATGTGCTTGAGCGGATTCAGTGTCAGCCGCCCCATATCCTGGGCCGTGGTGTCGCCAAGCCAGTGCGCGACATAGGCATGCATCGCCTCGTGGATCGACAAGGCGATAATAATCGACAGCAGGACTACGGCCAGGTCACCACCGGATAAGTTATTCAACATGCTTGACCTCTTCTAGGAGCTGCTGGTGGCCGGCGACGTCGTGGACACGCAGATAGGCCGCGCCGGCGGCGATGGCTTTGCGGCCGGCGGCCAGATTGGCTTCCAGTTCCAGCCGTTTGTCGCCCAGGAAACGCTTGCGCGAATAGCCGACCATGACGTCGTACTCAGGCACATGTTTGGCGAATTCAAGCAGCTGCTCGTTGAGCGCCTGGGTTTTGCCGAAACCGATACCGGGGTCAAGGATGATCTGGTGGTGCTTGATGCCCTTATCCTGCAAGAGGCCGGCTTTGTCGAGCAAGTCATCAATGACGACTTGTATATCACTAACTAGTTCGCCCTGGTGGGCAGCCTGAATGTCAGTACCGCGCAGATGGCCGATGATGCACCTGGCCTGGTGCTCGGCGACGACCTCGACCATGGCCGCGTTATTCATGCCGGTGACGTCGTTGATAATGAACTCCCTCATCGATAACGCCTTCTCGGCCGTCTCTGGATGGTAGGTATCGAGCGACAGCCGGCCCGGATAAAGGGTCGAGAACCACTCGAGGACCAGCTGTAGGCGCTGCCATTCCTGGGCCGGCGTGATGGGTTTGGCGCCGGGGCGCGTACTCTCGGCGCCGATATCCACCAAGCTGGCGCCCTCGGTCAGCAGCTTCTCGGCGTGCCGGACCGCCTTCTCGGGGTCCAGGTAGAGGTCGCCGTCGCTGAAGCTGTCCGGGGTAATATTTAGAATCCCGACTAATTGAACCATGCTGCTATCATAGCAAATCACGCCCGCGCCTGTGCTAACATGTGTCAATGGCGATGGTTTATCTGGCTTTGGGCTCGAATGTCGGCGATCCGCGGGCGCAGATTAAGCGGGCCGCGGGCCTGCTGTCGGCACTTTTGGGCGGCATGAAACAGGCTCCGGTCTACGTTTCAAAGGCTACCGGCTACACCGACCAGCCGGATTTCTTCAATACGGCCGTCAGCGGCGAGACCGGCCTGGATCCGGCAGCTTTGCTCGAACAGGTCAAAAACATCGAGCGGCAGGTCGGCCGGACACCGACTTTTCACCACGGCCCGCGCGAAATCGACATCGACATTATCCTCTACGGCGACACGATGCTCGAGACGGACAAGCTGACCATCCCTCACCCCGGCTTCAGGGACCGGGATTTCGTGCTGCGGCCGCTGGTTAACCTTGACCCCGCACTGGCCGACCCGGTCAGCGGACAAACCGTCGGCAGTCTCCTGGCCAATCTAAGCCCCGATCAAAAGTCCGTCACCGAACAAGTTGACGCGACAGCCTAAAACCGCTACAATAACACCTTAATACGTCAATAAATTTTAAGGACTGATATGCAGAAATGCGACCTCACCGGCAAAGGCAAGCAGTACGGCAGCAATGTCAGCTTCTCGCAGCGCCACACCAAAAAGGTCTGGAAGCCCAACCTACAGATGAAAACCGTCGTCGTCGACGGCCGCAAAATCCAGATGAAACTCAGCACCCAAGCTATCCGCACTCTCAAGAAAAAGGGCCTGCTGACCCCTCCTGCCAAATAGATAATTAGTTAGGCTTTTTCGAGAATGACCAGCTGGGTGACGTCGGTCAGTTCGGCCGGCTTGAGTTTGAGCTTGGTAACCGTTTCTTTGGGCTCCATGGCCAGCTCCTTGAGGGCGTTGGCCAGGGTTTGCTGGGGAACGGGGTAGTTCAGGGCTTTATCATCGTAATGGGTTGGGATGACTAGTTTGGGCTCGATGTCCTTGATCAGCTTGATCGCGCCGACCGGGTCAACAGTGTAGCCGTTGCCGCCGACAGGCACGACCAAGACGTCAACCGTGCCTATAGCCTCGAGCTGGCCATCGGTCAGTTCAGGGTAAATGTGGCCGGTAATCAAAATGCTGAGGTCGCCGGTGACGAGCTTGAACATCGTAGCGCCCAGTTTGCCGGGTTCTTCTAGGTGGCCGCGGGCGGTTATGCCAATAATGGAAATGTCGGCGACTTCGTACTCGCCGGGACTGTCGAACACCCGGCGGGCGCTGTCAATGTCACCGTGGACGCCGGTGAACAAGGCGATGTCATCAGGCCGGGTAACACCCTTGGCCCCCAGTTCGACCAGGTTGTCGTCAACTACGATGCGCGTGCCCTTGAGCGCCAGGCTGATACAATTAGCGCCGTAAAACTGCAATTCCATTAGTCCTCTTCCTTGTCTTCGGTTGATAGCAGGTTGTGCTTGTCGACCACTACTTGTTTCTTAGACTGTTTGATGGCCGTCGCGAAGCGGTCTCTTATCTGTTGGCGATACTGGAAATCGGCCAGGCTCATGACGGCGTAACGGATGGCCTTGTTCTCTTTGGCTTCCAGTTCGTCGACGTATTTCTGGAGAGCGTTGGGGTTAACTTCACCGACAATCAGGAAGTCGACGCCAGCCGTTTCGTCACGGGTGAACTGGCCGGTAAAAACTACCAGGTCGATCTGGCCGATAGCCCGGAAGTCGGCCTCGGCGCTGGCTTCGGTGTCGGCGGCGGCCTGGGACGTCGACCCGGCAGCAGTCTTCTTCTTAAGTCCGCCGCCGAAAATTTGTTGCAGCGGCTCGTAATACTCGAATTTCTGGTTGACCTCGTAGTAGAGCTTATTGTTGGTGTTGTCGGACGTGATAATGCCGATGCTGAGCAAATTGCTAAGCTCGCGGCGAACCGAATTGATCTGCTCGTCGATCTTGCGGGTTATTTCGCGCACGAAAAAAGAACGGTTTGGATTGCTGTAAAACAGCTGCAATAACTTAACCCTCGTTTTTGACCCAAACAATTGCTCAATCATTTGTTAAGTGTAGCAAAGTTTGGCTCAGTTGTGAATATCAGCTTGCTAAAAATGTTGTCACTGAAGCTACAATGTCAGTCCAACTAACAGGGGCGGAAAACCATTGAATACTTTTGTTACGCTTGAACCAGGTGCGTTGGCGTTTGGCCAGGTCGAGGTTGGCCTTGATGATTTTTTGGCGGGTTTCGGCCAGGTTTTGGGTACCCGAAAAGTAGCCTTGCCACTGCGCGTAGCCGACGCCCTTGAGCGCTTCGCAAGCCCAGCCGTAGCGTTCGGCCAGGGCCTTGACCTCGGCCTCCAAGCCGGCGCCCAGCATGTCGTCGCAGCGTTTGACGATGCGGGCTTCGATGACCGCCCGGTCGGTTTTGAGTCCTATCATTAGCGTGTTAGGGCGCAGGGCCTGCCTGGTCGGCCGGGCGCCCCCGGTTTCGATAAGCCTGATTAGCCGGCGTTTGTTGCGGACATCGACGTCGCCGAGGTCAAGCTTGAGGCCGGCTATCTTTCTCAGTAGCTCGGCTGTGTCCAGCTTATTAAGTTCTTCCCTGTCCGTCCGGTCACCGGCCGGCAAAAAACCATAATCATAAACCACGCCGTCGACGTACAGACCGGTGCCGCCGGCCATAATCGACAATTTACCCCGCTTATAAATATCGGCGATAGCCTGGTTGGCCAGCTTCTTGAAAACCGCGGCCGTGAAATCTTCATCCGGCGCCACGACATCCAGCAGGTGGTGCGGCACGACGGCCTGCTCCTGCTTGGTCGGCTTGGCCGTGCCGATGTCGGCCTCGCGCCGCACCGTCCAGCTGTCGGCACAGATAATCTCGCCGTCAAACTGCCGGGCCAGCCGGATTGCCAGCTCGGTCTTGCCCGAGGCCGTTTCGCCGACGATAACCAGCAGCGGGGGCAAAGTCTTACTCATTCGCCCGGCGGCCACCACAGTAATTCCCCGACAGCTACCTTATAATCATCCGAGACGGTAAAACCCTCGGCCTCCAGCACCTGTTTGTGGCCGGCCCGCCCGCCCGGATAGCCGGCCGCCAGCCCGCCTTGCTTATTAACTACCCGCTGCCAGGGTAAATCGGGGTCACCGAAGTGGGCGATACCGCCGACGATCCGGGCCGCCCGGGCATTGCCGCACAGCGCCGCCAGCTGCCCATAAGTCATCACCCGGCCAACCGGTATCCGCGCTACCAGCGCCTCCACCCGTTGCCGGAAACCGGCCTCGACTTCTTCCATTTAACTCCTTACAAAGAGGTTTTAAGGACTCTGCTTTTGGCTTCGTTGGCGACTGTTTTGAGGAATTGCTCGATACCGATGGCCAGCGGCACGTCCATCACGGCCATGTCCTTGCGGATACGCGGTACCACTTCCCCGCCGGCGATTTCCTTGTCACCGATGACGATAGTGTAGGGGACTTTGGCCAGTTCGGCGGCCCGGATCTTCTTGCCGACCGATTCGTTGGAATTATCGATTTCCAGCCTGATGCCAAGTTCTTTGGCCTGCGATTGGACCTTAGCGGCGAAGTCCACCGTGGCATTCTCCTGATTGACGGTAATCAGCCTGACTTGCTCCGGCGCCACCCATACGGGAAACCGGCCGGCCGTGTGCTCGATATAGGCCGCCAGGAAACGCTCGACCGAGCCCATCAGCGCGAAATGGACCATGACGGGCGTTTTTTCTTTGCCGTCTTCATCGGTGTATTTGAGGCCGAAACGTTCCGGCTGCACGAAATCCAGCTGCGGCGTCGCCACCTGGAGTTCGCGTCCCATGGCGTCCGTCGCTATAAAATCAATCTTCGGCCCGTAAAAAGCCGCTTCGCCCTCGGCCACGTAATACTCCAGCCCCGCCGCTTCGACCACCTCGCGGATAATGCCTTGCGCCCGGTCCCAGAGCTCCTTGTCGCCAAGGTAACCGTCGGAGTCGTCGCGGAAAGATAAACGGACTTTCAGCGGCAGGTCCAGCACGCTATAAAACTCGCCCACGATCTCGACCAGCTTGCTCATGACTTCGTTAATCTGGTCGGGCCGGCAGAAAGTATGGCTATCATCCTGGGTGATAGCCCGCACGCGGGCCAGTCCCAGCAGTTCGCCGGCTTTTTCGTCCCGGTAGTCGGTCGTCGTTTCCATGTACTTTAGCGGCAGGTCCCGGTAGCTGCGCGGTCGCGAGGCGTAAAGCTGCTGGTGGTGCGGACAGTTCATCGGTTTCATGACTAATTCGTCGCTGGTTTCGCTGCTCTTGACGGTTAGCCACTCGTCGCCGAATTTCGCCCAGTGGCCGGAGACCTCGTACAGTTCCTTCTTAGCGATGTGCGGCGTCCAGACCTTTTGCCAGCCTTCGCGCTTGCGGATGTCCTGCGAATAGCGGTTCAGCTCATCGCGCAGCACCGTGCCCCTAGGGGTAAACAGCGGCAAGCCCGAGCCGACCAGCGGCGATATGACAAACAAGTCCAGCTCCTGCCCCAGCTTGCGGTGGTCGCGCTTCCTGGCCTGCTCCAGCATCTCTAAATGCTCACTCAGTTCTTTGTCGGTGGCGAAAGCCGCGCCGTAAATCCGCTGCATCTGGGCGTTCTTGTCGTTGCCGCGCCAGTAAGCGCCGCTAACCCTGAGCAGCTTGAAAGCGCCGACCTGGCCCGTAGATTCGACATGCGGTCCGCGGCATAAGTCCGTGAAGTCGCCGTTCTTATAAAAAGAGACCGTTTCCACTTGGGCGCCGCCTTCGGCTATCGTGCCCAGCTCTTCGGTGTCCAGATCCTTGGCGGCAGTGGTGCCGGCGCGTTTCAGGTCGTTCAGCAGCTCTTCCTTATAAGGCTGGCTGCTATCCCGCGCCCAGGCGATGGCCTCGTCAATCGGTTTCTCGAAACGCTCGAATGGCTGGTCGGCGGCGACAACCTCGCGCATGGCGGCCTCGATCTTGCCGAAGTCCTCTTCGGAGACCTTCGTCCCGCCCAGGTCGATATCATAATAAAAGCCGTTCTCGACCACCGGCCCGACCCCGAATTTGGCCTCCGGCCAGAGGTGCTGGACGGCGGCGGCCATTATATGGGCCAGCGAATGGCGCATGGCGTGAAGTTGGTCCGGTTGGTCTGGCACGTTATTGTCTCCTCGAAAAATTTATAAATAAAAAGACACTTGGATTCAATACTCTCGCACGGTATTTAACCTCAAGTGTCTTGGTCCTGCTGGTTCAGGAGGTTCCACCTCGACATTTACTCTTGCGACTACGTTTACGCACGTTGTCGCCACCCCGGCGGAGCTCAGCGGCTGGTTAGTCCACGTCAACGCTCACTTTCATTGTAGCATCGGCCTCGGCAAAACAAAAAAGGGTCGAATGATCTCGCAAGCCATTCAACCCTCTTTAGCTCGTTCTGACGAGGTAAAACAATCTCGGCAAAACTTCACCTAGAAAGTATCATAGCAGCGTTAGTACTATAAGGCTAGCCTATTTATGCTGTAATTACGACATTTCAACATGGGGATAACTATTTCGGCGTGACGTCATGGCTGGCGTTAAATTTTATTTCGGGGAATTGCTACAGGTGTCGCGGTTGCGTTTTGGCCTGAATTCCTGTAACTTATACCCTGTTAGAGCGAGTGGTATGCCCACTATTCAGGGCGATTAGCTCATTTGGCTAGAGCGCCGCATTGACGTTGCGGAGGTGAGAGGTTCGAATCCTCTATCGCCCACCAGCTAGTTAGTTAAAATCCGGCCGCGGGGCTGGATTTTTTACTTTATAGCCCCAGTTATAAGCACTAGCGTTTATGGATAAAGTATTGACTGGTATATGTATGTTTGATAGGATAGATCGGTTAGATAGGGGTGTTTTGGTATTCGTAATAGTAGCGCTTTAGACGCCTTTCAGCTGTTTTATGAGGAGCTTATCTCCTCTAAGCCCAAGAATAATCGTATTCGCCGCTTCCGGCCCGCCGCTACCACCAAGTAAGCGCCGGTCCAGCGAACAGCGGTGAACGCAGCACCGCCCCGGGGACATTAAGTCTTCCGGGGCTTTTGTTTTGCACCGTTTCGGGCCGGTTTATCCACTGGCTTTATTAATAGCGCTGTGTCAATATGTTGACATGGTTTGTATACACTGCGGCGGCAAAACGAAGGTCGTGAACTCCCGGCGGCAAAGCCGGAGCAACCAGGTCTGGCGGCGGCGGCAATGCCTGGCGTGCAGCGCCGTGTTTACGACTGCCGAAATGCCGCGATATGGTGCCGCTTGGGCAGTCCGCGGCAAAACCGGCAGGTTGCAGCCCTTTTCACGCGACAAACTGTTCTTAAGCCTGTATGAGGCCTGCCGGCATCGCCCGACGGCCCTGGAAGATGCCGGAGCGCTCACAGACACCGTTATTAAAAACCTGTCGGGCCAATTAGCGGACGGCGTGTCTGATAGCCAGGTTATAGAACAGATCGCCCATGTCGCGCTCAACCGCTTTGATAAGGTAGCAAGCGTCCATTACCAGGCCTTCCACAAGCTTTGAACCAAAAGCCCGGAGGGTTACATTTCGCCCTTGACCATGGCGGCCATGACTTTGCCTAGCATGTACGTGTCGCGGGCCAGAGAGCCTTTGAGGTGGTCGCGAATATCGGAGCGCAGCAGGTCATCGGCCCTGGATTTAACCGTCTCCGGCCGCCGGGGATCAAGCGCTTCCCTATGGTTAGCTAGCGAGAAGCTGCTGGCCATGCCCGGCTTCTCCGGGGCGACGACTTCATGCCAGGTACGGACCCAGCTGCGCGTACCGTAGTGGAAGACCATTTCCTGGACATCTAAGGGCAGCGGGCGGTGGGCTATGATGTTCATTTCGCCGTCTAGGACATTACGGACTTGCGCCAATTCGTCTAGGCCGTTGCGGCGAAAAAATTCGGCTGTCTGGTTGAGCGGCTCTCCGGTTTCGTCGTCAAGCGTCCGCAACTTATGGATCAGGAAGACCGCTCCGTCAGCTCCCAAACGTTCTTGGTCGAAGTCGAGTTCGACGGCTGCGCCTGTCTCCCCTTCTAAGGTCCGCCCCAGCACGGCCCGGCTGGCAAAAGCTAGAGGCGCCAGGATATGCGCGACCGTGGCATTGAACCCGTCTTTATCCGGGGATAAGGCGTACTCCGAACCTGTTTTCATAAGGGCAAACTATAACATAAATTTTGGCGATTTGGTAATCAGTTTGCTGATTATTGCTTACCGGGGTCGGCTTCGGTGCTATGCTTGACGCCAGCGGCGGTGATGGTAGCCTTCTCGGTGACGTCGAAGCGGGTGAGGTAGCGTTTGAACATCAGGCGGGTTTGGGAATTGAAGGCCGCCAGCGAGCCGAAACAGATGCTGGTGACCGGAATCAGGGCCCATTGGGCAAGCATTAAGACTGAACGGTGGCGCTTGTAGCGGGCGGGCCGCGGCGGCAGCGTGACCAGGCAGACATAGACCAGGACTAGCGTGCCGGCGATGGCCACGCGCTGGACGTTCCTGACGATTAGCGGCAGTTCGTTGGCGGCCAGGTTTTGCGGGTGCAGCAGCGGCGGGATGAAAGCAGCGCCCAGGATTAGTATCGTGCCGGTCGCCCAGGTGACATGGCCCTCCAGGGAGCGCAGCAGCTTGGCCAGAACGTCGGCCTTCGGCGCTTTGTTCTTGTGCCAAAAGCCTTTGTCGGCGATGTAGGCGATGTCGGAAGCGCCGTACGTCCAGCGGCGCAGCTGAATGAACTGGGCCCGGATGGTCTTAAGGTAGCCGTCGGCCAGCACGGCGTCCTGGTAAATCGGGATACTGAGCGGGTAAACCCGGTAGTCACCGTCATAGCAAAAATAGGACCGCCAGAAATGGTGGCCGTCTTCGACGATGGTGCGCACGCTCCAGAAATCCATGTCAATCAGAGCGCTCATCGGCTGGGCGTGGGCCGAGAAGTTGCGGATCATGTGCAGCCGCTGCGTGCCGACTATGTAAAACAGGTTGTTGCCAGTGGCGATAACCCGCATCATCGTCGGCGCGTCCCAGATGTTGTTGGTGAACATCGGTATCGGCTGGTAGGAGGCGCGCAGCGGGTTCGGCACGACGCAGTAGAGGTAGGTCAAGGCGGCGAAGTAGCGTTTGTCGGGGCGGTTGTCGGCATCCAAGGTGGTGACTATGACGCGGGTCGGGTCATAGTTTTCTTTTTTCAAATACTTCTGGAGGACACGGCCGGCGTAGCTGATGTTGCCGCCTTTGCCGACGATTTCGCCGGGCAGGTCGGGCGGGTGTTTGACGGCTATGGAGTGGAGGAATTTATCGCCGTAGAGGCCGAGCAGTTCGCGGACCCGCTCTTCGGATTCGCGGCCGGCGCGGCCTTCGTAGGCGATTACTAGGATCAGACGCTGGGCGTCGTAATCGCCGTCCAGGATGGCCTGGATGGTCGGTTCGAGCACTTCCCGGCTCTCGTTGACGGTGGCAATGATGACGGCGTGGGTCAGCTCGTTCGGTTTCAACGGCAGGGCGCGGTTGCCGAGCAGCTTAAGGTTCTTGAGGTGCCATTTCGGCCGCTGGGCGGCGCTGGCGGTGACCTTGCCGGCGTCGATGTCGGCGGCCAGCGCGTTCCAGTCAAGTTTCATTTGCTGCTTCATGGCCCGGTAGCCGGCAATCGCCCGGCTGGAGTAAGCTAAACCCCTGACGAAGAAAATCAACAGGTACATCAGGATGAAAAAGACCGCCAGCGTGACGTTTATAAAGCTTAGGATCACCGGCGTCAGGATCAGCGTCCAGCTCAGGAAACCGGGCAGGATCTCGAAGAAACGGTAATGGCCGTGACGGTCTTCGGGGAATGGGATTTCCAGGTCGGTCATGGCTGTTTAACGCAATACCAAGAGGGCGTTGCTGACTATGATGGTTAGCGTCAACAGCAGGACGCCGAGCGCCAGGATGGCGATGGCCAGTTGCCGGTGGATTTTGTAAGCCCTGAAACTCAGGACGGAGTGGGCGGCCAGGACCAGCGCGGCAAAGACGACGAAACTGAGCAGGCCGGTGACGTTGCCGTTGGTAAATCTGTTGACCGCGGCTGGGTTGGAGCAATCGCGGCACTGGATAATATAGCCGTTGCTGTGGCCGGTGCTGAGGCTGAGCAAAATGAAGATGCTGCCGCCGACCGCCAAAAAGGCGTTGATGCTAAGCAATAGCATCACTAAATGGTCATGAAAATACTGCTTGGAAGTCGCCATGTTTAAACCTTATTGTATCACCTATGCTGGTGCGGGTGGCGGGAGTCGAACCCGCGTCTCAGCCTTGGGAAGGCTACATAATAGCCGTTATACGACACCCGCGGATTACGTGGAGCCACCTCGGGGATTCGAACCCATGAAACCCCGCCGGGGTTTCATGTTGGCACGAACGAAGTGTCCATCAGTGAAACTATGGAGCCACCTAAGAGATTCGAACTCTTGACCTCCGCTTTACGAAAGCGGCGCTCTAGCCAACTGAGCTAAGGTGGCACTCAGCACCGCATTATTATATCAGCCGGCGGCTCGGCCGGCGGTTTCGATCCGGATACCGGGCACGCCGCTCGCGAAAGCGTCGAGTTTGTCGACCGACAAGACTAATTTTTCGATACGTTTGTCGGCCAGGATCTGGTCGGCCAGCGTCTGGGCCAGCCGCTCGACCAGGCCGAAAGACTGGTTCTGGACGGTGTCGGTGATAATATCCCTCAGTTCGGACCAATTGACGGTGTCGGCCAAGCCGTCCGACCGGGCGGCTTTCGAAGTGTCGATAGTTAATTCGACATTTATCCTGAAGCGCTGGGGCGTGGTCTGCTCATGCGGGTGCACGCCGTGCTTGCCTTCGACGATCAGGTCTTTGATATAAAGGATTGGCATGGGGACAGCTTAGACCGAGTCAGTTAATAATTGCAAATGGCCGTCTAGCGTCTTCGTTTACGAGGCTTGCCGGTGTGGCCTGACCTATATGGCTTGCCGCTTGAACCGCCAAACTCTTTTCGCATCAGCGACTCCAAAGCTTCCTCCGCCGAGTCAAAGTTACGATTGCGATCATGCCGTCTAGTAGGAGTCGGCGGCTGTATCGGGTCAGGCGTTGGCGTGCCCGCTTCCTGGGATACGCCAGGCTCGGTGCCGTCAGCATTAGGCTCCGGCTGCTCGGGTTCGGTAGAAACAAGGCCGTTGCTTGAAGTATCGCCTAAGAATGACGCCAGTTCGGCGGCGTGGGGCCGGGGTACGGGCACGCTCCCGGGCTCACCTAAGTTTTGCTCGGCTTCGGGGTCTGGTTTTGGTCCAAAATCTGGTGACATAATAGTTTATATTAACACTATTTACAGATATATACAAGGATACCGAGCGAAGCTGGGGCATGTATAATAAAAACGTACTTTTTATTTTGGGGAGCTTGGGACGGCCAGGCTGAGAGTTCCGGCGACGCATCCGGATGACCCGTTGAACCTGTTCGGATAATACCGGCGAAGGGAAAATTTATGAAAAAAGCCTGGCTCGTTTTAATTATTTTGTTGTTGGCCGGCTGCCTGGTAGCCGCCACCGAACTGATAGGCTCCTCGGCCAAACCATCTCAAAATCAGACTTCCCTATCGCTGGCCCTGGACTGGACGCCGAATACCAACCACACCGGCATTTACGTCGCTCTGGCCAAAGGCTGGTATAAGCAAGCCGGCATAAAATTAAACCTGCTACCCTATTCGGCCAGCGTGTCGGCGGACCAGCTGGTGGCTTCTGGCAAAGCCGACTTGGGCATCAGCTCGACGGAAAGCATCGTGACCGACGCCGGGGCCGGCACGCCGGTAGTTTCGGTGGCCGCCATTATCGCCCACAACACCTCTGTTCTAGCGGTTAGGCAAGACTCCGGGATTACCAGCCCCAAGCAGTTCGACGGCAAGACTTATGGCGGCTTCGGCGCGGCTTACGAGTCGGCCGTGATCGGGCAGGTCATCAAGCATGCCGGCGGCACCGGGACATTTAATAATGTCACGCTGGATATCGACCCGGTGCAGGCGTTGCAGACCAAACGGGTCGATTTCGTCTGGGTCTTCTCCGGCTGGGAAGTCATCGAAGCCCAGCGGGCCGGTTTGCGGCTGACCACGTTCCCGATTACCCAATATGGCGTACCGGACTATTCGACGCCCAATATCATCAGCTCGGCGGCGGCCATTAAAGCCAAAAACACCTTAATCCGGAAATTTATGGCCACTACCGCCCGCGGCTACGATTACGCTACCGCTCACCCCGCCGCGGCCGCCCAAATTCTAATCAATACGGCGCCCAAAGGCAGCTTCCCCGACCCCGGCCTGGTCCGCCAAAGCCAAGCTTATCTCAGCCCGCGTTACCAGGACCCGGGCAAGCCGTGGGGCGTCCAGACCGCCAGTTCCTGGCATAACTACCCGCAGTTCATGATTGACCGGCAGGCGGTGCCGGACGCTTCGGGCAAACCTATTGCTAAGCTCGACCTTAACGCCCTGTACACCAACCAATTCCTGGAGTAAACCGTGCCGACCGCGCTGAAACTGAAAAATATCACCAAAGTTTACGGGTCCGGCCGGCACTCGCTGGCGGCCTTGTCCGAGATTAGCCTGAACGTCAAGCGCGAAGAGATTGTCTGTCTTATCGGGCCGAACGGCAGCGGCAAAAGCACTTTGCTGAAGCTGGTCGCCGGCATCGAAGAACCGACTAGCGGCAGCCTGACGCTGTCCGGAACGCCGGGCTACGTGCCGCAGCAGCCGAGCCTGCTGCCCTGGCGGACGGTCGAGCAGAACCTGCGTCTGCCCGGTGATATCGCGGCCGGCGGGACGCGGACGGACCAGGCCGGCATTAGGCAGCTGTTGGCGGATTTCGGCTTGCTGGAATTTGCCGGTGCCTACCCTAAAGCCCTGTCGGGCGGCATGCAGCAAAAGGTAGCGCTGCTGCGGGCCGTCCTGTGGAATCCCGCTTTCCTGCTGTTGGACGAGCCGTTCGCGCCGCTGGACTCGATTACCCGGCTAGAGATGCAGCAGTGGCTGCTCGAGCTGCAGCGCAAGTTCCGCTCGACCGTGCTGTGTGTCACCCACGACATCCGGGAGGCGATATTTCTGGCCGATACGATTTACGTGTTGGGACAGCGGCCCGGCCATATCAGGCAAATTTGCGAAGTCGGCCTGGCCCGCCCCCGGCAGCCGCGCCACTTAAGCACGGCCCGCGCCAAAAAACTCGAAAAAGATTTGTACGGCTGGCTGGTACCGGCATGATGAAGCGGCTGCGGGCCTACGGTCCGGCCTTACTGGTCATCTGTTTGGTTTTGGCTGTCTGGCAAATTTACGCGACCAGCGGCCTCAGCAATCCGGCCAACCTGCCAGCGCCCAGCCACATCTACCAGGCGCTGGTTATCCAGCGGGCCGTGATCTGGGACAACAGCCTGCAAACGATCGCCGAAACGCTGATCGGGCTAGCGCTGGCGGTTATGCTGGGCGGGTTTTTCGGCGTGATAATCTTCCTGTCGGCGATGCTGCGCAAGGCTTTCTACCCGCTGCTGGTCGCCTCGCAGACGGTGCCGTTGATCGCCTTGGCGCCGCTGCTGCTGATCTGGTTCGGCTTCGGTTTGCAGCCTAAGGTAATTATGGTGGTTCTGTACTGCTTCTTCCCGATTACCATCGCCGTGGCCGACGGGCTGAATACGGCTGACAGTCAGTTAATAGACGTTTTGAAAAGTATGCGGGCCTCGCGCTGGCAAACCTTGCGGACGGTCCGGATACCGGCTGCGGCACCGGCCTTTTTCTCGGGCCTCAAGATCAGCGCCACCTACGCCGTGACGGGAGCGGTGGTCGGCGAGTACGTCGGGGCCAGCCAGGGCCTCGGCATTTATTTGCAAACGGCCGCTCATTCGGATTCGATCAACCTGGTCTTCGCCCTGATAACGGTCATCGTGCTGGTCAGCCTGGCGCTGGTCGGAACCGTGCTGCTGCTGGAAAAACACTTCCTGGCGTGGAGAGCCTGACATGAGTTCCGGACACCGCCAGGCCGTCATCTTCCTTAACGGCGACCGAACCGATCTGTCAGGGGTCAAACCGTATATCGACGGCCGGACGCTGCTGGTCGGCTGCGACGGCGGGACGCGCCATATCCTGGCTTTGGGTTATAAACCGTCGGCGGTAATCGGGGATTTCGATTCCTACGAACAGCCGGACGATACGAACGGCACGGTTTACGTCCGCTACCCGGCCGACAAAGATTATACCGATGCCGAACTGGCCGTCCGCTACGCCGCCGAGCAGGGTTGCCGCCGGATTATCCTAGCCGGTGTCCTGGGCACGCGCCTCGACCACCTGCTGGGCAATATCCTGCTGCTGGTCAAGGACGAGTTCGCGCCGCTGGACATCAAGATTATCGAAGGCGATCAGGAAATTTATCTCATCCGCGGGCAGGCCCGGATTAACGGCACGGCCGGCGACATTATTTCTTTTATACCGATTAACGGCCCTGTTGAGGTAAGCCGTTCGACCGGTTTGAAATATGATCTCAGCCGCCACGATTTATCGCCGCAAGCCAACCTCGGCGTCAGCAATATCCTGACCGAGCCGGTAGCCGAGGTGCGGCTCAAAACTAACGTCCTGCTAGTCGTACACCAGCGGCAGGCCTATACTTAAACTAAGATGCTGCTGCTAATTATTAGTTTCATCGCGGGGGTGCTGACGATCCTGGCCCCGTGCGTATTGCCGGTGCTGCCGGTTATCGTCGGCGGCTCCATCGGCGGCCAGGCCAAAGAAAGAACCCGGCCTTACATTATCGTGGCGGCGCTGGCCGGATCGATAATCTTCTTCACCCTGCTGCTGAAGGTCAGCACCATATTGATTAACTTATCGCCCGATGCCCTGACTGATTTCTCGGGCGGACTGCTAATCGCCCTCGGTCTGGCCGCGCTCGTACCGGAGTGGTGGGAAGCCCTGGTCACGCGCCTCAACTGGCAGGCGGCGTCGCAGCGTTTCTTGGGCAAAGGCGAAAAAAACAAGGATAAATACGTCGGGCCGGTGCTGATCGGCCTGGCGCTGGGGCCGGTTTTCGCCAGCTGCAGCCCGACTTACGCTTTCATCCTGGCGTCGGTGCTGCCGAGCAGTTTCCTGACCGGGCTAATTTACCTAGGCGCCTATACGCTGGGCCTGGTCCTGGCGCTGCTGCTGGTATCGATCGCCGGCCGGCAGTTCATCAGCCGGTTCGCCTGGGCCGTCGATACCCACAGCCTGTTCCGGCGGGCCTTGGGCGTGGTTTTTATCCTGATCGGGGTGGCAGTTATCAGCGGTTACCAGGTTAAAGCCGAGACCTGGGTGGCCAACCATTTGCCGTTCGACGAGACCAGGATCGAACGGGTTTTGCTGGCCAAGCAGCACAAGAATTCGATCATCCATAACCTGGCCCAGGCGGCCGGGTCCAGCGTGTTGAACGTCCAGCCGACGCCGGCGCCGCAATTTCAGGGCCTGACCAACTGGATTAACAGCCCGCCGCTGAGCATGGGCCAGCTCAAGGGCAAAGTCGTGCTGGTCGATTTCTGGACTTACTCCTGTATAAACTGCATCCGGACCCTGCCCTACATCGAGAAATGGTACCAGGCCTACCACGACAAAGGCCTGGTCATCGTCGGCATAAACACGCCGGAATTCGCCTTCGAGCACAATCCGGCCAACGTCGCGGCGGCCGTCAAGCAAGACGGCATCGCCTACCCCGTCGCCCTGGACAATAACGACGACACCTGGAACGCCTACAACAACGATTCCTGGCCGGCCGACTACCTGATTGATAAGAGCGGCAATATCCGCTACGTCAGCCTCGGCGAGGGCGACTACAACAAGACCGAAGAGGCTATCCAGCTGCTGCTGGGCATCAAGGCCCCTTTGCAGACGCCGGGCGGTACGGTGCCGATCTCCCAAAACCAAACCCCGGAAACGTACTTCGGTACCAACCGCGAGCAAAGCTACGCCGGCACGCCGGCCGGCTTGAGTAACGGCACGGCTGATTTCAAACCGGCCGCCTCGCTAGCCGCCGGCCAATGGACGCTGGACGGCAACTGGCAAATCAACCCCGAATACATTACCAGCGTTAGCGATAACTCCAAGCTGGTCATCAGTATCAACGCCAAAGACGTTTACATGGTCGCCAGCAGCACGGGCATCCAAGACCAGTCCGTCTCGGTCGGCCTGCCGGTCAGCGCCGCCGGGCAGTATGGCGGCGACGTCACCGATGGCCAGGTGGCGGTTAACGGTTCACGGCTCTACCACATAGTGTCCCTGAAACAGTTCGGCAGCACGACCATTACGCTGACAGTGCCGAAAGGCGTGTCGCTGTATACGTTTACTTTTGGCAGCTAGCTAAGCCGCTAGGCTACGCCGCGGCTGACGGCAACCAGCGCCTCTTCGGGATCGACGCCTTCCATAATCAGTTCGACGACGGCCATATTGTCCCTCAAGGAGCTGGTTATGACTCTTAAACGGTCGGTTTTATCGGGGGTCAGTTCGGCTACTTTGCGCCAGGTCGGCACGGCATACCGGCCCACCGGTTCGCTGCCAGCCCGCTCCTCTTCCGGCAGACCATCGGCTTTCAAAACGCATTCTACCAACCCGGTTTCGGCTAGTCCCAGGTAATAATCGCCATTGCTTTCGAGATCCCTATAGCCGCGGACACCCCCGGGTTTAATCGCCTTAACCGTAACGTCATTCTTGGTCGCCGAGACGGAGAGCAGCGCCCGCCGGCCCAGGTCGGTAAGCGTAGACAAATGCGTAGTCGATAAGGTTTCGTCCTGGCGGCCCCGGGTCGACGTCCAGTCCATTACCAGGGCTAGGCCCGGTATGGTCTTGATGTCGCTGTCCGGGCCGTGGGCGGCAACGCGCAGACCGTCGATCCGGCCGACAAGGGCTTGGGCGTCGCCGTATATGTCCTGCAAGACGCCGGCCATAGTAGTGTCCGGCTCAAGCGCGTCTAAATATTCAGTCATAAGTCATTCCTCTGCAAAGTCTATGTATCATATTAGATTTTAAATTTAACGCAAGCGTTAGCGGCCTGGAAACCCGGCCCGGACGGGGTTTGAACTATATTTTTATACGCTGTTATGCAGGGCCTGCCTTCGTGCTATAGTAGCTTTACGAGATGAACATAAAAACTGTAGATCTGACGATTATCAACTGGTTGCGGCGGTCTTTCATGCCGCTGGCGCGGGTGGCTATATTCGTAATTTATTTTTGGTTCGGCATATTGAAGCTGTTCAACCTCAGCCCGGCCAGTCCGCTGGCCCAGGCGCTGACGGCCAAAACGATCGGCTTGCAGCATTACAACCTGGCCTTTAACATCTTGGCCGTTTACGAATGTGTTGTCGGCATCCTCTTCCTGTTTCCTAAAGCCACACGGATAGTGATTCCCCTGTTGTTCATCCATATGATTATCGTCTGTTCGCCGCTGATCCTGGTGCCGCATCTGGCCTGGTCCAGGCCGTTCGTGCCGACGCTGGAAGGCCAATATATTATCAAGAATGTCGCGATTATCGCCCTGGCGATAGGCATCGCCGCCCAGACTAGGCCGCTCAAGCGCTAAGCGCCGTGCGGTCCCGGTAAGTGTTGGAATTGTTGTTATAAAGCATTACTATGTGACTAGCAAGTTTAAGGTCAAGGAGGCTGGTTTATGTTAAACGATTTCAAGAAATTCATCCTGCGGGGCAACGCCGTCGACCTGGCCATAGCCGTCGTCATCGGCGCGGCGTTCGGAGCTATCGTGACCGCGTTGGTCAAAGACCTGGTGACGCCATTAATCGGCGCTATCGGCGGCAAACCCGACTTCTCTAACCTGTACTTCACGCTCAACCACAGCAAGTTCATGTACGGCGACTTCCTCAACGCCGTTATTTCGTTCTTGCTGATCGCCGCGGTGATCTTTTTCTGCGTCGTCCAGCCGCTAAACAAGTTCGTCGCAATGTCTAACCGCAACAAAACGGTCGAGGAGCCGACCGAGAAGAAATGCCCGGAGTGCCTCAGCCAGATCCCGAAAGCCGCCCGGCGCTGCGCTTTCTGCACGGCTAAGCTAAAGTAGGTCGTTCCAGATTTTTCGCTATCTAGAAGCCAGGTTGATAACTATCAGCGTGATCAGGATGCACGCGATTATGATCACGATCAGCAGCTCGAGTAAAGTATAGCCGGCTTGGCTCTTTGGCGGTTTCCGCGTTTTTACACCTACCCGGTTAGTTAATGGCATGCGTTTAGCATAAGAGGAACGCGGGACTTTAGTCAACACCAGGCCGGCCCAACCCGGCCTGATCCGGGTCGGCGGCCGAACAGGGATTTACCTCAGGAATTATTTGCTATAATAAAGCCCAGGTTAACAAGGTGGATGGAAATGAAAACGCAAAAACCAATTAAAAGCGGCTATGGCGGCTACGCGGCCGGCTACCTCAGCCCGGGCAAGGCGAAGTCCTGGCTGGCCGCGGCTACCCTGTTAGCTATAGTTATTACACCTGCCGCGGCCGCTGCCGACACCTTGATTTCGCAGGGCTTCCTGGCTAACGGCAACCCGCCGACAGGCTCGATTGTCAGCCTGCAGAAAAACTCTTCGGATTACGTTGACGCGGCCACGGTCGGCAATGCCAGCGGCCTGCTGGGGGTCATAATCGGCAGCGACAATTCGCAGGTGTCGCTGTCGTCCGGCCAAAGTAACCAGGTCCAGGTGGCCACCAACGGCATCGAGCAGGTGCTGGTCTCGAATATGAACGGCAACATCCAGGTCGGCGACCCGATTACCGCCTCGCCGATCAGCGGCGTCGGCATGAAAACCAGCAGCAACGCCGAAATCATCGGCACCGCCCAGGACGTCTTCCCGAACAGTACCAGCAGCCAGCAAACCTACGTCGACAAAAACCACCAGAAACATAACGTGCTGCTGGGCGAAGTTCCGGTCCTGGTCAATGTCGCCTACTACTACAAACAGCCGACCAAGACCATCATTCCCCAGGCCATCCAAAACATCGCCGACGCCCTGGCCGGCAAAACCGTCAATTCCCTGCCGATCCTGATAAGCGTCGGTATTTTTATCGTGACGCTGGTGATCGTCGTCAGCATTATTTACGCCATGATCCACAGCAGCATTATTTCGGTCGGGCGCAACCCGATGTCGCAGGCCGCGGTTTACCGCAACGTCCTGCAGCTGTCGACGCTGGTGGTGGTGATTCTGGGGGTCGCGGTTTTATCAATTTACATGGTCTTGTCGAGGTTCTGATATGACGGCTATTACCTTACTGCAACTCTTCCTGCTGGTCGACGTTTTCTTCGCCGGCGTCGTGGCCTCGATAGCCGTGCGGCACGCCTACGCCCACTTCCGGCCGTTGCCGGCCGAACCGGACAAGCCCCATTCCCCGGCAACGAGCGACCATTTGCCGGCGGCCGTTAAGGAGCGTTTGCTGCAAACTTCCCAGGCCCACTTCCAGGCCGTGCTGGACCATTCGGCCGCCCAATTGCAGCGCGACCTGGAGGCGACCGCCGCCCAGATCAACAAAAACGTCGGCCACCTGGCCACCGAGATCGTCGGCGACGAACTGGAAAACTACCGCAAGCAGCTCGACCAGCTGCGCAAACAAGCCGAAGGCGGCATGGGCGGTATCCGGGAAGAAGTCGCCAAACACCAGGCCGAAGTCGAGTCCAAGCTGGCCGAGGAATTAAAGGCCGAGAAGCAATGGCTGGTCCAGCAGATCGATACCAAACTGGCCGACGCCGTCGGGTCTTTCCTGCTCGACACCTTGCAGCATAACGTCGACCTCGGCAGCCAGAGCGCTTACCTGACGGCCATGCTGGAGGAACACAAAGCTGATTTCATCAAGGAGGTGGCCGATGAACCTGAAGCTGCCCGATAGCGTGTCGTCGCCGCAGGACATCAAGGCCATCGTGCTCGAGGTGCGGCAGTACGCGCGCTGGTTCGCCCATGCCAGTGTCAAGCAGCAGGTCAGCGGCGGCAAAGTCGCCGAACCGCCGGCCATGTCGCCGGGCGCTACGGCGCTGATCCAAGGGCTGGCCGGCGGCAAACCGCTCACCCAGACCGCCCTGGACGGGCTAATTGAAGCTCTGGAAGTTTTTGAAACCAAAGCGCCGCATATGACAATCACGCTGGCGGCGCCCCCGCCCGAAAGCCTCAAAAAAACGCTCATCACCTGGTGCCGGCAGCATGTCGCGCCGGATATACTGGTGACTTTCCAGTTCAACTCGACCCTGCTCGGCGGCATGGTAGTGCGCTATGGCAGCCATGTTTTCGACTGGTCGTTCCGGCGCCAAATCCTGGCAGCCCGCGGCAAGTTCCCGGAGGTTTTGCGCCATGTTTGATAACCAGACTTTTCAGAAGCTGGTCGAAGCCGACCATTTGACCGGCGAAGTCGTGGCTTCCAACAGCTTCATCGTCGAGGTTAAAGGCCTGGAAGGAGTCACGCTCGGCGCCCAAGTATTGTTCGAGGACGGCCAGCGCGGGCTGGTCCGCGAGGCTTACGGCGACCAGGTAATTTTGTTCAATATCGATTCCGAGAGGATGGAGCCGGGCACCTTGGCGGTCGTCGAAAACGATCTGTTAAGCGTGCCGGTCGGCAAAGGCCTGGTCGGCCGCGTGGTGTCGCCGATGGGCGTGCCGCTGGACGGCAAAGGCGCTATCCGGACCCAGGAAACCTCCGGTATTTTTAACGCCGCGCCCGGCATTATGGCCCGCAGCATGCTGAACGAGCAGCTGGCCAGCGGCGTTTCGGCGGTCGACATGTTCTTCCCGGTCGTGCTGGGCCAGCGTATCGCCATCCTGGGCGACAGCAAATCCGGCAAAAGCACCTTCTTAAGCCAGCTCAGCGCCAACCAGGCCGGCACCGACCGGATCGTGGTTTACGTCCTGATCGGCAAGCGCAAGGTCGACATCGAAATCCTGCTGGCTGGGCTGCAGGCGTCAGGGGCGATGGACCACACGATCGTGGTTTTGGCCGATATTTTCGACGCGCTGACGCAGTCGTACCTGGCGCCTTACGCGGCCTGCGCCATGGCCGAGAACCTGTGGTATGGCGGGCAGGACGTGGTGATTATTTACGATGATTTGAGCAGCCATGCCGAGGCTTACCGCCAACTGTCGCTGCTCCAAGAAGTCGACCCCGGCCGCGACTCCTACCCGGGCGATATGTTTTACGCCCATTCGTCGCTGCTGGAACGGGCCGGCAAACTGCTTGATACCAACAAGACGCTGACCGCCCTGCCGGTAGTCATAACGCCTAACGATGACATTACGGCTTACCTGTCGACCAGTATCATGTCGATTACCGACGGCCAGATTATCTTCGACCTGGGCATGTTCCGCCAGGGCGTGCGGCCGGCCGTTAACGCCGGCCTGTCGGTGTCGCGCGTCGGCGGCCAGGCCCAAACCGTCCGCCAGAAACACCTGTCCGGCAACCTGTTCAAGAAACTGGCCAGNTACCACCAGGCCGAGGAATTCTCGCACTTCGGCTCCAGCCTGTCCAAGGACGCCGGTATCGACCTATTGATCGGCAAACAGATTTACGAGGCGCTTAAGCAGCCGCCGGAAGAACGCCACTCGCTGGTCGAGCAGCAGCTGATCCTGGAAACCATCCTGCTGGGCGAAGGCGCGGCCGAGATCGACGTGCCCGCCCTGAAACAGGCGGCCCAAGCAGCCAGTTCCCAAGTCAAAGACGAAAAAGACTTCGACCATCTGGAAGCCGAACTGCTCAAAAAGCATTCCAGCCAGGCCCAGCCGCCAACCCCGCCGGAAGCCGGACAGCCGCCGGGCGAAAAGCCGGCCGACGGCCAGCCCGCACCGCCGCCAGCTCCGGCCCGTGCCCAGCCCCAGCCCGACGCTAAAGCAGAGGAAAAAGCCCATGCGAAGAGCTAGCGCCATCCAGAAGGAAACCGAGCAGATCACTACGGTCGAGGATTTGACCGGAGTTTTCGAGAGTATCGCCAGCACCCAGGTGGCCAAGATCAAAAACAAGGTCGAACTGTCGAAAGAGTTCTTCGAGCTGCTGTGGAAACGTTACAGCTCGATCCGGATCGACCCGAACTCACGCATTACCAATCGGCGCCAGGCAAAAGACGGCGGCCGCGAGGTCTTCGTAATCGTCTCCGCCGAAGCCGGCCTGAGCGGCGACATCGACCAGCGCCTGATCGAAACCATGCTGCCGGCCTATAACCCGGCCACTACGGATATAATCGTTCTCGGCAGCCACGGCGCCAACCAGCTCAAGCAGCAGGGTATCCCCTACATCCGCTACTTCCAGGTGCCCGAAAGCGACAGCTATATCGACGTCAGCCCGGTTATCGAGGCTATCGCGCCCTACGCCAAAGTCACGGTCTATTACGAAGAGTACGTCTCGCTCGGCGTCCAGGGTATCAAGACGATCGACCTGATGTCGACCATGCGGGCCATGAGCAAGGGTGCCGAGACCGATGATGACGAAGACATCATCACCGACAAAGACACCATCTTCGAACCGTCGCTCGACGAGATCGCCGACCAGATGGAAATGACGATGATGACGCTGGCTTTCAGCCAGGCTATCCTCGAATCCAGCCTGGCCCAGGACGCCAGCCGTTTCAACGCCATGGCGGTCGCCAAAAAACGCGCCTGGGAACTGCTGGTCTACTACCAGCTCGAGTTCCACCGTTCCAAACGTTCCGAAAGCGACCGCCGCCTGCGCGAAGTCATGATTAGCCTAAAGAAGAAAAAGCGGAAGAAGTCCGCAGGGCACCGATGAAAACCAGCGCCCCCAAAGATTCCCAAGCCAAAGTCGGTATCATCAAGTCCCTGCGCGGGTTAATGGTCGAAGTAGACATAGCCGGCGAGCGGCCCGAGGAAAAGGAGCTGCTGACGGTCGACGACCACCCCGAGGTCTTCCTAGAGGTCAGTTTCTTCAAGGCCGGCGTGGCGGTTTGTATCAACCTGACCAACAGCCAGGTGCTGCGCTGCGGCCAGACCATCCGGCGTACCAGTACCAAAGTCAGCGTGCCGGTCGGCCCGGCCACGCTCGGCCGGGTATTTAACGCCTTGGGCGAACCACTTGATAACGGCGAGGCCATCCAGGAAAACCGGCGCGTTATCAGCGAGGCCACCGGGATCAAGAGCTACCGCAGCAGCGAGAAGCTCGAACTGCTCGAAACCGGGCTCAAGGTCATCGACTTCCTGACACCCTTCGTCAAAGGCCGCAAAATCGGCATCGTCGGCGGCGCCGGTGTCGGCAAAACGGTGCTCACCATGGAGATGATCCATAACGTCACCCGCAATAAGAAAAGCCTGTCGATTTACTGCGGTGTCGGTGAGCGCATCCGCGAAGGTAACGAACTTTACGAAACGCTTAAGGAAACCGAGGTCCTTAAGAACACTGTTATGTTCTTCGGCCAGATGGACGCCACGCCGGCTATCCGGTCGATGGTCGGACCGGCGGCAGCCACGGCAGCCGAATATTTCCGTGACGAGGAAGGCCGCGACATCCTTTTCTTCGTCGACAACATTTACCGCCATATCCAGGCGCTGACCGAACTTTCGACCAACCTCGGCCTGATCCCGTCCGAAGGCGGTTACTCGCCGACGGTATTTTCCGAATTGCGGCGCCTGGAGGACCGTTTAAGTTCGACTGACAAGGGCTCGATAACTTCGGTGCAAGCGGTCTACATCCCGGCTGACGACTTGAGCGACCCGGCCGTCCAGGCCATCCAGCAGCAGCTTGATTCGGTCCTGGTGCTATCGCGCTCGGTCGCCGAAAACGGCATCCGCCCGGCGGTCGATTTATTAAAAACGACTTCCTCGCTGTTAACCCCGCAAGTCGTTGGCGAACGCCACTACAAACTGGCCGGCCGCGTCCAAGCCATCATGCAAAAATACGAATCCTTAAAAAACATCATCGCCATCGTCGGTGAAAACGAACTGTCGCCGGCCGACCGCAGCGATTACCAAAGCGCCAAGAAGCTGATCGAGTTCTTCTCGCAGGATTTCGCGGTCGCCGAACACCTGACCGGCAAGCCGGGCCAGTACTTCACCCGCGACCAGACGCTGGGCGGCATCGAGGAAATCCTGGGCGATAAGTCCCCAACCGAAGGCGCGCCGCCCAAAGACCCGACCGAGCCCGTACCGGATGCCGCGGCCGCTGCCGCCGCCCAAACGCCCGAAACCCCGGCCGCCCCCCCGCCGGAAAGCGATAAAAAGCCGTGAAACACAAGGCCGAACCGGAACAGCTGACCGTCATCGCCCGGGCACCCTTTCATATATATTATGAAGGCCCGGCCCGGCTGGTATCGGGTATTAACCGGGTCGGCCCGTTTGACGTGCTGCCCGGCCACGCCGACTTTTTTTCGGTCATGAGTCCGGGCGAAGTAGTTATCGAGACTGATTCGGACAGCATAAACTTCAATATCACCAACGGCATTATCGGCGTCCGTGACGACGAGGTGATGCTGTTCGTCAACATGTAACCAGATGTAGTCGGACCGCGCCAGCTTAAAAAATCAGGCGGCCGCTAAGGTTTATTGCTCGACGATATAATCAAAAGAGTAGCCGCCGGGCGGCAAACTGGACACGATTATGCTGAAGCCGCCGACGCTGCGGGTAATGTAAAAACTGCCGGCGTTAGCGCCGACGGCCGTGACGACGACGTGGGGCGTGCTACCGTACTGGGTGCGGAAAGCCACCTGCGCGACAACGCCGTTGCCGCCGGGGGCACCGATATTGACGGCGACCGTACCGGCCGCGTCGTTGCCGCTGATTGATACCGTCCCATTGGAACCGATGCCCGGGCCGGGCCCGATAGCCGGGGTCGAACCGCCGGTAATAATATGGCCGCCGATGGTCAGCGTACTGGTCGAAGCCAGGTTGCGGGCGCTAAAAGCGTTTGCCGACAGCGTGCCGCCGACCGCCAGGTTGCCGGAGACGTTCAAGCTGTTATTGACGGTCAGCAGCTGGCTGATAGTCACGGCCCCCTGGAGCTGTGTCGCCCCGGTGACAACCAGGCCGTTGCGCAGGTTCAAACTCGACAACGTGCTGCTGCCGTTAACGTTTAGCTGCGACAGCGCCGTATTGCCGGCTTCCAGCTGCGTCAGGCTGGCGTCGCTGCCGGTGATTTTGCCGTTAACCTGAACCTGGCCGCTGGCAGCCAGGTTGCCGGCGATTGAAACTTTGCCTTTGAACTGGGCGTCGGGGTCGACGACCAGCTGGACGCCGGCGCTGCCTAGCGTCGAGCTGTTAACCCCTAGCTTCTTGAGGACACTGGGGCTAACGGTGACGTCGCCGTTGGCGCCGACTTCGATGGTTTTGGTCTGGTTCTTGAGCACGAAAGCCAGGATGCCGGCGTTAACCACCAGGATGACGATGACGACGGCCGCGCCGATGAAAGTCGCCTTGTGGCTGGGACGGTAATTACGGTGTTTCGGCCGCTTGCCGGTAGGCGGGGCGGGCGGCACATGGGTAACCGGCGCCGTTCCGCTCTTCGACGGGGCGGCATCGTCCACCCGGGGCTTCAGGGCTTCAGGTTCCGGGGTTTCCGCTGTTTGGCTTTTTGGCTCTTGTAATGGCGCGTTGTCCATCAAATTTTTCCTCAACTCTCAATCTGACATTATAACGCTTAGGCTTAATGTCGGGAAATCGGCGTCGGCGGGCCGCTCGCGACCTTTGCCCTCAAGTGTTAGCGGTTTGCAAAATAACCCCGGTTCAGCAACAATATAAATAATATGGTAAAGCCGAGGGTATGTTTGTCCGTGGTCGTGGTATGCGTTGTCGCCGGCACCGCCTCAGCCGCTTTCGCCGATACCCTCAAGTCGCCCAATTACCAGTTCGAAGAAAGCGCCCTCGGCGGTAACAGCATCCTCGACACCCATTCGCCCGACTACCAGGCGTCCACTTCGGCTGGCATCCTGGGTATCGGCAATTCGGCCTCGCCCAGTTTCCAGATCAATGCCGGCAATACGACGACCAATGACCCGGCGCTGGCTTTCGCCGTCAATTCTTCTAGCGTCAGTTTCGGCGACTTCTCGCCGGGTTCGACCGCGACCGCGACTTCGAGCTTCCAGGTGCTTGACTACACGAGTTACGGCTATGTCGTCCAGATCTTTGGCACCGCCCCTACTAACGGGGCCCATACGATCTCGGCCATTACCTCGGCCACCACGCCCCATACCGGCGTCGAACAGTTCGGCATCAACCTGGTAGCTAACACCTTGCCGACTTCACTCGGTTTCAACCCCGACCACGGCCAGTTCGGTGTCGGCTCGGCCTATACTGGCTACAATACGTCCAATAATTACCAATTCAACAGCGGCGACACCGTCGCCTCGGCCCCCAAAAGCTCCGGCCAGACCACCTACACCATGAGTTATATCGTTGACGTCAGCAGCCTGACGCCGGGCGGCAACTATACCGGCGGCCAGACCATTTTGTGCACCGGTACTTATTAACTTTTCCACAGGCTATACCGCTTACGCAAATATATGTTGACAATGCCGTAAATTTTCTGTTACGCTCTTCTTAGTAAAGTAAAAAATAAAAATGCTACAAAAATCTAAATCAATTTTTCTTGTCGCTGTATTAATCCTGGGCGGGCTGGTGGTTGGGGTATTCTCGTCCCTGTCGGGCCACGTTTCGGCCGCTCAAATTACCAGTCGCAGCTTGACCCTGCAGGCCGGCGTCAGCGACGGCGGTTCCAAAGCCGGCGGTACGGTCAACCACTTATTCAATTTCAGCCTACCGTCGGGCACGACCCTGGGCTCGATCCAGTTCGAGTACTGCACGACAGCGGCCGGGGTTGTCTGTACCACGCCAGCCGGCCTGGTCACTACCGCTGCCACCCTGGGCACCCAGAGCGGCGTCGCGACCGGTTTCACGCTCGTTAATACGACTAACGGCACGCCGTACCTGACCCGGGCGGCCAATACCATCACGCCAGGCGCCGCGACTTACCAGCTGCTGGGCGTCACCAACCCGACCACCGCTAACCAGACCTTCTTCGTCCGCATCTCTACTTTCGCTTCGATTGACACCACCGGCAGCGCCACTGACACCGGTACGGTAGCGGCTGCTACCGCTACCCAGATCCAGCTGACCGGCACTATGCCCGAATCACTGGTCTTTTGCGCCGGCGCCACTATCATCACTACCGGCGGCGTGCCGGACTGCAGTACCGCGACGCCCGGAACGATACTCTTCAACCAGCTGTTCTCGCCGACCGACACGGCGACGGCTACTTCCCAGATGGCAGCCTCGACTAACGCCGGTTCCGGCTACGCCATAACCGTCAACGGGCCGACGCTGACCTCCGGCGGGAACACCATTGTAGGCATGGGCTCCTCGGCTCTGGGCACCCGCGGCCTTAGCGAGTTCGGGGTTAACCTCAAGGCTAATACCACGCTTACCTCGACCCCAGCCATAGGTACCGAAGTGGCACCGGCCGCCAACGGCACCAACTACAGGGGCCAGGCCGATACCGGTTACAACGTCGCCGATACTTTCAAGTTCACGACCGCCGACCAGGTGGCCGACAGCGCTAACGGCGGCGCCGGCGGTTCCGACGCCCAGATCTTCACTGCCTCTTACATCGTTAACGTACCTGGTAGCCAGCCAGCCGGCACCTACACTACGACCCTGACGTACATCTGTACTCCGACTTTCTAGCAGTCGGCAATTGTGCCGCCTGTTTATAAACAGGTAAGTTCTTTTTGACTGTAATTAAATGCTCATGGTAGTATTTAGGCATGACTTGGAGTGGACGGAAGCTGGTTCGACTTGTGCTTGCTGTGGCTGGCGTGACTGCGATAGTCTTCGCGATGCTTCCAACAGGTAACGTCGCGGCCGCGCAGATCACCAACCGCAGCCTGACCCTACAGGCCGGTGTCAGCGACGGCGGTTCCAAACCTAACGGCGTAGTTAACCACTCATTCACCTTCAGCATACCGTCAGGCAGCTCCATGGGTTCGATCCAGTTTCAGTATTGCACGACGGCCGGCAGTACTTGTATTCTGCCGCCCGGCCTGGTCACTACCGCTGCCACCCTGGGCACCCAGAGCGGCGCGGCTACCGGCTTCACGCTCAATAACACTACCAACGGCGCGCCTTACCTGACCCGCGCGCCCAGCACGGTTACGCCGGGCTCGGCCACTTACCAGTTGCTGGGCGTCACCAACCCGACGGCCGCCAACACGTCCTTTTACGTGCGTATCTCCACCTTTAGCCTAGCCGCCCTCGGGGGCACGGTTATTGACACCGGTACTGTAGCGGCCAGCACCGCCACCCAGATAGTCCTGACCGGCACGATGCCCGAATCTTTGATCTTCTGCGCCGGCGCGACCATCAATACTACCGGTGGCGTGCCGGACTGTAGCACCGCTACTCCCGGAACGATACCCTTCAACCAGCTGTTCTCGCCATCCGACACCGCGACGGCCACCTCCCAGATGTCGGCTTCGACCAATGCCGCTTCCGGCTATAATATAACCGTCAACGGGCCGACGCTAACCTCCGGCTCGAATACAGTTACC
>JGI20206J14855_1000091_pt1 | contig 33563 bp, 30 predicted proteins | sample NGESurdeep092012_6_FD_14855 | JGI IMG/M metagenome (IMG submission 14855) | reverse complement strand
GATTAGTTGGTATATAATCCTTTTCAGAAGCGTCATCTGTATAAGATATTTTGCCGCCTAAATTGGTAATCGCCACTCCCCAGTTTAAGCCGGAAGCGGTGCCACCTTCTGAGCCATCATTAAATAAGGAAATGTCACCTGCAACTGTGGTTCCTGTTTTATAAGTAGATCCACTGGAAGATTGACCGCTCGCCAAATTTGAATTGATATACCTCAATGCAATGCCCAATCCTAATTTTTCTGAAAGTTTACGGGAATAACCTCCGTCAATGGAAAACTCCCGAGGCCTGTAGGTTTGAAGGTCGTTGCCATTATTATCTGTAAACTGAATATTACCCAAGCTGAAATAACGAACTGAACCAGAAATAGCTTGCTGATCATCTATCTTCCCATAACCAGCTGCAGAAACAAGGTATACATCATTAAGCCCTAATCCAGTGAGCCAGGGAGTATAGGTCAATGCAATAGCAGAATTGCTTTTTGCAAAAGGAAGCTTTGCTAAATTCCAGAAAATAGAATTGGCGTCCGGTATAGTAGCAATTCCTACATCGCCCATACCGCCTGCGCGGGCATCAGGAGAAATACGTAAAAATGGAACAGCAGTAGTTACTACATTTATAGGATTGACGCTTTGCGCATTTACAGATGTTGTAATTCCTATCAGCATCGTAAATGCCGTCAATTTTAAAATGACTTTTTTCATGTGTATTTATATGTTCTGATTAGGTAGAGCTAAACTTTATAAATGGGGGTTTTGAAGATTGTAAAAATAATTTTTTTTTTTTAACAGCCAATTTATTTTTCAAATAAGTTATTATCACATAGAAAAAGATACTTTTTTATTATAAATTCTTAATAATCTTCATTGAAGCAAAGAACGTTTAACCTATCGTGTTTATTGCTTATAATAGATGTAAGAAAATTTATTTCTTTACCTTGAGCCATTAAATAAATCACGAAAGATTACTATTTGTGAATAGATTGCAAAATTATAGATAGAATTTGAATTTGAGGTCAGAGACAAATCAAAACCAAATAAAGTATTTATATTCGCATAAGAAAACGACCCCTTTCACAATAAGAAAGAAAACCTTTCGTTAATTAATCTGCAAAACGAATGTACATGTCTAAATCAATATCCTCAGGGAAACTTACCCTCATCGCTTTAGCTGCTTTAATAGCGCTTCCTTCCTGTAAAAACGGAGGTATTTTTGGTAAAAAGAAAGAGAAGTCTTCCGTAACCGGATGGAATTACGATGATAAAAATTATGGTAATTTCCATGTACTTAAAGCTAAGGAACAAAAGACCGGACCTGGTCTCGTGTTCATCCAGGGTGGAACTTTTGTAATGGGTGCCAAAGAAGAAGATGTAATGGGCGATTGGAATAATGTTCCACGTAGGGTTAGTGTAAACTCATTTTACATTGACCAAACAGAAGTAGCTAACGTTCATTACCGTGAATATCTTTATTGGCTTTCCAACACATTTGATAATGATACAACCATTATGAAAATGGCCCTTCCTGACACATTGGTTTGGAGAAGTGAACTTGCTTATAATGAACCTTATGTTGATTATTATTTCCGCTACCCTGCCTATAATTATTATCCTGTAGTAGGTGTGACCTGGGAACAAGCTCATGATTTTTGTATCTGGAGAACAGACAGGGTAAATGAAAAATTATTAATAGATAAAGGGTATCTGAACAAGAAAGCCCCCTTGTCAGCAATGAGAGGCGGTGAAGGAGATGCTACTTTTAATACAGATACTTACCTGATGGATCCTGATATGATTAATAATAAAACTGCTCCCAAGAAGAACGAATTAAAAGATGTAAGTGGAAGGCCCAGAAAAGTAGTCACATTTGAAGACGGGATTTTATTGCCCGGCTACCGCCTCCCTACTGAGGCTGAATGGGAATATGCGGCTTATGGGTTAATATCTCAAAATCCAAAACCACGTACTAAAGAAAAGAATCATGGTGAGGAAGTAATTTCCAATCAACAGGTTTATTCATGGAGTAAAAATGTAAACGGTCTTCGTGATAATCGCCGTGGTAGCTGGCAAGGCGAATTTTTGGCAAACTTTAAAAGAGGAAGCGGGGATTTGATGGGAGTTGCCGGAGGGCTTAATGACAGGGCAGCTATTCCCGGGCCGGTAAAATCTTTTTATCCAAATGGATATGGTCTGTATAATATGTGTGGAAATGTAAGCGAATGGGTAGCTGATGTGTATCGCCCGATGACTTCAATTGATGAAAATGGATTTAATCCTTATCGCGGAAATAAATTTGAAGAATATTACAAAGATGCCCAGGGTGAATATGTAAGAGATACACTGGGAAGATTGAAAAAAGTAGTGGTAACAGATGCCGAAGCATCTACACGCCGCAATTATCAGAAAGGTGATGTGATTAATTATCTTGATGGTGATTCTATTTCAAATGTTACGTACGGATATGGCATTACTACTTTGATTAGCGATAAATCCCGTGTTATTAAAGGGGGAAGTTGGAACGATATGCCTTATTGGTTGTCACCGGGTGCACGCCGTTATATGGAGCAAGACCAGGCAAGCAGTACAGTTGGTTTCCGATGTGCTATGACCCGCCTTGGCAGCCCCGAAGGAAATGGATTTAAAGAAGGAAATATTTTTGGTACCAGGAAACAAAACAAAAGTAAAAACTAAGTTGATAATTTTTTCATAATAATTGAATTTTAGAATGGAAACCTCTTATTGAAAAATGGGAGGTTTTTTATTTCTATTTTTTGTAAGTATCAAATAGAATATCATTCTGGATCTTCTTTCATAATTTTACAGCCGTTTAAAAAATTAATAAATAATTCCCAAACCCTGATCTTTCATGTTTGAATTTCATACGGACAAAAAAAGATATTTTGATATTCAATCACTAAATTCAGAGAAGTATGTATTGCCATTTATTCAATCTCATTTTCATATTGATAAAGGAATGCGTGTGTTAGAAATTGGATGTGGAGAAGGAGGGGTATTAAAGCCCTTTCTCGATAAAGATTGTATTTGCGTAGGTGTTGAATTCGATAAATACAGAATTGAAAACGGGGAAGAATGGCTACAAGAAGATATTAAAAATGGTAAATTATCCTTTGTGGTAAAAGATATATATGAAACCAATGCTGAAAGCCTGGGAGGAAAATTTGATATAATTATTTTAAAAGACGTGATTGAGCACATTCATGATCAGGCAAACCTTTTTACTCGGTTAAAAGATTTTCTGAATCCTTCCGGCATTATTTTTTTTGGGTTTCCACCCTGGCAAATGCCGTTTGGAGGGCACCAGCAATTATGTCAAAAAAAATTATCTAAAGTTCCCTATTTTCATTTGCTTCCCCGGTCTGTATATAAAAACGCATTAAAATTATTTGGAGAGTCGGATATTGTAATTGACGTTTTATTAGAAATAAAAGATACTGGAATTTCTATCGAACGTTTTGAGAAAATAACAAGGCAAACAAATTATAAGATTGTAAGCAAGATACATTATCTCATTAATCCTATTTATGAGTGGAAATTCAATTTGAAACCAAGAAAGCAAAATAAATTAGTAACTGAGATCCCCTACATCAGAGATTTTGTAACAACTTGCGCATATTATATTATAGCTTAACAAGGCAGGAACAATACAGTAAAGCAACAAATAATTAGTAATCTTAATTAACTCTGCTTTGCTCCTTCTACCAATACAGTAGTTTTATTATTAATTACCTCTACAAAGCCACCTTGAATGGTATATTGGGTAGTGGAATTTTTGTCTTTAAGAATCTTAAGCTTTCCGGCTTTCAAGGCACTTACAATTGGAGCATGCTTTTCGAGCACTTCAAATACACCACTTATTCCAGGAAGTTGTACTCCGTATACCTCCCCACTAAAAATTTTTTTCTCCGGTGTTAATATTTCTAAAGTCATAATTGTATTATTTAGCTGATTGGCTAATTAGCTGGTAAGCTAATTACGAATTCGCTGCTTCCATCATTCTCTTCCCTTTTGCAATTGCATCATCAAGGTTGCCTACCAGGTTAAATGCGGCTTCAGGATATTCATCTACTTCGCCATCCATGATTGCGTTAAAGCCACGAATAGTATCCTCAATAGAAACCAATACACCTTTTAATCCTGTAAATTGCTCTGCCACATGGAATGGTTGAGAAAGGAAACGTTGAACTCTTCGTGCACGGCTCACCGTTAGTTTATCTTCATCACTCAATTCATCCAATCCAAGAATAGCGATGATATCCTGTAATTCTTTATAGCGCTGCAAAGTTAATTTTACCCTGTTGGCACAATCATAATGTTCATCGCCTACAATTGCAGGAGAAAGAATTCTTGAAGTAGAATCCAATGGATCCACTGCAGGATAGATACCTAAATCCGCAATCTTTCTGCTCAATACTGTTGTTGCATCCAAATGAGCAAAAGTAGTAGCAGGAGCAGGATCTGTCAAATCATCTGCAGGGACATATACCGCCTGAACAGATGTGATAGAACCATTTCTTGTAGAAGTAATTCTTTCCTGCATCAATCCCATTTCGGTAGCGAGTGTTGGTTGGTAACCCACTGCAGAAGGCATCCTTCCCAGTAAAGCGGAAACTTCAGAGCCTGCCTGTGTAAAACGGAAAATGTTATCTACGAAAAATAAAATATCTTTTCCTTTTCCGGTACCATCGCCATCACGGAAATATTCAGCAACGGTCAATCCGCTCAAAGCCACACGCGCTCTTGCTCCCGGTGGCTCATTCATCTGTCCGAATACAAATGTTGCTTTTGATTCTTTCAGTTCCTCCATATTTACAGTATCCAAATCCCAGCCGCCTTCTTCCATACTATGGATGAATTTGTCTCCATATTTCATAATCCCAGCTTCTATCATTTCGCGCATCAGGTCATTTCCTTCACGTGTTCTTTCTCCCACACCGGCAAATACTGATAATCCGCTATATGCTTTTGCGATATTGTTGATCAATTCCTGTATCAATACGGTTTTGCCTACCCCAGCACCCCCAAATAAACCAATCTTTCCACCTTTTGCGTATGGTTCAATAAGATCAATTACTTTAATTCCGGTAAATAAAATTTCAGTAGCTGTACTTAAATTTTCAAATAATGGCGGTTTGTTATGGATCGGACGGCCATTCTTTTTGCTTACCTGTGGTAAACCATCAATTGCATCGCCGGTAACATTAAATAAGCGCCCATTTATATCTTCACCCACAGGCATTAATATCGGGGAGCCAGTATCTACCACATCCATCCCGCGTCTTAGCCCTTCAGTTCCATCCATTGCTATGCAACGAACACTATCTTCACCCAAATGTTGCTGCACTTCCAATACAAGTTTATCGCCATTATCCCTTTTTAGTTCCAACGCATGATATATCTCGGGAAGTTTATTATCGCTTGTAAAATGCACGTCCACGACTGCCCCGATTATCTGTATTATTTTTCCGGTATTTGCCATAAAATTTATTATTAAAAGTCCTTATTTCAATTTGGCGGCAAAGGTAAGGGGATACAGTCAGAAAGACAACAGCGAGGAAAGATAATTTCCTTGTTTTTTTAGGCTTCCTACAGATCTTTGCAGCTTTCCAAGGGTTTCCAAATCTGCCTTATTATTTTGAAAATATTTTAGTTATTTTTTGAAAGGGGAAAATAGGAATTTTGGATATTAGTAGGTTTACTGATTCGGGTCCTTTCGAGACAAATGAATGAGGAGAGACCGTACTTATTTTCGGCGCGCTACAATATTTCCTGATTTAAAATATTTTCCAATAACGGGTAATCGCTGAAACTCTTTCCATTCCACGTTTAGAACAAACCAAATATATAGTACAAGTAATAAAGTAGCCGAAATAAAATTGGCTAAATTCCCTTTAAAAAAACGAATAACTGCTTCATGAATAAAAAACAAAAGCACAACAATGATAATATACGCGCAGAGTTTTTTCCATGCATAAGGGATTTTATAATCCCTTTGACCCCAGATAAATGAGATGACCATCATACTGAAATAACAAAGAAATGTAGCCCACGCACAGGCCATATATCCGAAATAAGGGATGAAGAAATAATTGATTAATAAAGTTAGTGCTGCTCCAATAAGTGTAATATATGCTCCTGCAATTGTTTTGTGAGTAAGTTTGTACCAGATAGAAAGATTATAATAAATACCCAGGAACATATTTGCTAAAAGAAGAATGGGCACTACTTTTAAGCCTGTCCAATAAATTTTTAATTTTGCAGGATCAGTGCTTAAAAAATATTTCCAGATGTCAATATATAATGACACCACGAGGAACATCGTGGTAATAGTAATGACAAAAAATTTCATCACCCTGGCATATACTTTTTGCGGGTTTTCGCTTTCTGATTGTTTAAAGAAAAATGGTTCTGCCCCCATTCTGAAAGCTTGCACAAATAAAGTAATCAGTATAGACAGTTTGTAACAAGCGGAATAAATCCCAACTTGGTCTTTTGCGGCTGTTATATTGTTTACGTTTGCAAGCCATGGTAGCATAATGCGATCAAAAGTTTCATTAATAACACCCCCCAAACCCACGATTAATAATGGAAGAGAATAAATAATCATAGACTTCCAGACTTGTTTATTGAATTTAAATTCGAATGAAAAAAACTCATTTCGTAAAAAAACAAGTGCAAAAAAAGAAGCAACCAAATTGGCGATAATAATATAACCAACACCATAATCCCGATTATAAAATGTAGCAATAAATCCATTAGGGTTTTCAGACGCCAGCCTGGGGCAAACTGATAGTAAAAAATAAACAACTCCAATTTGCAAAAAAATCGTCGAAATACGTATCAATGCATATTTCCTTGGCCGCTGTTCTAATCTTAATTTTGCAAATGGCAACGTGGTCAATGTATCTAACCCAATAATAAGAGCGGAATAAGTAATAAATTCTGGATTATTATCCAGGCGCAGCAAATGAGCAATGGATGATCTTAAAAAAATTAAAAGTAAGGTCAGGAAAACCGTACTGGTTATTATAGAAATAATTGCAGTATTATATATTTCTTTCTTATTCTTGTCTTTTGTGGCAAACCTAAAAAATGCCGTTTCAATTCCATAAGTAAAAAGAACATTCAAAAATGGAATGGCAGAATACATTATACTCATGTCACCATATTTTGCCACGGATAACTTGGCTGTAAAATAAGGTGTAAGCAGGTAATATAGAAATCGCGCAGCAATAGAGCTAACTCCGTACCACATCGTTTGTCCTGCTAATTTTTTTATGCTGCTCAAAAAATATTGGGTTTAGAAAAGGGCAAATTTAGTCGTATAATATTTAAAACAGAAATTGAGCTTATTCCTGCCAAAATACATGGTCCCGTACAGTCAGGTCAGCCGGGCACGCAGGCCGATGTTTGTTTGCTGAGACTAATTTATTAAATCTTCCACTGTCAGCGTTTGCTGCTTAACGTATCCTGGTTATTTTTTATTCCTTATTTAAGGCATTTTAATCAGAAAAATTGCTCACTTTTTTTCTTCCTTCTTTGATGATCCCTTTTTCTTTTTTTGCCTTTATTCGTTTTTCTTTTGAGATTTTGGAGGGTTTGGTTGGTTTTCGTTTCTTCTTTTTTATTAAAGCATTTGATAGTAATAAATGAATTTTTAAAATGACGTCTTCTTTATTACCAAGTTGCGTTCTTTCTTTTTGACTTTTTACTAATAGATATCCCTCTTTGGTTATTTTGTTATACAGTTTTTCAAGGATAATTTCTTTTTGTTTATCGGTTAATATTTCTGATGAATCTACATGAAACCATCCTTCTACCATCGTTTCAACTTTGTTTACATTTTGGCCTCCTTTACCGCCACTTCGGGCGGTTTTAAATTTGATTTCTTTTAAAACATTTATCATAATATAAAAATACAAAAATTAAAAACGACGGTTGCTATGAACTGAAGATTTCTTTCTGCCAATTATACAACGCAGTCAAGTTTTCTTTAGCACAAGCTGCTGAATTACCAATATTTTTTTTGGTGTAAAAAAAAGGAATAAGCCGGAAATAAAGTTAATCTCTGATTTGTTGCCTGTACTCTTCTTACATATTTCTTACTCCAATAATTTTATTTTTTTTGCCACGATGGTTTTTTTATGTTTCTTTGTTAACCATTTGGTTAAATAGTATGGTTAAATTAAAAGAAGAAAAATCTACTGAAGAAAAAATTCATGCTGCTGCAAAAAAGGTTTTTCTTTCAAAAGGAATGGCTGGCGCCCGCATGCAGGATATTGCGGATGAGGCCGGGATCAATAAAGCTTTATTACATTATTATTTCAGAAGCAAGGAAAAGTTATTCGAAGTAATCTTTGTAGAGGCTGCACAGAAATTGTTTCCAAAGATCAATTCCATTTTTGATTCGGATGCGCCTTTATTTGAAAAGATTGAAAATTTCTGTGAGGAGTATATCGCCGTTATGTCGGAAAACCCTTACCTGCCTTTGTTTGTGTTAAATGAAATTAGCAAAGATTCTGAAATGTTTCTTGGAAAATTCTGGAGTAAACAACAATTTCCAAAACCACAAAAATTCCTGGAGCAGGTAGAGAAGGAAATTAAGAAAGGAACTATTAAAAAAATAAGTCCGCTGCATTTACTTATTAATCTGATTTCCATGTCAATTTTTCCGTTTGTCGGTAAGCCAATGATACAGTTTGCAATGGGGCTTGATGAATTGCAGTTTAGGAATGCAATGCAGCAGCGAAAAAAGGAAATTCCCCAATTTATTATTGATTCGATAAAAAAATGAATTTTCTATGAATAAATTGACCATTTGGTTAAGAAGAATTTTTCCGGTGATTTTGATCATCATTTTAACCATGTCCCTAAGTTTTAAATTGCGGGCACAGCAAACCGAAACTCTTTCCATTGAAGAAGTGTATCAAATGGCAAGAAAAAATTATCCATTGATCAAACAGCGGGATTTGATTGCTAAAACAAAAGACTATTCGGTATCGAATGCAGCAAAAGGATATTTACCCGTTTTTTCTGTGAATGGTCAAGCTACTTACCAATCAACTGTTACCAATTTTCCTTTCCAGGTTCCGGGTATCAAGATTCCACAATTCAGCAAAGACCAATATAAATTTTATGCGGAAGCAGACCAGGTGATTTATGATGGTGGCGTCATAACAAATCAGAAACGAACTGCGGAAGCAAATGAAGTAGTGCAGCAGCAAAATGTCGAAGTACAATTGTATGCTTTATATGACCGCGTAAACCAGCTTTTTTTTGGTGCCTTATTAGAGGATGAACAATTAAAGCAAAACGATTTACTTCAACAGGATTTGCAAAACGGAATTAATAAAGCAAAAGCCCAGGTTGCTAATGGCATTGCTTACAGAAGTAGTGTTGATGAATTGTCTGCCCAGCTTTTACAGTCCCAGCAATCAAGAGTTGAGCTGATAGCGACGAAAAAAGCCTACCTGGACATGCTTGGCCTTTTCATTGATGCTAAACTTGACGACAGCACTACTCTTGAAAAGCCGGCTTCTCCTGCTTTGACGGATAGTATTACCAGGCCGGAATTATTAGCTTTTGATTACCAGAAAAAGGTTTACGACCTGCAGGATAAATTGTTGCATGACCAGCTAAAACCTAAAGTCAGTTTTTTTGTTCAGGGGGGATATGGACGTCCAGGACTAAATTTTTTGAGCAACAGTTTTGAAGGGTATTACCTGGGCGGATTAAAACTGAACTGGAATTTCGGAAGCCTTTATTCTTTGAAAAATAATCAGCATTTACTGGACATCAATAAAAATTCACAGGACATACAAAAAGAAACTTTTCTTTTCAATACGAAACTTTCGCAATTGCAACAAAATGAGAATGTTCAAAAATATGATAGTCTCCTTGATAAGGATGATGCGATCATTGACCTGCGCGCATCGGTAAAGAAGGCTGCTTATGCGCAACTTGAAAATGGAGTGCTCAGTGCACACGATTACATTAATCAGGTAAACGCTGAAGACCAGGCGCGGCAAACTAAAATATTTCATGAAATGCAATTATTGCAGGCACAGTATAGTTACCAAAATATTGTCGGGAATATTAATAATAAATAACGAAAATTTTAAAATAATACAAAATGAAAATTCGGATATCCCTGTACGTTACCCTGATGAGCCTGGTGCTTTTTGCGTGCAACAACAACAAGCAGAATTTTGATGCTTCCGGAACTTTTGAAGTAGATGAAGTAGTCGTTTCTTCTGAAGTTCCCGGTCAAATAGAAGCCCTTACTATCAGGGAAGGTTCTGTTTTGGCAAAAGACAGTATCGTGGGATATATTGATTCTGTGCCGCTTGAATTGCAGAAGGCACAGGCAGAAGCAACCCTGAATGCCTTGCAGGAAAAAACGGTAAATGTAGCGCCACAGGTAAAGCTTTTGAATGACCAGATAGGCGTCTTAAAGGTGCAACTAAATGATGCCATTTATGAGAAAGAGAGAACAGAAAGATTGATTAAAGCAGATGCTGCCACTCAAAAACAATTGGATGACCTGAACACACAAATCGCCGTTTATCAAAAACAAATTGCCGTAAATCAACAACAAATAAAAGTACAGGAATCAAGTACCGGAACTCAAAACAGTACTATTCTCAGCGAGTACAAACCATTAAAGAAATCAGTTGCCCAAATTGAGGACCAATTGAAACGGACGAAAATTAAAAATCCTATCGACGGAACGGTTCTTACAAAATATGCGATGGCAGGAGAGTACACTACGCCGGGCAAAGCATTGTATTCAATTGGTAATCTTTCGGTGATTACCTTAAGGGTGTATGTAACAGGAACCCAGTTCGCTCATATAAAATTAAATCAAGCTGTAAAAGTATTTGTTGATAGTACGGCAGACACTTATAAAGAATACCCGGGCGTGATTACATGGATTTCAGATAAAGCAGAGTTCACTCCAAAAACGATTCAGACAAAGGATGAAAGAGCCAACCTGGTGTACGCTGTAAAGATTCATGTAAAAAACGATGGATTGCTTAAGATTGGAATGTATGGTGAAGTAAAGTTCAACTAAAAAATATGCCCTCTGTACTTGTTGAAAATATTGTAAAAACTTATGGCTCAAAAAAAGCAGTCGTAGATGCATTAAAAGGCGTTTCTTTTTCTGTGGACAAAGGCGAGATATTTGGTATCATAGGACCCGACGGTGCAGGAAAGACTTCCCTCTTCCGGATTCTTACAACTTTATTATTGGCGGATAGCGGCAAAGCTTCTGTCGACGGATTTGATGTAGTAAAAGATTACAAACAAATTCGTAATCGCGTGGGTTATATGCCTGGAAAATTTTCACTCTACCAGGATTTATCTGTGCAGGAAAATCTCGAATTCTTTGCTACTATTTTTGCTACTACTATCAAAGAAAATTATGATCTGATAAGAGACATTTACCAGCAGATAGAGCCATTCAAAAACAGGAAGGCGGGCCAGTTATCCGGAGGTATGAAACAGAAGCTGGCGCTTAGTTGTGCATTAATACATAAACCCTCAGTTCTGTTTCTCGATGAACCAACTACAGGCGTGGATGCTGTTTCAAGAAAAGAATTTTGGGAAATGTTGCATCGCCTCAAAGAGCAGGGCATTACGATTTTGGTTTCAACAGCGTACATGGATGAAGCCAATTTATGTGACAGGGTTGCATTAATTCAGAAAGGGAAAATTCTTTCCATTAATACTCCTGAAGGAGTTACCCGGGAATTTAAAAAACCTCTGTGGGCAATAAAAGCAAGTGAAATGTTTCCATTGATGAAAGCAATTATTGCGGATCCACTGGTAGAAAGTTGTTATTCATTTGGGCAATACCATCATGTTGTTTTTAAATCGGATGAAAATAATAAAAAGGAGCTTGAAGATATTTCAACTAAAGGGAATTTTTCTAATGTGGAAATACATACTATCAAACCCGGTATTGAAGATTGTTTTATGGCATTGATGGCTAACAGCTAAAAGCTAATAGCTGTTGGCATAAACTTGATTAATAAAAATTATGAAAGATGACAAAGTGATAACAGCACATGAACTCACTAAAAAATTTGGTGATTTTACTGCTGTTGATAAAATATCTTTTGAAGTGACCAGGGGAGAAATTTTCGGGTTTCTTGGCGCCAACGGTGCGGGTAAGACGACCGCCATGCGGATGCTGTGTGGATTGTCATTGCCTACTTCAGGAGCGGCTACTGTGGCGGGTTACGATGTATATAAACAAAACGAGCTGATCAAAAAAAGTATCGGTTACATGAGCCAGAAATTTTCTTTGTATGAAGATTTGACCATAAAGGAAAATATCCGTTTTTACGCAGGTATATATGGATTAAGAGATAAAGAAATAAAAGAGAAAACTCAGTTATTGGTGAAGCAACTTCATTTGGAAGGAGAAGAAAAAACTTTGGTAAGATCGTTGCCTCTTGGTTGGAAACAGAAACTCGCGTTTTCTATTGCTATTGTTCATGATCCGGCAATTGTTTTTTTGGATGAACCCACAGGCGGTGTTGATCCGATAACGAGGCGGGAATTTTGGAGCCTGATCTATGAAGCATCAGCAAGAGGCATCACCATTTTTGTAACGACACATTATATGGATGAAGCAGAATATTGTAATCGTGTGTCCATCATGGTTGATGGTAGAATTGATGCACTGGATTCTCCTGCAAACCTGCAGAAAAATTATTCAGCAAAATCAATGGATGAAGTGTTTTTGCATTTGGCGAGAAAGGCGGTGAGGAGTGAGTGAAGAAAGCTATTAGCTATTAGCTGTTAGCGATTAGTCATTGGCGAGTTTGCATAGCAAGTATTTTTTAACCTTAAATAGATTTTTTATGAAAAATTTTAAAGAATTAATTATCTGGCAAAAGGGGATTCAACTGGTAAAATCTGTCTATGTATTATCTAAAAGTTTCCCTGGTGAAGAAAAATTTGGTATGATTAGCCAAGTGACGAGGGCTGCAGTTTCTATACCGGCAAACATTGCAGAAGGAAGCAGCAGAAACAGCGAAAAAGATTATGCAAGATTTTTACAAATAGCGTTAGGCTCTGCATTTGAAGTTCAAACTTATTTAGTCATCGCAATGGAAATGCATTGGTCAACAGAGGAAAGCATAAAGACAATCGAGTCCCTTTTAGAAGAAGAAATTAAGATGATGCATTCATTTATAAGGAAGCTGGGTGGAAACTGAGTTGGTAGTTGATAGCCGTTATCTATTATCTGTCAAGCAAGAGACTAACCCTAATAAAAGAACCGGCTAACGGCTAAAAGCTATTAGCTAAAAGCTTTTAACATGAACCAATTTTTCATTTTTGTAAAGAAGGAATGGCTCCACATCTGGAGAGACAGGCGTACTTTGTTTATTTTAATATGGATGCCTATAGTCCAGATTATATTGTACGGGTTTGCACTGACCAACGAAGTGAAGAATGCCGAAATTGCAGTTTTTGATCAATCGAATGATGTGGCAACTGTCACCATTATAAATGAGATTAATGCAAGCCGTTATTTTAAAGTTATCAAAAACCTTCATTCTTATAATGAAATTGGAGCCACATTCAGGCAAGGAAAAATAAGGCTGGCAGTTGTTTTCCCTCCTAACTTTCAGAATAACCTCCTGCAGAAAAATTATGCACAAATACAATTGATTGCAGATGCTTCCGACCCGAACACGGCTAATACATTGACTAATTATGCAACAGCCATTATACATGATTACCAGCAGTCTTTGAATCAAAATAAAGACCTGCCTTACACTATAACAACAAACTTGCGGATGCTTTATAATCCGGAACTAAAATCATCCTATAGCTTCGTGCCGGGTGTAATGGCCCTGGTGCTCATGCTGGTTTGCGCAATGATGACATCTATCGCTATTGTAAGGGAAAAAGAAATAGGGACTATGGAGGTAATACTTGTTTCGCCATTAAAACCATTTCGAATCATTATTGCAAAAACAATTCCGTATCTCGCTGTTTCCATATTTAATATTGCCTGTATTCTTTTACTCAGTGTTTATGTTCTTAATGTGCCTATCAACGGAAGCCTGGTATTGCTGGTATCGGAAAGTATTTTGTTTACTATCACAGCACTTGCAATCGGCATATTAATTTCCAATGGCGCTAAAACACAGCAGTCTGCTATGTTTACATCGCTGTTGAGTTTGTTTCTGCCAACATTATTATTCAGCGGATTTTTATTCCCTATCGAAAGCATGCCATGGCCTTTGCAGATCATTTCCAATATTGTTCCTGCCAAATGGTATTATATCATCGTGGAATCTGTGATGATAAAAGGCCTTGGATTTTGGGCGGTTTGGAAAGAAACATTGATTTTAGTAGTGATGACTTTAGTGTTATTGGGTATTAGTATCAGAAATTTTAAAATCAGGCTGGCATGAGAGTACTCAAATTTTTATTACAGAAAGAGTTCCGGCAAATATTCCGTGATCCATCTATCTTCAGGGTATTGTTTATTGCACCTATTATACAATTGCTGATATTACCATTGGCGGCAAATTATCAAATAAAAAATATTAACCTTGCTGTCGTTGATCATGACCATTCTCAATATTCGCAAATATTGATCAATAAGATTGTCTCTTCCGGATATTTCAGGTTAACAGATTACAGTGCAACATTTCCCCAGGCTCTGAAATCCGTTGAACTGGATAAATCAGATCTTATCCTGGAAATTCCTGATCATTTTCAAAAGGATTTGGTGAAGGATAATAAAGCAAATTTATTTGTCGCCGCCAATGCGATCAATGGAATAAAAGCAGGACTTGGCTCAGCATATATTCAACAGATCATACAGAATTATAATCAGACAGTGCGAATGAAATGGATTCAATTTCCGCGTTTCAATCCGCAACCAACTATTGACGTAGAATATTCTGACTGGTATAATCCAAATATGAATTATCCATTCTTTATGGTGCCGGGAATACTTGTAATGTTGATCACTATTATCGGTTCCAACTTTGCCGCGCTTAATATTGTGAAGGAAAAAGAGTTGGGAACTATTGAACAGATCAATGTAAGCCCGATTAAAAAAACATATTTTATCCTCGGCAAATTAATTCCTTTCTGGATATTGGCATTAGTTGTTTTAACGGCGGGACTTATCATTGCACGCGTTGTTTATAATATTATTCCGATTGGTCATTACATAACGATTTATATTTTTTCGGCTATCTATTTATTGGCGATACTTGGCCTGGGATTACTTATGTCCACTTATGCTCAAACGCAGCAGCAGTCATTCCTCGTTGCCTTTTTTGTAATAATGATTTTTAATTTGATGAGTGGTTTATTCACGCCGATTGAAAGTATGCCACATTGGGCGCAGGTAATTACCTGGTTTAACCCTGTTTCTTATTTTATAGAAGTAATGCGAATGGTGATCCTAAAAGGAAGCGGACTCGCAGATATAAAAAATCAAATATTTGCTGTGATTGGATTCACGGTTTTCTTCAACGGTTGGGCGATTTTAAATTACAGGAAAAGGTCTTAGTACATTTTATAATTGAAGTGAATTTGCAATTAAATATTATTATCACAATTTTATTTGAATTATTAAAACCGGTATCAATTCTTTGTTTGAACATTTTATTATTTTTAAAACCAGTTTGCCGTTCAAATTTTCAAAGTATGTACCTATAACAAAAGTTCTGTGGCGTAATGTTCGTTATGGTTTTTTTCTGAGTTTTATTTCAATACAAAGACTTTATTATATGGTATAATTATTTTAATTTCCAAAACCCCTAAAAAGAAATTAACTAATTCCGGAAAGGGTGAAATGTTTCTCTGCCATTTCTCTAATATTACCACCAATAGCAAGTGATGCTGTAGCAGCCGGTGATGGCGCATTCAGTACGTGTATGCTGGTATCTTTGTATTCAATTCTAAAATCATCGCGGGTATCCCCATCTTCACTCAGCAACATGGCACGTACTCCTGAGCGGCCTGGTTTTATATCATTCATGGTTAAGGAAGGGATCAATCGTTGCAATGTTTTTAAGAATAATTTTTTTGAAAATGCACGCCGGTATTCATTGATACCAAAACTCATATTTTGAAAAAATAATTTCCAGGTTCCGCGATAGGTCAATGCATCTATAGTATCTTTCCAGTTGAAATCCGTTTTACCATAACCTTCTCTTTTAAATGTGAAAACGGCATTAGGACCACATTCTATTTCACCATTGGTCATTCTTGTAAAATGCACGCCCAGAAAAGGGAAATCAGGGTTTGGAACCGGATAAATCAAATTTTTTATTTTGTGCTTTGCTTCTTCAGTTAATTCATAATAATCACCTCTGAAACCTACAACCTTTTCTTTAAGATTTACATGATCTTTACGTGCTAACCTATCTGCCTGCAAGCCTCCGCAGAAAATAATAAAGCGGCTGCGGTAGATTTTTTTATTGGTATTAATAATATTAATTCCATTTTCTTTTTCAAAAGAAGTTGCTTCAGTGTTTAAAATCAGTTCACTTTTCGGATTTGTTTTCAAAGCTAATTCTACCATCTTATCCGTTGCTTTTACGTAATCAATTATTCCTGTACACGGTACCCATATTCCTGCTATGCCTACACAATAGGGTTCATGTTCTTTGATCTCTTCTGCAGTGATTTTTTTGATTCCTTCAATTTTATTTTGCAGCCCGGTTGCAAAAATCTTATCGAGAAAGGGAAGTTCGGATTCATCAGTAGCCACTACTATTTTACCACAAACATCATGAGGGATATTATTTTCTTCCGCAAATTGTACTAAAGCTTTTCTGCCCTCCACACAATTTTTTGCTTTCAAAGAACCTGGCTTGTAATATAACCCAGAATGCATCACTCCTGAATTATTTCCTGTTTGATGAAAGGCCAGATGAGATTCCTTTTCGATGAGAATTATCTTTAAAGAAGGATGATGTTTTTGCAATTGATAAAAAGTAGCCGCTCCTACGATTCCTCCGCCGATAATGGCAATGTCGAATATTTCGTTTTCCAAAATAGTAATTTACATTTTGATGATATTTGTTCGTTTACTATATAAGTGAGAATAGTAACTGAATTTTTTTTGCAAAAATAATTCTTCTGATTCATACATTCTTTTGGATATAATACCGCTGTTTTTTGTAGATTTATTTTTTTAAATATTCCTTTTATGCATCCTAAAATCAACTGGCCTGAGGTCATCAAACCTTTATTAAAAAAATATAAGGGGAAAAAACATCCGCTGGATTATGAAAATATCTATCAATTGGTAGTGGGTGTGGTCTTATCCGCACAGGATTCAGACCGGCATATTAACCAACTTGCTCCTGAACTTTTCAAAGCCTTTCCCAATATGGAAGCGCTTTCTCGTGCAACTTCGGAAACTTTATTTCCCTTCATCGGATCAGTGCGTAAACATGCTGATAAGAGCAAATGGCTTATTGCGATTGCACAAAAAATAAAAAAAGATAAAAACATCCCTCTTACACTCGATGAGCTAACGTCTCTAACCGGCATTGGGAGAAAATCGGCAAATGTAATCATGAGAGAGGCCGGTGAAGCTCCTGAAGGAGTAATTGTTGATTTGCATGTGGTGCGTGTGGCACCCCGTTTAGGAATTGCATCCGGCACAGATCCAAAAAAAATTGAAAAGCAAATTATGGAAACTTTACCTCAAAAGGAATGGGACGCAGGAATGGCGATGTCATTTTTGGGAAGGGAAATATGCAGGCCTCAACCAAAATGCGAAATATGTTTGATGAATACTGTTTGCGCTTTTTATAACGGATGGAAATAAAATAATTTTATCTTTTGGAAAAGCAGGAATGTCTTTTGCAGTAAGAATTTGTTTTTCATATCCTTTTGTAGCCGTGTTGATCATTGCGTGGCCCACTTAACTTAAACTACAAATAGTTTTGCTGTTTTCTTCTATAGTTAAAATCACGACGAATAACATCCTTTCTCCTTTTATCTTTTCCTACTTTTGCTTCATTCTTACATTTGATTTTATTAAATTATAAAATGACAACACAAAAAAAACAATTTAAAGGGTTTGGCTCAACTGCTATACATGCGGGTCACGAAACTGAAGGAAATTACGCACATCTTACACCAATTTATGCCAGCAGCACTTATGTATTTGATACTGCCGAGCAAGGTATGCGCCGGTTTAGCGGCGATGAAAATGGTTATATATACAGCCGTTGGGGCAATCCAAGCCTGAAAGAAGCTGAAGATAAAATTGCTTCATTGGAAAGTTTTGGAATAACTGAAAATGGGAAATCTTTGCCTTTAAAAGCAAGGTTACATGCAAGCGGCATGGCGGCTATCAATACATTAATGCTGGGGAATTTAAAAAGTGGCGATAAAATTTTATCACATTACTCTTTATATGGAGGTACCCAGGAATTGATGAACCGCATACTTCCCGAATTAGGTATTGATGCAATTATTATTGATCTGAGAGATTTGAATAAAGCAGAAGAAGCACTAAAAAATGATTCAAAAATAAAAATGCTTTACCTTGAAACACCAGCCAATCCTACGATTCAATGTGTGGATATTGAAGCGCTTACCAAACTCGCCAAACAGCATAATGTGATAGTTGCAGTAGATAATACTTTTGCTACTCCTTATTTGCAGCAGCCTTTTAAATACGGAGTTGATTATGTAGTTCATTCTACTACTAAATTTTTGAACGGACATGGCACCGCCATCGGAGGCGCGTTGATAGGAAAAGATATTGAAAGAATGAATACACGAATGGAAAAAGTGCATCGTTTGCTTGGTGGTAACAGCAATTCCTTTGATGCTTTTTTATTGACACAGGGAATGAAAACATTGGAAATAAGAATGGAAAGACATTGTGCCAATGCAATAAAAGTTGCAGAATTTCTTGAAAAAAATATCGCCATCAGTAAAGTAAATTACCTGGGATTGGCATCTCATCCTGATCATACAACTGCACTAAAACAAATGCGTCATACAGGTCCCATGTTAAGTTTTGAAATGAAAGGTGGTTTGGAGGCCGGGAAAAAATTTATTAATAAATTACAGATGTGCGTGAGAGCGGTTTCATTAGGAACGTGTGATACACTTTTATCTCACCCCGCTTCGATGACACATTATGGAGTACCAAAAGCCGATCGTGAAAAATATGGGATTACCGATGGATTGATAAGAATGAGTGTTGGGATAGAGAACATAGAAGATATATTGGATGATTTGGAACAGGCTGCACGGGAATAAATAGCTTTCTTAAAAGAAAAATAATTTATTAATAAAACACTTTTTTAATTGAAAATTAAAATTCGAAGAGCTATAAAAGAAGATTGTCCTTCTATGATGGAACTCGTCAAAGAATTGGCTATTTATGAAAAAGCACCAAATGAAGTTACAGTTGATTACGATCATTTTGTAGAAAGCGGTTTTGGCGAAAACCCTGTATGGTGGGCATTTGTAGCTGAAACTGAAAATAGGGTAATTGGGTTTGCCTTATATTATATTCGCTATTCTACCTGGAAAGGACAGAGAATGTACCTGGAAGATATTTTGGTAAATGAACCGTGGCGCGGAAAGGGAATCGGTAAATTATTATTTGATGAATTAATAAAAGAAGCAAAAGAAAAAAATCTTTCCGGGATGGCGTGGCAGGTATTGGAATGGAATGAACCGGCGATTCATTTTTATAAAAAATATGAAGGGGTGAACTTTGATAATGAGTGGGTGAATTGTTCTTTGGAAATAAAAACAAGAAAGACATAGAACAGTAATTCAACAAATAATCCTGATTCTTAATTTACCAATAACCAATTAACTTAATTATATGGCAGAAAAAATTTCGATGGCGAGTAATGGAAAATTAAACGTTCCCGATTATCCGACGATTCCTTATATAGAAGGAGATGGTATTGGGCCTGACATCTGGAAAGCGAGTGTGCGTGTATTTGATGCTGCAATAGAAAAAGCATATTATGGTAAAAAGAAAATTAATTGGTTAAAAATGTTGGCCGGCGAAGAAGCCTTTAATAAAACCGGGGAATGGATGCCGAAAGAAACCATGAACGCTTTCAAAGAATATTTGTTAGCCATAAAAGGACCACTTACAACACCTGTTGGAGGTGGCATTCGTAGTCTGAATGTAATGCTACGACAGGATTTGGATTTGTATGTTTGCCTTCGCCCAATAAAATATTTTGAAGGGGTACCTTCTCCGATGTGGCAACCTGAAAAGGTAAACATGGTTATTTTCAGGGAAAATACAGAAGATATTTATGCAGGAATCGAATACATGACCGGAACTCCGGATGCAAAAAAATTGTTGGATTTTTTGCAGGATGAATTGCATGTAAAAAAAATTCGTTTTCCTGAAACGACTTCTTTCGGAATAAAGGTCGTGAGCAAAGAAGGCTCGGAAAGATTGATCCGGGCTGCGATTCAATATGCAATTGATAATAAACTTCCTTCTGTTACATTGGTTCATAAAGGCAACATTATGAAATTTACGGAAGGCTCATTTAAAAACTGGGGATATGATTTGGCAGCGCGTGAATTTAAAAATAATGTTTATACATGGCCTCAATGGGAAGCAACCAAAAAAGATAGGGGAGAAGCAGTTGCCAATGAAGATATGCGCATTGCCGTTATCGGTGGAAAAGTAATTATTAAAGATGCGATCGCTGATAATTTCTTGCAACAGGCATTGCTGGCGCCACAGGATTATTCCATTATCGCCACATTAAATCTAAATGGAGATTATATAAGTGATGCACTGGCTGCGCAGGTTGGAGGCATAGGAATTGCTCCGGGAGCAAATATTAATTATATTACCGGCAGTGCAGTATTTGAGGCTACACATGGCACGGCGCCTCGTTTTGCCAATACCAACAGCATGAATCCTTCTTCATTAATATTGAGCGGAGTAATGATGCTGGAGTATATGGGCTGGAGGGATGCCGCAGAAATGATCACGAATGCAGTGGGGAAAACCATTAGGAATAAAACTGTAACGATAGATTTTTATAACCTGATGAAAGGCGGAACCTTGTTGAAAACAAGCGAATTTGGTGATGCGATTATTAAGAATTTGTAGGAGAGACGCGCACTAAAATGCAGCTAACTTATACCTTCTTATATTTGTGAACTAATAAAAAGAATGAGAACAAATATTGATAAATTAATTACAGTTTTAATTGTCGCATCAACAATATTCATTCTCCACAGTGACAATGATTTTGATAATATTGCAAAACACACTTCACTATAAATATATAAAACAAAAAATGACAAAAATTAAAGTAGACAACCCTGTAGTAGAAATTGACGGAGATGAAATGACCCGTGTAATCTGGAAATTTATTAAAGAGCAACTTATACTTCCTTACGTGGATGTAGATATAAAATATTTTGATCTAAGCATTCAACATCGTGATGCCACTGATGACCAGGTAACCATAGACGCCGCCAATGCAATTAAAAAATACGGTGTAGGAATCAAATGCGCTACCATCACTCCCGATGAAGCAAGAGTGAAAGAATTTGGTTTGAAACACATGTGGAAGAGTCCGAACGGCACTATCAGAAATATTCTTGACGGCACCGTTTTTCGGGAGCCAATCGTAATGAAAAATATTCCGAGATTAGTTCCTAACTGGACCGCACCTATTATCATCGGCCGTCATGCTTATGGAGATCAATATCGTGCCACAGATACCGTGATAAAAGGAAAAGGGAAATTAACAATGACATTTACACCAGATGGGGGAGAAGCTCAAACATTTGATGTGCATGATTTCAAAGGCGATGGGGTGGCTATGTGCATGTATAATGTAGATGAAAGTATAGAAGGTTTTGCGAGAAGCTGTTTTAATATGGCTTTAAATAAAAAATGGCCTTTATATCTTTCTACAAAAAATACAATCCTTAAAAAATATGATGGGCGTTTTAAAGATATATTTCAAACAATCTTTGAAAATGAATTTAAAGCAAAATTTGATGAAGCCAAAATTACATACGAGCATCGCCTGATAGACGATATGGTGGCAAGTGCATTAAAATGGCATGGCAATTTTATCTGGGCTTGTAAGAATTATGATGGTGATGTGCAAAGCGATACGCTGGCACAAGGTTTTGGATCGCTTGGTTTAATGACTTCTGTTTTGATAACACCTGATGGGGAAATTCTAGAAGCTGAGGCTGCACACGGAACCGTGACCAGGCATTTTCGGGAACATGAGAAGGGAAATTCTACCTCAACAAACCCCATTGCATCCATTTTTGCATGGACAAGAGGTCTTGCTTTTCGCGGCAAACTTGACAATAATAATAAATTAATTCAATTTGCAAATACCCTTGAGGAAGTATGTATTGAAACTGTAGAAAGTGGCAAGATGACAAAGGACCTTGCTGTGTGTATCAGTGGGAATAAGGTTTCCCATGGGAAAGATTATCTGAATACAGAAGAATTTTTAGACGCATTAGTAGATAAACTTAAACTTAAATTAACCTAAATTAAAAAAAATCTATCCTGTTAAATATTGAATTGACAAATTCGGAACAAAGTTTGTGACAAAGTCAAACTAAATCCAATTTCTTCAGTCGTCAATAACAGGATAAAAAATATAATTTTTATTAATTTATAGTGATAGTTGATTTTGGTTTTGCAACTTTTTGCTAATGAATAATGAATTTTTAAGAAAAGAGAAACTAGCGGTAAAAAGAAAGTTTCCGGTTTTCCATGTAGAAGAAGAATTTAAATCCATGGCTAATTCTGCGCCAATACCTTTATGGGTTTCAGGATTGGATAATAATTCTTCCTTTTTCAACAAAGCATGGTTGAAATTTACAGGTAGAAAATTAGAAGAAGAATCGGGAGATGGCTGGACTGCGGGCATATATGCTGACGACCTGGAGAATTGTGCTAAAATTTACAAAAGCGCTTTTGAAAAACAAAAGAAATTTAAAATGGAATACCGCCTACGCCGTTATGACGGACAATATCGCTGGGTTCAGGATATAGGAATTCCTCATTTTACAAAAGATAAAATATTTAGCGGTTTCATAGGCACTTGCGTAGATATACACGAGTTAAAAGAAATAGAGCATAGAAAAGATCAATTCATTATCGCTGCCAGCCATGAGCTAAAAACTCCATTAACTACTCTCAATATTTATCTACAACTTTTGGCTGAATATTTTAAAAATCCTTCACAAGGGAAATATAATTCTTACATTTCAGGAGCTCTTGAACAGGTAAAAAAAATTAATGATCTTATTAACCAACTACTTGATCTTTCGCGCATCCAATCAGGTTCGCTTGATTTTACTTGTAGTGTTTTTCCATTCGATGGGCTTGTAAAAAAAATTGTCAATAAAATACAGGCTATTACGCCTTCACAAAAAATTATTTTAAATGGGAATACTAAAGGAGTTATAAAAGGTGATGCGGAAAGAATTTCGCAGGCTCTGGAAAACTTATTGACGAATGCTTCCAAATATTCAAGAGGGAGTGATACCATAATTGTAGAACTTTCGGAGGATAGTCAACATGTAAAAGTGAGCGTTACTGATTTTGGAATAGGTATAAAAAAAGAACATCTTTCAAAAATATTTGAAAGGTTTTATAGAATACCGGGGAAAAAAGAGGAAACTTTTCCGGGCATGGGAATTGGCTTGTATCTTTCTCAACGAATCATAAGAAAACATGGTGGAGAAATTATAGCGGAAAGTGTTATAAATAAAGATACAAAATTTACGATTCGGATTCCCTTGTATCATAAAACAGGTTAAACAAAAATAATGTCCAGAATTTTAGTAGTTGATGATGATGTAGATATATTATCCGTCATGAAAATTTTATTAACAATGAAAGGCTTTGAAGTAGAAGTTACTTCAAAAGGAGAAGATGCTTTTCCCAAAACTGAAAGTTTTAAACCCGACCTTATTTTATTAGATGTACTTATTTCAGGACATGATGGAAGAACAATTTGCAAACTATTAAAATCAAATAAGACAACGAGTCATATTCCCGTAATCATGTTTTCAGCTCATCCCGGAGCAGCGGCAACAATTTCAGATTATGGAGCCAATGATTTTATTGCAAAACCTTTTGATGTAAATAACCTGATGAAAAAGGTAAATGCACAATTAGGTATCAGTGCTAATTAATTCAAAGAGTAAAATTATTAAACCCTTCTTATCCTGGTAAACCAATAAATAATACAAATTTCTCTTTTTGTAAAATCATTTATCTTAACCCTTATTTATTATCCTGAGTTAAATAATAATTCAGGAGTATTTTCTTCAAAAAAATATGAGCAAAAAAATGGAAGAAAAAAATAAATTCCTTTCCCTGGCTTCATCTACATTCAAATTCAGAATGTATCTTCTTTACAAATTGCCTGCAGCTTTCTTTTCGGGAATAAAAATTAAAGAAATTTCAATGGAAAAATGCACGACTTCTGTTCCTTATAAATGGCTCACACAAAATCCTTTCCGGTCCACTTATTTTGCTTCGCTTGCAATGGCTGCAGAAATGAGTACCGGCCTGTTAGCATTGATAAATACCTACCAAAAAAAATCGCCTATTTCGATGTTAGTTACAAAAGTGGAAGCCAATTATTTCAAAAAAGCAAAAGCAGTTACTTTTTTTACCTGCGAAGAAGGTCCGGAGATTACAAATGCTGTAAATGAAGCGGCCAAGAGCGGAGGAGGGAAAACAATTATTGTAAAATCAATCGGGAAAAATAGAGACGGCGAACCAATAGCGGAATTTTTATTTACATGGTCGTTTAAAAAGAAATAAAAGTTGATTAGTTAATTAGTTAATTAGTTCTGAAATCTGATACCTCAAAGTTTATTGGTAAATAAGAAACTTCATTATTCCTGACCGAATGACGGTCAGGCGGGTGTTGCTTTACTGGTTACTGATTGACACCTGGTAATTGTTTTATTCTAAATATCTTTTCGTGTACTCATTATTGAAACATCCCAACAATTTGGCAATCTAACAATGTAACAATCCAACAATTTGAGAATTTCAACAATTTTACCCTTAACTTTATTTTCTTTTATCATCATTAAATCTTTTGTATGAAAATTGCCTTTCATGGCGCAGCCAGGACTGTTACCGGTTCTAAACATCTGCTTACACTTACCAATGGGAAAAAATATTTATTGGATTGCGGTATGTACCAGGGCATGGGAAATGAAACGGACGACCTGAACCGTGACTTTGGTTTTAATCCTTCCGACGTGAATTATATGATTCTTTCGCACGCCCATATTGATCATTGTGGTTTAATCCCCAAATTAATAAAAGAAGGTTATACAGGAAAAGTATTTGCCACTCCTGCTACAAAAGACCTCTCAGCAATATTGATGGCCGACAGTGCCGGCATACAGGAAAGTGATTTAAAATTTGAAAATAAAACCCGCGCTGCCCAAGGTAAGCCTTACCTATCTCCCTTGTATGTAATGGATGATGCCACCAAAGCAGTTGAGCATTTTGTAATTGTAGATTATGGAAAGTGGTTTACTATTGATGAGAATGTGCAGTTTATGTACCTGGATGCGGGGCATATTATCGGCAGTACTACTGTGCATTTGAAAATTACTGAAAATAATAAGGTCACTCATCTTACTTTTTCAGGAGATGTAGGAAGGTACAGAGATATTATCTTAAGATCTCCGGAAGTATTTCCACACGCCGATTATATCATCATGGAATCTACTTATGGGAACAAATTACATGATGAAATTACCGGAACACCTGATAAACTTCTTGAGTGGATAACAAAAACATGTTTGCAGAAAAAAGGGAAATTGATCATACCTGCATTTAGCGTAGGACGGACCCAGGAATTATTGTATGCCCTCAATCAATTGGGAAATGAAAACCGTCTGCCCGATCTTCCCTATTATGTTGACAGCCCTTTGAGCCTGGAAGCAACAAATGTAATGAAAAGCTATCCTCAATATTTTAACAGCACGGTACAACAGCTATTATTAACCGACAAAGACCCTTTTGATTTTAAAGGATTGAAATTTGTTCAATCAGTACAGGAAAGCAAATCCCTTAATTACCGTTCAGACCCCTTAGTTATCATTTCTGCAAGTGGAATGGCAGATGCAGGAAGAGTAAAGCACCACATCTGCAACAATATTGAAAACAGCCGTAATTCGATTCTTTTCAGCGGATATTGTGAGCCAAATTCATTAGGAGGCAGATTAAAATTGCATCCAAAAGAAGTAGGAATTTTTGGCCAGCAGTATGAGGTGCATGCCGAAATAGGAGAAATAAAAAGCATGAGCGCTCATGGAGATTATAATGATCTCTGTCAATGGCTTGCCTGCCAGGATCCAAAACAAGTAAAGAAATTATTTTTAGTACACGGCGATTATGATGTTCAAAAGGATTTCAGGAATCGTCTCGTAAGCAAGGGATTTTTAGATGTGGAAATTCCGGCAAGGCATACAGAGGTAGGTTTGGGTTAAGTGGGATAAATTATTCAGAAATTATTACATTGCTTGTTTATGAACTTTCCGGGCCAGGTCGTGATTAATCCTGGCAGGACTTTAAGATGCCTTGAAGCTGAAAAATTAAAAGAAATGAAGAATTGGTTTGCATCAGACAGGAAATTTAATTCTCTATATCCAAAACCCATACAGGAGGTAGCAGAAAAACACTGGACACCACTGGAAGTGGCCAAAAAAGCCGCAGACTTTTTAGCCATTTCTCCTGATGTAAAAATATTGGATGTAGGAAGCGGAGCAGGTAAGTTTTGTTTAACGGCCGCGTATCATCATCCGTTTACATTGTTTTATGGAGTTGAGCAAAGAACCTATTTAGTAGAACTTTCCGAAAAACTGGCGAAGGAGCTTCAATTAGAAAATATCTATTTTATTTGCGATAATATCACCAATATAGATTTTGAAAAATACGATCATTTTTATTTCTATAATTCTTTTTACGAGAATATTCAGGGTACCCAAAAAATTGATTCAAGCATAGAATATTCTACCGAATTGTATAATTATTATAACCGTTATTTATTTAAACAACTCAATAAAAAACCTGCCGGTACCCGGTTGGTTACTTATCACAGTTTTGGAAATGAGATACCTCCTTTTTATGAAGTAGTGCATACTGATTATAATGAGTATTTAAAGTTTTGGATTAAAGTTTAAAAAAAGAATTGTTTTAATAAAAGTTAAAAGCACTAATATCAATATTATTTATGGCAAGATTTGTATCACTTCTTTTCACGATTTGTTTTTTTAATTCTTTAAGTGCCCAAAAAATATATAAAGGAAATATAGATATTCTTTATAATCCCTATCATCCACTAAATTCTTTTATTCCTTCCCAAAACATAGGAGGTGCAATAGATGGTCATTTTAAAGGAAATATCAATAAGATGCTTACTCCGGAAAATATTACGGCTATGAAATCCGCAGGCCTTAAGCCGGTAAGCTACAGGCTAAGATCTGAATTAGCGGGCGAAGTGTGGCATTGGAATCCTGAAGGTAAATGGAGTAATACAATCAAACGAGAGGGATATTGGACATCTGACGTTGAAAGTAAAAAACCAATAGAAATTTCATATGGTTACCGGCTGCCAAGAAGAGGAAATACTCATGACCAGGCTAACGATGATGGTTATTCGCGAATTTGTGATGGTGACGCATCTACTTTTTGGAAAAGCAATCCTTATCTTGATACGTATTATACCAATGAATCTAACACACTTCACCCACAATGGGTAATAGTAGATCTTGGCAAATACCATAGATTAAATGCTATTAGAATAAAATGGGGGAATCCCTACGCATTATCCTATAAAATAGATTATGCCAGAGGAAATGATCCTTCCTATTTCGATCCGTATGAACCAGACATCTGGTATGATTTCCCAAAAAATATCATAGAAGATCCGAAAGGAGAAAATAAGGTAATAAGGATTTCCGACAGGCCGGTTAGGGTTCGGTTCATCCGTATTTCTATGATTCAAAGCTCTTATACTTCAAGGGGAGGATCAAAAGATATAAGAGACAGCCTGGGATTTGCTATTAAAGAAATGGAGGCAGGCTTAATGAATTCAAATGGAAAATTTCATGATTGGATGCATCATTCGCCAGATCATAATCAAACTGTTATTCATGTTTCATCTACAGATCCCTGGCATAGAGCACAGGATTTAGACTCTAATATAGAACAGGCGGGAATAGATCGTATTTTTTCATCCGGTATTACTTCAGGGCAGCCAGCCTTGCTTCCTGCGGCGCTTTTGTATGATACACCGGATAATGTGCTGGCAATGATAAAGCATCTCAAAGAAAAAAATTATCCCGTAGAAGAAATGGAAATGGGTGAAGAGCCAGAGGGGCAGTTAATTTCACCTGTTGATTACGCGGCTCTTTATTATCAACTGGGTAAGAAGATAAGGGAAGTAGCTCCAGGAATGCGAATGGGAGGTCCGGGTTTTGCATCATTATCTTTTACGCCTGATGACAGTACCACTTTTACTGAATCAAAATGGACAAGTATTTTTTTGAATTATTTAAAAATTCACAATGGCATTCATCTTTTCAATTTTTTTTCATTTGAATGGTATCCTTTTGACAATATATGCGCTCCATCTGCACCACAATTGGCCGTTGCGCCGGAGATGCTTTCCATTGCTTTGAAAAATATTCAAAATAATATTTTACCTGAAAACACCCCAATGTATATTACAGAATATGGATATTCCGCTTATGAAGGCAAATCGGAAGTGGAAATGCAGGGCGCATTAATGTATGCTGATATTTTGGGTAAGTTTATGCAGTTAGGCGGCAGTAAAAATTTTCTTTACGGCTATGAGCCGGCTTTTCTGCAACAAAGCAATAATTGTGGTTATGGGAATAATATGCTTTTTGGTTTAGGAAGCAATGGGAAAATAAAATACAAAACGGCTTCTTATTATGCAATGAAGATGCTTACTCATTTTTGGGCACAACCATCAGATTCTCTTTTGGAAATATACCCTTCTGAATGCGATATTTATAATAGAAAAAAAAAACTCCTTGTAACATCTTATCCTCTTCGCAGTAGAGATGGTAAATGGTCTGTAATGCTTATCAATAAAGACCCGCATAAAACATGGAATGTAGATATTAACATCCTGAATGCAATTTCAAAGGAAAAGATTACATGGCATCCTTTACATTTAATTCAATATTCAAAACTACAGTATCAATGGGTTAGTGATGGAATGAATAGTCATCCAGGCTTAAACTTTCCACCTGTAAAAAAGGAAATAAAAGGATCGGGAAATATTCCATTACCACCCTATTCACTTACCGTAATTTATTAAAGAGTATTATTAAAATAAAAATTAGGAATGAGGGATATAAGTTTGTTTACTGTACAGTTTGGAAAGTTATTATCTTTAATGTCCTCACTGATATATTGAGATAGATACTTCAGGAGCTGATTACCAGAAGGGCTTCAGCCTTATTCAGAACTTTTCACAAACATCATCGGCTTATTGAAATAAATGTTGATTTTTCAAAGAATAATCAAATCCTCGGTTAATTCATCATGAAGAGGTTGTAATAAGGAATTATAATAAACATCAATTGGATGTAATTGAATATTTGCATTTTTGCCCCACCAAAGTTCTCCGTTTTTTATTATAAATTTTTTAAATGCTGACGGCGTATTATATTTTTTATAATCACCCTTTAGAGTATTAAAGAAAGGTCTAAAATCAATAATCCTGTTTTCAGTATTATTAAAAAAAACTTTTAAAACAAAAGGCTCTATAAGAATACCATCAGTAATTTTTAAATTTTCTGCTTTATAACTTCTGCTTTTACGGATTGATTGTAATACATTATTTTGTCCCATTTTTCTTTTATTTGTTTTTCATATTCTCTTACAAAGATAGCGACATCTTTACATTCTGCATTTGTTAAGGGCTTATAACCTTTAATCCTTTTAAAATGAATTTCGAGTTGATTGTTCATCCATATTAGTTCAGCTTTTACTTGCCTGTCTTGAATGAAAATATGAATATGAACCGGTAAGTGATCATTTGTATAAATATAAATATTAAAATTCAGATATTGATAAATTTTAGGCATTAATTAAATTTTCAAAGTTGAAAATAATTAAACAAATAAAAATCTTCTATATTTCTTTTTTGCCCGAATAGTTCCAGTTAGAAGTGGCATTTCGGGTAGGGTTCAGTCTGCTTTACTGTAGGTGTTTTTAACCCTCCATTGGAGTGCAGGGAGGCTTATCAACCCAAGTCAATTTCGGTATTATCACCGATGTTAAGAGAGCGTGTTTCACCAATAACCTCAGTATCGTTACCTATTAGGGAATCATCAAGCATTACATCAAAAAGTTTTGAATAAGAGCCAATGATGGAAGTTTTAATTATAGAAGAGTGAACGATCGTATGTTCGCCAATGGCTACATGAGGGCCTATAATTGAGTTTTTAATATCACATCCTTCGGCGATACTTACAGGAGGAATAAAAATAGTATTTTCAAAATTATTTGGCTCAGCAATTGCTCCTCCGAATTTTTCCAATAATATGGAATTGGATTGTAATAAAGATTCTTTTTTGCCACAATCAAACCAGTTTTCTACTTTAAAAGATTTGAACTGTGCACCACCTGCAATCATACATTCCAAAGCATCCGTAAGATTAAATTCATTATAACTTTTGATTCCTTTGGTAATAATATTCGACAGGCAATCAAATAATAGTTTTGAATCTTTTATTTTATATAAACCTACCAATGCCATATTCGATTTAGGAATGGATGGTTTTTCTTCCACCTTCTTTATAAATCCCTTTTCATTTATTTCTGCAACTCCAAAGTTCCGTGGATCATCGACTTTTTTTACACCTAACATTGAGAAAGGAGAATCAAGAACTTCTTTAATATTGTATTCGCAGATAGTATCGCCTAACGCAATAAAAACTTCATCATTACCAATTAATTTTTTTGTCAGATCAATGGCATGGGCTGTGCCCTTTCTTTCATTCTGAAATATATATTGACATGATAATTGCGGGTATTTGGTTTTCATATAATCCTGGATCTTTTCGCCCAGGTATCCAACTATAAATACAAATTCATGGATGCCTGCTTCATTTAATTGATCCACATTAATGCTGAGTATGGTTTTGCCCGCTAAAGGGATCAATGCTTTTGGCTGTGTGTAAGTATGTGGACGTAATTTAGTGCCTGCACCTGCTACAGGAATTATGGCCTTCATGTTTTTGTAAGTTTATGTATCTATATTTTTAAAGGGATGTGAATATAGTAAATGTTTTGGAATCAGCGATAAGCTGAGAGCTTTCAGCTATCAGCATTGAAATAAGCTATTAGTAAAGCAACAAATAAACGGGAATTCTATTTAACCCTGTCTGAATGGCATCCAGCCAGGCAGGCAATTAACTAATAAACCAATCAACTCCTCAACTTTTTGTAGGTTTGCGCAAAAGTTTAATAAATGCAAAGAGATACGCAGATTTTCGATATTATAAATAAAGAATTAAATCGTCAACGTGAAGGAATTGAATTGATCGCTTCAGAAAATTTTACTTCACTACAGGTCATCCAGGCAATGGGGAGTGTGCTTACCAATAAATATGCAGAAGGTTACCCGGGGAAGAGATATTACGGAGGATGCGAATTTGTGGATGAATCGGAGCAATTGGCGATTGATCGTTTGAAGAAAATTTTTAATTGTGAATACGCTAATGTACAACCCCATAGCGGCGCCCAGGCAAATTTTGCTGTAATGTTTGCCGTATTGAAACCTGGTGATGCTATTTTAGGACTGGATCTTAGTATGGGAGGCCATCTCACTCATGGATCACCGGTAAATTTTTCGGGCAAATTATATGAACCCCATTTTTATGGAGTAAAGAAAGAAACAGGCCTGGTGGATTATGAAATGCTTGAAAATAAAGCGCGTGAAATAAAACCGAAAATGATAGTTTGCGGCGCTTCTGCCTATAGCCGCGACTGGGACTATGAACGAATTAGAAAAGTAGCCGATGAAGTGGACGCTTTCGTATTTTGCGATATGGCGCATCCTGCTGCCTTGATTGCGAAAGGATTGCTGAATTCCCCTTTTGAGCATTGTCATTTTGTAACTTCTACTACGCATAAAACTTTGCGTGGGCCGCGTGGTGGTATTATTTTGATGGGGAAAGATTTTGAAAATCCATTTGGTTTAAAAACACCAAAAGGTGAAATAAGAATGATGAGCCATTTAATTGACATGGCTGTTTTTCCGGGAACACAAGGAGGCCCACTGGAGCATGTAATTGCTGCAAAAGCCATTTCTTTTGGAGAAATATTAACTGATGAATTTACTGTTTACGCAAAACAAATCCAATTAAACGCACAGGCTATGGCCAAAGCTTTTAATGCAAAAGGCTACGACTTAATAAGTAATGGCACAGACAACCACCTGATGCTGATAGACCTTCGAAATAAAAATATTACAGGCAAAAAAGCACAGGAAACACTTGATAAAGCCAGTATTACTCTTAATAAAAATGCGGTTCCTTTTGATGATAAAAGTCCGTTTGTAACTTCAGGTATACGTGTGGGAGTGCCCGCAATTACCACAAGAGGAATGAAAGAGAATAATATGCAGACCGTTGTGGACATGGTTGATAAAGTTTTGATGAACCTGGATGATGAAAAAATAATTACTTCGGTGAAAAATAATGTGAAAGAATTTATGAAAGGGTTTCCATTATATCCTGAGTTGGGGTAAATAAGAGATTATAATTGAAATATTTTTTGAAAGAAGATAAAATTCAAATTGTACACTTTACTTTCGTACTATAAATTTTTCTTATGATACAGCGTGTACAAACTTTATGGATGATATTAGCAGCGATTGCTGTTTTTCTTACCATAAAATTTTCTTTTTATAGTGGAACTCTTGTCTTGGAAACCACATCTGGTGCAGTAACCGCTTTGGCTACAGATGGTAGTTATCATTTACTAAAAGCAACAGATAATTTTTTAATATTGATTCTTACCAGCGGTTTGGGCACAGGAATTATTATTAATATTTTTTTATTCAAGCATCGCAGCATTCAAATGAGAATTATCATTGTAGCAATTTTTGTTGAATGCCTTATTGTGTATCTGTATATCAGAGAAACCAATAAATATTCCCAGGGAAATTTTAATATCTGGTCGGCTTTGCATATTTTAATTGTCCTATTCCTGTTTTTTGCGGCCAAAGGGATTTATAAAGATTCGAAATTGATTAAGGAAAGTAACAGGTTGAGATAACAGTAATTAAAAAGAAGTTTACTGCAACTTAAAAAGCCACCGCCTTGGGCGGTGGTAATGTTGTGATGGCTATGCCTTAATTTTATAGGACGACAAATAGCAAGTATCGTAAGCTATCACATGTAGTATATAAGTGTGATTACCATATAGTATGGACACCGAAATATCGATTTCGGGTATTATTTGGGGAAG
>JGI20206J14855_1000090_pt1 | contig 34036 bp, 31 predicted proteins | sample NGESurdeep092012_6_FD_14855 | JGI IMG/M metagenome (IMG submission 14855) | reverse complement strand
ACTGTCTCCTATATTTCAAATGCGTCCCCATTACCTGCAGATAAAAATGAAATTGCCATGTGTACTGCGATGGCGGGCGAAATGCTGGGTATGAAATTAATTTATATGGATGCCGGAAGTGGCGCCAAAAGACCTATTACCGAGAGTATGATCGAAATGGTAGCCAATGCCATTGAAGTTCCATTAATCATCGGCGGCGGCATTACTGATCCAGAAAAAGCTTACTTAAACTGCAAAGCCGGCGCAGATGTCATCGTTGTTGGAAACGCAATTGAAAAAGATGAATCCCTCATCATGGAAATGGCTTCGGCTGTACATTCTGTGCCTGTGAAGGTTGGTTGATTAGTTGATAAATCGGAAAACATAATGATGAAGAGAAATTTTCCTCAGCAATTATTATCACCCCAAATTAATTGATTGAAGAAGAAATGGAATGCAGGAATAATTCCATAATAAAATAGCCAAAATTCTATTACAAGCTCATCATTTCTTTAAATTTCACTGCCTGCCTGCGGCTTATTTCTATTTTTTCTCCACCGGTTAAATCCAGTAAAAGTCCTCCATTAAAATAGGTCTCAATTTTTTCTATCATTCTCAGGTTGATTATATGTTTTCTATTGGCTCTGAAAAAAACTTTTTCATCCAACCTTTCTTCCAATGCATTCAACGATTTTAAAATAAGGGGTTTGTTGGTGCCAAAGAAAACTTTTGCATAATTTCCTACGCTTTCAAAAAGACGTACCTCAGAAAGTTTTACAAACCAGCAGCGCTCGCCATCTTTTACAAAAACCTGGTCATTTTCATGAAGTATTCCCCGGTTATTATAAGAAAGCAACTCTTCTGCATCTTTCTGTTTTACTTTCATTATTGCATCTGCCAGGCGCTTCGGCTCAACAGGTTTCATTAAATAATCCAAAGCGTTTACTTCAAATGCCTTTAAAGCATACTCGTCGTAGGCGGTTACGAAAATAACATGAGGTGTTTTTTCCAGCTCGGTGAGCATATCAAAACCTGTTTTTCCCGGCATCTGAATATCCAAAAAAATAAGGTCAGGATTCAATGCTTCAACTTTTTCTATCCCTTCATCTGCATTGGCTGCTTCCCCAATTACTTCCACATCGGGAAATTCCTGGAGCATTCTCTTAAGCTCGCACCTGGCAAGCCGTTCATCGTCTATCAGAATTACTTTTAGCATATTTTTTTTAGTTTGTAGTTCTTAGTTTGTAGTTCTTTTAAAGTCAAAATAGGAATTCTTATTATTTATTTGTTTACTACAAACCCTGATTTCAAAATCTTAAATTCATTAATGAACAGGCATTACAATTTTAGATTGAACTTTACTTGATTCGATTTCTTCTACTTTAAAATAAGCATTCCCATCGAATAAAAATTTCAATCTGTCGCGGGTACTTGTGAAACCAAAACCTTCTTTTGTTTTGCCATCAAGACTCCCGGTATTTTGTACGATCAATTCAAAATTATTATCTGTAAATCTCGAAATTATTTTTATGATTCCACCATTCATTCTTTTACTGATACCATGTTTTATTGCATTCTCTACAAGAGTTTGTAACATCATCGGTGGTAGTGGTTGTTCGAGTGTATCTTCATCTATATCCATTTCTACTTTCAGTCTTTCTTCAAAACGCATTTGCTCCAGAGCAAGATAATCTTTCACAATATCCAGTTCTTTTTTCAAAGGAACGGTTTCCATTTTTTCTACCTGCAGGCTGCTGCGCAAAATGTTGGAAAGCTCTGTAATAGCGGTTCTGGCGCGCTTTGGGTTTTCTTCTACCAATGCCCTGATACTATTTAGGGAATTAAAAATAAAATGCGGATTAATATGTGATTTTATCGTTTTTAATTCAAGCTCTTTCACCGTCTTTTCGAGGCTTAGCCTATTCAATTCATCTATTCGGTTTCGTTCCAGGTAATGCCAAACCATATACACCAATAACCATAATGCTATTAATAAAAAAGCAAAAATGATATTCCACCAAAATCTACCTTCATTTTGATCTTCATATTTCCAGTTCCCGGAAGGATCCCTAAACCAGCCAGTATTTCTTTTTATATTCACCATTGATGAATAATAAAGGGAGTCTGCAGGGTTATTTTTATCGGCCAGGTAATAATGAGTGTCGGTTAAACCAAGGATTTTTTCAGTTGAAATAGCTTTTTGAAGATCCTGATTTTTATCATATTGAACCAATGAAGTGCCGGTAACTAACGCAGTTGATTTAGAGCCATAATAAGCCAGCAATCCCGTAAGTAATACGCTTATGATAAATAAGCCAATTACTTTATTGGTTGAAAATTTGATCCATCCTGTTTTTTTAAGAATAAATCTCAATAAATGCGTGGAGGCTAAATACCATGCAAATTGTATAAAGAGTCCGGCAAATAATAGTTCTCTTCTTTTCCCCGATTTCCAGTAAGCATCCTGAAGAAAAAAATAAAAGAAGGAAAGATTTAATAAAGTCCATCCGCCCCAGCCAAAAAGCTGACAAAGCCAATAACGCATTGTTGTTTTCTGCATAAGCAAATTTAAAAGGTAAAAACAGGATTTTTATCAATGAATTGATTAGTGGTGAAAAGTATCATTTGAAAGGTGTTCGATTGTTTTAAAAATCAACAAAACAGGTTTTTTAGCATTAAAAACTTTAGTTTTACAAGGTAGAAAAAACAGAATGCCAAATCAAAATTTAAATAAAGAAAAGGAGATATTATTACCTGTTGATAAGGAATTTGAAAATAATATCCGGCCTGCGGTCATTGAAGAATTCAGTGGGCAATCTCAAATAATAGAGAACTTACGCATATTTATAAAAGCTGCAAAGCAACGCCAGGAAGCGCTTGACCACATTCTTTTTCACGGGCCACCGGGATTGGGCAAAACCACTTTGAGCCGGATAGTAGCCAATGAACTTGGGGTAAATATTAAAGAAACCAGTGGCCCTGTTATTGAAAAACCCGGCGACCTTGCGGGTTTGCTCACTAACCTGGAAACTAACGATGTTTTATTTATAGACGAAATTCACCGGCTGAGCAATGTGGTGGAAGAATATTTATATGCGGCTATGGAAGATTACCGCATTGATATTATGATTGATACCGGACCAAATGCACGGAGTGTACAAATAAATCTGAATCCCTTTACTTTGATTGGCGCTACTACCCGAAGCGGTTTGCTTACCTCTCCGTTGCTTTCAAGATTTGGAATAAAATCGAGGCTGGAATATTATGACAAATCCACTTTGCAAAAAATAATATTGCGTTCCAGCTCCATTCTCAATACGAAAATAACTTCTGATGCCGCGCAGGAGATTGCAGGTCGCAGCCGGGGAACACCCCGTATTGCCAATGGATTGTTAAGAAGAGTCCGTGATTTTGCACAAGTAATTTCCAATGGAGTGATAGATTTAAAAATCACCGAACACGCATTAAAAGCATTGAATGTAGATGAGTATGGCCTGGATGAAATGGATAACCGGATTTTGAGTACCATCATAGATAAATTCAAAGGAGGCCCGGTTGGGATTACCACCATTGCTACTGCCGTCGGTGAAGAAGCCGGAACTTTGGAAGAAGTGTATGAACCATTTTTAATCCAGGAAGGTTTTATCATGCGTACATCGCGCGGAAGAGAAGTTACCGAAAAAGCATATAAGCATCTTGGAAAGATTCCTCACAGAAACACAAAAGGGCCGGAGTTGTTTTCTTAAAAAATGATGATCAAGAAATTAGGAATAAAGAACAAGAAATTGGGAGGTGTTTCTATTCAGTAAACAAATAAATAAAACGAATTTATATTTTAATCTAAGACAATCCCAAGCCAGGACATCCTTTGTAATTCATTGACAATCTTTCCCGGTAAAGAAATAAATAAAGCAAATTTCTATTTTAGTCTGATAAAAATTTACAGAAAATCCCTTTCCTGAAATCTGAAAGCGTCTCTGCCGGCTAAGGCATTTTCATGGGTTTTTACGAATAATCCATGGAAATCAAAGTATCCTGATAGCTATCGGGAGTCGCCAAAAAAAATTATCTTCGTTACATGTCAACTTACAGAGAAATTCTTTTAAAAAAATACGAACAAGAATACCAAAAACTAAACGAAAAGCAGCGCCAGGCGGTAGATACCATTGAAGGCCCGGTGATGGTAATTGCCGGACCGGGAACTGGAAAAACACAAATTCTTGCCGCGCGTATTGGAAAAATACTTTTAGAAACCGATGTGCTTCCGCAAAATATATTATGCCTTACCTACACTGATGCAGGCGCAATCGCGATGCGTAAACGATTGTTGCAATTCATTGGCCCCGATTCTTACAAAGTAAATATTTATACTTTTCATGGATTTTGTAATGAAGTAATTCAACAAAATTTATCGCTGTTTGAAAAAACCGCTTTGGATCCTATTTCTGACCTGGAAAGAATACAACTTTTTAAAGCACTCATTGATAATTTACCGAAAAACAATCCTTTAAAAAGGTATCGTGGCGATGTATATTATGAAATAAAAAACCTTCAACATTTATTTTCAGCAATGAAAAGAGAAGGTTGGACAACACAATATGTTGATAGCTGCATCAATCAATATCTTGCAAGGATAAAAGACGAAGAAAGTTTTAAATACAAAAGAGCTTCCGCAAAATCAGGGGTGAAGGTTGGTGATTACAAACCTGATTATTATGCAGAACTCGACAGGATGGAAAAACTCCGCGCCGCGGTAAATGAGTTTGACAATTTTCAGCAACTGATGAAACAACGCAGTTTGTATGATTTTGACGATATGATCAATTGGGTGATAAATGTTTTTAAAGAAAATAAAAACGTGTTGGCAAGTTACCAGGAAAGGTTTCAATACATTTTGGTAGATGAATACCAGGATACGAGCGGCACACAGAACGAAATAGTAAAAATGCTGATAGACTTTTGGGATTCGCCGAATGTGTTTGTAGTTGGTGATGACGACCAAAGTATATTCCGTTTCCAGGGAGCTAATATTGAAAATATGGAAAGCTTTGTCAAAAGCTATAAAGACCTGTTGAAAATTGTGCTGACCAATAATTACCGTTCTACCAAACCTATTCTGGACGTTTCAAAATCGTTGATTGATAAAAACTTGGAGCGGCTGATCCACAAATTCCCAGGGCTTACCAAAGAATTGATTGCTTCTAAAGAAGAATTAAAAAAGCTAACCGAACCGCCGTTATTGATAGAATACAATACTATCAAAGATGAAATGGCCGATATCACCAACAAAGTGAAAGCCCTCATGGACAAAGGAACAGAACCGGGAAACGTTGCCGTAATTTATAAGGAAAACAGCTATGGCGAACAGTTAATGAAATATTTCAGACTGAAAAATATCCCTGTATATTCTAAAAGGAGTATCAATATCCTGGATGATTCTTTTGCAAAAAAGATAATAGAAATACTGCGCTATCTCGCAGCCGAGCATGACATACCTTATGGAGGCGATGAGATTCTTTTTGAAATTCTCCACTTTGATTTTTACAAAATTCCACCGATTGATATCGCAAAACTCACGGTAGAAGTGAATACAAAAAATTACAGCGGACAAAAAACTTCTATCAGAAAATTATTGTACGATAAATCTAACTCAGCCCCCAAAGATCTTTTTGATACCGGCATTCATGCGGCTTTAAAAAGCTTTAGCAAAATGATGGAGCAGCTGATAGCTGATGTTTCCAACGTTACTTTACAGACACTTTTTGAAAAAATTATTTCTGATGCGGGTGTACTTACTTACATAATGAAAAGTGACGGGAAGATAAGGCTGTTACAAATTCTTACTGCCTTATTTGATTTTATTAAAGATGAAACCGCCCGCAATCCGTTACTGACATTACAAGGTTTGATTGATGTGATTGACCTGATGAGAAAAGAAAAACTTTCTTTGCCTTTAATAGAATTTTCAGGTAACAGTGCCGGGGTCAATTTTTTGACGGCACATGGTTCCAAGGGACTGGAATTTGAGCATGTTTTTATTACAGGGATGAATGCGCATTTGTGGGAAAAAAAGAAAAATCCTAATAACGGCTTTAAACTTCCCGATACTTTATTTTCGTCACTTCCCTCCGGAAACGCCGATGAAGAATTGAGGCGTTTATTTTATGTAGCGCTCACCAGGGCTGAAAAAAATCTTCAGATTTCATTTATCAAAATAAAACCGGATGGCAAAGATGCAGAACATTCTATGTTTATGGCCGAGATAATCGAGGGCAATAATCTTGGAATAAAAACGGTCCAATTATCGCAGGAGGAATTGATGGAATATGAAACGTTGAATTTCATTCACCAGGCACCGGAAATAGAAAAAAACGAATCGGATTTTATAAGTGCATTGCTTGAGAAATATGTGATGAATGTTACGTCTTTAAATAACTATTTAGATTGCCCGCTTGGGTTTTATTATAAAAACCTGATAAGAATTCCTTCGGGAAAATCAGAAAACTTAGAATTTGGTAGTGCAGTGCATTTTGCTTTGCAAAAACTTTTTGAGGAAATGCAAAAAAATGAAAAGCAGGAATTTGCATCAAAAGAAAAAGTGCTTAGTTATTTTGAATGGTATATGAAAAGACATCGTGAAAATTTTACCAGGGAAGCTTACGACCGGAGAATGGAACAAGGTGAAATAGTATTGGGCGAGCACTATGAGCATTACATTAATGATTTCAATAAAATAGTGGCTGTAGAAAGAAATATAAAAAATGTAGTGAACGGAATTCCTATAAAAGGCAAGATAGATAAAATGGAATTTAATGGTAAAGAAGTAAACGTAGTGGATTATAAAACCGGCGACGTAAACAGTGATTACACAAAGAAAAAATTAATTCCACCCAATGAAAAACAACCCAATGGTGGCGACTATTGGCGGCAGGCGGTTTTCTATAAAATACTAATCGATAACATGGATGGAAAAGACTGGGAAGTAGTCAGTTCTGAATTTGATTTTGTAGAGCCTGATAAAGTCAAAGGATTTCAGAAGAGAAAAATTTTTATTGAACCGGCAGACATTACTACAGTAAAGCAACAATTAACCGAAGTTTGGAATAAAATTCAGGCAAGAGATTTTTATGTCGGTTGTGGAAAAGAAGATTGTTATTGGTGCAACTTTGTAAAAGAAAATAAGCTGGAAGTTGCGCTGCACGATATTGTGGAAGAAGAGGAGATTTAGATTTTATTTAGGAGCGACAAACATCAATATCCGTCCAAAGAAATTAAGTTTGCTTTTCTGATATGAAAATATTTAATTCTATAATTGCTTTAGCGGTTATTGGTTTGTGTTATTTACTTTCTGTTTTGGGAAGTGGTTGCGCACAAATAGGCATGCCTACCGGCGGCCCGAAGGATACCATCCCACCTGTATTATTAAAATCAGTACCACCTAACCGAACACTTCATTTTACAGGAAATCATATCACTTTTACATTCGACGAATATGTTCATATTCAAGACCTGCAGAAAAATTTATTGGTAGCCCCGGAACCGAAAATAATTCCTAATATCACTTCTAAATTAAAAACAGTTTCTATAAAAATACGTGATACGCTGCAACCCAATACCACCTACAGTTACCAGTTCGGCAATTCCATCCAGGATATTGATGAAAACAATCCGATCAAAAACTTTACTTATGTTTTTTCAACAGGCTCTTACATTGATTCACTTCAGTTTCAAGGCAAAGTAATTTTGGCAGAAACAGGGAAACCAGACAGCACCTTGTTAGCTTTGTTATATAATAACCTGGATGATTCTGCAGTTTATAAACACAAGCCAAGATATGTAGCGAGGTTAGATTCTTCCGGTAATTTTCTGTTCAGATACCTTGCAGAAGGTACCTATCATTTGTACGCATTAAAAGATGAAAGCGGCCAAAAAATGTATAATAATCCTTCACAGCTTTTTGCTTTCGCCGATAGCGCTATCCACATAACTCAAAATGTAAAACCTGTTGAATTATATGCTTATGCAGAAGAAAAAGAAACAAAAAAGCCTGTTTCATCTTCACCGGCAAATAAAAAGAATCCTGAAAAATTATTGAAATATACGACTTCACTTACCGGAGGAACACAGGATTTACTTACTCCGCTTACAATTCAATTTGAGGTTCCGTTAAAAAATTTTGAAGTTTTGAAAATAAAACTATCAGATACTTTGTATCATCCGGTTGTGGGAGCGGAAATATCATTAGACACTACCGGGAAATTGATTACAGTATACAATAAATGGTTAGCAGATACTTACTACAAATTAGAAATTGATAAAGATTTTGCGATGGATACTTTGGGAGATGAATTAAAAAAATCAGACACCATCCGCTTCAAAACAAAGAAAGAGGGCGAATACGGAAGCCTGAAATTAGACTTTAAAAATCTTCAAAAAATAGCACATCCTGTTTTACAGTTTGTACAAAATAATGTAGTAGTAAATTCATTTAAAATTACTTCACCTACGTTCATGATTAAATTATTCAATCCCGGCGAATACGAATTGAGGATTTTGGATGATGAAAATGAAAACGGAAAATGGGATCCCGGAAATTTTCATTTGAAAAAACAACCTGAAAAAGTAATTTCCTATCCTAAAAAAATCAGCGTACGGGCTGATTGGGATAATGAATCGGAGGTGGATCTGTAGATCTTACTCCTCTCTTTTCTCTGCTTTTAGGCTGAAAAGTGACAGAAGTATAATTTGGCTCAATGATTCATTTCTATTATTGGTTGCTTTACTGAAAACATTTTCCAGATATCTTAAAACTGATATAATACTTAATTTCGCTCCATGATTTTTTCCTCTTCTCTTTTAGAAAATGCAGTAAATGAATTCGCTAAACTTCCCGGTATTGGTAAAAAAACGGCCCTCCGGTTGGTACTTCATCTTTTGAAAAAAGAGGTGAGTGATGTGAAAATATTCAGTGAAACAATCTTAAAAATGAGGGAAGAAATTCATTTTTGTTCCCGTTGTCGCAATATAGCTGATAAAACTTTGTGTAATATATGTTCAGACCGTAGCCGCAAACAGGAAATCATTTGCGTGGTTGAAACCATCAGGGATGTAATTGCCATAGAAAGTACGCAACAATACAACGGCCTTTATCATGTTTTGGGCGGAATAATTTCCCCATTGGATGGCATTGGCCCTGATCAGTTAGAAATAGATTCCTTATTAAAAAGAGTAAATGAAGAGAAAACCGCTGAACTGGTATTCGCATTAAGTCCCAATATACAAGGTGATACCACTATTTATTACATCAGCAAAAAACTAAAAGATATACCAGTAAAAATCACTACAATTGCGCGTGGCATTTCATTTGGAGGCGAATTGGAGTATGCGGATGAAATGACACTGGCGCGAAGTATTTCCAATCGAATGCCCATTGAAAATTATGTAGGAAATAACGGTTAGAGGATTATTTCTAACCAGCATTATCGAATAATTTATTGTAGCGAATTCATTATTAATTATCTTGCAAACCCATGTAAAACTGAAATAATGTGAACAATTCATCTACTGAAAACAAACCCATAATTGGATTTTCCTGTGGAGATATTAATGGCATCGGGATTGAACTTATTATAAAATCCCTCTCTGATAACAGGATGCTGGATTTGTTTACCCCTGTCATATTTGCCAGCAACAGGGTCATTAATTTTTATAAAAAAGGGTTACCGGATTTTAATTTCAATTTTACCAGTTTAAAGGATTTTGGAAAGGTCAATCCAAAGCAAATCAACATTTTCAATTGCTGGGAAGAAGAAATATCAATAAATCCCGGCGAATTAAATGAAACCGGGGGAGTGTATGCCATCAAAAGCCTCAAAGCTGCAACCCAGGCGCTAAAAGAAGGAAAAATAAATGCATTGGTTACTGCTCCTATTCATAAAAAAAATGTTCATAGCTCCGAATTTCCTTATACAGGTCATACGCCATTCTTTAAAGATTTTTTTGGACAGAAAGATGTATTGATGTTGCTGGCTTCAGGCAATTTCAGGGTAGGTTTGGTAACAGAACATGTGGCTGTAAAAGAAATTGCAGGGAATATCACCAGGGAAAATATTTTAAGCAAAATCAATATTTTACATACATCCCTAAAAAAAGATTTCAATATAGACAGGCCAAAAATTGCTGTTTTGGCATTAAACCCTCATGCAGGAGATGAGGGGCTGATAGGGTCGGAAGAAGAAGAAATAATAAGGCCTGCTGTTAAAGATGCCAAACACCACAATATGATTGTGATGGGGCCGTATAGCGCTGATGCTTTTTTTGCCCGTGGATCCCAAAATAGATTCGACGGAGTGCTGGCTATGTATCACGACCAGGGCCTGATTCCTTTAAAATCACTGTCGTTCGGCGAGGGAATCAATTTTACAGCGGGGTTACCTTGCATTCGTACCAGCCCTGATCATGGAACGGCGCTGGATATAGCAGGGAAAAACAGGGCAGATCCCTCCTCTTTTATCGCAGCCATATTTGGCGCTATGGATATTTTGAAAAATCAGGAGGTATATGAAGAAAATCGAAAAAATCCATTAAGAAAGCTGAGCGCAACTTTTGTGTCAGGAAGTGTTGATGAGAAAATTACAGAGTAATGGTGTATTTCTGAGTCGGATAAAATAAACCCTAAATATTTTGCGTTATTAAATTGGGTTTTTTATATTTAAATTAAACAAAACAATACTTTTGTAAAAGAATTTAATTTAATTCCAAGGCATGGATAATATCTTTTTAAGCGGCGGACTGGCATTTCTGATTACGTTTTTTTCTATACCCGTAATTATTGAAGTAGCCAAAGACAAAAAACTGTTTGATGAACCTGGCGAAAGGAAAGTTCATAAAGCTGTAATACCAACACTTGGCGGACTGGGGATATTTGCAGGGTTTGTAATCGCCATTTTAATGGGAGTTCCTTCTTCAGTTACCTCGGTATTTCAATATTTCATGGCCGCTATTATGATCATCTTTTTCATGGGCATTAAAGATGATATTTTGATTCTTACGGCCACAAAAAAATTTATAGGACAATTGCTGGCGGCGGCAATCATTATAAAATTCGGAGGGATTGAAATTACTAACATGTATGGTTTTATGGGAATACATGCCATCCCACACACTGCAAGTTTTTTACTTACTTTATTCACCATAGTGGTTATCACCAATTCCTTTAATCTTATTGATGGTGTTGATGGTCTTGCCGGTAGCCTGGGTTTACTTACTTCCACTATTTTCGGAATTTATTTTTATTTGACAGGGCAGGTTTTATACACCATTATGGCAGTATCGCTCGCAGCGAGTCTTATAGCATTTTTAATTTATAATTTTAATCCTGCTAAAATATTTATGGGTGATACGGGCTCATTGTTAATAGGAATTATCAATTCTATTTTTGTAATAAAATTTATTTCTATTGCATCCAGTCCATCTTCTGCGCTTCCTTTAGAATCAGCGCCTGCATTAGGCTTTTCTATTTTATTGGTTCCTCTTTTTGATACGTTGAGAGTGGTAAGCCACAGAGTCATAAACCACCGCTCTCCTTTCTGCCCGGATAGAAATCATATACACCATTTTTTACTTGATATGGGTTTAAGTCATAAAATGATTGTTATAACCTGCGTAAGCACAAATATTTTATTTATCGCATTGGCCTATTTTCTACGCTTTACAGGCACTACTGCAGTAATGCTGGTTCTGGCTGCTGTGGCCACTTTTATTGTAGGAATTGTTTATTACAACAGGCCTAAAGCTAAGGTTTTCCAAACCAATGGACAACTTACCGAGGAATCAATCATCAAAACACGCCAAATATTCACTCTCGCAAGCGAGCCTGTCGAACAGGATTAGTTACTTCGTTTTTTAACTTTTATATCACTTCATTTTATTAAATTTGTAGACTTTTTGAAATGCTCCGTAGAGCGGAAAGAAAGTATTTTAAAAAACTTTTGAATTATGACAGGCGAAACCACCGCAATATTAGATGAGGCTTCAATTTCAATGAAAAAAGCGATGGAGCATTTTGAAAGTGAATTGATAAAAATCCGTGCTGGAAAAGCCAACCCAACAATGCTAGATGGAATAATGGTTGATTATTATGGTAACCCAACACCTATAAACCAGGTAGGTAATATAAGTGCAATGGATGCCCGTACTCTAACCATTCAACCCTGGGAAAAAAATATGCTTCAGCCTATTGAAAGAGCTATTATAGCTGCCAATATCGGCATCAATCCCCAAAATGACGGAAATATAATCCGTTTATTTTTACCTCCGCTTACAGAAGAAAGAAGAAAAGACCTGGTAAAAAAAAGCAATAACGAGGGAGAACAGGCAAAAATAACTATACGTAACATTCGCAGGGAAGCTATAGAACAAATAAAGAAATCAGAAAAAGAAGGACTTAGTGAAGATGCCGCCATAGAAGGAGAAGTGGCAGTACAGGAAATTACCAATGAATATATATCACTTATTGAAAAACATCTTGGAGCAAAAGAAAAAGAAATTATGTCGGTCTAAATTTTTATGTCGTCATGCCTAAGGAACAATTACTTCTATTAATAACTACACCGATATACCTGGTAGTAATTGGCCTTGAAATACTCTTAAGTAATCTTCACTTAAAAAAATATTATTCAGTTAAAGATACATTGATGAATATATATCTATGTATTCTTAACGGTGGAATAGACCTTTTATTCCGTGCGGTATATGTATTGATTCTCCTGTTTTTTTATCAATTTCATTTTATTAGTTTCTCATCCAATTTCATTTTATACTGGTTCTTGCTTTTTATTCTTGAGGATTTTGCCTTCTATTTCGAACACAGGGTGGATCATTTTTGCCGCTTCTTTTGGGCCATACATGTTACGCACCATTCCTCAGAAGAATTTAACCTGACTACCGGATTTCGTTCATCTGTTTTGCAACCGCTTTATCGTTTTATTTATTTTATTCCCTTGGTTTTTTTGGGTTTTAAACCTTTGGATATTGTGTTTATGTATTCATTAACCCAGATATATGGAATATTGGTACACACACAATACATTGATAGAATGCCAGGATGGTTTGAAGCCATTTTTGTAAGCCCGGCTCATCACAGAGTACATCATGCTAGCAATGTACGATATCTCGACAAAAATATGGGTATGGTACTAATTCTTTGGGATAGACTTTTTGGAACTTTCCAGGAAGAAGTAAAAGAAGATCCAGTAAAATATGGCCTCACTAAACATTTAGATCATCCTTATCATCTTACCAATATTATTTTTCATGAGTTTAAAAATATTTCTCATGATTTACATAGAAAAATTCCGCTTTCAATAAAAATTAAATATTTAATAATGCCTCCGGGATGGAGCCATGACGGTAGTACTAAAACAGCTAGGCAATTACGTGAAGAATTATTGCAATCAGAAAAACCGGTTATAAAAGAAAAGTAATAAATTCGTCATGGTTTTGATCAAATATATTTTTTGTTGAATTCTTCTTGAAAACTCTACTTTTACTGAAACGAATACCAGTTTTTTTATCACATTATTTTTTAACTCTTAAAAACAAAACACATGAGCTTTATTAAAGATTTCAAAGCCTTTGCCATGAAAGGTAATGTTGTAGATCTCGCTGTTGCTGTAATTATAGGTGTGGCATTTGGCGCAATAGTATCTTCATTGGTAACAGATATCATTACTCCTCTGATATTAACACCTGTTTTAGATAAATTGGGATTAAAAGACATTGCAGAACTTAAGTGGGGCGCAGTTACTTATGGTAAATTTTTAGCAGCGGTTATTAATTTCCTTGTAATTGCATTAGTTATATTTTTAATGGTTCGGGCAATAAGTAAATTACAAAAAAAGGAAGAAGCTGCAGCGCCTGCTGGTCCATCATCTACTGATCAGTTATTAATGGAAATAAGAGATGAGCTCAAAAAGAAATAAATTAATTTCATTAAATAAATTTAGCATCCCGATGATAATCATCGGGATTTTTTTATCTTGCCCTTTTTAAAAAATGGATTAATTATTTAAAAATGACTTCAGAAATATATCAGATAAAATTACCCCAGTTTGAAGGGCCATTCGATTTGTTATTATTTTTTATCGAAAGAGATGAACTGGATATTTACAATATCCCTATTACCAAAATCACAGACGATTTCCTGGTTTATATTCATGCCAGTGAATCGCTAAATATAGAATTAAGCAGTGAATTTATACTTTTCATCAGTACGTTGATGCGCATTAAAGCAAAAATGCTATTGCCCCGAAAGGAAATTGACCAGCATGGCAATGAAATAGATCCGCGCCAGGAATTGATTGACAAAATTATTGAGTATAAAAGATTTAAGGAAGCTTCTCAAAAGATGAGCGAAATGGAAGCTCTTAGGATGTTGATGGTAAAACGTGGAAATATACAGAGTGAGCTTTCACTGGTTGGCGAAGAAGCAAGTGAAGGCACCGAAATTCAGGCAGTAACTTTATTTAAATTGATGAAGGCTTTTGAAAAAGTGGCGCAACGGTTGCAGGACAAAAAAAATAAACCAGTACATACCGTTATCAGTTACAAATACACAATGGAAGGATGCCGGAAATATATGATTGACATCATAAAATCCCAACGTTCAGTTTCATTTGAAAAAATATTTAATGTATGTGAAGACCGTATTCATGCCATATTTTTTTTCCTGAATATACTGGAACTAATTCAACTGAAATACATGACTATATTAATAGGATCAGGAATGAACAATTTTATTATTGAATACAATGAAGACAGGATAGAAGAAGAAATTCCTTTAGAAGAAACCCAGGCATTTCCCATCCAGGAAGAAATAGCATTTCCGAATCAAAATTAATTGATAGAAAATAATTCTTTAAATATTTTTCTTCCATCAATATTACCAAGCATGGTGCTGCAGGCTCTTTCAGGATGAGGCATCATACCAAAAACATTTCTTTCTTTATTTGTAATTCCTGCAATACTTTTCAGGGAGCCATTCGGAGAATGGTCTATATGAACCTCTCCTTCTTGATTACAGTAACGAAAAAGTACCTGGTTATTTTTTTCAATTTCTTCAAGTTCTTTTTCTTTTACAAAATACCTTCCTTCACCGTGTGCCACAGGTATCTTATAAATACTGCCCGACCGATCTTCTTTATTTGTCAGATAAATATTTTTACATGCAAATTGCCTGTGAGAATTTTGTAATAAAACACCGGGCAGCATACCGCTTTCACAAAGAATTTGAAACCCATTGCAAACTCCAAAAACTTTGCCACCTTTACATCCAAATTCAATAACACTTTGCATCATCGGGCTGAACCTGGCGATAGCGCCACATCTCAGGTAATCCCCAAAACTAAATCCTCCAGGCAATACAATACAATCCGAAGTATTGAAATTGGAAAGGTCTTTATCTTTATGCCATAAAGTAATCACCTCCTGACCCAAATCATCCTGCAGCGCATGGATCATATCCCTGTCGCAATTAGATCCCGGAAAAACTACTACGCCAAATTTCATTTTTATCTTTTTATTTATTGACAAAGATAAACATACACTAATTTATTTTTGAAAATACTCCATATATATAACAAACCCTACCATTGTCCAATGTAATATCCGTGGGATCCATTTTATGCGCGGATAATAAAATCCGCAGGCAATAAATGCTGAAACAGGTACTAAAACCAATAACCAATTTTCAACTTCATTGATACTATTTATAAAAGGAACTGCCAATGCAATTATTAAATATAAAAGTAAAAGTTGCCAGTTTTTTCTTACCTGCAATACTTGTTTTGAGGAAACAGACTGGACAAAGAATCCCCCTATAATAGTTAATAGGATGATTAACGAATAGCTGGTAAGTTCGGGTTTTATTGCATGATACACTGGATATGTAAATCCAAAGCCGGTCAAGTGAAATGAATATAAATTATTATCTAAAAAAAGCCATGCTGCCAAAAAATACCATGGAGTAAGCACTCCGACAATATTGATAAACCACTCTGCTGCCCTTGCCGGACGCGTGATTATTAATGAAAGAATGATCAACAGCGTAAACGCAAGTGAAGGAAGATATAAAAAGGAACAAATCCCAATTGCAATCCCAATATTATATAATGTTGACTTTGGATGTTGGTTGTTATTCAGATTACTCATTTTCGACCATATCCAGATCAAAATAGAATTGACTATTAATGGAGCGCTCAATTGATTCCATTCGCTAAAAAAAGAGGTGATCAGCAAGTAACTCATTGCCGGTAAATAATTAGTTTTTTGCATAAGCTTGCCACCTGAGATCAATTGATTGAAGTGTACAGCTTGCGTAAAAAGCAAAAAATATGCAATTATAAAATATCCTGAAGGAAAGGAATCCAAAAATGGTTTAATGACTTTTAGAATATCATTAAAAAGAAATCCATTGGATTTTTCAATAAGAGGAACTTGTGGATGAAGGAGCCATACAAACTTTAATAGTATGCCATATATAAAAAGCAGGAAGGTATTGAGTGGATTATTGGTCCGGAATATTCCTGTCACAATTGAATATTAGTTGAACAACAAAAATAAAAAATAAAAAGGATAAACAATTCATCCATACATTCTGCGTACAGAATTCTAAAACTCAATTTTTGCAAAACAAATATAATTTCGATAAGTACATGGGATAATAATCTCTGTTGCGCTTACCTGCTTACCATACCTTGGCATAAACTGGTACCCTCTATCGAGATTTTTAAAAGGAGGATTCCGGGTTATTTGTCCTGAACCGGAAACACTCTGGTCGCTGAGAAGCAATGTACGTCTTTCAAGAGAATTGAATAAGAAATGCATCTGCCCACCTGTAAGCATGATCACGTAAGATAAAAAATTATCAGTTTGATCATCGTATTGGGATTTATTAATTACACTTGCCCAGTCAGGTTTACCATTTTTATCCATACTAAGCACCAAAATGTTATTGTAATAATACCTTTGATAACCTGAATTAAAATAAGGGTTCCTGCCATAAGAACCATATCCATATCCATAAGAATAAGGAGAATACATGTAATAATTATATGGCGAAAAAGAAGGATATCCGTACAGATAATCATATCGGTTCCATGGAGATGATAGCGATTGCGCATAATAATCCTCGGCAGTTAATATAAAACCTCCGTCTTTTTTCAAAATAACATCTCTTATAAAATAATCATTGAGTGCAGTTTTGTTGTTGCCGTTCGTTTTTGCAGCCACCCTTACAGAATCTCCAAGCGCCTGGAAATTCTGCGTAATCATTTGTTTAGAATCAATATCCCAAACTGCAGTGAAAATACCTTCTACATTTCCCCGTCTTTTTGTATAATATAGTGAGTTAATTACATAATGTTTGTTCTGATTGTCAATTTTCAATTTAATATCATCTAAGTAATTTCCGGAAAGATCCATTTTATTTAAACTAAAAGAGTCTGCCTCCGGCGATTTAGTTATTAATGCCAGATCCTGAATAAAATCTTTTGAGTTGGACTTGTTTCCCTTTGTAAAAACAAAATTGCCTGTATTATCTACATAGAAGTCGCTAAACAAATCATCCCTGTCATCATAATTAGTTGGTATTGCGGATTTATGTAGCATTTGCAAACTGTCATTAAACAGCAAAGTTGTGAAATTATACTTCCCATTTTTCCTCTGGATCTTATATATCATGATCATTGATTTATCTTCGCTGCTAATCGAGCTATAAATTTTATTGCTGGCAAAGAAATTAATGTGAGTAGTATCTAATACCATTGGATCAGCCAATAATTTTCCATCGGCATTTATTTTTACTGCTTCGCAATAAATGGCATTTCTCTTTTGATATTGATAAATGAGATATGCAAAATCAGGGTATGTAATAAAATCCACGTTCAATGTTTTGTCGGGCAAAAAACGAAGGTCAATCCTATTTAATAAACGCATGGAATTATCATAAGTGCAGATGGCATAATTATCCCTGATATTTTTATAAATTAAATAATTATCGTGAATTTTCCCGATTATTTGAAAGTCTAATGACCTGGAATCCTGCGATTCGGGTTCGGAAAAGGTTATCTGCTGTGAAAATGCTGCAGAATATATAGTCGTTAAAATAAAAAATAAAAGGAAGTGTCTCATTATACGGTTCTTAAAGTTTTCTTTTGCTGATTAAAATAAATATATTTTATAAATCTATACCAATTTACGCAAAAATAACATGGTTGAAATGGGAATGCCTAAGAAGATTTGTTGGTATTTATAAATTTAACACAGGCTTTTATAATTTGCAAAAGATTACCAGAATCCATTTTTAAAGAATTAAAATAGAAAACTATGTCTATTGTATTAATCTCCGGAGGAACCGGGCTTGTAGGTACTAATTTAACACACCATTTGATAGAAAGAGGTTTCGGAATTATTATTTTATCAAGACAAAAAAACCAATCTTCACAAGATCCCAAAATCTCTTATAGTTACTGGAATGTAGAAAAAGATATAATAGATGCTGAAGCGGTAAAAAAAGCAGATCATATTATTCACCTTGCGGGTGCCGGCGTGATGGATAAAAAATGGACAAAAGAATATAAAAAGAAAATTCTTGAAAGCAGAACCAAAAGTGCAGAATTGATCATTAAATGTTTAAAAGAAAATGATCATCATGTAAAGACTTTTGTTTCAGCATCAGCTATTGGATGGTATGGAAAAGATGCAAAACCTTTAGAAAAAAAAGAAGGATTTATAGAAACTGACCTGCCCGCAAAAGATTTCCTGGGAGAAACCTGCCTCCTCTGGGAAGCAAGCGTAGATCAGGTAACAGAGCATGGCATACGATTGGTAAAATTAAGAACCGGTATTGCGTTGGGTAAAGAAGGTGGGGCATTCAAAGAATTTAAAATGCCATTGAAGTTTGGCGTGGCTGCTATCTTAGGAAATGGGAAACAAATAATAAGTTGGATCCATATTGATGATCTTTGCAGAATGTATTGTGAAGCCATTGAAAATAATTTCTTAAATGGCAGCTATAATGCTATAGCGCCCGAACCCGTTTCTCAAAAAAAATTAATACTTACTTTGGGGCAAAAATTGCGAAATAAATTCTTTATTCCGATTTATATGCCCGCATTTCTTTTAAAATTATTTTTGGGTCAACGAAGTATTGAAATTTTAAAAAGCGCTACTGTAAGTTGTAAGAAAATAAAATCAACGGGTTTTACTTTTTTATATCCCACCATTGAAGCGGCTGTTGATGAGTTGATTGGGCATTTGTGAAGCCATCCTCGTCCAGAAGAGAGTTCAGAGAAAACAGGAATCTCAATTATTTCTTTGTTTACTGTTTGAAGCAGGATTTCATAGCAATTTAAGAGTTGACAAATCTTTTGAAAAGAGAAAATCTCCCAATGTACAATTACAGTTTTTGTATCATTTTACAGATCTTCCTTTGTAAATTTTTTCAATGCAAAAAAGTAATAGCCGCAAATATATACCAGGCTACCAATCACCAACGTCCACTCATCAGGAGCGCCTTTATAAATTACTTTATTGCCAAAAGGAATTGGAAGCATCACATCAGTTACCTGCAATGGCAAAAAATATCCAACAGGATTCAGGTCCAGTTTGAAATTAATCAGAACAGTGATAAGCCATTCAAAAATTAAACCGTATAAAAAAAATACCGCGATGGCAGCGCCGCTTTTTCTGAAAAGAATAGCGAGAAACATGGCAAACGTAATATAGGCAACTGTTTGGATAAATATATACCCTACATTTTCTATTCCTGCAAAAGAAAAATGCGAACCGGTAGTAATTAACCCGAATAAAAGTCCGACCAAAAAAATAAAAATTGTGGCAACCGCGGAAAATAAAATAGCAAATACAAATTTAACCGTTACAAATTCTTTTCGTGTCCAGCCATCAATAATATTTTGGCGATGGGTTTTAAAATTAAATTCATTCGTAAAAAGCATGATAAAAAGTATGCCGGGAAAATATAGAAGCCAGCTACTCATGAAACCCACTGTTTGCCATACTTTAGGAAATGCGTAAGGGGTTCCCAGTAACATCTGGCTGGCAGGCATATTTTGAACAGCCAGTTCATTGATATAAAATCCCGTGTAATTAATTCCCAGGATAGCAAAGGCATAAAGAATAGTAAATATCCAGAATGCTTTATAGCTCTTCACTTTGAGCCATTCGATTTTTAATAAATGTAACATGAGTTTTTAATTATTGGTAAGTTCAAAAAAACGTGCTTCCAGGCTTTTCTTTTTCAAAATAAGATGATTGAGGGTAATTCCATTATTAAAGCAATAAGCATTAATGGCGCTAAGGTCTGCAGTACCGACGGGGAAAAATATTTTTATCTGTGAATTTTCGTCAATTACTTTTGTTTTACCATTCATTCCGTTTAATATTTCAAATAATTTTTTATTATCAGTTGCGGACACTTCTACCATATCTTCATTTGATAATATCTCATTTACTTTTCCTGAAGTGACGAGTTCGCCTCTTTTTAAAATGGCCATATCTGTACATACTTTTTCCACCTCATCCAGCAGATGACTGGCCATGATAATCGTTTTTCCCCCGCGGTAAAGTCTTTTCATCAATTCCCTTATTTCTGCAATTCCTACCGGATCGAGTCCGTTAGTTGGCTCGTCAAAAATCAGGACAGACGGATTGCCCAGAAGGCACGAGGCAATGGCAAGACGTTGTTTCATCCCCAAAGAATAAGTACTGAATTTAGAATCTTTTCTTCGGGTAAGATCTACCATTTCCAAAACACGATCAATATCTTCCTTCCCATGTTGTTTTATTTCGGCAGCTATTTCCAGGTTTTTTATTCCTGATAAATAGTGATAAAAATTGGGCGTTTCTAATAAGGTTCCAATTTTTCTACGATTGGCTGCAGATGCGGGTTCGTCGAAAAGTTTATAAGTGCCTGAAGTAGGTTTTAAAATGTCGGTAATAGTTCCCAAGGTAGTGGTTTTCCCACTTCCGTTTGGCCCGAGTATTCCAAAAACTGTGCCTTCAGGTACCGTAAAACTTACGTTTTTTAGCGCCTGAATTCGTCCGTAAGATTTGGATAAATTTTCTACAGTAAGTATTGACATAAGAAAAGATTGAAAAATACGATGCAAGATAAGGGATGGAAGTTGAAAGTTGCTCTCCCCTCACCCTACAAAAGAGGAGAATTTGAGAAATTGCTGATTATTGAAGGCTGATTATTTTATACTTCTTTATTCTCTATTAATTATTTCTAATTTTAAATTTTTACCTGCGCTTCATGCCACATACTTGAAAATTCTCCAATCACTCCAAATCCTTTTCTATTAAAATGAAGTTTATTCAATTTTAGATCGTCTATATCGCTTTGAAAAACTTTCCGTGTAAATGGATTCATAGTTCCACCGACTGTTCCGGCAGGAACGGTGGGGTCGTATTGGAATTGAGGATCTGTCAAAGTGCCTCTCGGATACATTATTCCCGGCTGGCCTTCGCCGCGAATGTCTAAATCTTTTGGATGATCTAGGCCAAGCGTGTGTCCATATTCGTGTGCAGCAGTGGTTGAATTATTTAATAAATTTTCAAGTTTAAAATATCCGCTGTTGGAACCTAATCCATCTACAGAAGAAATATTTCCATGTGCATATTCTTCTACCCGAAAATAATTATTCCTCGGATTGGTATTTTCAAAAATGGTTTGGGGCCTGAGTGAAGGTTCGTATATTCCTTCAATATTAAAAAGTATTTCGTAAATATTTCTCTTGATTATTACTTTTCCTTTAGGTTCATTCCAGTGGTCTGCAATATCTTTTGCAATCTGGAGACTTAGAACATCATTAGCTGCATTACCATAAAAATATATGATGGAATGAATGATCAATAAATTATTCCCAGGCTGTAATTCTGCTTCACCCATAAATAAATCGTAAAAAAGAAAAATGATTTTTATTAAAAAAATTACAGCCGTAATTTTAAATATACGGCTGGAATTGTTCAATTATATATTGAGTCATTCTCAACTCAAAGTTGCGTTCATTGTGATCTCGATATTCGGATTTAATGATTTGGAAATCGGACAATTTTCCTTTGCATCTTTTGCACAGGCATCAAATTTTTCTTTAGTGATTCCCGGAACTTTTGCTGTTACTGTAAGATGTGATTTTGAAATAGCACCTGCTCCGAAAGTAATATCACATTTGGTTTCAATCTTGTCCGGTGTAAAACCTGCCTCGTTTAAAACCAGGCTGAATTTCATTGAAAAACATCCTGCATGTGCTGCTGCGATTAGCTCTTCAGGGTTCGTTCCATCTTTGGCATCTCCAAATCTTGATGCAAAAGTAAAAGGCGCCTTACTGAGAGTTTTTGTTTCTGTAGAAATAATTCCCTTACCTTCTTTTGCTGTTCCTTGCCATTCGGCATTTGCATACTTACTCATAGTTTTTATTTTATTTAATGATTATTAATTTAATTGCCTTTTTTCTTTTATCTATTATTTATTTACTCATTGCTTTAAAACTCCGGCAATACCGGCTTCGTCTGCACTATCTTTTCTATTTTTTCCATCACCTCCGGCGTAAGTTTTTCTACCACTTCTATTGCTTTTAAATTATCGAGCAATTGTTGCTTTTTTGTGGCGCCTAAAATTGCTGTAGTTACATGAGGATTTTTAATACACCACGCTATAGAAAGCGAAGCAGTACTAACGCCCAGCTTTGCAGAAAGCTCACTTAACTTTTTTACTATCTTTACTTTATCATCCACCATCAACCGGTCTTTCAGCCAGCCAAAGCCCTCCAAAGCAAATCTTGAATTTTTTGGAATGCCATCATTATATTTTCCGGTAAGTAATCCGGAAGCAAGCGGACTCCATATTGTAGTGCCCAACCCTACCGTATCGTAAATGGGTAAAAATTCTTTTTCTACTTTATATCTTTCGAATAGATTGTATTGCGGTTGCTCCATTGTAGGGCCAATAAGTTTATATTCCTGCGCTACGCGATGTGCTTCCATTATTTCTACACCACTCCATTCACTCGTGCCCCAATACAAAATCTTTCCCCGTTGAATTAATGTATTCATCGCCCAAACGGTTTCTTCTACAAGCGTATTTTTATCAGGACGATGACAAAAATATAAATCCAAATATTCAACCTGCAATCTCTGCAATGCTTCATCGCAGGCTTCTACCACATGCTTTCGGTTCAGTCCTTTTTGATTAGGTTTGGCTTCTTTACCATATATTCCAAAAAATACTTTTGAGGATACAGTAAATGAACTTCTATCCCATTTTTTCTTTTTCAAAACGCGGCCCATCATCTTTTCACTTTCCCCATTTGCGTAAGCCTCAGCATTATCAAAAAAATTAATACCGTTATCGTAGGCGATTCCCATCAACTCATCGGCAATTTTATCGTCTATTTGTTTTTGAAAACTTACCCAGCTTCCAAAACCTAAGATGCTAAGTTGTAAACCTGATTTGCCTAATCGCCTGTATTCCATAATTCAATATATTTTTTTAAAGTTAGGAAGAAGAATTTACGACATTGGTAAAAAATGATTTATCAACAAATAACCAATAAATCAATTTCACTATGGAAATTCTGATGAACCTACTCTCACAATTCCCCTGCCATTTATTAAATGCCAATTGTGAAAATCCTGGGGCGCGTCTAAACCGTCACCATCAAGCACTTCTGTAGGAGTGCGTATGCGCACGGGTTTGTCGGTGTAGAATTCTTCCCCCGGTCTGTTTCTGTCCCAATACAGTTCCATGCAATATAAAGTGTCACCTTTTTTATTCATCACCACTACACTATCTTTCAGAAAGACTTTACTTTCTGATTCTATATATTTTGCATAATGCGCATCCATGGTGCTTTCTATGTGCAGGCTATCGTCAAAAAAATCAGCATGAATGGTTTTTGTAAATTCAACATAAGGAATCGCTTCCTGGTGACGCAGCATCAAAGGAGCTGTGATTTTAGATTTGGCTTGTTCGCCAATTAAGTAAATAATAGTAACTCCCTTGGCTACTTCAACCCCTATTGTCTTGCCGGTAACTTTATTAATATCTTCCAATGAATTTTCACAAGACGAAATAAAAAAACATCCCACGATAAGGATTGCTTTTATAAAAAGTGGCATATCAAATTTGAAAAAATTCATTGAAAAAATATTGCACGAAGATACATTGAATTGCTTCTATTGATATGTGAGCATATTGATAAAAAAGATGAGTGCAGCCCTTCCCGTTATATTTGTATGTTGGCTCACTGATTATATTTGCAGATAGCATATAATCCTTTAAGAATTAAATTCGAATCGGCGATTACTTTGTTTTTAAGATGGTTTACTAAATTCAAGGTATCCCCTCCGGTCAGGAGAACATTTATATCCTCAAATTTTTCTTTGTAGCGATTAATGATACCATCTATTTCTGCAGCCATTCCCAGTACTATTCCACTTATAATATTGGTATCGGTATCATACCCGATCAAAGGGAAATTCCATACTGTAGTCATTGTGTCAATGGTCACAAGGGGAAGTTTTGCCGTATAATATTTTAGTGCTTTAAAACGCATTTCCATCCCGGGAGAAATACTACCTCCCAGAAAGCTGTTGTATTTATTAATAAAATTGTAAGTAATGCAGGAGCCAAGTGCAATAACCAAATTATTTTTCCCATGGTAGAAATGAACTGCGGACGCAGACAAGGCCAATCTGTCGGTCCCTATTGTATCAGGTTTTGGGACTGGAGTAGTAAAAGGCAATTTGGTAGTTGAATCCAATTTCTGAAAAGAAGTTCGTTCTTTTAACAACTTTTCAATTTCAATATTGTGATCTATTACAGAAGAGAGGATCACGCTGTCAGGAATATATTTATCCAATAAATTCCCAATAGTTTGCAGGCTATCTTTTTCCAAAGTAAGAACTTCGGATAATTGATCATTATTAAAAACGCCACATTTGAACCGCGTATTTCCAAAGTCGAAGCAAAGTGTAGTACTCAAAATAGAATCCAATTTTTATGATAAAAAAATATTTTTTGTGTTTCCAGGTATTGGGATATTCAGATCACCGCATTAAGAAAGTTTGAAACCAGAAATATTTTTAAAATGACCATTCAATTTAATTTTTTCTTTCAGCGATTCCATTTCTACTACTACAGGAAGTACTTTGGCCAGGTGTCTTTTCAAATATTCCTGCCTATGAAGTTCATTCATAAAAGTAAGTAATTCGTATTCTTCTTCCAGTGTCAGTCCTACAGAATGCGCTACATCGTAACTCCACAGTTCTTCTTCATTATTATTTAACGGCTTATTTACATGTAACATCACGTGCAATTGTTTTACGGCATCAATTACTTTATTCATCAAAATTCTTTTTCCATGTTCGTGATTATGGGGATAAGTTACAATAGCGCCGCTAAACAATTTTCCTGGTATTTCTTTTATCACTTCCAGGATTCTGAAAACTTTTGCTCCTTTTGTTTTAATATCCATTTCCCCGGTTTCATATACTTTGGTAATTTCGATAATATCGAGCAGCGTACCCATTTCGCTTACTTTATTATTAATGACAACTGGTATGCCGAAAGGTTTTTTTTGATCAAAACATTCCTTTATTAATTGTTTATATCGCGGTTCAAATATATGCAGGTTCAGGCCTTCGTGAGGATAAACAACAATTGATAAAGGAAATATGGGAATGAAGTTGGTCATAATAAATGAGAAATAGGAATTTTAATTATTTATCAGTTTACTGTAAAATTCTGAAAATGTAAGGATGCAAATTACAGCTAAAAATAATTTCGGAAAACTTCAGAAGTATCTTGGTTTATTTTAGTTCCTTTACTATTAAATTAAAACATCTTCCTATGATGGAAAGACCGCTATTGATTCAATCATAAATGACGCAAGGCTTGACTATAAAATCAAATCCGAAGTAATGTAAATGAATTTTGAAAAAAATCATATTGCTCAATTCAACAGTAGAGATTTTAAAACCCTCGCCCGTTCCATTTCCCTCATAGAAAATGAAACAAACGGTTATGAAGACCTTTTATTAAAATTAAAACCTTCCTCAGCGAAAATTATTGGTATCACCGGAGCGCCTGGATCGGGAAAGAGCTCTTTAACTGATGCATTGATTGGTGAAATGATCAATGACAAAAAAAAAGTAGGTGTGCTTTGTGTAGATCCTTCTTCTCCATTCAATAAAGGCGCTTTACTCGGCGACAGAATAAGGATGAGCGAATGGTACAATCATCCGGATGTTTTCATACGTTCACTGGCTAGCAAAGGTTCTTTAGGGGGCTTGCACCCAAAAATTATTGAAATTGCCGATATAATGAAAAACGACGGGTTTGATTATGTAATTATAGAAACTGTGGGGGTGGGTCAGAGTGAAGTGGATATTGCTTCGCTTGCGGATATCACTATTGTAATGCTGGTTCCGGAAGGAGGCGATATTATTCAAACAATGAAAGCCGGACTGATGGAAATAGCAGATATTTTTGTTGTAAATAAATTTGACAGGCCGGGAGCACAAAATTTTTACAACGCTTTGAAGCAAATGCTGGGACCTGTTTTCAATAAAACTTCAAATCAAATCCCTATATTAAAAACTATCGCTTCTGCCAAAGAGGGTATTTCGGAATTGTATAAAAAAATAGATGACTGGAGATTTGATAATCTGGCAAAGCAAAAAATTGAATTGCTTACAGAAAAAATATGGTCTATCATCCAAAATCAAAAAATGAAAGAATTTGATAAGGGAATTCTGAAAAATGAAATAGAAAAAGCGTTATCAAAGCCGGATTTCAATATGTATGTTTTTGCAAAAAAATATGAGCATTTTAAAAAGAAAGAAATTTGATTGGATCAATGTAGTTGTCTAAAAATTAATGATAGAAAATTGCTATAGAAAGCTCATAAATAAGGAAGTATTTAATTGAAACACCTAAGAAAAACAAGATAATAAAATGGAGTTTTTAAAATATATCAGGAGTTAAAGATGCTAAAAGATTATGGAATAGAAGGAATTTATATAGTTCATGCCAAAGAAGGGTATGAAATGCATGAGCAAAGAATTAATGAAATTTTTGGTAAATTAAACCTGGAATATGAATTTGTTTCCGACGGTGATATATCTAATTTCAATTTTGGGGTTTTACAAAAATATTTTTGCAATAGTATAAATAATAAACTTTCCGCGGGCGTACTTTCATGCACGCTTAATCACATAATGTGCTATGAAAGATTAATAAAGAATAATAACAGGTTTGCATTGATCTTTGAAAATGACCCTTTCTTTCTGGGAGATTTTTTAAATAAAATAGAAAAAGTCGCCATTGAAGCAACCAACCTTGAACCTGGTTTTATTATTTCATTGGAGAATACCACATTACAATTTCCGGACTTTAGGAAAATAAAAAAAGATAAATATTTGTACGAGGCGTTTTCAGGAAGATGCGCGGGCGCTTACCTGATTGATCTAAAAGGAGCAAAGGATATACTTGAAAATGTGAAAACAGAAAAATGTTGCGATGTAATTGATTTATGGCATAATACACTGATCAACAATAAAATTATCAGAATGTATTGGGCACATCCTCCTTTAGTGGAACAGGGCTCTCATAATGGTTTATTGTCTTCTACCATTTCGAGTAAAAATAAAAGTATGGTAAGAAGGTTAAGTTGGAATGCACAAAAATTTTATAAAATGTACATTTATAGATGGTTTAAATAAATGGATATTGCAATCATGAGATAAAAACATAAAGCCTTAGAATAAATCAAATTTATGAGATCGGCAGGCAGCAGAGCATGTTAAAAGCCTTTATGGAAAAGAAATACGGTTGATCGGTATTGTTTGACCTTCTGCATCGGTCATTACCTCATAAAAAAGGGCTTTGAAATCCTAATTTTTTTAAACCTTGTTTTACTTCGGGGCAACTCATAAATAATTTCCATAACAGCCCGCTTCTGTAATTTTCAATCATAACCACTTCAGGCCCCTGGTCTATTGCAAGGTATTTTTGTGGATACCAATTGGCTGTTTCACTAAAGGCGTCGTAAAATCCATAGGGTCCCCAAATATTATCTTTCATGTCATGATACCAATATCTAATAGCGGCCATAGATTTTTCAGGAACATAAACAATAGAAGAAATGGCTGCAGTGGGCGCGATCACACCTAAATCTCTTTCAGGGGAAGGTGCGTGGCCTGCATATCCGTTTAAGGAATAACTCGAACTAAGTCCCCAGCTTTCGGGGCTATAGCCTTTATAACCGTTCGTATTATTTACACACCAGGTATAATTAATCAAAGACTGGTCCTTATTTTCTTTCCAGTAATCGGCATACTCGTCTTTCAAACCATGTGGGTCGAGTCCGAGGTAAGAATAGTGAGCCCAAAATAAAGGACCGCCATCGGGAGCTCCCTGGTGATATAACTGTAATGTATATCCGAAATATTCTGAAGGAGATTTTATTTCCCCATTTTCTGCCCATCCCTCGTGATAAACGGCTGCTGGCACTCCATGAGTGGGAGAAGACTCAGCAAGCACATAAGCAATCAGGCATTCGTTGTATCCATGAATTGGGAAATTCATTTGCCATCCATAGTCCGGACTCCAATGCCAGTAAAGTACATTTTGACCATTGCGGTACCAATTCCAGTCTATTCCTTTCCATAGTTTATCAATACGATTTGATAACTTTTTTTCTTCTTCATTTCCATCTCTAAAATACTGACGTGCGCACAACAGCCCCTGTGCCATAAAAGCAGTTTCCACAATATCACCGCCATCATCTTTTTTGCTGAAGGGTTTTACTTTGCCTGTAGATCCAAACATCCAATGCGGCCATGCACCATGAAAGCGATCTGCCGTTTCCAGAAAATGAACTATTTTTTCTAATCGGTGCAACCCTTCTTCACGTGTAATAAAACCACGATAGATGCCCGTGAGAATAGCCATCACTCCAAAGCCACTCCCCCCAGTTGTTACTACATCTTTATCGTTTTGAGGGTAGATCCCATCCACATTGATTCTTTCAGGAGCCATGCCACTACTGGGTTCTGCGCCTGTCCAGAAATATTGAAATGTTTGATGCTGCACTATAGTTAATAAGGAATCTGTTGATAAAGAATCAATATTGGCATTAAAAGTTGATTTACTGGCATTCCTGTTACTATTATAAGCAGTAATTATTATTAGTAAGATAAATAAATAAAAACCGGTTTTTAAAAACTTCATAATTGTAAAATAAAAAGATTAACCATTTTAAATTATTTTTCCGTATGAATCATTTCAACTTTTCTTTGTGTCTAAGTCGAGTCCCCAAAAGGGGACTCGGCGTTTCAGTCGTTAAACCCTTTTTGTCAAATCAATATCCATTATTTGCATGATGTGGTCAATTGGAAAAATCCCTTGAACTCCATCTGCATAAAACCCCGCTGAACTGTGTAAATAATTTTCAGGGCAATCGGCCAGGTTCCATTTTCCTGTACATGGATTAAAGTGAATATAGTTTAGTTTTTGTTTTATAAATTCAAGTGTAACACATTCTTTAATATCAAACGAAGATTCAAATACTTCATGCAATTTTCCTCTTTTTTTATCTGATGGTAAAACTCCTGCAGATAATTGATTCAAAATATTTTCATTTCTCTTTTTCTCTAATTTATCAATAATGTCGTAAGCCATAAACCGCTTGCCATTTCCAATAATTCCATTAATATTTTTACCGGTATTTGAGAAGGCAATCAATGCATGCAAATGATTGGGAATGATTACATACCCCGTGATGTAATTCCCGCTTTTTTTCAAATAATGAAACCAACTATATACCGCACGATAAGATTCTGCAATTTCAAATAATGAAATCCATTTAAAGCAGGTTATGGTAATAAAATAAATTCCATCTGGTTCTAAGATTTGGCGTTTTACTGACATAAAATGGAATTAAAAAATTACGAATACCTGCTTCCTAACACGCCGAGTCCCCTTCGGGAGACTCGGCTGGGGACGAGATATATCAGACAAAAACTTTTTCTCCTTCTCCGTCATAGATTAATTTTTTTGTCCGGTTGATATTTAATTTAAGGTATGGATTCTGAATCGAATCCTCAGTTAATAAATCTACTTTTCTATTGAACAGCGCTTCCAGTTTATCCCAAAGTGAAAGCAATGCTTCTCCCCGGTCGGCAGGGTTATCAATGTCTATTTTAACAACTACATCAACGTCGCTGGTATGGGGGTCAAAATGGTCAGTAATGGATGAACCAAAAGCATACATCTTATCAATCTTGTGCGAGCGACAGAGGTCAATAAATTCTGAATACTTCTCTTTTATTAAAGTTGCCAGATCCATATCCAAATATACTCAATTATTTTTTCACGAATTCAAATAGTGCAAGTTTTAAAAAAAACGATGCACCATAAAATAAATGCTTAACACATTGAATTCTCTTTGGGAGACTTGCAGTAAAAACCAAAATATTTTTCTAAAAATTAAAATAAAAAACTTTCCCAGTTTGGACTCAACATTTAACTTCATATCAAAGATCCGGACCTTGAAAACCAAGATTAGTCATTCCTCTTTTTACTTCAGGACAACTCATAAATAAATTCCAAAGCAACCCACTGCGATAGTTTTCAATCATCACTATCTGAGGCCCCTGGTCTATCGCAAGACAATCGGAATCAAACCAGAGAGAACTGAGATTAAAGGCATCAATAAAACCATATTGGCTCCAGATTTTATTTCCGAGTTTATAATAAAAAAATCTTATAGCGTTCATAGATTGTGTAGGTGTGTAAGGTAAAGAAGATACTGCAGCCGTCGGAGCGATTACACCTACATCATTAGTAGGTGAACTGGCAGTATATCCGTTTTGAATATCGCTGGCCGTGAGGCCCCAGCACGAATTGCTGTAACCATTATATTTATTGGGATTACTAACACAATACAAATAATTGATCATTGCATGGGCAGTATCCTGTTGCCAATAATTGGCATAAGTATCTGATAAATTATGTGGATTGATCCCCAAAAAAGAATAATGAGCAAAGAACAAAGGGCCGCCAAATGCCGGACCAAGTGGAAGTGGAATACCATAGTACGAATTCCCATTTTTCATTCCGCCATTTCCCGCCCATCCGTTATCATACACTATTTTTGGAATGGTGCTGGAATCCACATTGGAGGAGGCGGCAAGAACATAAGTAATCAAAGCTTCATCCCATCCACCTACCCGTACATTAATGGCCCATCCATAATCGGGACTCCAGTTCCAGTACAAAACGTTTTGCCCGTTTTGCCGGTACCAGTTCCAATCCACGCCATTGTATAAATTATTAATGGCAGCACGCAAGTTGATTTCATTCGCATCGGTTGTACTGTTGAAAAATTGCCTGGCACAAAGCAAACCTTGCATCATGTATGAAGTTTCCACAATATCGCCACCATCATCTTGTGTGCTGAAGGGAATGGTTGCACCGGTGGAACCATTTATCCAGTGCGGAAAAGCGCCGTGATAATGGGTAGCCTTATTCGAAAGGAAATTAACGATAGTATCAATGCGGGATAATGCCTGCTCCCTGGTAATAAAATTTCGTTGCACGCCTACCAACATGGCCATAATACCAAATCCACTACCCCCTGTAGTTACAATATCTCCTGATGACGTACGCTCTCTTGCCATCCCGCAAACCGGGTGTCCAAATTCCCAGAAATAGTTGAAGGTTTGTTGCTCCACCAGGGTAAGGAGTGCACTATCAGAAATTTGCGGGAACTTATCGGTGGAATCTATTTGTGTGATAAATGTTAAATAAATATTTTTTTTAAGTAAGGAATCACCTGCTGATTTCAATCCTTGCGAAACCGTCAAAATATAATTTGTCAATGGCCTTAAAGGCGAGGAAGGTTGTAAAATAATTGTACTATCATTATTTACATATGAAAAATTATTAGATACAACATTACCTCCACCCGCTAATGTAATCTCAAATGCTACATCGGACGTATTTATTGGTGCCGAAAACGATAACCTTATGACTGGATTATAATTAATGTTGTAAAAAAGAAGTGCTGAGTTTGTACTATCATTAATCGTTGCCAAAGTAAAAGTAAATGGACTTACAATATTTGGAGCCGGCTGGTTATTTTTTTTACAGGAAAAAAAAAATACAGATAAAGCGACACAGATAATAGTAGATTTCATTGGCGATGGAATTTAAATTCTAAAATCAAATAATAATAAAAGATTGATAGAATAATAAAAAAAAATCCGGTTCAAAAAAGCCGAATCCATTCAAAAATAAGGGGCTTTGAGAATAGTTTAATCAATTTTTTATTATTTGGAAAATAAATTAAAGGCCGCCAAAGAGGCAGCCTTTATTCAAAAACTTACTTTATAAATAATCACAACCCCGCTTTCTCCAGTATATATAACGATTTCACATCACTTGCACTTAACGCCATGTTATATATTCTTAGTTCATCCATAATTCCTTTAAAACTTCCACTGTACTGATTAGGTGTAAAACCTCCAACCATTGCTGTACCGCACCAGGCTCCAATTACCAGACCCGTTGGCGCAGGGGTATAATTTAGAGGTCCTAATGGTACTGAACCTGTTGCACCTATACCTCCTGTTAATATTTGAACTGGAGAAGGGCCTGCCGCATAAGTTGACCATGCAGAGTTAACAAATACTGATGTGCCATTTTCGTACAATGTATAATTTGAACTTGCAGCATCATAGGTCATAACCACTTGTGTCCATTTATTAATGGCAGTATCAAGGCGTGCATTAGGAATTACTCCTTCAGTCCCTCCTACAGTTGCTCCGGCATATGGTCCGGTGGTTGTAAGCCCTGTCGCTACAAATCCTGCGTTAAGACTCATAGTATCCTGGGTAGTTGGAGCATAAGGTTCGATGTCAAAGTGCAGCAAATCCTGATGACCAGCAGTATCATACATAAAAAGTAGGCCTTCTGGTCCTTGTCCGGGTGTGTAATTTCCGCTCGGTGCATATATTGGTTCTTGAGGTTCATTAATCCACATCGAAACGGTAAAACTCTTGAAACTAGTCCCGCTAAAAATGGAAGCCGATGAATTAAAAGGTACCACAAGATAGCTAGACCCATTACCCTGATACCCCTGTCCTTTAATGCCAGTTGCAAAAGTTGCTCCTGTGTTGGTTGCCACCAAACCTTGTTTGGTATCATTAAAATTTCCATTAAATGGAAAATACGCAATGAGTGAAGCAGGTTGAATTTGATTAGCGGAATCATATCCACCAGGATTGGTTGGGACTACAGGGCCAGTAGTTCCACCATTGCTATTTGATTTCTTACATGAAGTAATTAGCACTGAGGATAAAATAAATGCGAACCCTAATACTAATACTACTTTGATCTTTTTTGCTTTCATATTGATTATTTTGCTTTGAGGGATAAAAAATGCAGATTATTATTGAAAATTTATTTTCGATTTAATTAAAGCACAATAGTAGAATTTTAAAACCATATCATATTCTTCAATCACATATTTAACAAACAAATAAATTTGGTTTCCTGTTACAGTTTAATCTTTAAATACTGTATAATTTAATTATTGTATTAAATAATTAATACCCAGGATTTTGTGTTAGTCTGCCTCCGCTTATTGCTATTTCTGAGGAAGGTATTGGCAACAATTCACTTTTACCGGCCACAAAATTAGTTTTGCCGGAGGCTATCATCACTTGTGCTGCTCTTCCCTGCCTTACAAGATCCCAAAAACGATCATGCTCCATAGCCAGTTCCACCCGGCGCTCATTCCATATTGCTGTTCTTACATCAGATAACGAAATTGCATTTGTGGGGGGGAGGCCTGCCCGGGCTCTCACCATATTTAAATAACCAATAGCCGTGCCAGAATTACCCAACTCATTAGCTGCTTCCGCTTTAATTAATAACACTTCGGCATAACGCAGTATATGAAGATTTTTC
>JGI20206J14855_1000087_pt1 | contig 34939 bp, 40 predicted proteins | sample NGESurdeep092012_6_FD_14855 | JGI IMG/M metagenome (IMG submission 14855) | reverse complement strand
CTGCCGAACGGCGGCACGGTGTTCGTTTATTCCAAGGAAGGCCATCAGCCGGCTACTTTCACGATTCTTAACTTCGCGGTCGATGATATCGACGAAGCCGTCAGCGAGCTGAAGGCCAAGGGCGTAACTTTTGAGCAATACGACAATATGACTGACGGAGACGGTATCGCGCGCGGTATTGCCGCCAACCGCGGCCCGGACATCGCCTGGTTCAAGGACCCGGCCGGCAATATTCTGGCCGTGCTCCAGGACGCGCCCGCCAAGGCTTAAGACAGGGGTTCGAATACTGGCGATAGCGTTGCCCGGACATTGCTAGCCAATACAAGGCCATCATGCAGCGTGTCGACACCCGCCATGCCGGCCTTTAGTTGTCGGTCTCGATGTAGTCGCTCATGATGTCCAGGCTAACGGCCGCGCTGGTGCCCAGATTGCAGCGCCAATGGTAACCATAACCCAAGAGCGTCAATGGCGCCGGCAGCTCCACGCCGCCGGTATCGGCCGGGATAACGCCGGTGGCCACGTTGCCGGTATTGATGCGGGTAACTTCATAATAGACGCTATTATCGACTCCAGGCGGCGCGAACAACGCCAACTCGTAGGCGTCGACCTTAGTCGTGTTGATCGGGAAGTTAGCCCCGAGGTCAATTGGTGTCTGAGCCGTCGTGCCGCCGTAAAAGATCTTGAGGTTGGTATCGGTAGAGGTGTGGCCGACGCCAATGCTATTAAGCAGCGCCGATGGCTCGGTGCCGCCTGATGGCGCGGCCGTCGTAGCACTTATGCCGATAAACATGTTGACGGGCGAGGCTATGGTAGTGTCACTGATGCCGAAGCGGACGATTTTGTAGAAGCCTGAATCTATGCAGATTTGGTTTACGACGACCCTTTGTCCCGCGTAGGCGTCCGCCGTTGTAAGCGAGACATAACTCATCCGGCGCATCCTGTTGAACAGGTTGGTCGTCGCTACGTTCGCGGCCGTAATAGTGCCAATGGCGGTTGGGGCCGTGTAGCCGAAGACCTCGGGCAGGGTCGCAGCGCTATTCCCGGGCGGTATCCAATAGCCCACTTTGTTACGACCCAAAAAGGGCTGTATAGCCGTAGCCAGACCGGCCGGCCCAATTTGCTTCAGCATCATGCGGCCAGCGATGGTTTTGCCGTAAACCAGCAATTTCCCTGAAGCTGGCGCGGAAGGGTCATTACCGCTAGCCTGGTCGGCAAATAGGGCGGCAATAGAGTCTGAAGAGTATGCGCCATACGCCAAAGAACTCCAGGCGGTCGAACCGTCACCGACCTTGTAAGCTCCCGTATTGGTCTCGAAGCCCGGTTCGCCTTGGGCCAGGACCGAATTATTAGCGGTCCAGTTAGCCGCCGTGTCACGCCGCCACTTGATCTGCACCGCCATCTAATTGTCCGTCTCGATGTAGTCGCTCATGATGTCGAGCCCAACTTTTAAGGCAGTAGTGTTGTTAGAACGCCAAGCCCGCTGATATGACAGAAGGGTCGTAGAAGCTGGCAAGGCCGTACCGGCACTGCCGGTTAACGTACCCGTCGCGACGTCGCCCGTATTAATGCGCGTGACCTCGTAATAAACTGAATTGTTAGAGCTGGACGGCGCGAATAGAGCAAGTTCGTAAACGTCCGTACTAAGCGTATTGGCCGGAAAGTTTGCTCCAAGGTCAATCGGCGTCTGTGCGGCTGAGCCGCTATAGTAAATCTTGAGATTAGTATCAGCCGCGCCGTGACCGACTCCGATAGAGTTGGTTAGGGTCGATGGTTCCACGTTAGTGGGTGCTGCTACCGAAGAACTTACGCCGACGAACTGCCGAGCATTGGTTACTGCGGTTGGGGAATCACTGCAACCGAATCGACAGACTTTATAAAAGCCGCCGTTGCCAGCTCCATCACCAACCGTAACCTGCGCCACCGTCAAATATGCCACTGCCAAGCTTCCGACTGTAGCCGAAGAGACTAAGCCGAGCCGCCGCATGCGCATAAAGAGGTTTGTGGTTACAACGGCTCTGGTTGTCACGGTGGTGCCGGTAGTCGTAGGGGCGGTGTAGCCGAACACGCCAGGTAGGGTGGTGTTGTTGCCGGGCGGGTCCCAGTAACCGACCTTGTTACGGGCCAAGAAAGGCTGAAAGGCCGTCGCCAGGCCGCTGGGGCCGATTTGCTTCAACATCATGCGGCCGCCGATGGCTTTGCCGTAAACGGTCAGGTCGCCGGAGCTGGGAGCGGAAGGGTCGCTGCTCTGGCCGTCCATCAGCAGGCTCGTGATTTCGGGGGCCAGCTGGTTATAGTTCAAGCTGGCCCAAGTCGTTGAACCATCGCCGATCTTATACGAGTTAGTATCGGTCTCCAGGCCGACCTCACCCTGGGCCAAAGTCGGGTTGGCCGAAGTCCAATTGGCGGCCGTGTCGCGCCTGAACTGAATCGTCGTCGACATCTAGGAAGTGCCTCCGTCTATCGATGACGTGCCGCCATATGCCGAAGTAGCGTTGCCGCCGTCAAGGTCGCCTATGAAACCGCCGCCGCCAGTCGAAGCCGCTGGCTGCCATTGGCTGCCCGAGGCGTTCCAGGTCAAAACATAGCCGTCGGTCGGCGTGGTAGCCGAAACCGCGCGGCCTTGCAGACCGGCCACCGTCGGCGACACCGCCGTGTTGCCCAGGTCGCCCGCTAACTGGACAAGACCGGGTCGGCTGCCGCTGCCCAGGTTGGTGTTGGCCAGTCCGGTGTAGGAGTTAGTGCCGCTCGTAACCAGTGTGCCGTCGCCGGCCAATGCCTGCTGGAGGTAGTCATTCAGAACAGTGCCCCAGTTGTTAGCATCACCGCCAAGCGTCGGTAGGCGCGCCGCCATAAAACCCCTCCATTAGAGTTTAAATAATACCTCTCAAGTCCCCGTCTTCACGGTTACACTGTTTAAAATCATAACATGAGCTTTATATGGGGGACAACCGGTTTCAGGCCTCGGCGGCGAGCCGGCGTTGGCTGAAGTAGTTTAAAAAGCTTGTGTATTCCGGGGTTTAGCCTTTACAATGTATTTGATTTCAAAAACATGAAAAAACAGCCAACAAACAAACTCGCCTATTTTGAAACGGTTTCGCATAAGTCGCGGCTACCGCTAATCGCCACCGTGATGCTGCTAACGACGCTTGGAACTTCGGCCGTCGTCTCGGCCTTAACAGCTGCGACAACTATAAGTTCCACGCTCAGCCCGGTTATAAGCCTGCTGACAAGCGACGGTACGGTTAACGTCAACGTCGTCCCGACCGGCTCCGGCGCCCAGACTATCGCCAGCGACACCGTTACCGTCAGCACCAGCGACTCCTCGGGGTACACCCTTAACCTTGCCGAAACCGGCGCCAGTTCCAATCTGGTATCGGGCGGCAATACCATACCTACTTCCTCGGGCAGCCAGGCCAGTCCGGCGGTAATGGCTGCTAACACCTGGGGCTACCGGGTCGACAGCCTCGGCGGCTTCGGCGCCGGCCCGACATCCGGCCAGAGTAGCGCCGCCATTGGCGGCATCAAGTTCGCCGCCGTGCCCGCCACCGGTTCGCCGGACACTATCAAGACTACTTCCGGCACGGCATCTAATGACACGACGACCGTCTGGTACGGCGTCGCCGCCAACACCAGCCAGCCGACCGGTACGTACACCAACAGCGTGACTTATACTGCCACCGCCAATTAACGCGTAGGTAATTTTGCAACAATTTAATAAGGGTAGGTAGAACAAGTAGTCACTTTATACACAGCTTTTGATTTAATTAAGCCTGAATTTTGTATTTCGTTATGCTAATATAGCAAATATAAATAGCCATTAGAGGTTCTTGGAGGAGTTTACTTGAAAAAATTAAAACTATCATCTCTGCTGGTGCTGCCGGCTCTATTACTATTCGGAACTTCGGCCGTTGTCTCAGCCTTGACCGCTTCGACGACCATCAGCTCCACGATCAGCCCCGTCATAAGCCTATTTACGACTAACGGTACGGTTAACGTCAACGTCGTCCCGACCGGCTCCGGCGCCCAGACTATCGCCAGCGACACAGCGACCGTAAGTACTAACGACTCGTCCGGCTACACCTTGCAGCTGGCCGAAACCGGTGCCGGCTCGACGCTGCTATCCGGCTCTGACACCATACCGACCTCGTCCGGCACGCAGACCACGCCCGTAGTTATGGCTGCCAACACCTGGGGCTACCGGGTCGACAGTCTTGGCGGCTTCGGCACCGGACCGACATCGGGCCAGAACAGCGCCGCTATCAGCGGCAGCATCAAATTCGCCGGCGTGCCGGCTACGGCTTCGCCCAACACCCTGAAGACCACTGCGGGGGTGGCTTCCAGCGACACGACAACCGTCTGGTACGGCGTCGCCGCCAACACCAGCCAGGCTTCAGGTACCTATACTAATAGTGTTACGTATACTGCCACCACGAACTGAATGAATCATAGAGCATGAGACGCCATTACCGGTTGCCAATCGTCGCGGGCCTGGTCTTGTTCGGGGCGGTTGCTTTTGGCGGCGGCCTAACCCACGCGGCGTCGCCCCAGGCCATAACCATGACGCCTACTTCCGCCAGTCCGACGATTAAGCCCGGCTCGACCTACAAAGGTTCGCTGCAAGTACTTAACCAGGGCTCGACGCCTTACAGCTTTCAGGTTTATAGCGCTCCGTACCGTGTCAAAGGCGAGGACTACACGCCCGATTTTACGTTTCTGCCGACGGCGCCGAACGTTAGGAGCTGGTTCTCGTTTTCTACGTCCGGCGGACAGGTTAATCCCGGCCAGTCTATAACCGTCAATTACAGCGTCAGCATGCCTGCCAACACTCCGCCCGGCGGCTATTACGCGGCCGTTTTCGCCCAAACCCAATACCCCAAGACCGCCAACGGCATCACCCTCAACGAGCGGGTCGGCGAAATATTCTACATTCAAGCCGCCGGACCGGTTACCAAAAAAGGCGAACTGGCCAGCTGGCAAGCCGGCATCTTCCAAAAGCCGCCGCTAACGGCGGCGCTGCGGCTGGAAAACAACGGCACCATACATTACCCCGCCGCCATACAAGTTAATGTCAGAGATATTTTTGGCCGGTCCAAGTTCAGCCTGAATACCACCAAAGAAGTCTTGCCCCAAACCATCCGCCGCGTCACGATTAGCTGGAACAAGGCGCCGGCTATCGGTATCTTCAAGGTAACCGGCAGCGTTAGCTTCCTGAACCAACACAAAACCCTGCCGACGAAATGGGTATTCGTCATGTCGCAAACCGTCCGGCTGGTCCTGGGTGCCATCCTGGCCGTGATAATCTTATTGGGTATCGCGCGCTCTGCCTACCGCCGCCGCTCCGCCAGAAAAACTAAAAAATAATGGCCAGGCGGCTGCTCTGGCTTGCGGTTTTGGTACTAACCGGCGCCGCGGCCTGGCTTAGCCCCAAGGTGCTGGCCTACGCTACGGGTACGTATGGCAGCGGCAGCTATGGCTCGTGCGTTTACGGTTCGGCCTGCAGCATTACGCTAATTAGCAGCGGTAACGTCAGCCTGAACGTGACGCCGGCGGCCGGCAGCAAATGCACGATCCAGAGTGATACCGCTTCGGTCATGACCGATGACACCAACGGTTACACGCTGACCCTGGCCGACAACAGTACCAGCACGTCGCTAATTAATGGCAGCTCCACGATCAGTGCCAGCAGCGGCACGCTGGCCAGTCCGGCCGCCTTGTCCGGCAATGCCTGGGGCTATCGGGTCGACGGCCTGGGCAGCTTCGGGTCGGGCCCGACAACCGCCCAGTCCAATGTCAGTCCCAGCGGCACGTTATTCGCCGGTATCAAGGCCAGCAACCAAACGGCCGACACGCTCGCCAGTACGTCATCGGCCGCCGACCCCGCCGTGACGACCACGGTCTGGTACGGGGCTTGCGCCAATACTAGCGTCCCCAGCGGCGCTTACACCAGCCAGGTTACCTATACCGCGGTAGCCAACTAAGCGACGGCCCAGATTGACAGCTTTCGGGCCGAAGCGTAAGCTTAATAATGAAAAGAACGTGGGAGACGGAGTCAAAGTGTCAAAGCTAGAACAAGTGCTGAACAGGGAAATGACGCGCCAGCAGTTTCTGGTGACAATCGGCATGAGCATCGTCTCGTTGTTCGGTTTCTCCACGATCGTCGGCATTTTGACCGGCGATTCCAAGACGAACCATGACAGTGCCCCGACCGGCTACGGCGGCCAAAAATACGGCCAATAGGCCGCCGTCTAGGACCGCTTGCGCGCATTCTCAGCCGTACAAAAGCACGCCGATAACCACTGCCAGGTTAACGACTTCCCACAGGATGAAGCTAACGATGATGTTTTTCTCTTTATGGGCGAAACCGTACAGAATCCAGGGAAAGGTCACGATAAATATCAGCGCCCATGTAGTCAGCGAAACGCCGGCCGCCGACTTCGATGAAAAAATACTGTAAATCTGCGGCAAGACAGTAAACGGGCCGATTACGCCTACGACGAAGGTCAGCTTATCCAGGAAAACAATGTAAGGCGTCTCGCGCTGTTTTTTCAAGCCTTGCTGGCGCTCGTATTTATGGCGCAGCCCTAGATAATGCATGTCCTCAATATAGCATAAGCGTTGCCCGCCATATTCTAAGTCCGGGCAAGGCCTGTAAAAATTACCCGAAGCTAAATGCTAAGAGCTTTCTTGAATTTGCCTAAATCGAAGCCACTGATCTTAGTAACTTCGCCGGCGTCGTCTTTGATGACAGTGAACGGCACGCCAATCAGACCATCGTTAACGCCCATGAACTCGGCCATAATGGCCGGATCCTCGTCGGTGATTTTTTTGGTATAGGGCTGGCCGATTTTGTCGAGCCACTGGGTTAAACTGTGGCAAGCCGCGCAGATCGACGTTGAGTAAATTGTTATTGTCATATTCTCTCCTTATTACTTATCATTAACTGCCAAACGTAAATACATTAAGCTGGACGCCGTCGGGCACGGTTAGGGTAACCGTACTGCCGGACGTAAACGCGGGGAAGTGGACCAGGCGGTAAAGCTGCGACTCGCCGATCTTCACGCTGCTGTCATGCACGTCGGCGCCGGCGTTGCCGGTAGCACTAATCGGTTTGCCGTCTAGCGTGATGCCCACCGGCTGCGGCGTGCTCGATCCGCCGACGACGTAAACGTCCCGGGCGGCGACATGAAAACTAAGCGTGCTATTGCCGCGGGCGATAATATCTTCGCCGTCGACTTCCCATTTGCCGCCCAGCGTCCAGTCATCCTTGGCCAGGCCGGCCGCCGGCGTAAAGGTTGACTGCGGCGCGGCAGCCAAAGCCGGCGTACCCTCGTAATCGGTTTCCTTTTCCGTGCCCAGGTAAGTTTCCGGCGTTTGCTGGGATGTCACTGGCACTGAGACATGGTTGGAGACCAGCATTTTGTCGCTCAGGTTAGCGCCATTGGCGATTAGCAATTGGCGTATGGCGTCTTCCTCTTGGGAGTATTCCCCCTCGCCGTAATGGACCCTGACGACTTGGCCCTGGGCGTTTATCAGGTAACTCGTCGGCCACGATTGGTTATTAAAAGCGTTCCAGGTGTCGTAGTTATTATCCAGTGCTACCGGATAAGTAATATGCTGGTTCTTGACCGCTTGCTCGACGTTGGCCGGTATTTTTTCAAATGAGAACTCCGGCGCGTGCATGCCGATTACGACCAACCCGTCGTTCTTGTAAGTCTGGTACCATTTCTCCAAATACGGATTGTTACGGATGCAGTTGATGCAGGAGTAAGTCCAGAAGTCTACCAGCACGACTTTGCCGCGCAGCTGCTTCTCGGTCAGCGGCTGGCTATTGATCCAGTTGGTCAGGCCGGCAAACTGGGGAGCAGTGTAAGCTTTGACGTTGAACAGTCCGCTATTGGTAACCTTATTCTTAGTCGCCGGCAGGAACTTGGAGCTTAGCGCGTCGAAGTTAAATGGCGTGTGGTCGGATATGAATGTCTGAAACCTGGCATCGGCGCCGGTGAAGATGGACAGGCCGACGACTATAAACAGAATGGCGATCCCGCGCTGGAACCAGCCTCTGGGGTTACTGGCGAATTTGATTTTACCGACGAAACCCTGCCCATAATAGCCGACCACCAAGAGCAGGAGGCTTAAGCCCAGGACGTAAGCGATAATATAAACAATCGCCTGGCTGAAGTCGGTCGGCAAAACCGTCGCCAGAATGTAAGCGTAGACCGGGCTGCAGCTTGAGAACACCGGTCCCATCGCGGCGCCGGTAATCATCGGTCCAATGAACTCCCGCCGATTATTGTAGCCTTTGCCCAGCGCCTTCTGGGCGCTTTGCTCGATACCCAGTTTGGCAATAACGCGGGCGTAAATGCCCGGAAACAGCGAGACAACACCGATCATCAGGATCAGGCCGCCAGAGAAATAATTAATTGAATTAGGCGGAATATTAATTAATAAGGTCGTCGCTTTGAGCAGCAGGGTGAAGATGATAAGTGAGACGGCCAGCGAAGCCGCAATGATCAGCGGGCGCTTTTTGTCCTTGGTGTCACCGGTGACCGAGCCGCCGATAATGACCGGCAGCAGCGGCAATACGCAGGGTGCTAAAACGGTTAGCATACCGGCTAAAAAAGCTCCGAGTAGTAAAAACATATGGATTCCGTATCTTTCTAAGGTTTCCCGTGCCCCGGAGTTATTGGTCTCCGGGGCGGGAATTTACACAGCTTAAAAGCGCTGTTTTAGTTAGGCATCAATACGCTGTTGATGACAAACGTCACGCCATTGCTGGAAATAACGTCAGACGTTTGGATGGTAACTAGGTTGCCCATCGCGTCTTTTAGTTCCAGCTGGCCGTTTTGCAGAACAGGGCTTAATTGTTCGCCTTGAACGGTCGTTAGGGTTTGGCCTTTTTCGGCCATGACCTTAAGCGCGGCCGAGGTGTACGTGCCCGGTACCACGTGGTAGGTCAGGATTTTTTGCAGCGTCGCTACGTTGGCTGGCTGCTGCAAGGCAGTGACCGTCGCGGCCGGCAGCTTGGCGAAGGCATCATTATTCGGCGCGAACACGGTGAACGGGCCGGCCGACTCCAAGGTGTTAACGAGGTTAGCGTCTTTTACGAGCTTAACAGTCGTTGTTACGTTGTTGGCACCCAAAGCGTTCTGGACGATATTCTTGCTAGCAACCATCTTAGCGCCGCCGACTGTTACGCCGTCACTATTAGATGCCGCCGTGGACATGGCCGCGGGGCTAGTGTTGGTTTTTGTAGCGTGGTTCTTGCCTAGGGCATAACCGCCGGCAAGTCCGACTATAAGGGCTACGACAAGGACTGCTACCACCTCGACCATGCCGCCTTCATTGAGTTTTTTCATATAACCTCCTGGTTAATGATTTATTATTAAAAAGTAGTTTACTTTACTTAGTAAACATAATTTGATAGTATGTTAATGTTATGAAGATGTCAAGCAAAATTAATCCAGACGATTTTTCTCTCAGCCAGCTGACCACATACCAAATAGGGGCGATGCAGGCAGCGGCTTACCGCGCCCTCAAAAAACACAAAGACGGCCTCCTAAAGGAGTACGGTATTAGCGGTATGCAGTGGCACATCACAGGTACGGTATTTGATTCCGAGCCTCATGGCATACGTATCTCCGAACTGGCCGCCATACTTGACACGACAATGTCATACCTAACTACCAACGTAAATTTGCTGGAGTCAAAAGGTGTCTTAGTCCGTTCGGCTAATGCCAAAGACGGCCGCTCAACGTTTGTGCACGTGTCGCCGGAGTTCATGCCCAAATGCGCCGAAATCGAAGCTTCCTTGAGAGACAAGCTGCGCAGTTCAATTTACGCGAAAGTGTCCCCGGAAGAGCTACTTACTTATGTAAAGGTCACGGCTAAGTTCGCTGAACTTGATTAATCTTCCATTACAACCCGACGGGTGTAGAATTAGTAAGTAACATACAGGGGGCAGCACCATGACAATCCAGGAACTATTTATCGCTTCGAACCAAGCGCTTCAAAAGTCCATCGGGCAAATCGCCGACGACCAGTGGGACATAGCCATGCCACCGGGCATGTCGAGGAAGCCGGGGACGCTCAAAGACGCCGTCCGCTACCATACCTATGACGACGCCTGGGTCCCGGATGTCCTAGCGGGCAAGACCAAGGCAGAAGTCGGCGACACCTACGAACCGTTGCTTACGGCAGAAGAGGACATCAGAGAGAATTACGACAAATACAACCGGCGCGCTGTCGACGCCGTCAGCGACTTCCAGGACCTGGACAAGACGACCCACCTGTCTTACGGCGACTTTCCGGCGCGGGACTACATACAGCATATTATTAGTTTCCGGGCCTTCCGCTCATACGACATCGCCAAACTGATTGGCGCCGATACGACTATGGATGCCGGTTTCGTACGGGCGTTGCTGGACGAGTTCAGCCCGGTTATCGAGGGCTATCGGCAGATGGGCGTTTTCCCGCCGGCGCTTGAAGTTCCCGACGATGCCAGCCCGCAAGCCAAGCTCCTGGCCATGGTCGGCCGCGAATAAGCAAGCCTTACTGTAGTAATGGCGGCCATCATGGTTTAAAATACCGGCAGACATGGATAATTCCGGACCAACCCAAAAAATAGTCATCGTCGAAGACGATTCAAGTCTGGCCGAAATCTACAAGACGCGGCTGGAACTCCTGGGCTACACCTGTTTCATCGGCTACAACGGCATAACGGCCCTTTATTTCATCCAAAAAGAAATCCCCGACCTGGTCCTGCTCGACCTGATGATACCGGATATTTCCGGCGGCCAAGTCTTGGAAACAATGCGCAACAGCGACTGGGGCAAGACTATCAAAGTCTTGGTTATTTCCAACCTGAACGAAAGCGAAGCCCAGCCCAACCTGCGCGACCTCGGCATCGAAGACTACGTCGTCAAGGCCAACTTGCAAAACGACCAAATCGACCAAATGGTCAACGGCATCCTGCGCCCGCCGGTCCAACCGGAACCCGCCCAGCCTTAACAAAGAAAGAAAGGTAAGTTATGCCCATAGATAACGAAACGCCGGAGTATAAAACCCTAAACATTACACGAACGTTTGACGCCCCGCGCGAGCTGGTATGGGACGCCTGGACGCAGCCCGAACAGTTCGCGCAGTGGTACGCGCCAGATGATTTCACGATTCCGGTCTGCGAACTTGACGTTCGGCCGGAAGGCAAGGTCCGGATCGACATGAAAGGCCCTGACGGCACGGTTTACCCTAGCAGCGGAGAGTTCAAGGAAGTTGCCAAGCCGGAACACCTGGCCTTTACTAACTCGCCCTTAGACGGCGACGGTAACCAGCTGTTCGTAGTCCTGCACACGCTGGAGCTAGCGGAAACTGACGGCCAAACCACGCTCAATCTCACATCGGAAGTCCTGTCCGCCGGCCCGGACGCCGCGCCATTCCTGGCGGGCATGGAAACCGGCCTCAACCAGGCCATCCAAAAGCTCGACCGATTAGTCAATAAATTGGCGGCTTAGAGTTCTAATTTACTTTTAGCGGAATTTGCACGATAGTTGCTTCTAGATTATGGCCAAAGCTAACCTCGGGAAGTTTGATTATCAGAAAGTGGCAAAGCTTGATGCTGCCATGTGGCAATCTTATGCTAATGCTGATCGCAAGTTTTTCAGATTATTTCCTCAGGCATTTATCCTTATCAAATACCAGCTTGGGTTCAGTTGGCTCGCGACAGCCAAGCTTGCCTATTACGCCGGCCGGGCAGCGGTTGCCTATCGTCTAAGGAAGGGCAACGAAAATTATTCTCTCGCGGAGGCTAACCTGATTAAACTTTTTGAAACTGTCTCCAAAAATTGTACTAAGCCTTTCAATTTTAAGAAAGCGGCTAGACTAGAGCTAGAGTGGTGGGATATACAGCGCTACCCTGAGAAACATCAAAAAACACTCGCGCGAAGCCTGAACGAAAATATGGCCGCCGTCTACGGCGTTAGCGCTGATAGCATCAAAGGCTATGGCCATAACCGTGCTTTGGCTCTATCGCTGCTGGGCAATGATAGCGGCAAGAGAGTAACCCCGCTCGATAGTAAAAAGCTTACCAAGTTGCTCGCAAAGGCCTGGCAATCGTTACATGCCGGGGTACAAAAATAGCGGGCCTAGATTATAAGTTGGATATCATATTGACGCTTACTCTAAGATCAAGTAACTTGCTAAACAGACAACTATTAAAGGAGGACTCCCAATGGCTCAAGATATAAAACTTATCGTGTACCCGGTCAAGGATTTGGAAGCGGCAAAAACCCTGTATGGCAAATTTTTGGGGGTTGAGCCCTACGCAGACGGGGAATACTACGTCGGCTATAAGCTCGGTAACCTGGAAGTTGGCCTGGACCCCAACGGCCAAGCCGTAATCGCTTACGTAGACGTTGACGATATCAAAAGCTACCTGCAGACTTTAGCCGACGCCGGCGCGACGACACAACAGGAGCCCAAAGACGTTGGCGGCGGCCTGCTAATCGCCCAGGTCAAAGACGCGGATGGCAACGTTCTGGGCCTTAGGCAGTCGCCAAAGTCCGACTAGTCTTCATAGGACTTTATTAGTCCCATTTCTGGAGTATTCGTAAAACTGTTTTCCAGGTTCGGGTAGTAATATCTTTCGTAAACTGCTTTTCAAGCCATGTCATTAAATCAGGAGTTTTTGCCGCCGTAGTATCAACGACGCTAAAAACGGTATTATCTATAAAATTCACAAAACTGTACGCCTTCCCCTCAGGAGTATAGGGAAGCTTATATGGAAAACGGGCGTTGCGTTTGATAAAGGTCAGCGTTAAATAATTTTTCGATGTATGATTGTCATTCTCGAATGGCTTTTGGTCCACAAGCTTCTGAAGTTCCGGGCGGTTGCGCACGATTGTCGTGCTATGAAAGCCAAGCTGCTTTAGCAGCGCCTTTTCAATAGCACCCTCTAAAGCGCCAACGTCCCTATTATCGGTCTCGAACAGAACGTTTCCGCTTGATATAACCGTCTTCACATTGGTAAATCCGATTTCCTCGAACACCGTTCGCAGTTTCTCATTACGCATGCTTGGGTTGCCTGGAGTTATGCCGCGAAGCAGGGCAACATATTGCATAGATCAAATGGAGACGAACTGTTCAAACCCGCCGTAAACCATGCGACTCATATCGCCGAGGCCGGTTTGGTCCATCAGAGCCTTGACGTTTTTGTCAGCCATGACCTTGGCCATGACTTCATTACGATGTTGCTTTGACGAGAACGTAGCTGTCGCAGTTGTTAGTACTTCGCCCGGTTTCAATGTTATTAATTGGGCATACGATTCGTTGCCTTCACCATCAGGGTCTGCCTTATAGCTCATAGTCTAATCATAGCAAAGAATATGAACATTCGTGGGCGTACGATTGGTTTATGGCCATGTTTTCTCAAGAATTATTATCGTATAGAAGTGTCAGCTATCTTCGCCTAGTCGCATGCCAAAGCGATAGGGATAGCATAATAACCACCATGACCGGCAGTAACCACCATACCTGAATTTGTACGCTATGAGTTAAGAATGCGACAAGCGTCAATCCGATAACTACTCCGCCAGCAATCCGCCAATCATCACCAACTACGAAGTGATACCAGAATGATCCGAATCGCTTGAGATAATTCATGTCGTTCGGGCCTTGGTATTAGTGAGACGATCGTGCTGGCGCCGTAGCCACGTAACTTGCGAGAATGCAGTAACGGCTATCAACGCGATTACGCCAAATAGTGCCGCGTCGCTACCTGGCCAATGAACACCGGCTCCCTCAGACCCCCAAAAAATACCAAAACTGGTTAGCATGATGCCAACCACGAACTTTAAGGTATTCTCAGGCACTTGAGATAGTGGCTGATGAACCCTGACCCCAATCGCTACGACTACTAGAATGGCGGCAACCGCGGCTACCACGGCTAGCGGTATTGAACCTTGATTCGCCCCAAAGGTCACTACGATAAAGGCTACTTCCAGCCCCTCGAGGAGGACTCCTTTAAACGCGATAGTAAAGGCGTACCAATCGTCAACCATAGCTTTCTTCTCGGTGTGTTTTACTTTTCGGGAAGCCGCCGCCGCTTTATCAAAAATTGCCGCTTCATCGTGCAGCGGCTTGAATCCACTGGCCCGCAGGATCGCTTTTCTCAGCCATTGCAAGCCGAATGTTAGTAATAAGCCACCAACCACAAGACGTAAGACATTGATAGGAATTAACGTCAGCGCTGGACCAAGCACGCCAACAAAGATTGCCAGAACGACTAGCGCCGCGCCAACGCCATACCAGGTCGAGCGCCAACCACGAGTGGTGCCCATAGCTAGTACAATGGTTAGCGCCTCAACGCCTTCGACGATTGAAGCTAGAAATACACTGGCAAGTAGAAGGAAGGTATGCATTAAGTACAGTATGCTCTACCTATAAGGAATGCTTAAATCCTCCCAATGATTGATTATGGATAGTACACTGCCATGCTTGGCTCGCATGACTAACCAAATACGATGGTGATTGGATCCAGCATTGGACGCTATCATGGAACGCCAGCATAAACAGAATACCGAATGCTAGTATTGCGGGAACGACTATCGGCCATGAATGTTTTACGTCTAATGCGCGTCTAAGCGCCGAGGACTTCTTGCCGGCAGTGCCTTTGTATACGTACGCGACGTAGCTGGCTAAAGCTAGTAGCAACGCGGCCTCAGGCAAATATAAGACCCAAAACCCTATGGCCGGAGATTGCCATAACCATGAATTGAAGAGGGTACGGTTATTAATAACTTTATCTAGACTATTGGCGATCAACGCGGCGAAGAATGGTATAAGCAACGCTCCCGCGATGAGGCTGTTTCGCTTTATATACTGCGGCGTCTCGTGCCGCAAAACACCTCCAACTGCTTGGTATTGCTGTTTGCCAAGGCTGAAGGGCAGATCGGCGGCTACCTTAGTCCAAATTGCTACTCTCGCGCCCATAGTAGGTGCCTCGTCGAGCATATCGGCAGTTGTTTGTAATACCTCGGTTTCGTATTTCTCACGGTACACGGCCGGGTATAAACTCATAATTTTTGAATAAATGGGGAACCGTTTATGCAGATCGCTCATACTATAGCTCCTGAAAATGACTCGTAAACTTTACGCTGCCGGGCAAGCTTGAGAGTATTATCGTAGTACTCGAGTTCGGCGTTCAGTATCTTTCTGCCTGAGTTGGTCAGCTCGTAATATCTGCGGCGAGCGTCTACTACCTCGTCGAGTTCTTTAATCAAACCTTGCTCGTTTAGTAACTTAATACTTGCGTACAAAGCGCCTGGAACGAGTTTGATTTTACCATTGGAGTCTTGATCCACCTGTTTCATAATCTCGTAGCCATGACGGCGCTTGAGGCTCAAAGCGAGGAGTATGCTGAAGGCTACTTGCGGCAGTTGATTATATTGTTTAGGCATGACTTGATAATATACCTAAGTTAGTTATATTGTCAACTTAGTCAGGCAACGAAAGGTCTACCTGGCTTAACCCAACCGAGGCGTATAAGAGGCTGCGGCCTATCAGCTATAATATAAGTAATGAAATCAATAAGTAGCCCGCACCCAGAAGAAAAACATAAGTCTAATCGGATCAATTGGCTCAGGGCGTCAGTTTTGGGGGTAAATGACGGAATAGTATCTACCGCGAGTCTCATGATTGGCGTTTCAGCTGCTTCAACAAATAAAACGGCCGTGCTCACGGCTGGAATTGCCGGCCTGGCCGCCGGGGCACTATCAATGGCGATGGGTGAATATGTATCAGTCAGCTCGCAAAGAGATTCTGAACGAGCCGACATAGCTATAGAAAAACGGTCATTAGCCGCAAATCCTAAGGAAGAGCTGCAGGAGTTAGCCGATATATATCAAGATCGAGGACTTTCTGAAGAGCTAGCCAAGCAAGTCGCGATACAATTACATGACCATGACGCGGTCGCGGCCCATGCCAGGGATGAACTTGGGATTGACCAAGAGGCGCTTTCTAATCCAGGCCAAGCGGCCTTCGCGTCGGCAATCTCTTTTTCGGTCGGAGCTATAATCCCGATTTTAGTAACTATTCCTACGGCCGCATCCAAAAATGCCTGGGCGATCGTAACAGCTTCGCTCTTAGCCCTGGCTATTTCAGGCGCCGTGGGCGCGTACATTGGCGGCGGCCATAAGTTAAGAGCCGCGGCACGAGTATTCATTGGCGGCGGCCTAGCCATGGCAATAACAGCGCTTATCGGGCATCTCATCGGGCCGCATCTATAAAATACCGTGATGAAGCTAGACACTAAAACCCAACATGCGATCAAGCATACTGTCCATTGTTTAATTGGTTGTGGCATAGGTGAGATTCTGGGAATGCTGATCGCGTCATCCCTTGGATGGCATAGGGCTGGCAGGCTTTCTTTGGCAATAGTACTGGCTTTCTTTTTTGGGTATCTTCTAACCTATAGGGGCGTGCGCAAACAAACTAAAACAGCCAGAGAAGCAATTAAGATAACCGTGGGAACCGATACGGTATCGATCGCGTCAATGGAAATCGTAGATAATACTATTGAATTTCTAATACCTAACGCCCTACTTGTCACTGCCACGTCCGCGCGTTTCTGGTGGGGTTTGGCCCTATCGCTTTCAATTGCCTTTATTATTACGGTACCGGTCAATAGACTAATGAGCAGCAGATACCAACATGCTCATTAACAGGGCTGATAATGCCCATGGCTAGCCTTAGTTAACGGAGTCAGAAGCATCCTTGTCAGGATTTTGGGTCGAAGTTGATCCGTGGGCCTAGAATGCTGTGTTCGGGGAATAAAGTAACGTTTAAGATAGCTTTAACACTGGCTTCGGTTTCACGGCGCTTGGCATTACTCCCATCGACACCACTGGAGACGCCGTAGGCCTGTATGCCAAAGTGCCTACACAAAAATATGGCTCTTGGCAAATGTGATGGAGCAGAATAGATAATCGTGCTGTGCAGGCCAAATATCTTGATGGCCCTTTCGCATGAGTCATAGGTGTCTCTACCGGCGTCGTCAACTTGGAGTTTGTCGGCTGGTATATGCTTAATTTGCTCCAGGTAATTCAGCATCGCCTTGGGCTCGTCATATGTTTTACGGCTGTTATCGCCGGACAAAACCAAGCCGTCAACTTGCCCTGATTCCACAGCTTTTGCTGCCACGTCCAGCCTGGCCTGCAGTTCCCTAAAAGGTTTACCTTGTTTAGTTATGCCTGCTCCTAACACTATGCCGATTTGTTGATGCATGGTGCTGTTAGACGGCAATACGAAACGCTGACCCCGGGCTATTATAAGGTTACAAGCGATTACAAACAGTAAACCAAGGACGAGGCAGCCAGCGGCAGAGTAGACTAGTACGCGCAAACGTTTGTGAGTTTTAAAGTAGTTAACAATTTTTATGTGTGGTTTTGGGTTTTCCATGTCATTCAATTGTATCTCATGGTAAGCTCTTTTGATTATGGCTGCATTAGTAGTCATACTTCGGACTTTTGAGATTGTTGACGGCTGACTTAGTACTTGGTATTTTATAGAAAAGATTGGCTGTATATAATTTATGTCTTCAGAATCATCGCCCTTATGGGTCCCCCAAAGCGGTCAAGAAAGTGGTGCGGTTATTCACGGACAGACAGAAGAAAACGTGATAGGGAACTCCAGGCAGCAGCATAACAGGGGGGACACTTGCTTTACAAAAATAAAAACCGTGTCATAGCAACACGATTCACCTCTGTTAATTCAAGCTATGGCTAAGCATACCGGTCTGGAACCTTTTCGTTTTGTGTTCGGCTACTGTTTAGTGAGCAGTTACTAGAAACCTCTTAGTCCCGGTTCAGCGTAACCAGTTTGGCGATTCCCCATGCTACGACTGCATAGAATAGCATCGCTACTAAGGTATAAATCTCAAAGCGAGAAACTCCGTAAGAGTAGTTTTTGTAACTAAATAGGCTAAAAAACGGAGAAACAAAGGGGTGGGAAGTACTATAAATAAAATTGGCAAACCCATTAGTGGTATTGGCACCCAGCAGCGAAAGCAAAAATCGGAACCCTAGCAGTGCCAACAGTATACCCGCAACAAACCAAACAACTCTCTCTGCTACATTCTGATGATGTTCCGTTTCTGACCGTGAATTACTTGCTTCGGTAGTCTTTTGTACAGTATCACCTGATTGTGTAGTCGTTTCCCTAACTTTTTGTACATCCTCAGCCATTATGGCCTCCTTATACATTAATTTCGAGAACAGAACAATAACTAATTCTATTATACTCCGCGCAAACAATAGCCGCTAAAACCGCTCATGCGTGGCTGCCTCTAGTAGACGAGCTTCGCAACTTTTCAGATATTGGCACAGATATTGACACTTACCATACACCCGCTGCAGGCCGATGACGGCCTGGCCGACCGGGTGTAGACGCGAATATTACTCCACTGAGCCACTCTGTCTCTAGTACGCGGTTTCCGCCACTAACTACGGCATATAGCGCGGGAAGATTGAGCCAGGCGAGGTCGTAGCGGGGTACGCTGTAATGATGTTCCACTTCATAGATTGGAAATTGGACGAGGCAGTGTAGGTAACATCTTGAGCATGGCCTCCATAGTCAAGATTAATAAAGCTTAAGTCATAATCTGACATAAACAATGGCACTATCAAATTTGATGTAGTGGAAGGGTAGGCCGTCACGTAATTTGATGATATTTGCTGGTACCCATAGGCCGCACTGTATGAAACCACCTGCGCATTGCCTATGTAGTAATCCAGGTTGACAAATGCTAGATCATTATTCGGTTCATATAGCGGCACGACCTCGCTCACGTTCGTAGGGTCAGGGTAGGGCGTAACAATGTTAGAGGAAATCGACTGGTAGTTACTAGCGACACTGTAGGTCACCTCCTGCACATAACCCGTGTAATAAGCAAGGTTCACGAACGTGAGATTACCATTCGAGTCCAGTCGGGGAATAATAGTGCCGTTAGTCGAGCTAACCGGATACGGCGTGACAATGTTAGACACCAGTGTTTGATAGTTGCTTGAAGCACTGTAGGTCACCACCTGAGCGTGCCCCGTGTAGTAGTCAACATTTACAAAACTTAAGTTGCCGTTAGGCTGATACAGCGGGAAAACCGTACCCCGAGTAGAGGGGTCAGGATAGGGGGTAACAACGTTATTCGACACCGTTTGGTAGTTGCTGGAGCCACTATACGACACTAACTGGGAGTCGCCAGCGTAATACGCTTGGTTGATGAAACTGAGGTTTTGGGACAACCCAGTCCCCGTGGGTGTTCCCATGTGAACATACCAGTCAGCCGGCCCGGCCGAGCCACTTGCAGTAGTCCGATTCGAAGTAAATTGACCAGTGCCTGCAACATTATACTCGTCAAGACTTCCAACTCCACCTGACACGGCATATACGTAAGCAACGTGGCCATATCCACCACCTACTTCAGTACCCCAAACGGCTATATCGCCGACTTCTGGCGAACTATCAAGTAAATAGCCTGCACCTTCTGCACTAGTTGCCCAACTAGCAGCATTTCCATAACCAGAAATGTTGCGGCCACTGAACTCCTGGTTGACTTTTTCTGCTACATACGACGTGCAATTTCTGAGGTAATAGACCCACGGGTCGGCCTCGCCATACTTTGTGCCGCTATTGTAGCCATACATAGTCATACAACCAGTGTCGTTAATTGGACATGAGCTATATCCCCAATCATAGTTAGCATCAACATAAGTTGCATCTGGCCAAGAATACGTATCACTCTCCGCATGTGCAGTTTCGGGCATAAGTAAGTTGAAAACTGGCATTACGATAAACAAGGCAATAAATACTAATTTTGGTAATAGTTTATAAGATTTAAGCTTTGATGACTCGGCTGACATAGTCTTAACGGTAGTATTTCTTAATCGCAACGGGCTTCATTTACAGACTGTTAGTGAATTCTTGCACCCTACCCAAATCACTTACTCAGCTGATAATAGAGTTTTATGTGCGGTTGCGTCAAGGCTATTCTTGTTATTTAGGTTAAATTTGGTATGCTGTGCTTATTGCAAATTAGAGGAGAGTCTAGTGTCTAGGAATGAAATGTTTAAGAAAAAGCTAGGTATTGTGCCTTGGATTTTATCTATTGCTATATTTGGTGTAGCTTTAAGCATTGTACTTACAAATCAGCACCCGCATAAAAATGTAAAGGGACTGCATGATGTTGCTCTTACAAGTATAACTACAGGCGCTCAGACTTCTGAGACCCCCATATTGGTCTCGTCTACCTCTAACCAAAATGTAGAAGAGATACCTGAGCTAGGAATACAAATAACTGTTCCAGACTCTACCAAGGATTTATCTTATCAAGTGAGTACAGTTACTCTTAAAAATGGTCAATCTGCTACATTAGCCATGTTCTCGACCGCTTCATTAACTAATGCAAGCGCAAGTTGCGCAGCAAACGTAGGCCCACTAGGTTCACTAGAGAAAGTAGCAGGACAATACCCGAGCAGCGACCAATACGCTTCGCTCGATTATGGCCAACTTGTTAAACAGTTTTCTACATTTTATATAGCTTCAGGCTCACCACAGACAGCATGTTCTACAAGCACATCCGTACAGACAACGTCTAACTCGCAAAAGACCAACTTCTTTAACTCAGAAGCTACAATCCAGACGTCAAATTAAACATATTGCTTACACTGGAGTTGTATACGCTCACGTCTGAGTGATAGACTACAATTCAAATTTTATCAGAGCTTCGATTAGTAGCTAGCAAATATAAAACTTAATTTGACTGGTAAGACAGCGACTCTAGGATCTTCAGGCTTATTCCTGCGTCCGATGTATTGAACCACTCTTGTGCGTCAGAGTGTGAGCTCATCTGCGATGTAGCACGAGCCCTAAATTCTACAGCATTTGAATTACTTGAGTGCGTATCAGTAAATCTCAGAGCGCCAGGAAAGTTAGTTGTTTGGCCTACAGTCAACGGATAGGTTGTAAGTAGGCTAGCATCAATTACTCCATAATCTGGTTCGTTTGCTGGCAGATATACGCCGCCGACAATTTTCAAATTAAGACCAGTTACAGCTATGTTTTGAATTGACACAGGATCAAATGAGAGCAAACCGCTATCGTGTACATAAGGGTAAATGTAATCTACTTCTACACTTTTAGAGACATTAAGAACAGTGACTTGGGTTGAGCTGGTGTCAAGAGTCCAATTAGTTGGATATTTAAAGCAGTAGTGATGAGTAGTATCACAATAGGTTTTCCAGTTCTCATAAGGGTTGGGATTAGTGTTTGGGGTGAGTGTATTCTGTACTTTACTAGTACTTGAATTGCCTTGATGGGCAGTCGATGTTTTAGCCGTCTTACTATTATTTTTATTGTGTATATAAGCCCCGCCCGCTATAACAGCCACCAAAACTACAATTGCAAGCAAGATACCAAGTAAGCCAAAACCTTTCTGATTGTGTGACATCTTATGCATATTTAGACTCTATTATTACGTTGTATTCATCCTAATAATAAACTAGAGCAGCTACAATCTAAAGTACATAAAATCATGGAGCTTTTATAGCTCATTTTTATTGAGTAAGTGAAGGCAGCTTCAATTTGTCGTAGTTGTAATGATGTTTTAGTTCGTTACCGTAATTGTTTCGAACGCTTGTTGCAACAGAGCAGTTTGTGATTGTTCTAATTTGCCTGCATTGAGATTACCAGTGCATGAACCCTGGGGTTTCTCAAAAGCATAATAATAGTTGCCTGCCTGTTTGACAGTTACTGAGCCTGATGCTGGATTTTGCGTTGTTCGCCATATAACTCCGATTGGAGCTTGATCTGCGCTACAGCTACCTGTACCATCTGCTTGCTCAAGGCTTACCGTTGTGAAGTCGGCAACTGGAACACCGGTACTGGTGCTGATTGAGTACTTAAGATCGCTTGGGCTTAAGCCAGTTGGCAGTGTCATCTTGGCGTATAGTTCAGGAATTTCAAATGTATTAGTATTTTGGTTTGTAGGTGCGGCTGTGTTTGAGGGCTCGGTGCTTGTCGTGCTCTTTGGCTTAGTGGCTGTTTGCGTGGTATTTGTTGACACGTTATTTTTGGTGCTGTTTGTCTTGTGGTGCTTGTATACCCCAACTGCGGTTAAAGCTAGCAGTGCGACCACTAGAGCTGCGAGTAAAACAACTGCAGTGCTGAATCCTAATTGGCGACCGTTTTGTTCCATATTTCTACTGCCTTTCCCCACCTTTATATTTTCGTTTTTAGGATATATATAAAGCTTAAGGTTTGCAAATAGTTTGTTGGGAGATAGACCATTTAGTGAAGTAGCAAAACAGATTCATATAGACATTGAAAAGGTTCAAACTAAGCCAGAACGGATACGAAATGAGGCTTTAGAGCCAATTCGTCTAAAATGGCTGGGGATGAGGGATTCGAACCCCCGATCGCGGAACCAGAATCCGCTGCCTTACCACTTGGCCAATCCCCAGTACAGGGGTTGATTATACTCAAAAAGTGCTGTTTAGGCTAGGGCTGAAGATTGTTTTGGGGCGCTTCCGGCGGTGGCATATAATAAGAGGGCATGACTGTGCCGAAAACCCTTCAGCAATATCTCCTCGGACAACTCAAGGACCATCCGGAGCGCTATGAGCTGGTCATGATGATGGCCGACATCGCGACTATCGGCAAACTGATTTCGGCGCGGACCAACCGGGCAGGCCTGACCGACATCATCGGCTCGGCTGGCAGCACTAACGTCCAGGACGAGACCCAGGCCAAGCTGGATATTTATACCAATGACCTTTGCAAGGAGTACTTGCGGCAAACCGGCCTGTTCGCCGCCCTGGCCAGCGAAGAAGAGGAAACAGTCGTCGACCTCCACAATCCGGCGGCCGGCTACGTCATAGCTTTCGACCCACTGGACGGCAGCAGCAACATCGACGTCAACGTCGGTATCGGCACGATTTTCTCAGTCCATAAGAAGCTGGACGGCATCGAAGCCGGCGATGAGAAGCAATTCCTACAGGCCGGGCGCGACCAGGTCCTGGCTGGCTATATCCTGTACGGTTCGAGTACCATGCTGGTTTTCAGCTGGGGCGACGGGGTGCACGCTTTCACGCTGGACGTCGATTTGGGCGAGTTTCTGCTGAGCCAGGAGAACCTTATGATCCCCGATGATTGCCCTTATTACAGTTTTAACGAATCATACGCCGATTATGTCGCGGACGAAGATAAGGAACTGCTGGCCAAGGTCCGGCGGCAGGCCGGCAAACTGCGCTGGATCGGTTCGCTGGTGGCGGATTTTCACCGCAACCTGGTTAAGGGCGGGATCTACGTGCTGCCGGCTTTCGATACGTCCGGCGAGGGTAACTTCAAGCCCAAGCTGCGGCTCAACTACGAAGCCAAGCCGATGGCGTTCCTGGCCGAACAGGCCGGCGGCGCGGCCGTATCGGGCAATAGTGATATTCTTGATATTGTCCCCCAACAACTGCACCAGCGCGTAGCCGTGGTCATAGGTAATAAAAATATCGTTAAGGAGAAATTATGAAATACGAAGACCAACTCAAAGCAACTGTTCAGTCCATGCTGGCGCCGGGCAAAGGCCTGCTGGCCGCCGACGAGAGTAACGCCACGGCGGCTAAGCGTTTCGACGCCGTCGGTGTCGAGAATACCGAAGAAAACCGCCGGCTGTACCGGCAATTCCTGTTGACGGCCGACGGCGCCGAAGATTTCCTCAGCGGTGTCATTCTCTATGATGAGACCATCCGCCAAAAAGACGATTCCGGCACGCCGTTTCCCGAAGCGCTGAAGCGTGAAGGCATTATTCCCGGCATCAAAGTCGACATGGGCGCCAAGGACCTGGCGTTGCACCCCGGCGAAAAATTCACCCAGGGCCTGGACGGCTTGCGCGAGCGCTTCGCTGAATACGCTTCGATGGGCGCCGGTTTCGCCAAATGGCGGGCCGTCATCACGATTGACGGCGACACGCTGCCGAGTGTGGCCTGCTACAAGGCTAACGCCCACAGCTTGGCGCTCTACGCCGGCCTAGCCCAGGAAGCCGGTATCGTGCCGGTCGTCGAACCGGAAGTTTTGCTCGACGGCAACCACTCGATCGAGCGCTGTTACGAAGTAACCGCCCAGACGTTGGACGTCCTCTTCGCGGCCCTCAAGAACCAGGATGTCCTGATGGAGGGCGTGATCCTCAAGGCCAGTATGGTCATTTCCGGCAAAGACGCGCCCGACCGGGCCGACGTCCAGACCGTCGCCGAGCAGACCGTTAAATGCCTTAAGGAACACGTGCCGGCCAACATCGGCGGCATCGTCTTCCTGTCCGGCGGCCAGGGTGACGAAGAAGCCACCGCCCACCTGGACGCCATGAACAAGCTCGGCGACTTGCCGTGGACGCTGACTTTCTCCTACAGCCGCGCTATCCAGAACCCGGTCCTCAAACTCTGGGCCGCCGGCGACCAGGACAAAGCCCTCGCCGCCTATCTCCACCGCGGCAAGGCCAACTCGCTGGCCGCCGAAGGCAAGTGGTCCGCAGACTTCGAAAAAGACCGCCCTTACTAGTAGGTTGCGGCCCGATTCCGGCGTGCTACAATGGATGCATTAACAATTTGTAAGTATAAAGAGCGCAGCGAGAGATCTAGCTTGATGACCTGCCGGCAACCTGCCTGTCAAACGGTGTTGGTGCCCCATCTAGTCCCGTAGTGGGAAAGATATTGAACGATTAATATCCTTTCCCGGCATCCGGGGGAAGGATATTTTTATGCCAAGTGTAATCCAGTACTTTACCAGCGAATCAGTTTGCGCCGGCCACCCGGACAAAATTTGCGACGCCATTAGCGACGCCATCCTCGACGCGGCGCTCGAGCAGGACCCGCACAGCCATACCGGCCTGGAAACCGTCGCCGGCGCCAACAAGATCGCCCTCTTCGGCGAGATCAAGACCAAAGCTGACCTCAACTTCGAGAAAATCGTCCGCGACAAAGTCAAAGAGCTCGGCTATGACAACCCTGACTGGGGTTTCGGCCCGGAATCCGAGTTCAGCAACGACATCCACCGCCAATCACCGGAAATCGCCATGGGCGTCGACCAGGACGGCGCCGGCGACCAGGGCATGATGTTCGGCTACGCCTGCCAGGAAACGCCCGAGCTGATGCCGCTGCCGATCGCCATGGCCCACGCCCTGGCCCGGCGCGTCGACGAAGCCCGCCAGTCCAAAGAGCTGGCCTGGCTCCGCCCCGACGGCAAGGCCCAGGTAACCGTCCGCTACGAAGACGGCAAGCCGGTCGAAATCGCCAAGTTGGTCCTGGCCCTGGCCCATGACGAGCAGACCACCGCTGAACAAGTCCGGACCGACGCCATCGAGCAGATCGTCAAGCCGGTCCTCGAGCATTACGAATTCGACCTGCCCGAGGACAGCAACATCACGATCAACGGCACCGGCCTGTGGCACATCCCCGGCCCCGAGAGCGACGCCGGCCTGACCGGCCGCAAAATCGTCGTCGACACCTACGGCGGCTACGCCCGCGTCGGTGGCGGCGCCTTCAGCGGCAAAGACCCCAGCAAAGTCGACCGCAGCGGCGCTTACGCCGCCCGCTACATCGCCAAGAACATCGTCGCCGCCGGCCTGGCGACCAAGTGCGAAGTCGGCCTGGCCTACGTCATCGGCCAGCCCCGGCCGCTGATGCAGACCATCGACACTTTCGGCACCGGCACGGTCAGCCAAGAGGAGCTGCACGCTTTCAAAGATAAGCTAATCGATACTTCGGTCAAAGGCATTTGCGACACCCTCGACCTGTGCCGCCCGATCTACAGCCAGACTTCGGCTTACGGCCATTTCGGCAAAGCCGGCTTGCCTTGGGAGCAGGTCAAAACCCCGGCTTAAATTAAACTTGCGACTCGGCTTCACGCCGGCCGGCCAGCACCGCCGCCGCGTGCTCAAAAGCCGCGTTTTCCAGGCTTTCTTTGTAGCCGGTCACTACGTTAGCCAGGTCGAGAATCGTACAGCCTACGACGGCCGGTTCGCCGCCACGGGTTCGCATGACAAACGGCTGGCCCAACGGGTCGCGCGGCCCGTCGACAATATAAGTGATCTTCGCGTTGCCAAAGACCGGCTGCCCGGCACTCGGGGACTCGCTGATTATGTATGATTTGGCTCGCTTATCGGGCGTCTTTTCAATCACGTAAGCCGCATTCGGACCGTTAAATGTAAAAGCCCGGGCATGGGCGTCAGGAATCTTAGCTCCGGCACCTTTGTCAAATACCGTGTTCAGCGCTCCGGACAATACCAACGCGCCGTAATCCCTGGCCATGTCAAACGGGTTGACGTCGGTCCGGCTATTAAGATGGAGCCAGACGCGCTCCCTTTCCAAACGGTCAAAAGCCTTGAAGTATATCGGGTCTAGTGCTAATAATTTTTCGGCAGCGTAGTTTTTCTCTTGGCCGTAAACGGCGGCCTGGTCTTTCAGATCAAGGTCATCAGCTGCCGCCCCTTCAAGGCCTTCTAGGTAGGCCGTGCCGTACATCCACCAGCGCCGGGCATTTTTGGCGGCCGAATAACCGTATAGTTCGACACCAGGCAAGTCGCGGTGGTATTCCGCGCTGAACTCGGTCTCGGTCTGCTCGATCGCGGCCGTCAGGGCGGCCTCCGGCCCGTTGGCGGCCAGATTTTCGTCAAATAACTCATTGATGCGCAGACCCTCGACGCAGTCCTGCTCATAAATCATCCGTTCGAAAGCCAGCATATCCTCAGACATATTTAGTATAATAACATATTATAAATTAATTTGCAAATCTGCAGCCAATAGAACGAGGATATCTAGCGGCTTAAAGCCCTTTGAGTACCTCGAAGAGCCAGTGAATAGTCAAGCCTGTCGGATTCATTGGTCATCAACCCGGCGTATTCATCTTTGACGCCTGAGTGTATATCAATAATCTCCAGTCCCGGATGGCCTTCGCCAAAAGCGCGTTCCGTGCCTTCGGTTATCTTGGCGTTATAGGCTAAAGGAATGGTTACGGCCACGCCGGCTGCCAGCAGCCTTTCCACCGACTGGGTAACATAACCGGACCTCATCATGGCCGCCAAAGTAGAGAAGTCAAACATGGCCCCGAACTGGCGTCCGCGCATAGCTTTTTCGCTGCCTGCTTTATCACTTTCGGCACTGACACAAGTCTCAGGAATTTCAGCCAATTCCGTTAGGTCTTCGACTCCGGGTTCACGGTAATACTGGCGAACGCTATAGCGGGCTAAGAGCTTTGCCCTATCCGCAAATTTAAGTACGGCCTCCGGACGATGAAGCGGTACGTTCACGTTCGTAATAAGGTTAGGCAGCGTAAGGCTGGTTACTTCGGGACCTTCTTCGAAAAGCATCAGGCTGCGGGCGGCTCCGGCTCCGATATGTCCCATCCCGGGCGAATAAATGTCGACGCCGGTGAACTGGGTTTCGCCGTCGGCGCCATGAATTTCCGCCTGGGCCTGTTTGAGTCCCTGGCGCAAGACTCGGCCGTAAGGTTCGGTGTTGCCGGAAGCTATAGCCTCCCGGTCTTCCCGGTCGAACATGGATGACTTAATCGGCCCGTAAAACACTATGACCGGCCGGCCGTGGCCTTCGGCTATATTTGCCGCGTGCAAGTTAGCCGTCTTCATGGCGCGTCTGAAGCTATTGGGCTGGGCCGTTTCTTTGTCGTCCGGATTAGGGTCTTGAAGATAAGCTAAAAAGTCGGCAGCATTTGCTTGGGGAGGGCAATCATTTAAAGGCGCGAAGACGGCGGTAATTTCTGCGGCCCGGTCAGATCCGGGGCCATAAAAGAGAGAATATTTTACGCCTTCTCCATTCTCGCCACCGAAGCCTTCAAGCGTTCGTACGCTGCCCGTAAGGCCATTTACGTAAGCTTCCGGATCTCTCCAGTAGGCGTTTTCTACGGCCGTCGCGGTCGAAGCGGCGTTAGGCAAAATCGCTTCTAACCCGGGAGTTAAGAATAAGCCCCTGGTTTGCGGATTGACGTGCAACTCCGGTCTGTCCATATCTATATTATATCATTATATGTCAAATTCGTAAATGCAGAAGCTTCAAAAATCAAGCTTAAGCGCTACAATAGTGTCTGCATGACTCGTATTCCCGCGCGCCGTTTCTGGTTCAGGCTGGACGTTTTAGCCGTTTTGTCCGGCCTGCTTTACGCTTCCTGGCCGCTAGGGTCGGTGCTCAACCCGAGCGTGGCCCGCAGCGCTTTAGCCAGCGGCTTGGAAGCCGTAGGCCAACCATATAATTGGGTGTTTGTCGGCAGTGATGTGGTTAGCAGCGGGCTGATTATACTAGTCTGCTGGTTAATCTGGCGGCGTTTAAAGGCGCTGCCCGGCCGGCGACTGCTGGCCGCCGTACTGCTCAACCTGGCCGTTTTCAGCGGCGGCACGGTTATCGATACGCTGCTGCCGGAGCATTGCCTGCCCGGCGCGCCGGCTTGTCCCGATTGGCGGCACAACCACCTACTGCTGGCCCACGGGGTGTTTAGTATCTTGGCTTCGGTCTGTTTATTCCTATCATTAGTCTTGATTTGGTGGCGCCATCGCACGCGCCTACTGAACCTCCTGGTGGTCGGCTATGGGTTATTCGGGATATTCAGCTTGATCGAAGCGCTGACGCCGGCCGACGGCAACTGGTCGCAGCACTATTATATAACCTTGTGCGGACTGTGGCTGGCGTTCGTGCCGTATGCCATCCGGCGGGCTTTCCCCGAAGCCGCTTCTGAAACTAGAAAAAGTCAACGTCCTTGAGTTCGTCGGGCAAGAAGCCTTTGGGATGTTTGAAGCCGGCTTCCCATTTCGTACCCTTACCGTAGCCGAGGTCTTTCATGAGCTTGGTCGGGGCGTTGCGCAGCTGCAGCGGCACCGGCAGGTCGGGATAATCGCGGGCCGCGGCCAGGGCGTGGCCCATGGCGTCGGCGACGGCACGGGATTTTGGCGCTTTGGCCATGACGGTGGCGCAGTGGAACAGGTTGTAGCGGGCTTCGGGCAAGCCGATCCGCTCGACGGCCAGAAAAGTCGATACGGCTAGGTTAAGCGCGGCCGGGGCAGCGATGCCGATGTCTTCGGAGGCGAAAATGACCATCCGCCGGGCGATAAACTTCGGGTCTTCGCCGGCCTGCAGCATCCGGGCCAGGTAATATAGCGCGGCCGTAGCGTCACTGCCGCGCATCGACTTGATGAAGGCGCTGATAACGTTGTAATGGTACTCGCCTTTCTTGTCGTAGCCGGGCAGGCGGGTCTGGGCGGCGGTTTCGATGACGGCCGGCGTGATAGTTTTGTGGCTGGCCAGCTGCTGGGCCAGTTCCAGGTTGCCGAGGGCGATCCGGGCGTCGCCGCCGGACAGTTCGGCCAGCAGGTCGATACTGGCGGCCGGCAGCTTTTTGGCTGATAACTTCTCTGATTTGGCGGCGCTTTTGATTATTTTGACGATTTCGGCCTTGCTGAGCGGCTCTAGGACCAGCACCCTGGAACGCGACAGCAGCGGGTTGATAACTTCAAAGCTGGGGTTCTCGGTCGTAGCGCCAATCAGGATAATCGTGCCGTCTTCGACATGCGGCAGGAAAGCGTCCTGCTGGGCCTTGTTGAAACGGTGGATTTCGTCGACGAAGAGGATGGTCTGCATACCGAGCCGCTGATTCTGGGCGGCCCGCTCGATGACTTTGAGGACATCGGCTTTGCCAGCTGTCACGGCGCTCAGTTCGACGAACTCAGCGCCGGTTTCGCGGGCGATTATCCGGGCCAACGTGGTTTTGCCGCTGCCCGGCGGGCCCCATAGGATCAGGCTGGTCGGCTGCTTATGTTCGATGATTTCGCTGATAATTTTGCCGCCGCCGACCAGGTGCTCCTGGCCGACGATGCCGCCCAGTGTTTCCGGTCTCAACCGCTCCGCCAAAGGCCTGTTATCCATGCTACCCAGTATAGGGCGGACGGCTGCCTGTGCCAATTTGTGCTAAGCCGCCAGGGCCAGCTCGGCCTCGTCGGCTTCGACGTGCTGCAGGAAGCCGTCGGCCAGATGCCTGACCTCTCTTAGTTCTGCCAGATCAGCTAGCTCGCGGGGCGGCGTGCCCAGACTTGTGGCCATCGAAACAGCCTCGCCGGGCTTTCGGATATTACCGATTTTCCACATAAAGGCGACAATTACGCTGGCGTCATAAGTTTCGGGCGACTTGCGCGATTTGATCTGGATTTCCTTGCGTTTGGCTTCAATCTCTGCCCAATCCGGGCCATAAGTCGACAAGCGCATGTCAAAGTCCAGTTTCGGCAAGGCGATCGAGTCACCGCCGACGGCCAAATGAATCTCGCGGGCTTTGTCTTGGCGCATATAGCTGGGCCAACCGATTATGGCCTGGTCTTGCTCTTCCAAGACTTCGGGCTTTTCCAGCGTCAGCCACAACGGCACTGCCAGTCCCAGCATTTCGCTTATGAAACCGGCTTTATGCCTGTCGTCCAAATAGTCCCTGGACGACATGTCCAGCGCGAAACCGATCAGTTCGCTAAGCCCCGGCCGGAGCATGGCGGGCATGCTGCCGGCGACCAACTCGCGCCGCAGGGAATTAAAAATGGCTTCCCGTCCGGTTACCGGAATAAGCCTTTTGTCTAATGAAGCCTCATCGTACATGGCATCGGATTTGGCCAAGGCTTCGTTGGCCCTGCCGTCGTCGCGGAAGCGGGGCTTAGCGTAGATGTCGGCGATTTCCGACAGGATAGAGCCGTGGGCCAGGCAGAGTGACGGCTCCGAAAAGGCGTCCAGCTGTTCGTCAAGCGTCTCCAGCGCCGGCAGATGCTGGATACCTTCGCTGCCCGTGCCGATATCGAAGTAAGGCTGCAAAACCGGTTGGTCGTGGTAACTCATGGATTGTATATAATACCATATAAATCAAAATAATTAAAGGGTCGGGTGGATTATTAGCAATGGTTTCGCGTTGACAGGGCAGTCGTATCGTGCTAATGTAAGGGTATTGTTCTAAATGAATCCGGGTTTGTAACCAATAGATTACTCGATTTCATTACCGGCAATCGAGATAATACTAACTAGTTACAACAGGGGATTCATTTTTTTATGGCTTCATACAAATATTCAGTTTACAATTCGGCCCGCCAGGGCAACCGGCGCCGCGGATCAAGCGGCGGTGGCGGCAAACGGCACGGCGAATACATCAACCCGGCCCGTTTCGTGGCCGTCGCCAAACCGTCGCAGGCGGCCGATTACACGGCCACGCACCGTTTCGAAGATTTCGAAATCGACCCGATTCTTCAGACCAACCTGAAGGCCAAGGGTTTTGAAGTGCCGTCGCCGATCCAGGACCAAACCGTGCCGCTGGGCCTCCAGGGCCGCGACGTTATCGGTATCGCTAACACCGGTACCGGCAAGACGGCGGCTTTCGCCATTCCGGTTATCAACGGTCTTATTACCCGTCAGAACTCCAGGGCGCTGATCGTAGCGCCGACCCGCGAGCTGGCCCAGCAGATCGAAGACGAATGCCGCAGTATCGGCAAAGGCGGCGGCTTCACGGGCGCCGTATTAATCGGCGGCACCGGCATGGGCACGCAATTGCGCGACCTGCGCAACCGCCCGCGGCTGGTTATCGGCACGCCGGGACGCATCAAAGACCACATGGAACGCGGCACGCTGAAGCTCGAAAACTTCAACCTGGTCGTGCTAGACGAGGTCGACCGGATGCTCGACATGGGCTTCCTGCCGGACGTCAGCTTCATCCTTAAGCAGTTGGCGCCGCAGCGGCAGTCGTTCTTCTTCTCGGCGACCATGGACCCGCGCGTCCAAGGCCTGATCCGGACCTTTTCCAACGACCCCGAAACCGTTTCCGTCAAAACCGGCGAAAGCAGCGACCACGTCAACCAAGACGTCGTGCGCTACGCCGGCAACCATGACAAACTGGACAAACTGCACGACATCCTCCTCAAGGCAGAAGTCGACAAGGTGATCGTCTTCGATGAAACCCAGCGCAGCGTCGAACGGCTCAGCAACGAGCTGGTGGCCCGCGGCTTCAAGGCCGACGCCATTCATGGCGGCAAAACCCAGGGCCAGCGCCAACGCGCGCTCGACAGCTTCAAGGCCAGCAAGACCAAGATCCTAGTCGCAACCGACGTTGCCGCCCGCGGCATCGACGTCATCGACATTACTCACGTAATTAACTTCTCGCAGCCGAATTCTTACCAGGACTATGTCCACCGAATCGGCCGCGCCGGCCGCGCCGGCCGGGTCGGCCACGCCCTGACTTTCGTCAACCAGTAAGCAGTATGAAGATCCAGGACCCGACCAAAATCCGCAACATCGCCATCATCGCCCATGTCGACCACGGCAAGACGACGCTGGTCGACGGGCTGCTCAAGCAGTCACAGACTTTCCGCGACAACCAGGCCGAAATGAGCCAGGACCTGATTATGGACAGCGGCGACCAGGAGCGCGAGCGGGGAATTACCATCACCGCCAAGGTCACGGCCGTCCAGCACGGCGATTACCGGATCAACATTATTGACACGCCGGGCCACGCTGATTTCTCCGGCGAAGTCGAACGGACATTGAACATGGCCGACGGCTGCATCCTGATCGTCGACGCGCAAGAAGGTCCGATGCCGCAGACCAAGTTCGTGCTCGAGAAGGCGCTAGAGAGCGAGCTCAAACCGATCGTTATCATTAACAAAATCGACAAAGACGCCGCCCGCATCAAAGAAGTCGAGGACGAGCTGGCCGACCTGTTCCTGGAGCTGGCCGTCCACGAGGACCAGCTGCATTACCCGGTCTATTACGCCATCGGCCGCGCCGGCAAAGCCTGGAACGAACCGCCCGCGAACGCCGAAGCCAAAGGCGACCTAGAAGCCATTTTCCAAGCGATTATCGAACACGTGCCGGCGCCGAGCGTCGAGCTCGACAAGCCTTTCCAGATGCTGGTAACCGCTCTGGCCAGCGATACTTTCAAGGGCAAATACGCTATCGGCCGCATCACCCGCGGCCGGATTAAGCCCGGCGACCAAGTAGTTCTCTGCAAGAAGGATGGCGCCCAAACCAAGGCCAAAATCGACAACGTCTTCATGAGCCACGGCGTCTCCAAGTTCGAAGTCCCGCAAGGCGTGGCCGGTGACATCGTCCAGCTGACTGGCATCGCCGACGCCCAGATCGGCGAAACCGTCGCCGACGCCGAGCAGCCGGAGGCCCTGCCGACTATCGAAGTAGAAGCCCCGACTCTGAGGATCTACCTCGGTCCCAACACCAGCCCCTTCAAGGGTCAGGAAGGCGAGTTCAACACCTCGCGCCAGATCGCCGAGCGCCTGCACAAAGAAACCGAAACCAACGTCGGCCTCAAGGTCGAAGACGACGGCATCGGCTTCACCGTCGCCGGCCGCGGCGAGCTGCACCTCGGCGTTTTGATCGAGACTATGCGCCGTGAAGGCTACGAGTTCGAAGTCGGCCGCCCGCAAGTCGTTACGCACGAGGAAAAAGGCCAGACCATGGAACCGGTCGAAGAAGTTATCATCGAAGTCCCGGCCGAACACGTTGGCACTGTCCAGATGGAACTCGGCCAGCGCCGGGCCACCCTCAAGGAACAGTTCACTTCGCCATCCAAGGGCGTGACCAAGCTGATCTACGAGATGCCGACCCGCGCCCTCCTCGGCATGCGCAACATCCTGCTGACTAATACCAAAGGCACCATTGTCATGAACAGCCTGGTCGTCGGCGCCCAGCCGCAAACCGCTGCTCTCCAGCAGCTGCGCAACGGCGTGCTGATCGGTTTCGAGACCGGCACCACCACCCCTTATGCCCTGGAAACCGCCGAGGCCCGCGGCACCATCTTCATCGGCCCGGCCGAGAAGATCTACGCCGGCCAGATCATCGGCCTCAACACCCGCCAGGAAGACATGGAAATCAACGTCTGCAAGGCCAAACACCTGACCAATATGCGCAGTTCGTCCTCCGACGGCACCGTCCAGCTAACGCCGCCGACCATCTTCAGCCTCGAACAGTGCCTCGATTTCATCGAAAACGACGAATTACTAGAGGTCACGCCGAAAAGCCTCAGACTCCGCAAGCGCGAACTCGACCCCAAGAAACGCAAGCGCTGAAATAGTCCCTGGCCCCAGGCAGTCAACAAGCTAATGCTTGACAAATATCGCATAATGTAATAGAATAAGAATGTTATGAGTTACGATCCTGAGAGTTATAGAGGTGCGCTGGAACAACAGGGCCTAAGCTCAGGCCGCGGCATTAACGTGCTGGCATCGCCGGTCACTACCGGCAATTTCGTTAACCTTGTAGAAACGCTGCGCCCCGAGGGCCGGCCGGAATCCGCCGGCTTTAGCCGGATTGTCAAACAAGGCAAGCGCGACGTAGTTGTCACGCTCCTCACAGATGAAGAACGCCGCTTGCAAGGTCCGGACGAGGCCCCGCTGGGCATGGCCTCCGCGCATGCCATAACCAGGGAACGCAAATTCTTATTGAGAAAAGGCCTGGCCCCCGGCATCTACACCCTGACCAAGACGGTTTATGCCGATGAAGACCCTGACAGCGGCGAACTCCAGACCCACGTCCAGGAAAATGTCCGTTCGTTCTTGACGCTCGGCCGAGAGGTTGACGCTGACACTACCAGGCGGGCTAACGAAGAAGAAGTCACCCACGCGATTGACACGCTCTTCCTGAGCGTCATGGAAGTGAGCGTGGATTATCTTGCTCCCAGCAGCGGGGACAACCCGGCTTCATCGGTCCGGGCAGCTACGCCGTGGGCTTAGCCCTTTAGCCGCACACTGAACTTAGACCCGCATCGGCTATACTAGAGCCAGATGTCACAAAAGCTCTTCTACCGCAACGTCCGCGCCCGCGACCATCTGGAGATCTTCCTGGTCTCGGCTATCAGCGCCGTGCTGCTGCTGCGTTTCTTCCTCAGC
>JGI20206J14855_1000086_pt1 | contig 34944 bp, 28 predicted proteins | sample NGESurdeep092012_6_FD_14855 | JGI IMG/M metagenome (IMG submission 14855) | reverse complement strand
GCCCAGGACGACAAGTCCGACGTCTCGTCCGTTTCCATCACGCGACTTCGCGTCGCGAATTAGCCGTGGGCCCACGGGGCCCGCATCGTTTCCGAGTCGTCTGGGGCGACTCTTTTCGCAACGTCACTCAAGATATCGTGCTGGCCCTCGACGTCGACGAGGCGCTGACGGTCGCCGACGAGCATCATCCTGAACTCCCCCGGCTTCGCGCAGCGTTTTTCGCCAGTGAAACCGACTGACCTACACTTCGCCTCATGAATTCACTTTTCGACGTCTCGGGCAAGGTCGTAGTCGTTACCGGCGGTTCCAGAGGAATCGGTGAGATGATCGCGCGCGGCTTCGTTAACGCGGGCGCGACGGTGTACATCTCGTCTCGCAAGGCTGAGGTCGGTGACGCGTTGGCGAAGGAGCTCTCGAAGATCGGCTCGTGCACTTCCCTACCGGCCGATCTCTCCAGCGAAGCCGAATGCCGCCGGCTGGCAAACGAAGTTGGTGCGCGCGAATCACGTCTCGACGTCCTCGTGAACAACGCCGGAGCGACCTGGGGAGCGCCGATGGAAACGTACGACGACGTTGCCTTCGAACGGGTTCTCGCGCTCAACGTGAAGGGCGTCTTTCACCTCACGAAATTCTTGCGTCCACTCCTCGAAGTGGGCGCGACCAACGACAATCCGTCGCGCGTGATCAACATCGGTTCCATTGATGGTCTTCACGTGCCGTCCATGGAGACCTACGCCTACTCCGCGTCGAAGGCAGCGGTCCACCAGTTGACGCGCCACTTGGCGAAGTTCCTGGCACCCCTAGTCACCGTGAACGCCATCGCGCCCGGTCCCTTCGAGTCGAAGATGATGCACGCCACCCTCGAAGCCTTTGGTGACGCCATCGCCGACAGTGCACCGATGAAACGAATCGGTCAACCTTCGGACATGGCCGGTGCGGCGATATTCCTCGCGTCACCCGCCGCCAGCTACATCACGGGCGCGGTATTGCCCGTCGACGGCGGCATCGCGACACTGGCTTAACCCGCGGGCGCGCGACCGAGCGTGACCTTGATGGTCAAGTGCTTGGTGCCGCGCACGATGTGAAGAACGACCTGATCACCGGGCTTCAACGCGGAGGTGATCGAGCTGACGTCTTGCGCGCTTTGGATCCGCGAATTGTTGATGCCGACGATGATGTCGCCCTGCTTCACGCCTGCTGACGCGGCGCCCGTGCCCGAGATCACGCTCATGACGACGGCTCCGCTTGACACGGTGAAGCCATACTGCTGTTGAAGTGACGGCGTCATCGACTCAATCTCGACGCCGATGAAGGCTCCGTGATTAACGACACTCTGGCCCGCCATCAGGGACTTAAGGAGCGACCGGATCGTGGCGACAGGAATGGCGAATCCGATGTTCTGTGTCGTCTCGCCGTCGGCCAACGTGCCGGCGACCGCAGTGTTCATGCCAATGACGTCGCCACGGGAATCGAGCAACGGTCCCCCGGAGTTACCGGGGTTGATTGCGGCGTCGGTTTGAATCATGTTGTTCAGCGTCTCTGAGGACGTCGACGTGCCGGCAGTGACCGTGCGTCCGAGGGCCGAGACGATGCCCTGGGTGACGGTGGGCGTTCCCGCGGCGAGCCCTAGTGCGTTACCAATCGCGACGACCGCGTCACCCGCGACCAAGGCATTGGAATTGCCGAACGTGACGACGGGCAAGTTTGAGGCGTTGTTGATCTTGATCAGCGCCACGTCGTCGATGGGGTTCGTCCCGATCAACGTCGCCGCCTGGCTCTTGGTGGATCCGCTTCGCGTAATGGTTATCGAGCCACCGTTCACGGCGGCGGCGATGACGTGATTGTTCGTGAGGACGAGACCACCCTTGGAGATGATCATGCCCGTGCCCTGATCCTCGGTACCGCTGCCCTTGACGTCAATGCTCACGACGGACGGAAGGAGGTTCTGGACCAATTTGGGAATGCTGAGACCACTCGGCAACACGGCAGCGGCGGGCGACGTGCTTACTTCATTTATGGTCACGCCCGGCGTGGAGGAAGAGTTCGGCGACGCGAAGTGACCAGCGAGTCCTCCCACCAACCCAGCGACGAGAAGAAGAGAAAGTCGCGTGGACCAGAGCCCGCGGCTCCTGCGAACTTGTGAAGCGAGAGGCGTCTCGTCAACAACTGTCGTGCGCGAGGGCGCGGGATCGCTGGACTCTTGCGACGAAGAACTCAAGGGGTCTCGCGTCGGCTCCGCTGCCGTCGACCAGCCGGCCGGTGTGGCTTCAAACGCAGGGCCGGGAGTGAACACGTGGGGCGACGTTGGATCGCTCACGCTAGGAACCACCGGCGTCGAATCAACTTCGTTCTCTCCGGAGTTATCCGGTGGCATGGTACTCACGGAGCCATGCTACGCAACGGAGTTTAAAATTGGACTAAGTGGCATCGAAATGTTTAGTTAGTGCCCAGCGACTAGATTAGAGCCCTATGTCTCGACGCATTGAGATCGAAATAACCAGTTTGAGTGGCGACCTCGCGACGTGGCGTGCCGCGGGTGCGAAGCTACCCAAGGGCGTCCTTCAAGCTTCACTAGTCCCCGGTGGACCCGTGATCGGCAACGTCTACCGTGCCGACATTGAGCAGTACATGGAAGGCATTGAAGTCCTTTCGGTGATGGCGCCAAAGACGGCTTCCCCCCTGGACCCGAAGAACGAACGCCTCGAACTCATCCCGGAAGTCAAGACGGGACCCGACGTCGTCGTCACGTACGCGCCTAAGGGCCGTGGCACTCGACGAGACGGTGAACGAAGCGACTCGGCTCGCCGTGACGGCGCACGTCGTGAAGGTACCAAACGTCCGAGCACCCGACGAGACCCCCGCGAAGGCGCTGGCGCGTCGAGCGAACGTCCCGCGCGCGCTCCTCGAGCCGATCACCCCCGCGGCGAGCGCGCACCGAGTGATCGACCATCGCGCGGGCCGCGCAGCGACAAGCCAGACGGAGCACCACGCACCGATCGCTCGACCCGAGCGCCACGGAGCGATCGAGGTGGTCGTCCGGCCCGTCCCGAGCGTTCACACGGTCCCCAGCAGCCACCACTCACCACGACGCACCGCAACGCACTCCTCGCGACCCTGTCGCCAGAACAGTTGCCCGTCGCTGAACAACTCCTTCGCGGTGGGATGCCCGCCGTTCGCACGGCCGTGGAGCAACAGAACAAGAACGCCTCTTCGCAGGGTCGACCAACGGTCGATCCCACCACCATTGATCGCATCGCCGAGGAGTTGCTCAATAAGACCAACCTCGCCCTCTGGAAGGACCGCGCCGGTGGCGCGATCGGAGCCGGTCGTGAGCTACGCCTGCGCGATCTTCGCGCCGTCGTGACGTCGGCGAAGACGGTCTCGCTTGACGAAGAATCTCGTGCCCAGCTCAAGGAGCTTCAGGTGTCGCTCACTGCTCGCGTGGAGCACCTAAGAGCACAGTGGAACGAGAAGCTCGAGTCCGCGATCAACTCGAAGAACGTCAAGGAGGCACTCGGCCTTGTCGCACGTCCGCCCGACGTTTCGACGCGCGTCAGCGCTGACGCGGCCGGTCGAGTCGTAGCGCTCGTCTCAGAGACGCTGAGCGCCGAACAAGATCCCAAACTCTGGAATGAGATCGTAGAACTCACGGCTGACACCTCCATTCGACGCAACGTAAAGCCTCTCGGCATTCCGACCGATGAGACCAGTCACGCGGTCGCGGTGCACAACGCGGGCGCAATCCCCGAATTGGCCAAGTTGCTCGGTATGAAGGTGCCACCACCACCTCCGCCGACAAGAATCGTTCGTCGGCCGCCTACGCGCCGCGCATCGTAAGCAAACGGGCTTTCCAGCCCAGCGACTCGTAGAGCGACTTCATCGCGCGATCCCCTGGCAGTGCGTACGCGTCAAGGGGCGGCGTTGAACTGGCGAGCAGCGTTCGTACAAGGGTCGTCGCTGCTTTTTTCCGTCGATGGGGATTCGCCACGTAGATCGCTTCAACGATCTGTTCTCGACAGACAACGAACCCGATGAGTCGGTCGTCCTCGTCGACGACCCACAGTGACGACGACGCGACCACTTCGCCCAATAGGTCACGCTCTTCGGTCGGCCCGCAGAGCGTTCGCAGTAAGGCAACGCCACCGCGCTTGACGATGACGTCTTTGTGCGCGTGTTCCCAGAGTATCTCGAGTTCGGGCGTCACAGCCGACACGAGCGAAACGTTCACGTTACGCGACGGGGTTCTTAGACACAGTCACGACAGAGCATGCTGGCCTTGTCGGCCAGTTGACTCGTCTTTTTGAGCAAGCGGCACGACTTGCAACGAAACTCGTCGTCCTGTTTTGGCAGGATCGCTTCAGTGGTGTCGAGTGTCGGATCCACCTCGAGGGGGGCTTCGTCGTCGTCCTCGGGAACCGACGTGCGCAAAATGGTCTCCGCAAGGACTTCATCGAGGGCCAGTTCGACGTCCGCGTCATCCACGACGTCCTCCTCCTCCTCAGGCACCACGACCGCCGCGGGAACGACCTCGTCGTCCTCCACCAGGGCCACGACGGCTATATCGTCGACGTCGTCAGCCTCATCGTCGTCGACCGCGTCGACGACGTCCTCCAACTCCTCTTCGCTTACGATCTCTTCGTCGAAACCGTCCGCGAGCTCTTCCTCGTCAAATACTTCGTCGCTATCAACTTCACTTGCCATAAATTCCTCTTCTGTAGCGCAGGCATTGTAAGGCCTTTTTGCCGCGGCGTGTGCCATTTGGACCTAAGGAGTCCATAAATCTCGGATTTTCTACCGATTCAGACGACTTCGCTCCGCCGCGCGCTCCGCTTCGAGACGTTCCAGGTCCGTTTCGGAGAAGTCCACGAAACTCATCGCGGTCGATATCGCCTCGTGACCGGCGGTTTCTCGGATCAATCGAACCATCTCGTGCGCGATTCTCCGATAGCTCGGATGGCCCTGGGGCCCGGATCGAAGCTCAATCAGGTGCATTGCCTCGCGGGCGTTCATCTGCATGACGTAGCGAATGCGAAAAGCGAGCGCCACGCAGTACTGGGCCTGGTCAGGGAAGTCTTCTCGCAGGTCGTTGAAGAGGTCTGCGGAGCGCTGCAAGGACTCCTGGTAGCGCTCGGCGAGTCCGGCCTCGACGACGACCTCGGGTACGTCAAAACCCAGGTCAACGGTGAGGGGCTGCCACTCGATGGTGAGCAACCGGTGGCGCTGCAGGTCTCGAAAGGCGCCATAGTCGCTGACGATCTCGAATCGGTAGTCGGTGCGTTCGAACGCTCGTCCTGGACGGTGTCGGCGGTTGCCGCGATCGCCCACGTAACTCGACATCAGTGACGCTCGTTCGATCGAGCTCATCGCGGCGACGCGTCGAGCGGCGGCGTCGTGCGACGTCGTGGAGTTGGCGAAGACGATGGCCTCGAGCACCCGAAGCTCCCCTTCAGGGTCGAAAGCAACGAGGCGAACGCACTCCCCCGGCTCCTCGTCGGCCACGTCGTGTTCGATCCCTTGCAGCAGTGAGTACGTGGCACTGCGCGTGTCGCGCAGATAGTTCGTCCACGCGACGCCACGCTCGGGAACGTCGAGACGCCTGAGAAACGAGGGAATCACCTTCACGAGTTCGTCGAGCATCATCTGGGCGTAATCGCGCACTTCGGGAAGAGGGTGAGCCCGCATGCGCAGCAGCAGCGCTTCGTAGGCCTGTCCCGACGCGTAGATGCCGAGATTCGACAACGCGCTCGCGGGCAACAGTCCACGAAGTCCGTCGAGCGCCTTGGCTCGTATTGCTTGTCGGTAGACGAAGTCGGTGTCGGCGGGGGTCTTTGGGTACTTGAGCGTGAGCCAGTCCGTCAAGATCGGCAACAGCTCTCGGTACGTGTCGAACATGCGATCCATCTCACCGATGTAGCGCGCGCCGAAGCGCGATTCGAGTACGTCATTGTCGCGATAGAAGCGGTAGAGACCGTTGCCGAGTCTCCGGTCGTAGCCCAGGTAGCGCGTCGACTGTTCCAAGTAGCTCATGAGCCGACCTCGCTCGAGGACCTTGGTCAAGAGGTTGCTCGCCTGCTCGCAGGCCAAGTGCACGCCGCCGAGTTGCGCCACCGAATCGTCGCCGTACTCGAAGAAGATCTTCTGGTAGAGGTCGTCAGCTCGATCGAGACCGACCGTCGCGTCGATGCCCACGTCGCCGGTGAGTTCTAGGTCTCCCACGAACTCGTCGAGGAAAAGTCGTCGCAGGCTCTTCGACGATCTCGAGTAGCGCGCGAACAGGGCACCCTTGACGACCTCAGGCAGGTTGACCAGGGCAAAGACCGGCCCTTGCAGATTCGTGAAGTACCTGCGGAGTACCGCCGACTCGGCGTCGGTGAACTCTTCGGCGACGTAGGGATGCATGAAGTTACGAGGTTAGAGGCGAAACTACTCGCGTGGGTGGACGCTCGAAGAGCCCGCGACGACGCTGCGGAGCACCGCGTCGCGTGCCTCGAGCGCGACGTCGGCGACCTTTGTCATGGGTCGCATACGGCCCAATTGCTCACACAGATCGGCCACCTGCTTGGCGTTTCGAACGAAATCCCCTGGTGAGGTCTGACCGATCTCCGCGTCCGCGAGGTCCAACACGGTGCCCAGGGTCACGCCACGAGCCCACGCGGCGATGATGGTCGCGAAGTGACCGTCGGGCTCCTTAAAGTGCGGCACTTTGTAGCGCTCTTCGACGCCGCGCACGGTGGCGGCGATGACCGAGATCTCGCGAAGTCGTTCGCTGATGCTGAGCCGTCGCTCTTGGCCCAACCGGTCGTGGTGGACGCGCTTCTTCTTCGTCGACACTTGTTGAGCGGCGTTGACGGCCCGCGTCGATCGTTTGGACTCGTAGACGAAGCAGCTCAGGAGTCCCGCCAGTTCAGACGCCTGGAGGTCCTCGAAGACGCCAGCACTGATCGACTCGGCGATGAGGAGATCGCATTCGTGGTAAATGGATCGAAGGAGTTGGCCCTGGGGCGTCAACTGCCAACCACTGGCGTAGCCGAGCTCTTCCAGCACGCGGTGACGAGCGATCATCTGATCGGTGAGGGGGCGCTTGTGACCAGCGGGACGTCGATCGTTCTCGAACTGCGCGAAGGATCGCTGCACGACTTCGAGTGCCGTCTCGTAGTCGAAGTGGTTCACCAAGTTCGCGGTGAAGTTGTACGTAGGACGAAACGACGAACGAAGGTCCGACGGTGGCGCAAGTGCCACTCGGCCCACGTCGTGCAAGGAGAGGTCGCTGGAGTAACAGACGATGGCGTGACCCTCGTCGTCGAGCCCTCTCCGACCAGCCCGGCCGGTCATCTGCGCGTACTCCGCGCTCGTTAAGAACTGACGACCGGCGTCGGAGTACTTGGTGAAGCGCTCCAGGGCAACCGAACGCGCAGGCATATTGACGCCGAGCGCCAACGTCTCGGTGGCGAACACCACGGCGAGCAGATTGCGCTCGAAACAGGTCTCGACGATCTCACGAAACGCGGGCACCATTCCAGCGTGGTGCATCGTAATGCCGCGTCGAAGTGCGTCGATGAAGTCGGCGAACTCAAGAGCCTGCAGGTCCTCGTCAGAGAAGTCACGCAGACGCGCTTCGGCAATGCTCTCAATCTCTCGTCGCTGCTCTGGCTTGGTGAAGAGGAGACCGTCGCGGCGTAGTTGGTGCACCGCGTCGTCACATGCCGCGCGCGAGAAAATGAACACGATCACCGGTAACAGATCTTCTTGTTCAAGTGCTTGCATCAACTCGGAACGTCGAGGTGCTCGAAACGGCGGCGGCGGCGCGCCCGACTTGGGTCCCTTCCACCTCGCGCCTGGGCGAAAGTGGTTCGAGGACTTCATCAGGTTGTCCACGCGTTTTGCGTCGTCCGAGAGTCGCTGCCCGTCCAAAAGGTCGTGAATCTCCGCTGTCGGTTGGCCACGCTTCAGGTAGGCGACGTGGTTGTGCAACACGATGGGTCGCGTCTTTTCGACCACGATGGTCGTCGGACCGCGAACTTGGCCGAACCACTCGCCCAGGAAGTCAGCGTTGCCGATGGTCGCCGACAGTGCGACGAAACGAACCGAGGGCGGCGTGAGGATGATCACTTCCTCCCACACTCCCCCGCGGAAGGGATCTTGAAGGTAATGCACTTCGTCGAGGACGACGAGGCCAAGTGCCGTCAACTGGTCCGACTCCGTGAGCAACATGTTGCGAAGGACTTCGGTCGTCATGACGACGATGGGGGCGCTGCGATTCACCGACGTGTCGCCGGTCAGCAAACCCACCTGCGTCTCTCCGAAGAGGTCGCAAAACTCGTGGTACTTCTGATTCGAGAGCGCCTTCAGGGGCGTCGTATAGAACGTGCGCTGCTCGCGCTCCAACTCGCGGCCGATGGCGTAGTTCGCTACCAACGTCTTGCCCGAGCCCGTCGGCGCGCTGACGAGGACGTTGACGCCCTTATCAACGGCCTCAATGGCGTCGATCTGAAAACGATCGAGCCCGAAACCCAGGCCGTCGATGAACCGACGTCGGTAGTCGATCACGCTCACTTGTGTAGGAGCTTGCCTACGCCGACGGCAAGAAAATAGAAGGCGACGAGCGGTACGCCCAAGGCGGCCATCGAGAGCGGATCGCCGCTCGGCGTGAAGACCGCTGACGCGACCGTGATGGCGATGACCGCGTAGCGCCAGCTGCGCAAGAGTTGTTTGGGCGTGACGATGTTAGCGAGCTCGAGGGCGACGAGCACGACGGGAAAGAGAAAGGTGAGTCCGAAGATGAACATCATCAACAAGAAAAGGGTTAAGTACTGATTCGGGTTGTACTCCGTGATCAACGACGATCCGCCGATGGACTTCAGAAATTGAATGGCGTGCGCGAAACTGAAGTACGCGAGCAACATGCCCGCACAGAAGAACACCAGGGAGCACGCCACGAACGGGACGATGTAGCGCCGCTCACGGGCCTTCAGTCCAGGCGTGATGAATCGCCAGGCCTGCCACAAAATGATGGGCGACGAGAGGATGAAGCCAGAGAAGAAGCCGATCTTCACGCGAAGGGTGAGGCCGTCGAGAGGATTGGTGACCAGGAACTTGCAGTGCCCGGGCACGGCCGAGCAGTACGGATGCTGAAGGACCTTCAGGATATGTGGATAGAAGACGAAACCGAGGACCCCGAAGATGAGGACCGCCAACGCAATGATGAGGAAGCGACGGCGAAGTTCCGCAAGGTGTTCGGCCAGCGTCATGCCACTCTCGGCGCGGCGAAATTTTGACATCGAGTCTTAGTTCAGTGACGGATCGGGCGGCAGCGACTGTTCGTCGGCGCGTGTTGGAGGAGGCGGAGGCGGCCGCGTCGACGTGAGCAGTGGTGGCGTCTCCTCGGCGAGTCCTCCCTCGGGCACGACGGGCTGATTGGCTGCGGCCTCCTTCGCGTCCACGCGGTCCGCCAATTGGTTCAAAAGATTGACCGGACTTCGTGCGATCCGCGCAATGTCGCCGGTACTCGGCAGGTCGGGAATCGCCTCACGAACTTCGGCTTCAACCTTCTCTTGAAGGTTCTTGATGGCTCGCCAGGCGGAACCCAGTTTGTGCGCCACTTCGGGCAACTTGTCCGGGCCCATCAGCAACATGACCACGCCAACTATCACCATGAGCTTTATTGGACTCAAACTGAACACTTCCCCAGTGTAGGGCGCGAATCCTCAATGATTAGGTGCGTCGCAGTGCGAACGAGGGACCAGAATCGCTCGAAAAGCCGGCCGGCGCGCGGCGATCAGCCGTGTCGTTCGAGCGACGCCAGCAACTTCTGGAAACGTTCGTCAGTGCTCTTGAAGGGATCCTTCAAGAGCACAGTTCGCTGCATCTCGTCGTTCAATTTGAGGTGCACCCAGTCGACCGTGTAGTCGCGGCGCCAATGCTTGGCCGCTTGGATGAACGTTCCGCGCATGTGCGCGCGCGTCGTGGACGGCGGCGTCGTCGTCGCTCGCTCGACTTCTTCGTCACTCACCATGCGCTGGTAGTGCCCTCGAGCCGAGCGGCGATAGAAGAGACCTCTATCGAGGTTGGTGTCGTGATAGATCAAGTCGATGAGCGCGATCTTCGGGTCGCTGAGGTCGACGCCGCTTCGTTCGCGTTCGCGGTCGATGATCTGGAGTTTGGCGATCCAGTCGACTCTGTCGGCGAGACCCATGGGGTCGCTTCGGTACTGCTCGATCACCTCGCGCCACAGCCGAACGGCGTGCACTTGGTCGACGGGAAGGTCGCGGACCTCGACGAACTTCTCGGCGCGCTCACAGAGGTCCTCTTGGATCTCGAGCGCGGTCAAGTCCCGACCGTTCATGAGTTTGACGGGCTCCTTGCTCCAAAGGTCGTACGAGATGTCACGCAGCGCGTTGATGGGTGACGCCATTGCGTAGTCGCGAAGTTGGACGATGTCGTCTTCGATCATCGCGAGGACCACCGAAGCCGTGCCAATTTTTAGGTACGTCGCGAACTCGCTCATGTTCGAATCGCCGACGATGACGTGCAGACGACGGAACTTCTCGGGATCGGCGTGCGGCTCGTCGCGGGTGTTGATGATCGGTCGACTTCTCGTCGTCGCGGACGAGATCGCTTCCCAGATGTGTTCCGCGCGCTGGCTCATCGAGTACGCGGTCCCCTTGGCGTTGGTCACGACCTTGCCCGCGCCCGTGAAGATCTGGCGACTGATGAGGAACGGGATGAAGACGTTCTCGAGTCGACTAAGGTCTTCGATTCGTTCGATGCAGTAGTTCTCGTGACATCCGTAGGAGTTGCCCGTCGAGTCGGTGTTGTTCTTGAAGAGGTAGATGTCACCTCGGATGCCTTCGTCGCTCAGCTGGGACTGCGCGTAGCCCACGAGTTCACGAAGGATCGACTCGCCCGCCTTGTCTTGGGCGACGAGATCGGTCAACGAGTCGCACTCGGCGGTGGCGTACTCGGGGTGACTGCCCACGTCGAGGTAGAGCCGACTGCCGTTCTCCAGGAAGACGTTCGAGGAACGACCCCAGGCGACGACTTTACGAAAGAGGAATCGCGAGACTTCGTCGGGACTAAGACGACGTTGTCCCCGCAACGAGAAAGTGATTCCGTATTCCGTTTCTACGCCGTAGATTCTCCGTAACATGACGTGACCCGAGCCGACCTCAGCTCAGCAACTCCTTCACTTGTTCGTCCGTGAGTCGTATGAAGGTGCGCCGGTTGCCCCGGTCCTCGAGGATGCCCACTTCGAGCTCCTCGAGCGCGATGACGCGATCGGGCCCCGAGAGCGCGCTCGAGGCGTTGCGTAACGTCGTAGCGAGCGACTGCAAGGTGTCCTCGGACCGTGCGAAGCGCTCTTTGATCGTCTCGGCGTCACCGCCCAGCACCGCGAAACGTGGCTCATCGGAGATGGTGCCCTCGTAGGCAATCCGGTAGAGCTTCGTCGGGCGAAGTTTGTTTCCCAACTGCGCGACCAGGATCTCCACTTCGAGGGGTTTTTGTCCCTCCGTGAACATGTCGCCCAAGTGCTGGGCGTAGTAGTTCGCCAACGCGCGCGCGTCCACGTCCTCGCGTGAGTACGTGAAGCCCGTGGAGTCAGCCCAGCGGATACCGGCTTCGCGCAGACGGTCGAACTCGTTGTACTTGCCCGCGCCCGCGAACGCGATCCGGTCGTATATCTCAGAGATCTTGTTCAACGAGGCGGAGGGGTTCTCCGCGACCAGTACGACGCCCTCGTCGTAGATGGCCGCCACGAGTGAACGTCCTCGCGAGATGCCCTTCTGGGCGAACTCCGCGCGGTCCTTGATGAGTTGTTCGGGCGACACGTAGAAGTAGTTGCTCATCGCAACGCCCCGCCCGCGACGCCCCGGGATTCGGTCCGACGCTCATTGATGAGACGGAACCGCTCGCCCACCTCGGTGCTCACGAGCTCTTGGAAGCCCGCCTCGCTTACCGTGACCATCATGGGGAAGATATTGCGCACGAAATCCGGCCCGCCCGTCGAGGGGTCGTTGTCGCCGGCCTCGTAGAGTGCCAGGGCGCCTAGTTCGAGGGCCTCTTCACGGTTGAGCTCTGAGCGAAAGCCAAGGCGTAGCGCGCCCTCCGCGAAGGGCGAACCCGAACCAATGGTGGCGAAGTCGAAGCGCTCGTAGCACCCACCGGCACCGTCGTACTCGAAGATCCGTCCCACCCGGTGACTCGTGTCCCAGCCCGCGAGGAGGGGTAGCACGAGGAGTGGTGAGGAGAGATTGTTGCGTTGGATGATGGGCGAAAGGTAGTTGGCCTTTCCTTCCAGGCTGAGCGCGGAGTCGGTCATCTTCTCGTAGTGCTCGAAGGACAACTGGGCGATCTTCAAGAGCTCCATCCCCCGGGCTGCGCTGCCCGAGATCGCGAGGGCCGTGTAGCGATCGGCCGGCTCAATCTTTCGNACGTCACGGCTCGCTATGTAGTTGCCGGTGGCTTGACGGTCGCCGACCATGACGACNCCCTCGTCGTAGCGAACGGCGATGACCGTCGTCGCGTGCGGCGCGTCGTCGTGGGTGGTCCGGGAACTCGGCGTAAGGCCCATCGTGTCGGCGTAGTGCCAAAACGAGGGTCCAGGATCTCCGTGCGCGCTGAAGAGCGGCAACCCCACTGCTACTCGCCGCCTTTTTGTACGTAGTTACGTACGAACTCCTCAGCGTTCTCTTCAAGAACTTCGTCAATCTCGTCGAGCAAGTCGTCGAGGTCGGCCTTTAACTGGTCGCCCTTCGTCGCGTCAACTGAGACGTCGTTCGAGGTCTCAGTCGTGCGCTCGCTGCGCTGTTTTTGAATTCGTTCTCGTTCAGTCATACGTCTGTTCTACCTGTCTAGTGCGTCAAGAAGTTCATTTGCCGTCGCACTTGTTTCTAGCAACTCCGAGGTCAGTGCATGGGTACCCCTCAAAGGATCAAGCATTGGCACGCGTTGGAGGGGTCCCTCACCAAGATCGAAGACGACCGAATCCCAGTTCGCGGCAACGATCTGCTCGGGATATCGCGCGACGCACTGTCCGCGAAAATATGCCCTCGTCGTCAACGGTGGATTGTGAACGGCTTCACGAACGTCGACGTCGCTCCACAGTCGGCGAAGTCCGACGCGCTGCGCGAGCGAGTGCGACGGGCGCAGGTCGTGGTACTGAAGGTCGATGGCGCGAAGCTTCGCGTCGTGATCACGCAACGAGTAGCGCTCTTGATAACCGTTGACGACACGAAGCTTCGCCACCCAGTCGACACGATCGGCTACGGCGTCGCGGTCGTCGCGCACGCCGTCGAGCATCTCGCGCCATTGGGTCATGATGAGTTCGACCTCGTCGCTCTCGCCAACCGCGTCCCCGCCGGTACTGCCCACGTAGTCCTTCGCCACGTGCCACAGTTCGTCTTGAAAGTCCCAGGCGGTACGCGACACGTCGTCGTCACAGGGCACTGCTTCAAGCAGGGTGAGGTCTCTCGAGAAGGCGCGCACGGCGTGCACGGGCGAGCGGGGCAACGCAGGGAACGACGTCGGGCCGAACTCTTCAAGGGCCGCGAGCAGCAACGCCGTCGAGCCCAGTTTGACGAAGGTCGCGGTCTGGCTCATGTTCGCGTCACCGATGATCACGTGGAGACGACGAAACCGTTCGGCGTCACTGTGCGGCTCGTCACGGGTGTTGATGATCGGACGCTTCAGTGTGGTCTCGAGACCCACGATCTCCTCGAAGAACTCCGCGCGTTGGGAGAGTTGGAACGCCGGATTGTGTTCGAGTGCCGCCTCCGTCTCCGCACCAACCTTGCCCGACCCGACGACCACTTGGCGAGAGACGAAGTGCGGAACCATCGCGCGCACAAGATGCGCGAACTCGACGTCGCGGCGAACGAGGTAGTTCTCGTGCGTGCCGTACGAGTTGCCCTTGCCGTCGGAGTTGTTCTTGTAGAGCGTGATGGCCTGCGTGGGATCGAGTGAGTCGTTCGCAATGCCGAGTGCTCGGCGCATGATCTCCTCGCCCGCGACGTCATAGAGCGTGGCTTCGAGTGGCGAGCGACACTCGGGCGACGAGTACTCGGGGTGCGCGTGGTCGACGTAGAGCCGTGCGCCGTTGGTCAGGACGGTGTTGGCGAGATGTGTTTCGACGATCGGGGCGAACGAGGTCAGGTCGACGCCGCCGCGCGCGTCCATGTCGGGCGTCTCACCGTCGAAATCCCAGTTGATCCGTGTGCGACCTTGCTGCGCGTAGGCGTTGACGATGATGCTCGACGCGGCGATGGGGTCGTAGTCCGGTCCCCCGGCGATGCCGTACTCCGTCTCGATACCGAGAACCTTCGCAATGGCCATGGTGCTAGAGGTACTGCCCGGTGCCCACGTGTTGGATGGAGCGACCACCCTTCTCGTCATCCTCTTCGCGATTGATCAGCGTTCGAATGAAGATGATCCGCTCGCCCTTCTTGCCAGAGATGCGCGCCCAGTCGTCGGGGTTGGTCGTGTTAGGCAGGTCTTCGTTCTCACGGAACTCTTGGCGAATCGACTCGAAGAGGTCCTCCTTGCGTAGTCCCCTCCCCTGGTTGGCGATCTCGCGCTTCACGGCGATCTTCTTCGCGCGTCGAACGATGTTCTCGATCATGGCGCCTGACGCGAAGTCCTTGAAGTACAAGATCTCCTTGTCGCCCCCCTGGTAGGTCACTTCGAGGAACCGGTTCTCGTCGTCAATACGGAACATGGCCGACACAGTCTCTTCGATGATCAACTGCACGGCCTTGGCCCGATCACCGCCACCGAGTTCGCGCACCGTCGACTCGTCGAGCGGCAGGTCCACGTGAAGGTAGCGCTGGAAGATCTGCGCCGCCGCCTCGGCGTCGGGACGTTCGATCTTGATCTTCACGTCGAGTCGTCCCGGACGAAGAATGGCGGGGTCGATCAAGTCCTCGCGGTTGGTGGCCCCGATGACGATGACGTCGCGTAGTGACTCGACGCCGTCGATCTCCGCGAGGAGCTGGGGGACGATCGTCGACTCCATGTCCGAGCTGATCCCGGTGCCGCGCGTGCGAAAAAGGGAGTCCATCTCGTCGAAGAAGACGATGACGGGCACGCCCTCCTCGGCCTTTTCTCTCGCGCGCTGGAAGACGACCCGGATTTGGCGTTCCGTCTCGCCCACGTACTTGTTCAACAGCTCGGGGCCCTTGATGTTCAAGAAGTAGGAGCGAACGTTGCGATTGCCGGTCAATTCCCCGACCTTCTGGGACAGCGAGTTCGCCACGGCTTTGGCGATCAACGTTTTGCCACATCCAGGAGGACCGTAGAGCAAGATGCCCTTCGGCGCCGGCAGGTCGTAATCGTGAAAGAGCGCGCGGTGCAAGTAGGGCAACTCCACGGCGTCGGTGATCGCTTCGATCTGTGCGTCGAGCCCACCCACGTCCGCGTAACTGATGTCCGGTACCTCTTCGAGGATCAACTCTTCCGCCTCTTGGCGGATGAGTTTCTCCGTGAGAAGGTTCGAGCGCAAGTCCAACAACAACGCGTCACCGCTGCGCAGTTTCACCGAGCGCAACGCCTCGGCGAGTTCAACGACGCGCTCTTCGTCCTGCGCGGCCATACACGAGGACGCGACGTTCGTCGAGCACCTCTTTCACGGTCACGACCTCACCCTGGCCGTCGGCGTCGCGTACACCGATGACGGTGAAGGACTCGTTCAAGACGACCTCGTCGCCGCGAGCGATCTGGGCCGGGTCAAGTCCGGGGTGAAGAGCCACGCGCATCTTGCGACCCGAAGCGAAGATGTCGACCGAACCGTCCTCGTTGAAGCCGGTGAACGTGCCGTAAACGGCCGGCGGTTGGGTCAATTTCTCGACTTCGTCACGCAACGCCGCGATCTGATCACGCGTCTGTTGAATGGTGATCGTTAGTTTTTCATTGTTGGAACGACTCTGCGAAAGTTGGCCACGGGCCTCGAGGAGCTTCTCTTCGAGTAACTCAATACGACGGTTGGCCTGATCGACGTCGCTCAAGGTCAGGTCACGCGACGAATTCGCGTTCACGAGCTCGTCGCGCTCGCCGCGAGAAGATTCGTTAAATCCTTGAGAACCGTCCATATCGCCACCCTAGGGGAGTAAGTACCAGGTCGAGAGGTCACGTTCCATCTTGTGTTCCCACTAGAGTGACTACACGTAATTCGCAACGGAGGACACGCAAATGAAGGTTTGGATTGACCAAGACCTCTGCACGGGGGATGGACTCTGTGAAGAGATCTGCCCCTCGGTCTTCACCCTGCTCGACGATGGTCTCGCCTACGTGAAGCAGGGTGCCGACGTCAAGAGCAGTCCCGGTGGCGCCGAAGGTGTTGCTGAAGTCCCCGCCGAGTTCGAGGACGCCGTCATCGAGGCCTCCGAAGAGTGCCCCGGCGAGTGCATCTTCATCGAACGCGGCTAGTTGTACTCAAGAAGTCCTACGAGACGTCGTGCCGACGTCAAGAATCCGGTATGCGCCACCATTCGGTGATCGGGTCGTACTGAACGTCCGTCAATGTGCCACGTGCGTCGAAGTATCTCAACGGTCTCTTCCAGGCCGAACGAGTTGTGGTGCAACGCCTCGCGAAGAAGCTGCGTCTGATTGATCGTCGGCAAGTACGCGAGGAAGATTCCCCCTGGGCGAAGCGCGCCTTCAGCGTGCTTCACAACGTCCCACGGCTCGGGCATGTCTAGAATCACGCGATCGAGGTCGACCTCGTCGATGCCTTGGGTCACGTCACGGATCTTCACGTCGTAGGCGACGTCGTCACCCAACATCTCGCGGACGTTCTTTTGCGCGTGGAGAGCGAAGTCTTCGCGGATCTCGTAGGCCGTGATGACCGCTCCGGCGCGCAAGAGCGTCATCGAGAGGGCGCCCGATCCGACACCGGCTTCCAGGACTCGCATGCCGGGCCCCACGTCCGCCTGCATGAGTATTGCGCCGAGGTCTTTGGGGTAGATGACCTGGGCGCCGCGAGGCATCTTCAACACCACGTCCGACAGGGTTGGTCGAAGTACTAAGAACGACCGCTCCGTGCTCGATCGAATGAGTGAGCCCTCGAGGGCCCCGATCACGTCGTCGTGCTGGACGATGCCGGCGTGGGTGTGAAAGGCCGAACCCTCTTTCAAGGTGACGAGGTAGTGACGATCCTTCGCGTCGATGAGCATGACGCGCTCACCTTCGCTCAGATTCGCACCCGTCACGCTTTCTCGCTCTTCGAACGCCTGGCGGATTTCCTCGAGCGCGAGTCGATGAAGCGGAAAAGGACGATCCCGAGCGCTATGGAGAGCCACTTGGGCGACTTCTGTGCCCACGCACGGCCGAACGCGGCGGCGGCCGCGATACGAAAGAGTCGGCGAAGCATCTAGGCCTTCTTGCGCGCGCGACGCGCGCGAAGCCGGCCCCAAAGATAACCCGTCATCACACCACCGAGACCGACGACGGCCACCGTTGGTTTCGACGACGTCATCGAATTGCCCATCTGTACTTGGTCGGGCAGGAATGAGCGCAGCGACGCTTCGAGTTCACGCCGCGTCCTTGTGTGCTCGCTCACTTCGACACCTTCAGTCGACGCTTCGCCGTCCCGCTGACGACGCGCCACGCCGTCAAGGCCATGACGACGAGAGCGAGGACTGCGACGATCACGTAGGGCAGCCACGAGAGCGATCCGTCAAGCACGCGGAACTGCCACTGCAAATAGCGCAGGGACCCGAAAAGCATCAGCACGACACCGAAGCCCACGAAGACACTTCCGACGGTGCCCCAGATCATGAAGCGCCCGAGGTCCTTCAGCGGTTTGATCGTCTCTTCTTTGACGTAGCGAATCGCCAAGTCGCGCAGTTCGTCGAAATCTCGTTGGAGCGACGCTCCTCGAAGGAATCGGCGCCACGTCGAGTTCTTCATGGCCCAAGCCTACTCAGTGCGTTCTTTTATGAGGTACGTCGAGCTAGCCGTGGCGATGAGCCGCTCGTCGTCGTCCGTGATCGTCGCTTCGAGGAATGAGATCACCTTGCCAGGTTTCAACACGGTCGCGACGCACGTCAGCTGGTCCCCGGCCCTGGCCGATCGTAGGAACGTGACCTTCATCTCGGTGTTCACGACCGTTACCCTGCGGTCCCCCGCCACGGTGACGGCTGACGCGCCCATCGCCGAGTCGAGCATCGCGGCGAGAAAGCCTCCCTGCACGCGGCCCGCGGGATTCAAGAATCGCTCGTCCGCTCGCGCGCGCCACACCGTTCGTCCCGGCACCGACTTGTCGATGCACGTCATGCCGAGTGTCAGGTCGCAATTCGGAGGAATTTGCAGCGCCACGTGGCGAGACTACTCGTGGGGCTGCTCGGTGGTGAGGGGCTTTTCGGTACTGTTCTAGTCATGACTGACACTCTCTACCCCGGCGCTACCGAGTTGGAAGGGCGCGTCATCCGTGAGATCGTCGCGGTCGCCATGGACGCACCGGCGAAGGCCAAGTCGGGTCACAGTGGCACGGCGATGGCCCTTGCACCCCTCGGCGTGATGCTGTGGGGTCGAATCATGCGACACGATCCCTCGAAACCGCACTGGCACGACCGCGACCGATTCATCATGAGTTGTGGACACGCGTGCATTCTGCAGTACGCCTTGGCGCACGAGTTCGGGTACGACCTCAGCGTCGGGGACCTCAAAGAGTTTCGCCAAGCGCATTCGAAGACTCCGGGTCACCCCGAGCGCGGCGACACCCCGACGATCGAGGTGACGACCGGTCCACTCGGCCAGGGGATCGCGAACGGCGTCGGAATGGCGCTCGCCGAGCGAATTCTGCGTACCGACCACGGTGAGGACCTCGTCGATCACCGTACGTGGGTGATCGCGGGCGACGGTTGCCTCGAAGAGGGCATCAGTCACGAAGCGGCGTCGCTCGCCGGGTCACTCGGACTCGACCGTCTGACCATCTTTTACGACGACAACCACATCACGATCGACGGGCCGACGGAACTCGCCCTGCACGACGACCCGGCCGAACGCTTCGCCGCCTACGGCTGGCACGTCGTCGTCGTCGGCGAACACGCCAACGACCTCGACGTACTCGAAGAGGCCACCCGTTCAGCGATCGCCGAAACCAGTCGTCCCTCGCTCATCATCGTGCGATCGCACATTGGCTTTCCCTCCCCCACGATGATGGATACAAAGGAAGCCCACGGGACGCCGTTCAGTGCCGAGGCGATTTCGACCGTGAAGAAGATCATCGGCGTGCCAGACGAGGCGTTCGTCTTCGATCCCGAGAACTCTCGCCAGCTCGTCGAGTCCATCAGCGGCCGCAGGGACGACCGCGTCGCGTGGGAGGCGCGCGTCAGTGCGGCGGGCGCGAAGGGAGCGCAGCTCCTGGTTCAACTTGACACGCACGGCGCCGCGACGGTGACGACGACGCCGAAGACCTACGCACCCGGATCAATGATCGCCACGCGCAAAGCGTTACAGCGCGCCATGGACGTCTTCGCGCCCCAGACGCCTGGGCTCACGGCCGGGTCCGCGGACCTGACCGATAATACTGGCGTCGTGCTGCAGGGCGCGTCCGCGCAGAGCGTGTCGGCACCCGGTGGCCGTCAGATTCACTACGGCATCCGCGAACTCGCTATGACCGCGATGCTCGTCGGACAGGCTCACCACGGCGGATTTCGTCCGGCCGGATCCACGTTCTTCGTCTTCAGTGACTACGCCCGACCCGCAGTGCGACTCGCCGCGCTCAGTCACGCCGGCGCGTTGATGGTGTACACCCACGATTCCGTGGGTGTTGGTCAGGACGGTCCGACGCACGAACCCGTCGAGCACCTCATGGCCCTGCGAGCAATGCCCAACTTGCACGTCGTTCGTCCGAGCGACGCCAACGAGACCCTCGATCTCGTCGAGGAGTTCTTGACCAGCGCGACGCCACCGCCCACCGCACTCGTCCTCACGCGTCAAGACGTCCAGGTCTTCGCTGAAAAAGAGACCGCCGCCAGTCGAGCGGGTGCACGTCGCGGAGGGTACGTCGTTCGAGAGCACGACGACGCCGTCTTCACGCTCGTAGGGACCGGCTCAGAGGTCTCACTCTGTCTCGCCGCGGCTGACGAACTCGCTTCCAGGGGTGTCGTCACGCGCGTCGTGGCGCTGCCGTGCTGGCGATGTTTTGACGTCCAACCCGCCGCGTACCGCGCCGACGTGTTGCGACGATCGACGCCGTCGGTGTCGCTCGAAGCGGGCGCGACATTGGGTTGGGCGAACTACGTCGACGCGTCGATCGGTATCGACGCCTTCGGGATGTCCGCTCCCGGCGACGTCGTCCTTGAGTATTTCAACATCGTCCCCGCGACCGTGGTCAGCCACGTGGAGCGCGTTCTAAGTGAGAGAGCATGACCAGTCTGAACGACCTGTACGCCGACTACGGCCAAAGCCCTTGGATTGACAACATTCGCCGCGATTGGTTGGTGGACGGCACCTTGGCGAAGTTCGTCGCTGACGGCGTTCGCGGGGTCACGTCGAACCCTTCGATCTTCGCGAAGGCCCTGGCGACGTCGACGGCCTACGACAAGCTCATTGCCGACTCGAACGACGACAACGACGAAGACCTCTTCGAGACGTTGGCGGTCCAAGACGTTCGTGACGCCTGTGACGTCTTGGCGGCTGTCCACGAGTCATCGAGGGCGGATTTCGCCGCGGGTCGTCGTCGCTACCTCGATGGCTTCGTCTCCCTCGAAGTCTCTCCTCGTCTGGCCCGCGACACCGCGGGAACCATCGCGGCGGCGAAGCGACTGCACGCCAAAGTCGACCGAGCGAACGTCGATCAAGATTCCCGCGACCAAAGAGGGACTCCCGGCCATCCGAGCGACGCTCGGCGCGGGCATCAACGTCAACGTGACGCTCATCTTCTCGCTCGCGCGCTACAGCGAAGTCATCGACGCGTGGGCCGCAGGGGTCCGTGACGCCCTCGACGCTGGTCACGACATCGGAGCGATCGCCAGCGTGGCGTCGTTCTTCGTCTCACGCGTTGACGTCGCCGTGGACGCACTCCTCCCCGAAGGCGACCCCCGTCGTGGCACCACTGCGAACGCGCAAGCCGCGGCGGCGTACGTCCTCTTCAAAACCAGCGTGAACGGCGACACGGTGAAGGCGCTCCTTTCCGACGGCGCGCAAGTGCAGCGCCCCCTGTGGGCGTCGACGTCCACGAAGAATCCCAGTTACGACGACCTGTTGTACGTCAATCGCCTGGTGGGTGAGGAAACGGTGAACACGATGCCCGACGCCACGTTGGCGGACGCGCTCGATCACCCCGACTTCGCCTCGTCGTACCTCCTCAGCAAGGAGTCGACACACGCGGCGGCGGACGACTTGGAGAAGCTCGCGCCCGACGTCGATCTCGACCGCGTGACCGAGCAACTCGAAGACGAGGGCGTCGCCTCGTTCGCCAAGTCCTACGACGACTTGCTGGCGACGGTGTCATCAAAGATGAGCACGTCCAGCTGACGCTTCGACGGCCCCGGACCAGAGACGTCGGGTCCACGCAACGTGTGAACAGTTCTTAAGGGTGGCTTCTAGGATGCATCCATGACGACGCTACGAGCCTCCACGACCAGGAATGAACTACTGACGGCGTCGGCGGCCTCGCTAGCGGAGGAGGCCTTCCACAAGGCGCGCGCCGCGCACGGATTCGTCGTGACGTACTCCCCCAAGGTGTTCATTCCCCTCACCAAGCTCTGTCGAGACCGCTGCGGCTACTGCACCTTCGCGCAGGCACCGGCGCACGTAGCGTCGCCGTACTTGAGTTTGGATGAGGTCATGGCGATCGCGCAGGCCGGACGTGACGCCGGATGTACCGAAGCCCTCTTCACATTGGGTGAACGGCCCGAGTTGCGCTACGACGAAGCGGCCAGGTGGCTCGCCGCGCGGGGCTATCACTCGACGGTCGACTACGTGGCGAGCGCCGCGCAGATGGTGCTCGAAGGAACTGGTCTGTTGCCACACGCGAACGCCGGCGCGCTCTACGCGCACGAACTGGTGCAACTGCGTTCGGTGAGCGCGTCGCAGGGAATGATGCTCGAAACGCTGGCTGACGTCACGGCGCACCGACTGGCGCCCGACAAAGTACCGCAGCGCCGTCTCGACACACTTCGCTTCGCGGGCGAGTTGAAGATCCCGTTCACCACCGGGTTGTTGGTAGGTATTGGCGAAACCCGCCAGGACCGCGTCGAGACACTCGAGGCGATCGCACTCGCGCACAAAGAGTTCGGACACGTGCAAGAGGTCATCGTGCAGAACTTCTTGCCCAAGCCACGAACGGCGATGGCGTCGCACCCACCCGCCAGCGAAGAGGAGTTTCACTGGACTATCGCTGTGGCTCGACTGCTCCTGCCTGATGACATCCATCTTCAGGCTCCGCCGAATCTCAGTGACGACCCCGCGCGACTACTCGAGTTTGGCATCGACGACTTTGGCGGCATCTCGCCCGTTACCGCCGACCACGTGAACCCCGAACGCGCGTGGCCCGCGGTCTCTTCTCTGACGAGTGAGTGCGACAAGCGCGGATTCCATCTCACGCCGCGACTGACCGTGTACCCCGAGTACGTGGGCGAACGGACGGACTTCCTCGACGAGAAAGTGCGTTCGTCCGTCCTGGCTCAAGCCGACGCGCACTCACTGGCTCGTAACGACACGTGGTACTCGGGCACCGATCACACGCCACCGTCAGCGCCGGGCTCAACGACCAAGACGAGCGAGGTGGAGAGCCTCCTCGCGCGCTACGAGCCGGGCTACGACTTTGACGCGCGCGAACTCGTCACTCTCTTCAACGCTCGTGGTGGTGACTTCAACGCCGTCGTGGACGTCGCGGACGGTCTTCGCCAGGACCTCGTCGGTGACGCGGTCAGTTTCGTCATCAATCGCAACATCAACTACACCAACGTCTGTACGTTCAAGTGCCGTTTCTGCGCCTTCTCCAAGGGACCATTGTCGCTGAACTTGCGAGGCGATCCCTACCTCTTGACCCTCGACGAGATCAGCGAGCGTGTCCGCGAGGCGGAAGAGCGTGGCGCCACGGAAGTCTGTCTCCAGGGCGGCATCCATCCCAACTTTGACGGCGACTACTACATCCACGTCGTCGCCGCCGTACGAGCCGGATCGCCGTCGATCCACATCCACGCCTTCAGCGCGCTCGAGGTCTTCGAAGGCGCCCGCCGTTCGGAGCAGGACCTCGCGACGTACCTGACGCGTTTGAAGGACGCTGGACTGAAGACGTTGCCGGGCACCGCCGCCGAGATCCTCGATGACCGGATCCGCGCAGTGCTCTGTCCCGACAAGGTCAACTCCGATCAGTGGCTCGAAGTCCATCGCACCGCACACGAGGTTGGTCTGCGATCGAACATCACGATCATGTTCGGCGCGGTCGAGGGACCCGAGAGTTGGGCCACGCACCTCCTTCGCACGCGCGATCTTCAAAAGCAGACCGGTGGGTTCACGGAGTTCGTGCCCCTTCCCTTCGTACACATGGCGACGCCACTGTTCTTGAAGGGCCGTTCACGAAAGGGTCCGACGTTTCGCGAAGCGGTCTTGATGCACGCCGTCGCGCGACTGCACTACGCCACGTTGATCGACAACATCCAGGTGAGCTGGGTGAAAATGGGCGTCGAGGGTTCGAGACGGATCCTCCAAGCGGGCGCCAACGACCTCGGTGGGACCCTGATGGACGAGAACATCTCGCGCGCTGCGGGAGCCACCCACGGCCAAGAGATGGATGTCAAGTCGCTGGAGGACCTCGTCGCACCGCTCGGGCGACCATTGCACCAGCGAAGCACCCTCTATCAGACGTTGTAGTCGTGGCGTCGCTCATCGAAACCCTCCTCGACGACATCGCCGAGGACACCGCCCTTTCGGACGATCGTCGCGCACTCCTGCACGACTTGCTCGCGCGCGTCGTCGCGGTCGCCGAGTCCGACGCGGAAACCAAGAATCTTCGGGTCGCGGTCCGAGCGGTGAACGAGCTTCTCGAAGCGTTCAACCTCTTCGAAAAGTGGAGTGACCGATCGAAGATGACGATCTTCGGATCAGCGCGGACCAAGATCGACAGTCCGCTCTACGAGATGACGCGCGAACTGGCCCGGGCCATGGCCGAGCGACAGTGGATCATCATCTCGGGCGCCGGTCCCGGGATCATGGAAGCGTCGGCCAGAGGCGCCGGGATGGCGAACACGCTTGGGGTCAACATACAACTGCCCTTCGAACAGAACGCCAACGCCTACATCGACACCGTCGACAACCTCGTGACGATGAAGTACTTCTTCACACGAAAGGTCGCACTGACGCGCCCGTCGAACGCTTTCGTCGTCCTGCCGGGTGGGCTCGGCACCATGGACGAACTCTTTGAGGTGCTTACTCTCCTTGACACCGGCAAGACCACGCCCGCCCCGGTCATCTTGCTCGACACGCCTGACGGCTTGTTCTGGAAGCAGTGGATGATCTTCATCGACCAAGGCATCGTGCGAAATCACTACGTGGCGACCGATGACATGTTCCTCGTTCGCCTGACGACGTCGATCGCCGACACCGTCGAGGAGATCGAGCACTTCTACTCGAACTACCGCGACTTCGCCATCGAAGGTCCACGTGGCTTGATGTCGCTTCACCACGCGCCGACGCCCGAGCAACTCGACGAACTGCGGGTGAAGGTGCCGATGTTCAACGAAGGAGACGGCTACCGAGTCGAGAACCCCCAGACCCTCTCGTTCGACTTCGACGGCCGCAACTACTCCAACCTTCGCCAGGTGATCGACGTCGTCAACGATTGGGTCGACTAGTCCGTTTCGCTCCGTCGAAGGAGGTGTTCGGCCTTTTGCAGGCTCCGACGGACCTTGGAGAGTTGACGTTCGAGCTCTTTGGCGCCCTCAACCTCATCGCTGCGCAATTGCGCACGGACGGTGTCGAAGATGGCGTCGGCGACGCGACGTTCGAGCGCCGCGACCTCATCGGCCAAGTCGTCCAGTGACTCCACTAGTCGACGATCACGACGTCGAGCAGTTCCTCGGCGTACTGAGCGCGCAACACCTTCTTGTCGAACTTGCCCACACTGGTCTTGGGCACGCTCTCGATGAAGGCCCAACGCTCGGGCAGCCACCACTTCGCCACGCGTTCGGCGAGGAACTCCTTGAGTTCTTGCGCACTCACGGTGGCGTCGGGCTTCAACACCACGCAACAGAGTGGTCGCTCTTGCCACTTCTCGTCGGGCACCGCGATCACGGCGGCTTCGAAGACGGCGGGGTGGGCCATCACCGTGACCTCGAGGTCGACCGAGCTGATCCACTCGCCACCGGACTTGATGACGTCTTTCGTCCGGTCGCTGACCACCATGAAGCCCTCTTCGTCGAGGGTGCCGATGTCACCGGTGCGCAGCCACCCGTCGCGGAACTTGTCGGGGTCGTCCACACCGAAATACGATCCCGTGATCCACGGGCCACGAATCTCGAACTCGCCAACCGTCTTGCCATCTCTGGCGAGGACGTTGCCCTCGTCGTCGGTGAGGCGCAACTCCACGCCCGCGACGACGCGCCCGGCCTTCACGCGGTAGTTGATCTCGAGCTCGGGCGGCGTGCCCGCGGGTGGAATCGACACCGCGGCCAGTGGGCTCGTCTCGGTCATCCCCCAACCTTGGAGCATGTCGAGGCCGTAGAGGTCGCGAAAGGCCTCAATCATCGAGCGCGGCACGGCGGAGCCACCGGCGAGAATTGCCCGCAAGCTCGAGAGGTCGGTCTCGGGTGTGGTCTCGGCGACTCGCAACACGTCGTTCCAGATCGTCGGCACACCGAGCGAGATCGTCGGACGTAGTTCTCGGATCATCTTGATTATCGGACCGCCCTGGAGGAACATCTGGGGCATGATCAACTCCACGCCCGCGAAGAACGACGTGTACACCGAGCCCCACGCGTTGACGTGGAACATCGGCACGATCAAGAGGCTTCGATCCTTCTCGCATAGTCCCACCGAGTTGGCGGTCATCGAGGCCATGGAGTGCAGCCAGGTCGAGCGGTGCGAGTACACGACGCCCTTCGGGTTGCCGGTGGTGCCCGAGGTGTAACACATGATCGCGGCGTCGCGTTCGTCGAGTTCCGGCCACACGAAGCCTGGGCGCTCGGCGGCGACGAGGGTGTCGTAGTCCAGGGTCTCTCCCAGCACGCCAGTTGTCTCGGGTCCGTTCACGATGATGGTCTTGACCCGAGGAATCTGATCGCGGACCCGGGCGAAGAGTGGGGCCAGCGAGGCGTCCACGATGATGACCTCGTCGTCTGCGTGGTTGATGATGTAGACGAGCTGCTCGGGGAACAATCGAATATTCAAGGTGTGCAGTACGGCGCCCATGGACGGGACGGCGAGGTAGGCCTCCATATGCGCCTGGTTGTTCCACATGAAGGTTCCGACGCGGTCGCCGCGACGAACGCCCAACTTGGTCAAAGCCCTCGGGCGTCACCGTGAAGACTTTCTTGTCCGCGTAGACGAACTCGCCGTGTCGAAGGATGCCACTAATCAGCAGCGGCGCTTCTTGCATCGTGCTCTTCATGATCCCCCTCGTAACACCATTGGCTCGATGCTACAAAACAGCGACGAGCCCCGCGCTCACCACGAGAGGCTGTACGGCTCGACGGGCGCGGGAAGCGCGCTGTCGTGTCCCGAGAGGTACGTGTCGACCGCGGACGCGGCGCTTCGCCCTTCGGCGATGGCCCACACGATCAAGCTCTGACCGCGAACGGCGTCGCCGCAAGCGAAGACGGGGCTCGCGCCCTCGATGTTCGCGACGCGCCACGCGTCGTCGACGGCCAAGGTGCGACGCGGACTGAGAAACTGTTCAGCGTTGAGCCCGAGGTCGTCGAGTTCGGGACCGGTGAAGCCCGCGGCGATCAAGACAAGATCTGCCGCAATGATGACGTCCTCGTTGGTCACGTGGTCTTGCACCGTGAGCGATGACACGCGCGCTTCGCCACGAAACTCGAGCGTTTCCGTTGAAAACCGACGCTCGCCGCCCTCGTCGTGGGCGGAGGTGGTCTTGAAGATTCGCGCCATGGTCGGCCATGGCTGGTCCGAGGGTCGTTCGTCCGGCGGTCGGTCCATGATCTCGATCTGCGTGACGGACGCGGCCCCCTGGCGGTGGACCGTGCCGAGACAGTCGGCGCCCGTGTCCCCGCCGCCGAGAATGACGACGTGCAGGTCCTTTGCGTTGATGACTGACGTGGTGCCGGCGTTCACCGCACGATTCGACGCTTCGAGGTAGGTCATCGCCGGGTACACACCGTCGAGGGACGCGCCGGGAACCGGGATGAGTCGTGGGATCGTCGAGCCAATCGCGAGCACCACGGCGTCGAAGCTTTCTTGTAGCGCGCTGAGCGGCGTTCCTCCGTTGCCAATGGTCACGCCCGTGAAGAACTCGACGCCGTCGTTGGCCATGACGTCGAGGCGGCGGTTTATGACCGACTTCTCCATCTTGAACTCGGGAATGCCGTAGCGAAGGAGTCCACCGATCGCGTCACTTCGTTCGAAGACGCTCACGGCGTGCCCGACACTGCGCAGCTGCGCCGCGGCCGCGAGACCCGCTGGTCCCGACCCCACGACCGCCACGCGGCGTCCGCTCTCCGGCGGTGTCGGTCGCGACACAGGGACGGCGTTCGCGAAGGCGTGTTCGGCCACTTCGTACTCGAGACGTTCGATGGTGACGGGTTCACTCGTGATGCCGAGCACGCACGCCGACTCACAAGGCGCGGGACAGAGTCGCCCGGTGAACTCGGGGAAGTTGTTCGTGCTGAACAGTTGGTCGGCCGCTTGAGCCCACTGGTAGCGAAAGACGCGGTCGTTGAAGACGGGTATCCGATTGCCCAAGGGGCAACCCTGCATGCAGAAAGGGATCCCGCAGTCCATGCAGCGTGCGCCTTGGACCGCGATCTCTTCGTCGCTCTGCGCTTCGTAGACCTCGTGCCAGTCGCGAAGGCGCACCGGGACCGGTCGGTACTTTGGTCCACGTCGATCGAAGTCGAGAAAACCCGTGACCTTACCCACCTTTGGCCTCGTCACGGATCCGCTGGTACTCCGACGTCTCGAGCCGGATGAAATTCATGCGTTCTTGACGCCAGTTCTTGAGCAAGCGATCGGCTTTCTTCGATCCCGTCTCATCGCGGAATCGTTCGAGAAGAGCGAAGAGACGCTCGTCGTCCTCGCTCTCGAGCAGNTCGATCTCGTAGACCCCGGCGCTCAGATGGTCGTGGACCGTGACGTCAGGGTCGTAGAGGTAGAGCGTGCCGCCCGACATGCCGGCCGCGAGGTTGCGCCCGACGTTGCCGAGTATCACGACGACGCCGCCCGTCATGTACTCACAGGCGTGGTCACCGGTTCCCTCAACGACAACCGTGGCGCCGGAGTTTCGCACCGCGCAACGCTCTCCCACGACGCCACTGATGAAGATCTCACCACTCGTCGCGCCGTAGGCGATGACGTTGCCCGCGATGATGTTCTCGTCACTCGCGAAGGTGGCCGATTCGTCGGGGCGAATCACGATGCGTCCGCCCGAGAGGCCCTTACCCGCGTAGTCGTTGGTGTCGCCACTCAGTCGGATCGTGAGGCCCGCCGGGATGAAGGCGCCAAGGCTCTGACCCGCCGAACCTCGTAGGTCGATCTGAATGTGGTCGTCGCGAAGGGTTCGTAGTCCCAACGCCCGCGTGACGGCGCTACCCGTCAAGGTGCCCACTGCCCGATTCACGTTGCGCACGTCGGTGGCGTAGCGGAACGTGGAGCCGCTCGTCGCTGCGGTGACGGCGTCGGAAAGGAACGCCCAGTCGAGCGCGCCGTCGAGGCCGTGGTCCTGTTTCACGCTTTGGCGGCGTTGGTCGGGCGCGACTACGGATAGCAGGGCAGAAAGATCGAGGTCGTTCGTCGGATCGCCCAGTTCGTTGAACGTCAGCTTCGACACGTCACCGATTACTTCGTCGATGGTTCGCGCGCCGAGGAGCGCCAAGTACTCGCGGACCTCTTGCGCGATGAACTCGAAGAAATTCTCTACGAACTCGGGCTTACCCCTGAAGCGTTCGCGCAACTTGGGATTCTGGGTCGCGATGCCGACGGGACAGGTGTCGAGGTGACAGACGCGCATCATCACGCAACCCGCCACCACGAGCGGCGCCGTGGCGAAGCCGAACTCCTCGGCACCGAGGAGGGCCGCCATGATGACGTCGCGCCCGGTCTTCAGCTGACCGTCCGTCTGAAGGGTTACACGGCTTCGCAGTCCGTTCGCGGCGAGCGTCTGGTGCGCTTCGGCAAGGCCCAACTCCCACGGGGTGCCGGCGTGCTTGAGCGACGTCAAAGGAGCCGCGCCGGTCCCTCCGTCGTGACCCGAGATCAAGATGACGTCGGCGTGCGCCTTCGCGACGCCCGCGGCGATGGTGCCCACCCCTTGCTCACTGACGAGTTTAACGTGCACGCGCGCCTGGTCGTTCGCGCACTTGAGGTCGTAGATGAGTTGCGCGAGGTCTTCAATGGAATAGATGTCGTGGTGCGGTGGCGGCGAGATGAGACCGACGCCGGGCGTTGAATGACGGGTCTTGGCGATCCAGGGATAGACCTTGGTCCCGGGGAGCTGACCACCCTCACCGGGCTTGGCGCCCTGGGCCATCTTGATCTGGAGGTCGTCGGCGTTCACGAGGAACTGACTCGTCACTCCAAAGCGACCGGACGCTACCTGTTTGATCGCCGAGCGCGTGTTGTGTTGAGGGTCCGACGTGTCGAAACGCTCTTCGTCCTCTCCCCCTTCACCGGTGTTGGACTTCGCGCCGAGGCGATTCATCGCGACGGCGAGCGTGGTGTGCGCCTCCTCGGAGATCGAACCGTACGACATCGCGCCGCTGCTGAAGCGCTTCACGATCGACGCCACGCTCTCCACCTCGTCGAGGGGAAGTGGCGACGTACTGGGCACGAGCGACAACAGTGAACGCAGCGTCAGTTTGCCTTCACTCTGCTCGTCGACGAGCGTCGTGTACTCCTTGAAGAGGTCGAAGCGCTTCTCGCGCGTGGCGTGCTGAAGCTTCTGCACCGTGCGGGGATTGAAGAGGTGGAGCTCACCTTCACGGCGCCACTGGTACTCGCCACGATTGATGATCTCGACGCGCTCGCCCACCTCGGGCTCGAAGGCGCTCGTGTGCCAGCGCAGCACGTCGTTCGCGAGATGCTCGAGCGTCACGCCACCGAGTCGCGAGTGAAATCCCGGAAAGTAGCGCGTGATGACGTCGTCCGAGAGTCCGACGGGCTCGAAGAGCTGTGAGCCGACGTAACTTGCGACGGTGGANACGCCCATCTTCGACATCACCTTCACGACGCCTTTGTTGAGCGTCTTGCCGTATTTGTAGCGGGCGTCCGCGGCCGTGAGCTCGGTGAGTTCGCCCTCGTCGATCAGGGCGTCGATCGACTCATAGGCCAAGTAGGGACAGACAGCCGACGCCCCGAAGCCGAGGAGCAGCGCCACGTGGTGCACCTCTCGGACGTCACCGGCTTCGATGATGAGCGCGGCGTTGGTCCGTAGGTGCTCGGCGACGAGACGGTGGTGCACCGCCGAGGTGAGTAGGAGACTCGGAATGGCGGCGTGGGTTAACGAGGTACCGCGATCACTCAAGATGACGATGTTGACGCCCGAGCGAACCTGATCGACGACGAGGTTCGTGACCTCGTCGAGCGCCTCCGCCAACTTCTCGCCGGCGGTGTTGTCGCCGTGCGCCAGGAAAAGCCCGTCGATGGCCGTCGTACGAAAACCCTCGACGCCAGCCTGTTCGTTGATGTAGCGGATCTTCTGCAGTTCATTGACACTCAAGACCGGTGACGCCAGCACGATCTGTTGACAGTGTGCTTCACTCTCTTGAAGGAGGTTCTCTTCTCCGCCGACGACCACGCGCGTCGACGTGACGAGCTCTTCACGAATCGCGTCGAGTGGAGGGTTCGTGACCTGGGCGAAGAGTTGGGTGAAGTAGTCGAAGATCGAGCGTGGCAACTTCGACAGCACTGGCAACGTGGTGTCCGATCCCATAGAGCCGATCGGTTCCTCGCCCACTTGCGCCATGTGGCGAATGATGAGGCGCAGGTCCTCTTCGCTGTAGCCAAAGCTCTCCTGCTGGCGAACGATGGAGAGGTACTCAGGTGCGAGCAACGACGTGGTCTCGATTTCGTCCAATGAGATCTGATGGCGATCGAGCCACTCCGCGTAGGGCGCTCTCGAAGCCAGAGACTCCTTCAATTCATCGTCTTCGATGATGCGGCCCTGTTCGACGTCGACGAGGAAGACTCTGCCGGGCTGCAACCGGCCCTTTCGTTCGATGTTCGAGGGATCGATCGGCAAGACCCCCACTTCACTCGCGAAGATGACGCGCTTGTCCTTAGTCACCCAGTAGCGCGCGGGGCGAAGTCCGTTGCGGTCGAGTACCGCCCCGGCGACGGTGCCGTCACAAAACGTCACGGACGCTGGTCCGTCCCACGGTTCCATGAGACCCGCGTGGTATCGGTAGAACGCGCGACGACTCGGACTCATGGTGGTGGAGCGCTCCCACGCTTCGGGGATCATCATGAGCACCGCGTGCGGCAGCGAGCGCCCCGCGTGCACCAACAGCTCGACGACCTCGTCGAAGCTCGCGGAGTCGCTCATGTTCGCGGTGATGATGGGCGTGAGTTCACTGACCGCGAGCGGCAGTGCGTCGCTCTCCAGCGTGGTCTCACGAGCGGTCATCCAGTTGCGGTTACCACGGACCGTATTGATCTCACCGTTGTGCGCGATGTAGCGGAAGGGCTGCGCCAGGTCCCAACGGGGCAACACGTTGGTGGAAAAGCGACTGTGGACCACGGCGATCGCCGACGTGAGTCGTTCATCGGTGAGGTCGTTGAAGTAGAGACGAAGCTGCGGCGAGGTCAACATCCCCTTGTAGATGAGTACCTGAGACGAACACGACGACGCGTAGACGTCCATGGCGTGCTCGATCACCTTGCGCGCGCAGTAGAGAGCGCGCTCGAGGGGCGCCGTATCGGCACTATTCGCTCGAACGATCAGTTGTTGAAGGAAGCGCGGCTCCGACGCCCTCGAGGTCGGCCCGAGGATCGAGGAGTCGACCGGCACTTCGCGCCAGCCACCCGAAGCGAGGCCCACGCGCGAAAGGGCTAGTTGGACCGTCTCTTTCACGAGCGTGAGATCGAGCGCCGGGGCCACCATCCAATTCGCCACGCCGTAGTCGCCCTTTAGGGGCACGGCGTCACCAAAGACGTCACGAATGGTCGCGCCACGGTGCTCGAGGTTCTCAAGGATCGTCAACGCGTCGCGCACGGTGGCGTTGGTCGCTTGGCCGGTCAGGTCCGCGACCATGCCCACGCCGCAGGCGTCGTGTTCGAAAGAGGGGTCGTAGAGGTCTCTGGTCATGGCGGTTGTCCTGGGGCAACGCTGACCCGAAGTCATTATACCGAAGGGACATTGTGGCCCTGCCCCCTACGCTAGACACGTGACCGCGACGAAACGTGACGTGCTGATCGTGGGAGCTGGCGTCATCGGCACGACCAGCGCTTTCTTCCTCGCTCGAGCCGGTTGGCGCGTCACGCTCTTCGATCCCGCGCCCGGTTTAGGGGCCACGTGGGCGGCGGCCGGCATGATCGCGCCCAACGCTGAGGTGGCACCAGGCGAACAGGAGAACTTCACGTTGCAGCTCGGCGCTCTCGCCGCCTGGCGTGACGTCGCGCGAGCGATCCGCGAAATTACGGGAGACTCCCTCGAGCTCTTCGAANCTGGCACGCTTCTCGTGGGTTACGACGCCAGCGATCGCCGTCTCGTCGAGCAGTTCGCGCTGGTCGCAACGTCGTTCGGCGTCGAGACCAGCCGCGTCACCCGAGAAAGTCCCGAAGCGCTCTTTACGGGCGTGTCACCGCGAGTCGACGAGGGTCTCTTGCTCAGGGGCGACGCGTGGCTCGACCCTGACCAAGTCATGTCCCTCCTGGCGAAGGCCAACGCGTCACTCGGCGTGAGGGTGGTGCGCGAGCAAGTACTTACCGCAACGACCGACGGTGATCACGTTGAGGTCACCACCGATGACCGGACCTTCCGAGGGGACGTCGGGATCCTCGCTACTGGCGCGCAGTCGCTCCCGCGGGGCGTGGCCGAGCGAGTCGGGAACGTCGTTCGACCCGTTAGAGGAATGACCGTGCGCGTCCAGGGTGTCGACCGTTCGACGTTGCCCACGCTTCGCGCGTTCGTACGGGGTCGCTCTCTTTACGTGGTCAGTCGGCCGGGCGGTTACTGCATTCTCGGCGCGTCGTCTGACGAAAAGGAGGAATTGGTCGTCGAAGTAGGCGAGCTCCAGCGACTCCTTCGTGACGCCCTCGATCTCGTGCCGGCGCTCGAAAGTGCCGCCATCATCGAGACTCGACAAGGTCTTCGTCCCGCGAGTAAGGATCTGGCGCCCTTCGTGGAGACCGTGGACGAACGGTGGGCGTGGCTGTCGGGTCACTACCGTCACGGTGTGACCCTCGCCCCGCTCGCGGCGCTCGCGGCGCAGTCCTTCGCCGAGGTTCTTACGTGATCCACGTCAACGGCAAGGACGATACGTTCCTCGATGAATCAGTTGAGGCACTTCTCTCGCGACTTGGAATCGAACAGCGGGGCATCGCTGTCGCGCTCGATGGCGAAGTCGTTCGCCGCTCGGAATGGACGAGCACCGTCGTTCGCGACGGAAGCAGCGTAGAAATAGTCACGGCCGCGGCCGGTGGATAAGTGAGGAGTCACAATGGCAATTGACGAGCTAATGGCCGCGCTTGATCAACGGATACTCGAAGCGCTCCAGGCGAAAGCGACGGGAGAGACCATCGCGTTCCTCTGCGAAGCTCGCGCCTGGTTGACCAATCCCGACCAGCCACACGGCGCGCACCGCCCAAGTAGTTGAGTCGCGCCGAGTAGGATTTACCCTTCACGGGCTGTGGCTTAGTTTGGTCTAGAGCGCTCGGCTGGGGGCCGAGAGATCGGGAGTTCAAATCTCCCCAGCCCGACCAAAGCGTGTTCGCACGCGTACCAGTGAATGGGCTCACCCCAAGGTAGCGAGGAATTCCGTCTCTGGAAACGGTGGACCATACCTGCTCGCCCTGTCAGAAACCGATGTGCCAGTGAGGGTGCGGCACGAAGAACGCAGAATCGCTGACCTTAGAAACGAACTTCGGCGGACCGAGTGGCTCTGAGAATGGGTCACTCGGATAGTGACCGCTCCCTCCCACGTTAAAGAGAAGGTCCACAATGTAGGGATGCCTGATCCTTTGACGCCAGAAGAGCTTGCGGCCGAGCACGCCAAACTGCGAAGCGACTTCGAGATCGTTCGCACCTACGGAGAAAAGCACCCCGATGATTGGACTGAAGCACTCTTTGAAAACGAGCCAACGGTGCGCATTATCGTTCTTGTCGCCGGCTCACGTCGCGGACGCCACGAGCGAGCTTTACGCGAACTCGTCAGCCACCCGAACCAACTAGTGGTCCGACAATCGAGGTTCGCTCGACGTCGACTAGAAGAGATCGTGGACGAGGTTCGCCCACAGTGGCGAGCCAGCGAACCCGGAACATTTCTTTCCATGGGCATAACTCGAGGCAAGATCACGATTCAGGTTCGCGCCGATCAGGAACGCCTAGCCGCCGCTCTCCTCGAACAGTTCGGCGATGCTCTGACCATGAAAGTAGGGGCGTTCGACTATCCGATGGCGACAGAACGTACTCCCAACCACCCGTTGTACCGAGACACTCTCCATTCAGAGATTGCACTAATAGGGCAAGAGCAGTTGAACGTCGCTCTCGTAGGCGAGTTCACGGTGATTTCCGGGCGAAACGAGCACGGTTCCTTGGAGTTCACGAATAACGGTCCAAACGAAGTAATCCTCGATACCAATGGTGGAGTCACCGCGCGGATCGTTCACCCTTCA
>JGI20206J14855_1000080_pt1 | contig 35989 bp, 39 predicted proteins | sample NGESurdeep092012_6_FD_14855 | JGI IMG/M metagenome (IMG submission 14855) | reverse complement strand
CGTTCGGCATGCTTATAGCCAATCTATTCATCATCGTGCACAATTAGGTGTATTTCTTCGTTTGCTGGACATTCCTATTCCCGGGAGTTATGGCCCAAGCGCAGATGATCAAAATTTTTAAGAACAACAATTAAATGTTTCGCGGAGAAATATCCTGGGAATTCGTTTTTGATGTAAGAATTTCAGTTGAATAGTTTCTGCTTTTCAAAGGGATTATTTTGCAGATGCCAGGTTACGATTTAATTAATTTTTTAGGTTTTCAATTTTCTTTTTAATGATTTGTTTTTCTGATTCTGTTATGGCTAACGAGTAAGCTTTTTCAAAATTTGTCATTGCTTTTTTGTCGTCTATGTCTCTATACAATTCACCGAGCAAAGAAAAATAATATTGATTGTTGGTTAATTGCAATTTTTCGGCTTCGAGGATTGCTTCGTGTTTTCCATAAGTTTTTGAAATTGCAAATGTTCTGTTGAGCGCTGCTATAGGAGAATATTGTATTTGTAGCAAATGATTGTATAACTGCAAAATATTTTCCCATTTTTCTTTGGTATCATTTTTTATTGTATGCCAATAAGCAATACTCGCTTCAAGGTGGTATTTCGAAATTGTGTTTCCCTGCGATGACTGTTTCAAAAAATAAATTCCTTTGGAAATAAGTTCTTTATCCCACAATGTTTCGTCCTGGTCATTGTACAAAATAATTTTGCCGTTTTCATTTTTTCTTGTTGCAAATCGTGAAGAATGAAAACACATCAAAGCGAGTAGGGCATTCACATTTGGTTGATTGGTAGATTCGTTGTCAATGAGAAGGTAAGTTAGCCGCATTGCCTCCAGGCAAAGATCTTCGCGCAAAATAGTATTGCGGCTTTCAGAATAATATCCTTCGTTGAAAAGTAAATATAACGTCGTAAGTACCGTTTCTAAACGTTTATTGATTTCAGTTTGGGGCGGAAATTCAATTTGAACTTTATTAAGTCTTAAAGTTTCTTTTGCTCTGAAAAGCCTTTTATTGATCGTTTCTTTATTAGATAAAAAAGCGTTGGCTATTTCATCAATGCCGAAACCGCAAAGAATGCGAAGTGATAATCCTATTTGTGCTTCTGCTGAAATGGAGGGATGGCATAATGCAAATAGCATTTGCAACTGGCTGTCGGTAACATTTTTTTCGGAGAGATCAATTTCGGTTCTATCAATTTCAGATGATTCATATTTTATTTTGGGAACAATTTTTTCAGTAAACAAATGTTTACGGCTGATTTGATTTTTGGTTTTGTTTTTTGCAACTGTGTAAAGCCACGCAACGGGATTTTCGGGAATGCCTTTGTAAGTCCAGGTTTCAAGCGCTGATAAAAAAGTTTCACTTGCAATGTCTTCTGCAATTCCGATATGTTCAATACCAAAATATTTACAAAGAACAGCAACTAATTTACTGTATTCAGTTCTGAATAAATGTGGAATGAGTTGCTGTTCTGCCATTGATTTAAAAGGTCTTTAAATGACACTGGAATTTTAGCTGTTATCTTCCGAAGATACTGCGGCCCTTACTTCTACGCTACCTCCACCGCCTTTTACTATAGGGCACTCTTTGGCTATTTTTACAGCTTCATCAATAGAATTGGTTTTAACTACAGTATACCCATTAATGAATTCTTTTACCTCGGTAAATGGTCCATTTGTAACCACATTGCAGGGCATAACCACTTTTGCATTCGAAATGCCTAACCGCGTTCCCTTGTTTACCATTTGGCCTTTCGCTTCAATACCGGCCATCCAAGCCATCCAGCTTGTCATCATTTGCTGTATTTGCTCCTCTGATGGTTTGAAACCAGGATTCACATTTGTTCTGAAAATTAACACAAACTCTTTCATTTTTTTAAATTTTAATAGTTACTGAATATTTTAGTGAACGCCATCTCTTTTAGCAATTTTTCTTACTTCCACGCTATTGCCTTCTCCCTGTAGGACGGGGCAGCTTTTTGCAAATTCAACTGCTTCTCCTACAGAATCTGCTTTCACGATCATGTATCCGCCAATGGTTTCTTTGATGTCGCCATAAGGTCCGTTGGTAACAATATTGTTTGACCATACTACTTTGGCATCTTCAAAAGGTAAACCAGTACCACTGCTGAATTTGTTTTGCGCAGCAATGCCACCAATCCAATCCATTGTTTGTTTCATCCAAATTTGCATTTGTTCCGGCGAAGCAAGCTTTCTGCCATCTTCGTGCCTCATGATTAATATGAATTCTTCCATTTTTTTGTTTTTAATTTTAAAAAATATTTTAATGATACACTAATAACAAATGAGTTTAACAAAATTGGACATTACGTGTAAAAAATATTTTCTTTTCGTAAAATAATTTGATTTGTATTTTTTGGATTGAATTAAATGGTCGTATTTGATATAGGAACATTATTTCTTAATCAAATTTCGCATAATGTTGCCAATTTTATTAAAAGATCCGTTCTCCCAGAACTTTCATGCTGATTTGAAATTACATTGAATAAATTTTCAACCAGGAAGAAATCTGAATAACATTTACGAACACCATCATTATTTTTTTAATTACATTTATTCTCTCATTTCCTGAGTAGATTTATTATTTATCTTTTGAAAAAAGCTTATGAAAAAATACATTTTCTTCCTCTTAAATATTTTGCCAATAATCGTAATTGCTCAATCACCTGGTATAAAGGCTGCAAATGCTCTTGTCCAAAGGATCGTACCCGCTTATTCCGGCAGAATCATTTTTGAAAATATGGTGGATAGCGTAGATAATGATACGTATGAAATGAAATCTGAGAATGGAAAACTTATTATAAAAGGTAATAGCATTAATGCAATGGCCGTAGGATTAAATGATTATCTCCGTAATTATTGTCATGCCGACGTGTCATGGTATAGAAACGAAGGAATCGTTCTACCATTATTCATGCCCGTTATACCGGGTACAGTAAGAAAAACAGCCCGTTGCAAAGAAAGATTTTTTTTGAATTATTGCACTTTCGGTTACACGCTTCCCTGGTGGCATTGGAAAGACTGGCAATGGTTTATAGACTGGATGTCTCTTAATGGCATCAACATGCCCTTGGCGATTACAGGACAGGAGTCAATCTGGTACAGGGTTTGGGAGAAATTTGGTTTAACGGATGAACAGATAAGAAATTATTTTACCGGCCCTGCTTATTTACCGTGGCACCGAATGTCAAATATTGATCATTGGGATGGACCATTGCCTAAATCTTGGCTGGAGGATCAGTTTGAATTGCAGAAAAAAATTTTAAAGCGGGAAAGAGAACTGGGTATGAAACCGGTATTGCCGGCTTTTGCAGGCCATGTACCTGAGCTATTAAAAACAAAATATCCGCATGCCAAAATAACTTCATTGGGTGACTGGAGTGGTTTCAGCAGCAAGTACGACAGCTACTTTTTAGATCCCTTTGATTCTTTGTTTAAACCTATACAGAAAGCATTTTTGGAAGAACAAACCAAAGATTTTGGCACCAATCATATTTATGGTGCAGATCCTTTCAATGAAGTAACTCCTCCAAGTTGGGATCCTTCATATTTGGCGGATGTGTCTAAAACGATTTATAACTCAATGTATGAGACAGACCCAAAGGCTGAATGGTTACAGATGGGATGGATATTCTATAATCAAAGAAAGAACTGGATTAATGAAAGAATCAAAGCTTATCTCATTGCAGTTCCGCCAGGTAAAATGACTATACTGGATTATTTCTGCGATAATACTGAAGTATGGAAACTCACCGATTCTTTTTTTGGCCAACCCTACATTTGGTGCTACCTGGGAAATTTCGGAGGCAATACAATGATGTCAGGAGATTTAAAAGAAGTGGAGAAAAGAATGGAAAATACTTTTGTGAATGGTAGAAGTAATATGAAAGGATTAGGTTCTACCCTCGAAGGTTTTGGAGTAAATCCTATCATGTATGAATATGTATTCGATAAAGCATGGAGTAATGGCCCTGTAGATGTTTCTCATTGGGTACAAAACTGGTCAGAAAGAAGATACGGCCAAAATAATGACACAGTTAATAAGGCATGGGATATTTTGCTGAATACCGTTTATTCCGGTTCGGCAGGTTTAGGGCGCGCAACTTTGACCAACGCCCGTCCCTCATTTACAGGACACAATACCTGGACCACCAATTCAACCATCAATTATGATAACAAAGATCTGTTGAAGGCCTGGGAATTATTGAGTGAAGTAAATGAGAAAGCTCCTTCGGTTTATTATTATGATGTAGTGGATGTAGGCAGGCAGGTATTGGGCAATTATTTTTCAGTATTGAGAGACCAGTTTACAAAGAGTTATAATGAGAAAGATTTGACCTCTTTAAAAAAGTATGGTGATGCCATGCTTTCTTTATTGGATGATATGGACAAGTTGCTTGCTACGAATCTAAATTGTTTATTGGGTGAATGGATTGATGGAGCGCGTAGTTTTGGAATTAATGAAAAAGAAAAGAATTACTATGAAGAAGATGCGCGCAAGATCATAACGGTTTGGGGTGAACCGGGACGCAACCTTACCGACTATGCAAACAGAAGCCTGGCTGGTCTTACCAAAACATACTACCGTGGAAGATGGAAAATGTTTATAGATGCAGCGGAACAATCTTTGAAAAACAATGTTTCATTTAATGATACTGCATTTGAAAAAAAAATAATAGCATTTGAGGATCATTGGACGAAGGGACATGAAAAATACATTTCGAAGCCTGTAGGGGCTTGCATGACTATTAGCCGTATGTTATTAAAAAAATATACAAAGGAAATTAAAGCCGGGAATTGATTTTGAAAAATAAATTTTAATCTATGAATATAAATTCCTTTAAAGAAAGCTTTTCGGAAAATAAACCACCGCAAAATATATCAGTGTATTTAAAAACCTTATGGTATGAAGGCAAAGGCGAATGGAATAAAGCCCATGAGCTCATCCAGGACGTTGATGATTTCAAAGCCTCATGGATACACGCTTTTCTTCATCGTAAAGAAGGAGATATCAGTAATGCAGATTACTGGTACCGCCGTGCGGGTAAAAAAAGGCCGGCGGTTTCTTTGGAAAAAGAATGGGAAGAAATAGTTGTGGCCTTGATGGAATAATTTGAATCAGGCAAAATGAAAATTACTTTTCAACTAAAATTCTACCATCATCACATCAGTGAATTAATTCATCAATAATTTAATCATACCATCTCCTTCAATTTCTCCACCACCACATCCACTTCTTGCTTTGTATTGTGTTTGCAGAAAGAAAACCGAACCGTAATTTGATTCGGATTATGAGTGATAGCGCGGATTACATGGCTCCCTGCTTCTGCACCAGATGTGCAGGCGCTTCCGCCACTGGCGCAAATATTATGTATATCGAGATTAAAAAGAAGCATTTCTGATTTTTCTGTTTTTGGGAAAGCAACACTTAAAACTGTATAAAGAGATTTCCCTTCAGGATCACCATTAAAATAAACGCCGGGAATATTTTTCAATAGACTTTCTTTCATATAATCTCTTACCTCTTTTATATGACGGCTTTCTGTTTCAAGATTTACTGTAGCCATTTCCAGCGCTTTTGCAAAACCTACAATGCCGTAAATATTTTCAGTCCCTGCACGCATACCGCGTTCCTGGCTGCCACCATTTACAAAAGGATGAATCTTTATGTTTTCATTAATGTAAAGAATTCCTATGCCTTTTGGCCCATGAAATTTATGTCCGGCTGCGTTGATAAAATGAACAGAAAGATTGCGGAGATCAATAGGGAAATGCCCTACAGTTTGCACGGTATCTGCATTGAATATGGCATTATATTTTTTACAAAGGTTTCCTACTCTTTCAATATCGGTAATATTGCCAATTTCATTATTGGCGTGCATTAGAGTAACAAGACATTTTACTTTACTTTCTTTCAATATTTTTTCGAGATCGTCATAATCAATATGCCCGTTGGGTAATACTTTTACGTAAGAAAGTTTTATGCCGTGATCTTTGGCCAGGTGTTCTACGGAATGTAGTGTGGCATGATGTTCCAGCGGAGAAGTGATAATATGTTTACAGTCTAAATCGAAAACGGCAGCATTAATGGCAGTGTTGGTACTTTCTGTGCCGCCACTAGTGAAAAATATTTCTGCCGGATGCGCATTGAGAATTTTAGCCACCGATTTTCTCGCATTTTCAATTGCCATCCTTGTCTCACGACCATAGGAATAGATAGAAGATGGGTTGCCAAATTTTTCTGTAAAAAATGGTTTCATCGCTTCAAATACTTCGGAATCGAGAGCGGTTGTAGCTGCGTTATCAAAATAAATCCTATCCATATTTAAAACCGTTAATTGGTTGATTGGTTAATTAGTTAATCGGTCAATTAGTTTATCAGTCGAATACAAATCTTAAAAATTTGTTTGTTTACTGTGTTGATTAATTCGTGCAATTCATGTATAAGAATTCTTGTTCCCAATAATTAATTCCAGTGAAAGATAGTTGATTGTAGGTGTCAACAATTTAACAAAATAACAATGCAACAATTCATACCTACATTACCTCACGAATATCATTCATTATCTTTTTAGCAATATTTTCTGCGGTAGTTTCAAAATTACTTTCAGAATAAATTCTTAGAATAGGTTCGGTATTACTGGTTCTTAAATGAACCCAATCGTTTCCGAATTCTATTTTCAACCCATCTTCTGTATTGATGGGATTGTTCTTGTATTTATCTTTTATTTTTTGAAAAATATCTTTTACATCAACACTTTTTTCAAGAGTTATTTTATTTTTTGAAATAAAATAATCGGGATAGTTGCCCCTGAATTGCTTTATGCTTTTTTGGGAATGTGCCAGGTGGGAAAGAAACAAGCCTATACCAATCAGTGCGTCGCGACCATAATGAAAATCAGGGACGATGATACCGCCGTTTCCTTCGCCACCAATTACGGCTTTTACTTCTTTCATTTTATTCACCACATTTACTTCGCCTACGGCCGATGGGAAATACTCACCACCATGCATATACGTAATTTCTTTAAGTGATTTGGTAGATGACATATTACTTACCGTATTCCCCTTTCTGTGTGTGAGAATATAATCTGCAACAGCCACTAACGTATATTCCTCGCCAAACATGCTTCCATCTTCACACACGAAGCAAAGCCTGTCCACATCAGGATCTACAGCAATTCCTAACGAGGCATTTTGTTTCACAACTTCGTTGCTCAGGCCAGTCAAATTCTTAGGAAGTGGTTCAGGATTGTGTTCAAATTTGCCATTCACTTCTTCATTTATTACAATAATATCTTTCACGCCCAAAGCTTTTAACAGAGCAGGGATGTAAATAGCGCCGGAACTATTGATAGAGTCTAAAACTATTTTGAATTTTGCTTTTTTTATCGCATCAATATCTACAAGATCATAATTGACCACAGCTTCTATATGCTTTTGTAAATAAGAATTATCTGTTTTATACTTTCCTGCTTTATCAACGGGAGCAAAATTGAAACTTTCTTTTTCAGCGATCATGAGTACTTTCTCTCCGGCTTTTGCATCGAAAAATTCCCCCTCACTATTTAGTAATTTTAAGGCATTCCATTCCTGGGGATTGTGGCTTGCGGTAAGGATAATTCCTCCGGCAGCTTTTTCTGATTTTACAGCAATTTCAACAGTAGGTGTGGTTGTCTGGCCCAGATCAATTACATCAAAACCACATGCAATAAGGGTATTAGCACATAGATTGCTTACCATGCTACCACTCATTCTTCCATCGCGGCCAATCACTATTATTTTATTGTGCGTGTTTTGGTCTAATGAAGCTGCGAATGCCGCCGTGAATTTTACAATATCTAAAGGAGTAAGATTTTCTCCGGGTTTTCCACCAATGGTTCCTCTAATTCCCGAAATGCTTTTTATCAGTGCCACATCATAAATTTATGGTTGCAAATTTAAGTGAATTTAAATTATTTGGTTTATTACCTAACTAACAAATTAGACAATTAACTATTTACTTTTGCTTAATTAATCAAAATATACATGCCTCAATCACAACCCTGGTTCAAAGAATGGTTTAATTCGCCGTATTATTATCAATTGTATTTTAAAAGAGATAAAAAAGAAGCCACTGATTTTATTAATAAACTGATTGAATATTTAAAACCCTTCAGTCGCTCCTTTATGCTGGATATCGCTTGTGGGCGTGGCAGGCATTCTATTCTCCTAGCATCAAAAGGTTTTGATGTGACCGGCATTGATATAGCAGATGAAAGTATTCGTTTAGCAAAAGAAAAAGAGAGTGACCATCTTCATTTTTTTACGCATGACATGCGGTTGCCATTCTGGATTAATTATTTCGATTATGCTTTTAATTTTTTTACCAGCTTTGGCTATTTTGATACCAGGAGAGAGCATGACAATGCATTACGGACTATTGCTCAATCATTGAAAACTGACGGAATTTTTGTAATTGATTATCTCAATGTTCATTATGCCGAAGAACATTTGGTTCCAAAATCGGAGATAAATATAGAAGGAGTAAATTATTTTATTTCCAGGTGGTCGGATGAAACTCATTTTTTTAAAAAAATAATAGTGGAAGATGATAATCTGAAAATTAGATTCAGTTGCCGTGAAAAAGTGTTCAAATTTTTTTTAGGCGATTTTACAGAAATGCTTGCCTATCATCAAATGCAGGTGCAGGAGGTTTTTGGGGATTATAATTTTAATAGTTATGATATAAAAAAATCGCCGCGGATGATCATTGTGGCAAAGAAGTTTGTTGGTTAAGTAGTTAATTGTTGAAGTACATTGATACCTGAACAAGAATCCTGATTATTTGTTTGTTTGCTGTTAAAGGTTAAAAGCTATGAATTAAAAACTACTACTTCTCACTTGGCTTAAATATCACACTTCCACTTTTGCCATAATCAGATTCCATTCTTACTTCATATCTTTTACCGCCGTCTGTAACCACCATCAATGCAGTATTCGGTGGGATCGTTCCAAGGTTATCCGCATACATAGTTACAATATTTTCTTTCACATTTTTATCAATAGTCAGATCAAGGGAAATGGCTTTATCTGATAATCTTTGATGTGATAAAACTACTTTTCCATTGAAGAAAACGGTAATGGAATCACCATCTATTGCTCCATTATCATAAAAATCAAGATGAAAAGTTGGCTGCTCAATATTGATCGTTCTTACAATTTCTTTTCTGCGTGGTTCAAAGCCCATTATTGTATGTGTTACTGTATTTTTATTTGAAATTTTAGCTTCTGTGTTTTCATCACTAGGTGAAATATTTAGTATTGGAGCTGCTTTTTCTATTCCTGTAATTTTCGGTGTATGCGGAGTGGCTTTTGCAATTTCATGCATAGGTTTTTTGTGTACTTCTGCATTAAGTTTACGATTCTCAGGCTTTTTTGCAGGGGCTTTAGCAACTGTATTTTTTTTGGGGGGCATAAAACCAATTGGAAGATCATTTACTATTCTTCGGGAAAGCAATGTGGTACCACTACCACAACCCTGTCCCTGGTTAGGGGCGGGTATCCATGTGCCTTTTAAAATTTCTAAATTTCCTGTATCCTTTTCATAATGTAAATGGTGGATTTGAAAACAATTGCCAAAATCAGGTGGGGTATTAAATTTTATTCTTTCGATCTCTGATACTACTATGTCATTGGTTTCGCGGTTAAGAGAGCCCGTTAGCCTGCATATAGTATAGTACTTTTTGCCACCCACATCAAAATAGGTATATGAATATCCTGAAACGGAAGATCCATTGGTTGTGAGTTCTAATACATACCGGGTATCATCATCCCCAAATCCAGGGATACTGTTTTCATCAAAACCACCTTTCCATTGGCCGTTAAAATTGATTGTTTTTTTATTATGTGAAGAATATTTTTGTGAAAGATATCTTTGTGAAGAAGGTTGTTGGCCAAACAATCCGGAACCTGCAAACAACGAAAATAGTATAATAGAAATTTGCTTCATTATGTCAAAGCTTTTTGTTCTCTCAAAATTAATTGTTATTAAAATGATATTAGCCAAAGGAATATCATCTTTGTCTAATACTTCGTTAAATTTGCCTTTCAAAATTTAAAAATAAAAATCTTTTTAAGTTAATAGAATGATGAATATAACTTTCCCTGATGGAGCTGTAAGACAATATGAACAAGGGACTTCGGCATTAGATATTGCAAAATCAATAAGTGAAGGGCTCGCGCGAAAAATTTTGGCAACTGAGGTAAATGGTGAAGTATGGGATCTGTCCCGGCCGATAAATAATGATGCTTCTGTAAAATTTCTTACATGGGATGATGAAAAAGGAAAATCCACTTTCTGGCATTCCTCTGCGCATTTGATGGCAGAAGCAGTAGAAGATACTTTTCCCGGGGTAAAATTCTGGGTAGGGCCTCCAATTGAAAAGGGATTTTATTATGATATGGATCTCGGTGATAATGTGATCACTGAGGCCGATTTGGAAAAGCTGGAAAAGAAAATGAAAGAGCTTTCCAAACAAAATAATTTCTACTTAAGAAAAGAAATTTCAAAAGATGATGCAATAAAATATTTTGAAGAGAAAGGAGATGAATACAAATTGGATTTACTTTCCGGATTGCAGGATGGTAGTATTACATTTTATACACAGGGACAATTTACTGATCTGTGCCGCGGTCCGCATATTCCTTCAACAGGGTTGATAAAAGGAATAAAGCTCACTTCAATTGCCGGCGCTTATTACAAAGGCGATGAAAAAAATAAAATGCTTACACGAATCTATGGCGTTACTTTTCCCAACCAAAAAGAATTAGATGAATATCTTGTTTTCCTAGAAGAAGCAAAAAAACGTGATCATAGAAAAATAGGTAAAGAATTAGAATTGTTTACTTTCTCTGAAAAAGTAGGAGCGGGATTGCCCTTATGGTTGCCCAAAGGGGCTATGCTTCGACAAAGACTACAGGATTTTATGCAGAAGGCACAATTGGAATCGGGTTATCTTCCTGTAATTACTCCTCACATTGGTTCTAAAAATTTATATGTAACCAGTGGTCATTATGAAAAGTATGGTGCCGATAGTTTTCAGCCCATAAAAACACCCGTGGAAGGAGAGGAGTTTTTTCTAAAACCGATGAATTGCCCTCATCATTGCGAAATTTACAAAGCTGCTCCGAGAAGCTACAAAGACCTTCCACTAAGGCTTGCAGAGTTTGGAACTGTGTATCGCTATGAGCAGTCAGGCGAATTGCATGGACTCACAAGAGTGCGTGGATTTACACAGGATGATGCGCATTTATTTTGTATGCCCGGCCAGGTAAAAGAAGAATTTATTAAAGTGATAGACCTTGTGTTGTATGTATTTAGCTCCCTCGGATTCAGTGATTATACGGCTCAGATCTCTTTAAGAGATAAAGAAGACAGATCAAAATATATTGGCAGCGATGAGAACTGGGCACTTGCAGAGAAATCCATTATTGAAGCCGTAGAGGAAAAGGGATTGAAGAATGTAGTGATTGAATATGGTGAAGCCGCATTTTATGGCCCGAAATTGGATTTCATGGTTCGTGATGCCATTGGTCGCAAATGGCAGTTAGGAACCATACAGGTGGACTATAATTTGCCCGAGAGATTTGATCTTACTTATGTCGGGGAAGATAATGCAAAGCATAGGCCTGTAATGATACACCGTGCACCGTTTGGAAGTTTGGAAAGATTTGTGGCTGTTCTTACAGAACATTGCGCCGGAAAATTTCCGATGTGGTTGGTGCCGGTCCAGGTAAAAATTTTGCCAATAAGTGATAAATTTATATCTTATGCAAAAAATGTTTTAACTCAATTAAAAAATAATGATATTCGTGCTGAAATTGATGACAGAAGCGAGAAGATTGGTAAGAAAATAAGGGATACGGAATTGGCAAAGATTCCATTAATGCTTATTATTGGAGAGAAAGAAGTGAATGATGAAATGGTTTCTGTGAGGCGGCAGGGAAAAGGAGATGAGGGATCAAAAGCTTTAAGTGAAGTGATTGAAAGCATAAAAGAAGAAGTGAAAAGAATGAAATAAAAAAATAAAAAATAAACTAGAATTTGTGAATTTTTCCTCATCAAATAAAAACAATTAATAACCTAAAATCAATTAATGGCATTTCCACCCAGGCCGCCAAGAGGCGCATTTAATCCACGTTTTAAAAAAGAACAACAACAGGAACACCGTACCAACCACATGATAAAAGTACCCAATGTACGATTGGTTGGTGAGAACATTGAAGTGGGAGTTTATCCTATTGCAGAGGCACAACGAATTGCAAATGAACAAGGCCTTGATCTTGTTGAAATTTCTCCACAGGCAGATCCGCCAGTTTGCAAAGTGATTGATTATAATAAGTTTCTTTATGAAAAAAAGAAACGTGAGAAAGATATGAAGGCGAAAAGTAAGGTTTCTGAAGTAAAGGAGATCCGCTTTACACCCAATACAGATGAACACGATTTTAATTTCAAATCAAAACATGCCGAAAATTTTTTGAAAGATGGCAATAAAGTAAAAGCGTATGTACAGTTTAAAGGTCGTGCGATTATGTTTAAAGAGAGAGGCGAATTATTATTATTAAAATTTGCTGAAAGACTGGTAGAAGTGGGCACCCTTGAGAGTATGCCCAAACTTGAAGGTAAAAGGATGTTTGCCATTTTTGCTCCTAAAAGCCAGAAGAAAAAATAAAAGCCACCTGCCATTCCAAAGGCGTGAGGATTTTGAGAAAAATAAAAATTCCGGTTATTTGTTTGTTTATTGTGAATTATATTGTCCGAAAGAACTCTAAAGGGAGTTCTGTGAGAAATTGTAGAGAAAGGAAAGCGAAAAATAGGAAACGTTGCTGTAGCCATCATTTTTTTAATCTTCATTCTGACAGGATTATTTTAACTTTGTAACCCGCGTCTGAGAAATTCATAAAAAAATAATTTTTTGAATTAATTTTTTAAAATATATTTTCAATTTTGATATTTCAGAATATTGTAAGTTTTTTTACCTGAATAATGCGTATTATTACGATACTTTAAATTTGGTAAATATTCTGTTTGTTTTGCGGTTACTAAAGTAGATTTTTGTTGAAGTAATAAATATTAAAAATTGTAAATTCATTTATATCTTATGAAACAAGAAAACGGAGAGGTGATTAATGTGATGATTGTTGACGATCATGTGCTTTACAGAGCTGGTGTAAAAACAGCACTTTCTTCCAAAAAAGATATTAAAGTAATAGCTGAAGCAGATAATGGAGCCCACCTTCTTAATATGCTTAAAGGTATCCAACCGGATGTAATTCTTCTTGATATCCAAATGCCTATAATGGACGGTATTGCTACTTTGCCCGAAGTAAAAAAACTATACCCGCAAATTAAGATCATCATGCTTACGTTGCTGGACGACCAAAGTGTAATTACCAGGTTGATGGAGTTGGGCGCTAACAGTTATCTCGTAAAAACATCAGATGCAGAAGTAATTTACGAAGCGATTAAAACCTGCCATCAACAGGAATTTTACTTTAATTCATTGACCAATAAAGCGCTTTTAAATAACCTGCGTCAAAAGAATGTGGCTTCCCCATTTAAATTAGCACACGACGATGCGACTCTTACAGAAAAAGAGATCACCATTCTTAGATTGATGTGTGAAGAAAAAAGCACCCGCGAAATAGCGGAAGCAGTGGAACTTAGCCCGCGCACTATTGAAGCTATTCGCGATAAGCTGAAAGTAAAAACCGGCACTAAAAGTACTGCAGGTCTCATTATGTTTGCTGTAAAAAATAATCTTCTCAACCAGGAAAATTAAAAGCGGTTACTCAATTCATACAACTATTTTTGCTCATTCAATGTAAATTATGAATGAGCTTTTTTTTATTTATAATGGCCACTTTTTTCGTGTAGGCGATCCTGTTATCAGTGCCGGCAACCGTTCATTACGCTATGGAGATGGTTTATTTGAAACCATGCGGATGCACAATGGAAAAATCATCAATGTTGATTTTCATTTTGAAAGACTGTTTTCAGGGATGAAAATTTTGCAAATTGAGGCACCAAAACTTTTCTCAGAAGAATTTCTTCTTACTTCAGTAAACGGACTTTTAAGGAAGAATTCGCATCTCGAAAATGCTAGAATCCGATTAATGGTTTTCAGGAATGGAGGCAGTGGCATATTTGATTCTGAAAATAATTCTCCGGATTATATTATTGAAACGTGGCCACTTCAGGAAAAGATAGAGTTGAATGAAAATGGCCTGGGTGTAGATGTTTTTGCTGACGCAAAAAAAAGTTGCGACCAATTCTCTAATTTAAAATCCAATAATTACCTGGCTTCAGTAATGGCGGGTTTATTTGCCAAAAAGAATAAGCTCAACGATGCCATCTTGTTGAATGTGTTTGGAAGAGTTTGCGAATCTGCTATAGCCAATATTTTTATAATTAAAGATGACAATATTTACACTCCATCATTGTCAGAAGGCTGTGTTGCCGGCGTTATGCGCAGATGGATGCTGGAAAAATTTTCTTTAAAAAATTACATTGTTACAGAAAGAAATCTTTCAATAGATGACTTAATTGAAGCCGATGAATTTTTTCTTACTAATGCGATTCATCCAGTGAGATGGGTGAAAAATCTCAGGGAGAAGACTTATGGAAATGGTAAAGCAACAGAAATTTTTGAGTATGTTTTACAACATATTTAAAAATGTACAGTAAATGAACAAATAATCAGGAATTCAATTTTTTCATTCTTCTTCCACAAAAAGCTCTTTATCCGAAAGAACCTTCCGGCCTGAGGTTTCACGCGTATTTCTATAAATCTCCATAAACTGTTGAACCGCATTTCTTCCTTCTTCGCCCAGATTGATAGAATATTTATTTACATATAAATCAATATGTTTTTTCATTACTTCCACCTCCATTTCCTGCGAATGTTGTTTTACATAATCGCTTATTAAAGGATAATGCTCAAAAGCATATTCCATACTTTCTTTGATCAAGGCGTCCACCTGCATCAAAATATTTTCATCAATATTTCTTTTACCAACTATGCCGCCTAAAGGAATCGGAAGCGATGTTTTTTCTTCCCAGAAATTACCGAGGTCTATAATTTTATGCAGTCCTCTTTCCATGTAAGTAAACCGGTTTTCATGAATAATAACACCCAATACATTTTCTGATTCGAGTACTGAATTTTCTATCTCATCATATCTTTTAAAAATTTTCTTTTTTGCATTGGGAAATGCGAGTGAAAACAAAAGATGCGCGGTGGTATTTTCTCCGGGAATAGCGATTATATATTTCTCTACATTCTTAAATTCAACAGGCTTGCGAGAAATTAAAAGTGGCCCAACCCCATTTCCCAGTGCACCTCCGCTGTTAAGTACTATATAGCTTTTTGTAATTAATGGTAAAACGCCGTAACTGATTTTTGTAAAATCCAACGTTTCATTTATTGCGAGATGGTTCAATGTTTCCACATCTTCCAATCTTACATTAAAATGAAAATCTCCTGTATTTATCTTTTTGTTGACCAGTGCATCAAAGATAAAAGTATCGTTAGGGCAAGGAGAAAATCCAAGTGTAAAATTCATAGTTGTTTATATTTTTTTATAAGTGCCAATAATTCTTTGTTCAGATTTCCGATTGCTCCTTTCATTTCCCATTTTGTTTTATCTCTTTCGCCCACAAAATTGGAAACGGCGCGTATTTGTAGAAATTCGATTTTTTGCTGGAGACTTACATAATGAAAAGCGGCGCCTTCCATACTTTCTATATCAGCAGAAAATTTTTCTTTGGTAAACTGATTTTGCAAATGAATGTCTGTTATTTTATTTACCGTCACTGCTTTTACAACCGGAATATTATTTTTCTGTAAAAGAGAATTGTTATTTACAAGCCATCCATTGGTATAAGGGAAATCGTTTTTATTTATAAATCCCGTTTCAAAAAGTGTTTGGAGTTTTCCGTTTTCTTCTATCCCGCTATCCGCGAAAGTATCTGCTTTTACAAAAACAACTTGTCCTAAATTGAATTTAGAATTGAAAGTTCCGGCAATGCCAGCCTGAATAGCTAAATCATATTTTTTATCCAATAATTTTTTTGCAAAATGAAATGTTGCTGCTGTAATTCCAATGCCTGTTATCAATATATCTGCTTTAGTTTTCTCTTCTAAAAAAGGCTTAATCTCTAATTCTGTTGCAGCAACAATTAATATGTCCATGGTGCAAATTTCGTATTTACAATCGTATTATGAGTTCAGGAGTTACCTTTGCGAAAATTTTCTTTCTCAAATGGTATTTTTAACCCGCATAGAACATTTTAATGCTGCGCATAAGCTTTATAATCCCGGATGGGATCAAGAAAAAAATGAAATGATATTTGGAAAATGTGCCAATGAAAACTGGCATGGGCATAATTATGAATTACAAGTAACGGTAAAGGGCGAAGTGGATGCTGATACAGGGTTTGTAGTCAATGTAAAAAATCTGAGCATATTAATTAACGAATTTGTTCTGGAAGAATTGGATCATAAAAACCTGAACATGGATGTTACATTTTTAAAAGGAAAAATGTGCTCTACAGAAAATCTTGCGATAGCTATCTGGCAACAATTATTTTCACGGTTGCCTAAAGGTGTAGAATTGCATTGTGTAAAGTTGTATGAAACTCCTCGTATTTATGTTGAATATTTTGGAAAATAATTTCAATGATTTAGTTATATTTATAAGATGAACAATAGAGTATCAGTTTATAGAAAAGAACATTTTAATGCAGCACACCGCTTGCATAATCCCGCCTGGGATGAAGACAAGAATTACGCTGTTTTTGGCAAATGCAATAATCCGAATTTTCATGGTCACAATTATGAAATGGATGTAAAGATTACCGGCGAACCAGACACTGATACTGGATTTGTAATTGATTTGAAATATTTAAGTGACCTGGTAAAAGATAATGTTCTTGAAAAACTGGATCATAAAAATCTGAATTTGGATGTGCCGGAATTTTCAAATCTTAATCCTACTGTTGAAAATATAACAATCATTATTTATAATATTTTGCGGAGCAAAATTGATGATAAACTTGATTTGCAAATTCGTTTGTATGAAACACCCAAAAATTTTGCAGAATATCCTGCTTCTTAATTTTTTTTATTATTAAAATATATCGCTTTATGGCTTATAAAAGAATTGAACATTATGATGAAGATGTTACAAAGGGCTTGATGAAAAACTACCGTGATACGATCAGGTTGATCGGCGAAGATCCTGATAGGGAAGGGTTGTTAAAAACACCTGAACGCATTGCAAAAGCAATGCAGTACTGTACGCAGGGCTATGGAATAGATGCAAAAGAAATTTTGAATTCCGCCAAATTTCATGAAGAGATGAGTGAAATGATTATAGTTAAAAATATTGAATTGTACAGCATGTGCGAGCATCACATGTTACCGTTTTTCGGTAAGGCGCATATCGCCTACATACCCAATGGATGGATTACAGGATTGAGCAAACTCGCGCGGGTAGTAGATGTGTTTGCAAGAAGATTGCAGGTGCAGGAAAGATTAACGACAGAGATTTTGAACGCCATACAGGAAGCACTAAATCCTTTGGGAGTGGCGGTTGTGATAGAAGCAGAGCATTTATGTATGATGATGCGCGGAGTTCAAAAACAAAATTCTGTTACTACCACATCAGCCTTTTATGGTGAATTTGAAAAGCAGACTACCCGCAATGAATTTATCAACCTAATACAAGCAGATCTCGTAAAAAGAAGATAAAAAATAAAATAAATTTATGGCTCACGCATTTGTTTTTCCCGGACAAGGGTCCCAGTTTATCGGAATGGGAAAGAATTTATATGACGAAGATGAACAGGCGAAATTACTTTTTGACGAGGCAGACGATATTCTCGGTTTTCCTATTTCAGAGATAATGTTTTTTGGAACTGCTGATGAATTAAAACAGACAAATGTAACTCAGCCTGCTGTTTTTTTGCATTCTGTAATTGCTTTTAAAACTATTGCACAAACCAGGCCTGATATGGTTGCGGGCCATTCTCTTGGAGAATTTTCTGCATTGGTAGCAATCGAATGTCTGAGTTTTGAAGATGCTTTAAAATTGGTTTCGATAAGAGCAAAAGCGATGCAAAAAGCGTGTGAAATAAATCCTTCCACAATGGCTGCCATCCTTGCGCTCGATGATAAAAAAGTTGAAGAAATTTGCGCATCTATTACAAATGAAATCGTAGTTGCAGCTAATTATAATTGCCCTGGACAGATCGTTATTTCAGGTTCTATAAAAGGAATTGAAGAAGCTTGTATTTTATTAAAAGAAGCAGGCGCAAAACGAGCTTTAATACTTCCTGTTGGCGGCGCGTTTCATTCGCCATTGATGCAGCCCGCAAAAGAAGAATTATCTGATGCGATTGAGAAGACAAAATTTAATACACCATTTTGCCCCGTTTATCAAAACGTAGTTGCAAAAGCGGTTACGCATCCTGCGGAAATAAAATCAAATCTGATAGCTCAATTGACCGGACCAGTAAGGTGGACACAAACCATAGAGCAAATAATTGCAGATGGTGCAACTCAATTTACTGAATGTGGTCCCGGTAAAGTGTTACAGGGATTGGTTTCAAAAATTAACAGGGAAGTAAAAGTTGACGGAATAGGATGAAAAATGATATAATCAAAAAAATATCTTTTTAAAATTACTAAGTCCTGAATGATTTTATATAGCCCCGTCAGAAGATTTGTCCATTTGTATAAGTTTATTTATCTCAAGAGTTTCAATCCTGTTGATACATACTTTTTTATATTGTCATCTTCACATATCAATGTATAGCTATTAGATATCGCCTGCCATATAAGCATCCGGTCAAATGGATCTTTATGGTAATTCATAATTAATTGATGGTAGGAACTGCTGTCGTGTGCAGACAAAGTTTCAATTTCAAAGCCCATTCTTTTACAAAGATTCGGGATATCCTCGGGCAAAAAACCTTTAATATCAAGTTTTCCTATGGAACACTTTAAAGAAATTTCCCAAAAACTTATCGTGCTTACAAAAATTCGATTATCAGGATCGACAATAATATCCTTTATTTTTTTGGAGATTTTACTGCTATCCGCAATCGACCAAATGAGGTAATGAGTATCCAGTAAAAATTTCATAAACCAAGGAATTTTTCTTCAGTTATTTTGAAAGTTTTACTGAACCTGACTTTTGATTTCCCGTCAAGTAAACCGATCTTTCTTTTATTCTGAGATTTCGGATTTTTCGGAACTAACCGTGCTACAACCTCTTTCTTTTTTCCGTAAGAAATGCCGATTTCCTCGCCTGCAATCACTTTTTTAAGTGCATCCGAAAAATTGGCTTTAAATTCACCCACAGTCATTGTTTCCATATTGAAAGAGTTTAATGTAAAAATACACAGAACATGTCAAGTTGTCAACAAAAAATTTCTTTACCATCTTATTTTTAATTTCTTTTAACTTCATCAATAAATCAAATATTGTTATGAAGCTCATTTTATTATTTTTGCTAATGACATTCGCTACACAAACTTTTTCGCAAATAAAATATCCTGAAACAAAAAAAGCTACGCAACAGGATAATTATTTTGGAACTATTGTAAAAGATCCATATCGCTGGCTTGAAGATGATAATAGCGATGAAACAACAGCATGGGTTAAAGAAGAAAATAAAGTAACTGAAGATTATTTATCGAGAATTCCTTTTCGTGATAAAGTAAAAAGCAGGCTGGAAGAAATGTGGAATTATCCTAAATATGGATCGCCATTTAAAGAAGGGGATTATTATTATTTTTATAAGAATGATGGATTGCAAAACCAGGCTGTATTGTATCGGCAGAAAGGCTTGGAGGCTACGCCGGAAGTATTTATTGATCCCAATAAACTGAGCAAAGACGGTACCGCAGCAATAGGAACTCTTTCTTTCAGTAAGAATAGTAAGTATGCAGTTTATTTTGAAGCGCAGTCAGGGAGTGATTGGGAAGAGGCTCATGTTATGAATTTAAATGATAAAAGTTTATTGAAAGATGAATTACATTTTATAAAATTCAGTGGTGCTTCGTGGAAAGGGGATGATGGTTTTTATTACAGCTGTTATCCTGCTCCTGATGAAAAAGATAAGCTGACGGTTCAAAATAAAAATCATAAAGTGTATTATCACAAAATCGGTACTCCAAAAAGTGACGACTTATTAATATATGAGGACAAAGAGCATCCTTTGCAAATAGTGGGAGCAGGGCTTACAGAAGATGAACGTTTTTTAACTTTAACTAAAAGTGAAGGCACAAGCGGTTCTGAACTTTGGGTGAAAGACATGAAAAATACTTCTCCCCAAAATAATTTTATTTTACTGATAAAGGGGTTTGATACTCAATCTAATTTTATAGATAATGATGGGGATAAATTATTGGTACTTACAAATGCAGACGCCCCCAATTATAAAGTAGTTTTAATTGATCCAAAAAATCCTGCAAAAGAAAATTGGGAAACTGTAATTCCGGAAAGAAAAGAATTACTCGAATCAGTAGGAACTGCAGGAGGAAAATTATTTCTTTCTTATTTACAGGATGCTTCAAGCCGGGTGTATCAAACCACCTACCAGGGTTATTTTGCCCGGGAGATACTATTGCCTGGTATTGGCACTGCCAGCGGATTTCGCGGCCATAAGAAAGACAATGAAATATTTTATTCCTATACTTCCTTTGATTATCCATCGGGTATTTTTCAATATGAAATTTCTTCAGGAAAATCAATTCTTTTTCGCAAGAGTGAGGTGAAGATAAACGCAGATAATTATCAAACAGTACAGTCTTTTTGTATCAGTAAAGATGGAACGAAAGTGCCTATGTTTATCACATTTAAAAAAGGATTAAAATTGAATGGAAAAAATCCTGTACTGATGTATGGCTATGGCGGATTTAATATTCCGATGACGCCGTCATTTTCAGTTTCTAACGCATTTTTTCTGGAAGAAGGTGGAGTATATGTGGTAGTAAATATGAGAGGCGGAAGTGAATACGGAGAAGCGTGGCATAAAGGAGGGATGTTGCTTAACAAGCAAAATGTATTTGATGATTTTATTGCCGCAGCACAATTTTTAATTGATAAAAAATACACCAATCCCGGCAAACTGGCGATGCGCGGCGGTAGTAACGGCGGATTGCTTGTTGGCGCTGTGATGACGCAAAGACCTGAACTTTTTAAAGTTGCTATTCCCCAGGTCGGTGTGATGGATATGCTTCGGTATCACAAATTTACAATCGGCTGGGCCTGGGCTACAGAATATGGAAGAAGCGACAACAAAAAAGATTTTGAAAATTTAATTAAATATTCTCCTTTACAAAATTTAAAACCAGGTGTGAAATATCCTGCAACCCTGATAACAACTGCGGATCATGATGACAGGGTAGTGCCTGCGCATAGTTTTAAATTTGCCGCCACATTGCAGGCTGATAATGCCGGCACAAATCCAACTCTCATTCGTATTGAAACCAAAGCTGGTCATGGAGCCGGAAAGCCAACCGACAAACTGATAGATGAAGCCGCAGACATCTGGAGTTTTGTGATGTATAATCTTGGGATGAATTTTAAATAAGTTATATCCTACATAAAATAAAGAAGAAAGATTTTATTGAATTTCTTATAATGAAAATAAAACAGGAATCTTCATTAAAGCTTTGTATACTGTTCTCTTAAATTTAAGAAATAAAAAAACCGCTATAATTCAAGAAGCGGTTTTTAGTTTCTTTTATTTTTTTATAAATTATGAAATCGTATTTGTTTTTTTCCCTAGTTTAACCCCGAAAAGAATTATGTGAATGATTGCGAAAGCCAATGAAAAATAATACAAGGCAAAATCAGGAACTTCTGATGTGTAATGATGTGCTAAAGCAAGTCCGATCAATAAAATGCCTAAAACTATGCCGCATATTCCCACTATTTTATGAGCTTTTGGGTCATAACTTCCATCATTCAAATGGCTTTTTTGCATTCCATATCCTACATATACATCAAGGCCGATAAGCATCCAGACAATTAAACGTATCCACGTATCGAAAGGAAGGAATACCATCATTCCAAGGCAAACCAGCACTCCCAGAATTGGGATCAAGGGAACCAAGGGTACTCTGAATGCACGTGGCGCATCTTTCATTTTTGAACGCATTACCAAAACACCTATACAGACCAAAATAAATGCAAACAAGGTTCCAATACTCGTCATCTCTCCTACAATTCTTCCAGGTACCAATGCTGCAAAAGCGCTCACAAAAATCATGAATAAAATATTCGATTTGTAAGGAGTGCGGTGTTTGCTGTGAATCTGTGAAAACACTTTGGGTAATAAACCATCAGTGCTCATTGAATAGAAAACACGGCTTTGGCCCAGCAACATCACCAGGATCACAGATGAGTATCCTAATAGGATTGCGATTATAATCATAGTATTTAGCCATGGATAAGCCGGCGTTACAATTCCATTGATTCCCACAGGTCCCATTTGTTTAATAGCGATTGCAACCGGTGCCAGGTCAGCGCTTCCGCCAACGTTAAACATCTTATAGTTTGCTACTCCTGTCATTACATAAGCAAAAAAGATATAAAGAACAGTACAGATTGCTAAGGATCCCAGTATTCCGATAGGCATTGCTTTCTTTGGATTTTTAGTTTCCTGCGCCGCCGTAGATACCGCGTCAAATCCAATATAAGCAAAGAATACTACCGCCGCCGCTCTTATAATACCCGACCATCCGAAACTCCCAAATGAACCGGTATTTTTAGGGATCAAAGGTTTTAAATTTTCAGGACGGATATATTTGAAACCGACTATTACAAAAATGATAACGATAGAAACTTTGAGTATAACAATAATTCCATTTACCCATGCCGATTCGCTGGTGCCTCTTATAAGTACCAACGACATAACAACCACAATAAATACAGCCGGTAAGTTAAAAAGCCCATGAACCATATCACCTCCGGCTATTTGTACTGAATCAAATGGAGTCATCATTAATTCGGGAGGCAATGCCACACCAAAAGATTTGAATAATTCTCCGAAATATCCGGCCCAGCTCGAAGCCACGGTAGCCGCACCTACAGCATATTCCAATACCAGGTCCCAGCCGATAATCCATGCAATAAATTCTCCCATGGTGGCATAGGAATAAGTATAGGCACTACCAGCAACAGGAATCATAGATGCAAATTCAGCGTAACATAATCCGGCAAAAGCACAGCCAACTGCTGCGATAATAAATGATATCATAATTCCAGGCCCGGCATAATTAGCTGCTGCCATTCCGGTAATAGAAAATAAACCGGCGCCAATGACGGCTCCTATTCCCAGAGCTACTAACGACATAGGACCAAGCGTGCGTTTTAATGTCTGGTTACCTGTTGCAGATGCTTCATTCAGAAGAACATCTAATGGTTTTCTAACGAACAAACTCATAATGGTGATTGGTTTTGTTAATTGATTTTGTAAAAAAGATTTGGAAAAGTAAGGAATAAATTAAAAAATCTGTAAAAAGATTTACCGGCGCTGTAAAACCCGGATGCTGAAAAAACAAATATTTGTGTGTAAAGGATTTGTACTAATATAGAGTATTTCAATTTATGAAACGCAAATTACTAAACAGAAAAGTTGCGAGGGTGACAGTAAATAATTTGATTAATTGTGCCACTTAGCATGGTTATGATCAACATTGTTGAATTTGTGAACTTAATACACTATCCAAAATTTTTAATTAATTTATTGAGGTTTGAGGAGGTTTTTATATAGGCATTATAAGAATAGTGAGTACTTGAATGTTTTTATTACTCATATACTTCCGGATTTACAGGAAAAGGAATTCGGAGATTGTTTAAACCAGCAATAATATTTTCAGCCGCAATCAGTGCCATGGCATTTCTTGTTTCAACTGTTGCTGTGCCTATATGCGGCGTTACTGCTACATTGGGCATTTTTAATAAAACGTTGTCAGCTTTCATTGGTTCCGGATTGGTAACATCAATGCCTGCGCCCCAGATGGTACGGTTTTGAAGTGCATTAATAAGGTCAATTTCATTGTGTATAGATCCTCTTGAAGTATTTATAAAAATGGCGGAGGGTTTCATTTTTTCAAAAACAGATTGATTGAATTTTCCTTTGGTTTCATCAGATAAATTAGAATGAACTGAGAGAACATCACTTCTTTTTATGAGTTCTTCAAATGAAACCCATTGCGCCTTCAATTCTTTTTCTGCTTCCGTATTATGATTTCTGTTGTGATAAATGGCCTTCATATCGTAAGCGGCTACACAAAGTTTCGCCATCTCAAAACCTATTTTTCCTAAACCATAAATACCAAGGGTCTTGCCGCGTAACTCTATACCCAGATTGGCAGTTGGCTCAAAAAATTTCCAATCGCCATTGATAATCCTCAGGTGCTGAAAAAAAGCCTTTCGCGATACGGCAAGCATTAATAAAAACGCGGTATCTGCAGTGGCCTTACTTACTACTCCCGGTGTATTACCTATTGGTATTTTCAGCCGGGTAGCTTCAGCAATATCCACATTGTCGAAACCAACAGAATGAAGCGAAATAACTTTCAAATGGCTGCATGCATTTAAAAAAGAAGCATCGATTTTATTGTAACCCGCCGATATCATTGCGTTACATGGTTTACAATTTTCAATTAATTCCTGCGGGGTTAATTCTCTATCTTCTTTCCATTGCAGCACTTCTATCCCGGCTCCTTTTAATAATTGTAAACCGATTTCCGGAATCACTCTCGTGCAAAATACTTTCATTTTCATAGTGGCTTAAAGGTAGTGAATATACCATGATGAGATGTGTGGAATTATAAAAAGTGCTGTTATAAGTTTCCGAAACCCGAAACTAATGAGTTTAAAATAAAAATTTCAATTATTTCCTTATTTGCTGTAAAATGTATTTCTTTTAATTCGTAAAAAAAGGCTTACTGTTTTAAGATGATAGCCTTTATGTTGTAGAGTTTTAAAATCAACAATTTTTTTTCTGCTTCGGAAATTAAAAATTTAGACTCGTATCTTATAAAAATCCTACAAATAAAAAAGAGAAACCTTTACAAGTTTCGCTTTTCAGTCTATTAAAAATTCAAATTAATTTTTACTTTCTTCAAACTCTCTTCTGATAATATTCAGTGCTCCACCGGCTTTGTACCATTCTATCTGTTGTTCATTGTAAGTATGGTTTACGAAAAAAGAATCCGTAGTTTTGTCTTTATGAGTAAGATGAACCCTCAATGGGCTATCTACTTTAAAATCGTCAACTCCGTAAATATCAATCACGTCATCTTCCAATACTTTATCATAATCTTTTTTGTCTGCAAATGTTATACCCAGCAATCCCTGTTTCTTTAAATTGGTTTCGTGTATGCGTGCAAATGATTTTACGATCACGGCTTTCACTCCCAGATGGCGTGGTTCCATCGCTGCATGTTCACGTGATGAACCTTCGCCATAATTTTCATCGGCTACAATTACAGAACCTATGCCTGCAGCTTTATATGCTCTTTGTGTTTCCGGTAATGGACCATAATTTCCGGTCAGTTGATTTTTTACCAGGTTTGTTTTTTCATTAAAGAAATTTATTGCGCCTATCAAAAGATTATTACTGATATTATCCAGATGGCCGCGGTATTTTAACCACGGACCTGCCATAGAAATATGATCAGTAGTGCATTTTCCTTTGGCCTTGATTAATAATTTTAAATTCTTCAAATCATTTTCTGTCCATGCAGGAAAGGGTTCCAGCAATTGTAAGCGATCAGACGTTGGAGAAACAATCACTTCTATCTTGCTTCCATCTTCTGCCGGCGCCTGGAATCCCGCATCGTCAACGGCAAAACCTTTTACAGGCATTTCAATTCCCTGGGGTTCCTTTAGTTTTACTTTTTCACCTTTATCATTAGCTAAATAATCTGTAAGCGGATTAAAAGTGAGAGAACCTGCAATCGCAAGCGCGGTGGTAATTTCGGGCGAAGCCACAAATGCATGCGTGTTCGCATTGCCATCATTTCTTTTTGCAAAATTCCTGTTATAAGAAGTCAGGATCGAATTTTTCTTATTAGGGTCTTTGGAATGTCGCGCCCATTGACCTATACATGGCCCACAGGCATTTGCCAAAACCACGCCACCCATTTTTTCAAAAATATCTAAATAGCCATCTCTTGCTACAGTAAATCGTACTTGTTCTGAACCTGGTGTAATAGTAAATTCTGATTTTGTTTTAATGCCATTTTCTGTTGCTTGCTGCGCTACAGAAGCTGCGCGTGTAATATCTTCATAAGAAGAATTGGTGCAGGAGCCTATCAATCCTACTTCCAGTTCTTCCGGCCAGTTATTTTTCTTAACTGCTTCTGCAAATTTTGAAATCGGCCACGCCAGGTCAGGAGTGAAAGGTCCGTTGATATGTGGTTCTAATTCGGACAAATTGATTTCAATTACCTGGTCAAAATATTTTTCGGGATTTTCATATACTTCATTATCACCTGTAAGATCTTCGTGAACTTTATCGGCTAACGCTGCTACTTCTGCTCTGCCGGTTCCTTCTAAATATGCTGCCATTTTTTGATCATAGCCAAATATCGAAGTGGTAGCGCCGATCTCTGCGCCCATGTTGCAGATGGTTCCTTTTCCGGTGCACGATAATGAGGTAGCGCCTTCGCCGAAATATTCAACAATTGCGCCTGTTCCTCCTTTCACGGTAAGGATGCCGGCTACTTTTAAAATAATGTCTTTTGCAGACGTCCATCCATTTAGTTTTCCGGTGAGTTTTATACCGATCAATTTTGGAAATTTTAATTCCCACGGTAATCCTGCCATCACGTCACAGGCATCTGCACCGCCTACGCCAATTGCTATAATACCTAATCCGCCTGCGTTTACGGTATGTGAGTCTGTACCAATCATCATCCCTCCGGGGAATGCATAATTTTCTAAAACTACCTGGTGAATAATTCCTGCACCTGGTTTCCAGAATCCAATTCCATATTTATCAGAAACAGAAGCTAAGAAATCATATACTTCCTTATTTTGTGATTTAGCTCTTGTAAGATCGGGTGTGGCACCCACTTCAGCTTGTATCAAATGATCGCAATGAACAGTGGATGGAACAGAAACTTTGATTCTTCCCGATTGCATGAATTGCAGCAACGCCATTTGAGCAGTTGCATCCTGCATAGCCACTCTATCCGGCGCAAAATCTACATAGTCTTTTCCTCTCTCAAAAGCTGCGTCAGCATTCCCGCGCCATAAGTGGGCATATAAAATTTTTTCTGTAAGGGTGAGAGGGTGGTTAACTACTTTACGTGTTGCTGCTACTTTCTGAGAATAACAACTGTAAAATTTTGTAATCATGTCAAGGTCAAAAACCATCGTGTATTTTTTTAAAAATTATTAATTTTTTTTTGCAAATTTAATTAAAATCATTCCATGATTTTTTCTGTTTTATGAAAATGGATATTACATAAAAAGCACTTTTTTATTTTATGTACAAATATTTTTTTTAGGAAAGCTAAAAAGAATTAATTTTCGTTTTTATAGAAAAAAAAGAATGATAAAGAAAATTGTAAGCATACTTATTTTAATTGCTTCGGTAAGTATAGCGAAAGCCCAGTTTGCAAATACTTCCTGGAAAGGAAATTTTAATTTGCCCGATTCCACACAAATGATTTTGCAATTTAAAACAGATAGCCTTTTATTAAATTATCCGGACGGCTCTGCCTTTGAAACAATGAGTTTCAAAATAAGCAATGATACCATATCCATATTGAAACTGAATGGTCAGAGTCCATGTAGTTATTCTGACACCGCTACTTATAAAATAGGGCTTAAAGATAAAAAGCTTTTTGTCTCATCATTGAATGATGATTGCCCTGAACGTGTTTCGGCATGGCCGGCAGATGGTATGGAAAGAGTTGAATAAATTATTTTGAGATGCTTTCTTAAAAAAATGGCCGCATTTCATTTTCTTCGAATATTTTTTAGTTTTGTAAAATGTATAAAATAAAAAACTTCATTGAGTGGAAGGTGTTTGGTGTTTGTACCGCCATTGGTGAAAGGATGGGGATTGCTACATCTGCCATCAGGAGATATTTTATTTATATATCTTTTTTGACATTGGGTTCACCAGTCATCTTTTATCTTATCCTTGCTTTCTGGATGAATATTAAAAATTACATCAAAAACTCCCGTCGCAATCCATTAAGATATCTTTAGCCATGTAAGGTACCTGATTAAAAGCGTCAGGCGTATGCTATCAGCCAGCAAACAAAGAAATAACACAGATTTCTATTCAAAGAATAAAGTTCCCTATTGCGCATAAAAAAAGGGCAACCTTTTGAGTTGCCCTTGCATTGAAATATCGATTTTAGCCGATTAATTTCACATTAACGGCATTCATGCCTTTTTTGCCATTTTGCAAGTCAAATTCCACTTTGTCGTTTTCTTTAATTTCATCAATTAATCCGCTTGCATGCACAAATGTTTCTTTTGAAGAATCATCGTGTTTAATAAAACCGAAGCCTTTTTCTGAATTGAAAAATTTAACGGTTCCTGTGTTTTTGTTGTCCATTGTGTTGTATTGTTTAAAAAAATTAGCCGCAAAGATATATTTTAAAACCGGAATAATGATATTAGTTCAAGGAATTTTGATTTTTTAACTTTTAGGAAGCCATCAGCCTTCAGTTTTCAGTCATCAGCTTTCAGCTGTGAGTCGTCGGTCGCCAATAGGCCATTACTGATAGCTGATAGCTCGCGGCTGATAGCTTCTTTAAATCCCGGGCTTTCAGTTTTTTTTATTTTGTCCCAAAAAGTAAAATACAAACCAAAATTATATTTGAATTGTTTGTGATGGAGCGAATGATGTGTGGCGCCAATAATATTTTTAGTCAACAAATTTTTTGGGTTCTTAGGATAAATTTCAATATCCAAATGATTGATTACACTGCTGAAAGTCATGATGATTAAAAGTAAAATAATTACATAATAGTGCATTGGCAAAACCATTAGCATGACTGGTAAAAAAATTGCCTGCAAAATGCCTTCAAAAGGATGAAAAGAGAAAGCTGTAAAAGGAGAAGCTATTTTGCTGTCGTGGTGCACTTTGTGGACTATTCTATAAACTGATGGAATATGCATCCAACGGTGAATCCAATAATAATAGGTTTCCTGGATTAGCATAAATACAATAAGGCTCACTGGTAAATACCACCAGCCATAAAGATCAGCGTTTGTATAAACTTTTGTATATCCTTTTTGCCAGAGAATTACGGTAAAAGTTCCTGCAAAAGAAAAAAGGATAGAAGTTACAAGACTCCATTTTATCTCTTTTTTGAATTGCCCCTTTTGATATTCTCTTCCATTTATCTTTCTCTCTTTCCATTTTGATGGAAACCACACATAAAAAATTAAATAAAATAGTCCTGCTACCAGGAAGTATCTTCCGGTGATGATAATAAAGAAAATCAACGTGAGCAAAAAGGGCCAATAGCCGGCAGCAAAATCAGGAAGATTCATAATGTAAAATAAAGAAATAATAATCTGAATGAACATTAATTTCTTAAAAAGGAAAGTATAATTTTTTAGCCGAAGCGGACATTGTTATTTTTATTAAAATGGTGCTCAATATGCCGTTCTGGTAATAATTTTTTTCAAATTTGAAAACCCATTAAGAGGAAATTTCCAGAAAAGAAATAAATCCTTCTGCCGGTTTTTACCGGGATGGTTGACTTAATTGTTGAATTATGTTTCCAATTTAACAATCAAAGTTTGTGGATGAAAAACCCTGATGAAAAATTTTCTACTATAAAAATGTGTTTTATCTATACAACTGGTCTCCTTTTAATTTTTATCATTTTTCCAAATATAAATCTATTTTTAGCCATAGAATATAGCGCCAATAAAGGCTTTACTACAATTTTCTAAAACCCAGGATAATTTTTTTGTTATTTAAATGATTCAACCTACTTTTGCACTCCCAAAATAAATTTGGATAAAAAAAGTTCTTTAAAATGTCTCAAAGAATAAGGATAAAACTTCAATCTTACGATCACAACCTGGTAGATAAGTCTGCAGAGAAAATCGTTAAGACAGTACGTAGTACAGGTGCAGTAGTTACAGGGCCGATCCCTTTGCCTACTCACAAGAAAATTTTTACAGTATTGCGTTCTCCTCACGTTAACAAAAAAGCACGTGAACAGTTCCAGTTATGTACGCATAAGCGTTTGTTGGATATTTATACCAGCAGTTCCAGAACCGTTGATGCTCTTTCAAAACTTGATTTACCATCAGGAGTTGACGTTGAGATAAAAGCATAAAAGCCCTTTTCCCGGCCTTCTCCCAAGGGAGGAAGGAGAAGAAAAAAAGTTCTTATATAAAATTGTAACACTCATCTATCCAGAAATTTCGGGAGAGCGCTGAGTATAATAAAATAGAAATGAAAAGTATTATTGGAAAAAAAGTTGGCATGACCAGCATTTTCGATAGTAATGGCATACAAACGGCCGTAACTATTATTGAAGCAGGTCCATGCGTGGTTACCCAGAAAAAGACTGTAGAAACCGATGGTTACAATGCAGTTCAGATTGCTTTTGGAGATAAAAAAGAAAAGCACACCCTCCTCTCAGAAAAAAACCACTTTGCCAAAGCAAATACAACGGCAAAAAAATTCATAAAAGAAATCCGCGATAGCGAAACAGATAAAAATATTGGAGACACCATAAGTGTTGACATTTTTGCTGAAGGCGATAACATTACTGTTGTCGGCACATCTAAAGGAAGAGGTTTCCAAGGTGTAGTAAAGCGTCATGGCTTTCACGGCGTGGGTGAGCAATCTCACGGACAGCATGACAGGTCAAGGGCTCCCGGATCTATAGGAGGGTCCTCATATCCGTCAAGAGTGTTCAAAGGAATGCGAATGGCAGGTCGTATGGGCAATGACAAAGTGCAGATAAAAGGACTTAAAGTGGTGAAAATATTCCCTGAAAAAAATTATTTATTAATAAGTGGTTCGGTTCCCGGCCATAACGGTTCAATCGTTTTAATCCAGAAATAATATGCAATTAGATATAATAAATATTGAAGGAAAAAAGACCGGCAGAACCATTGAAATGCCGGAAGAAATTTTTAACGCAGAACCCAACAGCCATGTAATCTGGCTCGCAGTGAAACAATATCTGTCATCCCAACGTCAGGGAACTCATAAAGTAAAGACTCGCGCCGAAGCTCAGGGTTCGTCAAAAAAACTTCATAAGCAAAAAGGAACCGGCGGAGCCCGTAAGGGTAATCTTCGAAATCCTTTATATAAAGGTGGTGGAACTGTTTTTGGACCTAAGCCCCACGGCTATGATATAAAATTGAATCGTAAAGTAAAAGATCTTGCAAAAATTGGTGCATTAAGTGCAAAAGCAAAAGACAACAAAATTATTATTGTAGAAGATGCTTCTGTGGAAATAGAAAATCCGAATACCAAACAATTCAATCACATATTTCTTAATATCAACGGTGGCAGCAGGAAATCATTATTTGTAATGCCTGAGTACAATGAGAACGTGTATAAAAGTTTTCGGAATGTGCCATCCATCTGTGGTACATTATTAAGTGATATAAATACTTATGATATTGTAAATGCAGATTCAGTAATTTTTACTGAAAGCGCAGCAAAAATATTCGCAGAAGAAAACGCAGAAGACAAAAAAGAAGCTGCTAAAGCTTAAATAAATTATAAATAAAGATTATGAAATCGTCAGATGTTTTAATAAAGCCGGTGTTATCTGAAAAAGTAAACAAACTATCGGAAAAATATAACCGATATACTTTTATTGTAAACAGAAAGGCCAATAAGCTTGAAATTAAAAAAGCAGTAGAAGAATTTTATGGTATCAGTGTGGAAGATGTGAATACCTTGACCATGCCTTCAAAAGTAAAACAGCGTAATACAAAAGCAGGCTTACTTACAGGGCGCAAACCAGCAAAAAAGAAAGCTATTGTAACTGTAGCAAAAGGCGATACTATTGATTTATATAGCAATATTTAGTAGAAAGAGGAAAGTAACAAGAAGCAAGACAGAATTATTTATTATAAAAAGATTGAGGATTTAGAAAACCGAAAATCGAAAATCGAAAATCATGGCTTTAAGAAAATACAAACCCACTACCGCAGGAACCCGCTGGAGGATAGGTAATGCTTATTCAGAAGTAACTACCAATGTTCCTGAAAAAAGCCTGGTAGAAAAAGTACATCATACCGCAGGCCGCAATGCCCAGGGACGCAGAAGTATGCGTTATTTGGGTGGTGGTCACAAAAAAATGTACCGTATTGTTGACTTTAAAAGAGATAAGAAAGATATAGCCGCTACCGTAAAGACAATTGAGTACGATCCGAATCGCAGTGCATTTATCGCTCTGACAATTTTTGTTGATGGAGAAAAAAGATACATTATTGCACCTCAAGGCCTTCAGGTTGGAGCTACTATTCTCAGTGGAGATTCAGCAGCACCGGAACTTGGTAATGCATTGCAGCTAAAAAATATGCCTTTAGGTACTGTGGTTCATAATATTGAAATGCAACCAGGGCAGGGTGGAAAGTTGGCAAGAAGTGCAGGCTCTTCTGCTCAGTTGGCTAACAAAGAAGAAAAATATGCTGTCTTAAAAATGCCCAGCGGTGAATTGAGAAAAATATTGATCAATTGTTATGCAACAGTTGGAGTAGTTTCTAACAGTGATCATAGCCTGGAGAGTAAAGGTAAAGCAGGTAGAAACAGGTGGAAAGGAATCAGGCCAAGAACAAGAGGTGTGGCGATGAACCCTGTAGATCATCCGATGGGTGGTGGTGAAGGAAAAGCGTCAGGCGGCCATCCCCGCAGTAGAACTGGTAAATATGCTAAGGGACAAATAACCCGTACCCGCGGCAAAGGTTCAGATAAAATGATTATTCAGAGGAGAAATGGTAAGAAATTGCCAAATAAATAAAGTAAAAAGCTGAAAGGCGAAAAGATAAAATTATAAATAAAACAAATGGCTCGTTCAATTAAAAAAGGTCCTTATGTAGAAGCTAAGCTGGAAGATAAAGTGCTTGGGATCAACGAAGGAAAATCAAAGAAAGGTGTTATTAAAACATGGTCGCGCAGGTCAACAATTACCCCCGACTTTGTAGGGCACACTTTTGCAGTGCATAATGGCAATAAATTTATTCCAGTGTATGTAACTGAATTTATGGTTGGCCATAAATTAGGTGAATTTGCACCAACAAGAAATTTTAAAGGACATTCAAGTAAAAAGATTGTATAACCATGGGTACCACGTACCAGGCGTTAGATGCCAGGTAGCAAGTATCAAGTAGTAAGAAATAAAATTAATATGGAAGCAATAGCAAAACTTAATAATTATCCCACTTCACCGCGCAAAATGCGTTTGCTGGCTGATTTAATCAGGGGCCTGGAAGTAGAGAAAGCTTTGGGTATTTTACAATTCAATCCCAAGCATCCAGCAGTGCCTATGTATAAATTATTAAAAAGCGCTATTAATAACTGGGAACAGAAAAACGCTGACGAAAAAGTAGAAAATGCCGGCCTGGTTGTAAAGACAATTATGGTGGATTGCGGTAGAGTGATTAAAAGAATGCGCCCCGCTCCGCAAGGTCGTGGATATCGTATTCGCAAACGTAGTAATCATGTTACTATTATTGTTGATAGCACTCGCCATTATGATGAAATAATTTCTAAAAAGAAAAAGGTTGAAAAAGTGGAAGTGGCTAATGTAGCTCCGGCTGAAGAAAAAGTGATTGCAGAAAAGCCAAAGAAAGTGATTGCAAAAAAAGCAACTTCTAAAACAGAAACAAAAGCAAAAACTAAACCTGCTGAGAAGAAAGAAGAGAAGAAACCAGCAGAGAAGAAAACAACAGAAAAAAAATCAAAAAAATAAAAACCGAATAATGGGTCAAAAAACAAATCCGATTGGAATGAGGTTGGGAATCATCCGTGGATGGGACAGCAACTGGTTTGCAAGTCCAAAAGATTATGGGAAAAAATTGATTGAAGACGATAAGATCAGGACCTACCTGAATGCGCGTATCAATAAAGGAGGGATAGCGAAAATTGTAATAGAACGTACGCTTAATAAGTTGATCGTTACGATACATACCTCCAAACCAGGAATCATTATTGGAAAAGGTGGAGGAGAAGTGGACCGCATAAAAGAGGAATTAAAAAAATTGACTGGCAAGGAAGACGTGCAGATTAACATACTTGAAATACGCCGTCCTGAGTTAGATGCTGCGATAGTGGCGGATACCATAGCCAGGCAGATTGAAAACCGTATTAATTATAAAAGAGCGATTAAAATGTCAATAGCCTCCGCTTTACGTATGGGTGCAGAGGGAATAAAAGTGAGAGTAGGTGGCCGTCTTGGTGGTGCTGAAATAGCACGAAGTGAAGAAATAAAACAGGGTCGTACTCCATTGCATACATTAAGAATGGATATTGATTATGCCAGTATTTTTGCTCAAACAGTATATGGAAAGATTGGAATTAAAGTATGGATATGCAAAGGAGAAGTACTTGCCAAAAGAGATTTGAATCCTAATATTATTGCCGGAGGTGGTAAAAGTGATCACGAAATGCAGGGTAATAGAAGAGGTGGTGGATTTAGCGATAGAAGAGGTGGTGGCGATAGAGATAGAGGAGGTGACAGGAGAGGAGGCGGAGATAGAAGAGGCGGTGGCGGAAGAAGATAATCAGCAAGAGGATTAATAATAATATTTAAGAAAAAGTTTGAAGCAGTAATTGCATCAAACGAACAATAAAAGACAATTTACAATTATGCTACAGCCAAAAAGATCAAAACACAGGAAGATGCAGAAGGGCCGTATGAAGGGAAACACCAAACGTGGCGATACTATTGCTTTTGGAACATTTGCTCTAAAATCGCTTGATTCAATATGGCTAACTAACCGCCAGATAGAATCTGCAAGGCAGGCATTAACGCGTCACATGAAACGTGAAGGAAACGTATGGATAAGAATATTTCCTGATAAACCGATCACTAAGAAACCCGCAGAAGTAAGGATGGGTAAAGGTAAAGGAAACCCCGAGTATTGGGCAGCAGTGGTACAACCAGGAAGAATCCTGTTTGAAGTTGATGGAGTTTCGCTCCAGGTAGCCAAAGAAGCTTTTGAACTGGCAGCACAGAAACTTCCAATTCAAACAAAATTTGTAGTAAGCAGAGATTATGTTGCTAGTTAGCATTCCAGCTAATTGGCTAATTAGATAATTAAATAAATAAAACGATGTCAAACAGAAATGATTTTGTAAAAAGTCTTAAAAGCATGAGTGAGCAGGACTTAAAATCAAGGATTGAAGAGGATGAATTAAGAGTCAAAAAATTAAAATTTGCACATTCTGTTTCTCCTTTGGAAAATCCTATGAGCATTCGCGATGTAAGGAAAGACCTGGCTCGCACAAAAACAGAGTTAAGTAAAAAACAATTAGGTACTAATTCCTAAAAAATAAAAAAATGTCCGAAAGAAATTTAAGAAAAGTAAGGGTTGGTGTAGTTTCCAGTAACAAGATGGATAAATCTATTACCGTAAAAGTTGAAAGGAAAGTAAAGCATCCTCTTTATGGAAAATTTGTGAAAAAAACAACCGGATTCCATGCACACGATGAAAAGAATGAATGTAATATCGGCGACCTGGTGCGAATAATGGAAACCAAACCATTGAGCAAAACAAAGCGCTGGAGACTGGTAGAGATTTTGGAAAAGGTAAAATAAAATAGGTAATCCTTTTAGGAAATAAAAATTCAATAATTGTTTTAAATACTCAAGGCTTAATGCTGAGAGCTAAAACTAAATAAAAATGATACAGCAAGAAAGCAGGCTAAATGTAGCGGATAATAGCGG
>JGI20206J14855_1000076_pt1 | contig 36580 bp, 36 predicted proteins | sample NGESurdeep092012_6_FD_14855 | JGI IMG/M metagenome (IMG submission 14855) | reverse complement strand
GTGTAAAATACTTTTTCATAATTGAGGTTTTTTTGAAGTAAATAATAAAAAGTAATCAGTAAGGAAACCGGGATGGTCTTTACACGAATTGCATTATGCAATAAAAGGATGGTTTGGAGGAGCTTCTTAAAGGATGTGGATGAAATTCCCTAAAACGAGGAATCCAAAAATAGATATTCTAATTCAGAAATCAAAGAAAATGATAATTTTTTTTTGTCTTTGCTCTGTCCTATTTCTTCATAAATTAAAACTATTTAATTTTATAATTGATTTTTAAACAAAAAATTTTTGGTAATTGAAATATTGATATCTTTATAGAACACTCCAATAAAAGGCAAGTTAATATCCTGAGAAATTCATTTTCCATTACATACTGGCATAGTATTTACGATTGATTTCAAAAAATAGTCATCATGAAAGTGAAAATAATTCCCCGAATAATGATTGTAACCTCAATATTGATTTCCAATTCATTGTTTGCCCAGGATACAACACACACAAAACTTGTGGATAAATATTATCCGGTAAGTAAAACTCCGGAACCAGCTCCAATATTAGATAAAACCACTACAGAACCTGTTACCAGTTCGGTGGTAAGCCCAGCAGGTAACACAACAGTAACCCAACCATCGCAGATTAATAAAATTAATAAACCGGTAGCTTCTGTTCCAGTGGCTGCTGCACCGGTGGCTGCTGTTCCGGTAACTACTGTTCCCTTAACTCCTCTTCCTGTAACTTCAATTTCGCAACTCCCTGCTCCACAAAGCAGCATTTACCAGGATACAAGATTAGGTAGTAGCTCCCCGGATTATAATACGTATGAAAAAAATGATAACGGAGTGGGGTCAATAACCACTAATCCAAACAAAGGAACAGGAAGTAATATGAGTATCCCTTCCGCAAATTTAAACAGGCCAACTCCTATTTATAGAGATACGCGTTTGGGTAGCAGTTCCCCTTTATATAATACTTATGAAAAGAATGATGATGGTGCAGGTGCTGTTACCACTAATCCTAATAAAGGATAATTAAATTAGGTCAATTTAGTTTCATTTCAAACATCTTAGGCCAATCTTTTCCGGTAATATATAAATACTTTGTAGTGCTGTCATAAGCTATACCATTAAGTACTGCATCACCACTCACTTTTACGCCGGGATCATATTGCTGAAGTAAGCCAGTTAGATTCATGTCGCCAACCACATACCCATTAGCTGTATCAATTTTTACAATATCATTGGTAAGCCATCTGTTGGCATATACATATCCACCTATGAGCTCAAGTTCATTGAGGCTATCTACTTCACCCATGTTATTTGACACAGTAAGAATTTTATTGATCTTCATCTCTTTTTTACTTTCGTCGGGTTGTACAAAATAAAGATGGGAACTTCCATCACTAATGATAATATTATTTCCATCATTGGTAGCACCCCATCCCTCCCTATTCCATTTAAGAGTATATATAGGATGTGAGATATCATCAAGATTGTAAACAAAGATTTTATTGTTTTGCCAGGTAAGCTGGTAAATTTTATTTTTAAAAATAGTAATGCCTTCACCAAAGACAGAACTATCTGGTATTAAATAATTTTTTTCAACACTGCCGGTTTTAATATCAACAATCCGAAGATTAGAGGTGCCATATTCACCTGTGCCTTCATACAATTTACCTTTATAAAATTCAAGCCCCTGTGTGAAGGCATTAGGATCATGAGGATACACTGCTTCTACTTTAAACATAATGGGAGCGGGGGCAGGGATGTTATTTACTTTGGGCATTGGAACCGAACTATCATAATCCGGAGAAGAAGAAGAATTGCAGGATATAAAAAATAAAAGAGAAACCCCAGTCAGAAATTTATAGATCATTATGTGCTTTTAAAAAATGTAAAAATAGGAAACAGAACGGTTTTAATTTTATCTTAATAAAAAAAAGATTGATAAAAATTTTTAAGTTTAAAGAATATTATCTTTATTTGTCCTCTCAAACCTCTTTTTCCGGCAATAGCAATTTTTCTATCCTATGGTTATTTTACGGAAATATTAACCAGGTTTTTATTGAATCTTCAATTTACATTTCGTATCCCTTGTAAGATATTTATTACCATACCTATGTAATCCCGCTATTGTTCATTTACTCATTACAATGAGTTTACAACTGGGAATACATGAAACTTATCTTTACATTACTTTGCCTCAGCATTGTATGCGGATTATCCGCTCAACGATGCGCAACTCCTCAATATATTATAGATCATCCTGTCATTAACAATATTGCACTAAGGACTTCATCTACCAATACTTCGGGCCGTGATACATTACCCAATGAAGTAATTGTCGTTCCTGTGGTAGTACATATTTTATATAACAACAATAATCAGAATATTTCTGACAAACAAGTGATGTCTCAATTGGTTTCTTTAAATAACGATTTCAGAAGACGTAATGCAGATACCGTCAATACACCGGTTCCCTTTAAAAGTGTTGCGGCTGATATAAGAATACAATTCTGCCTTGCCAAAGTAGATCCCGAGGGCAATCTCACTACCGGCATTATTCATAAATATACAACTGCAGCTCAGTTTCTGACAGATGATGCCATGAAATTCACTTCAAAAGGTGGGGATGATGCATGGGATGCCACCAGGTATCTTAATATTTGGGTATGTAACCTCTTTGGCCAAACATTGGGATATGCCGTAATGCCCGGAGGTCCGTTACAAAATGACGGTGTAGTTATTACTTACAGTGCTTTTGGTACCGTGGGCAATGTAATTGCCCCATATAATAAAGGAAGAACCACTACTCATGAAATAGGCCACTGGCTTGGTTTACGGCATTTATGGGGAGACGCTTTTTGCGGAGATGATGGAATAGCTGATACGCCGCCTCAGGAAACCAGTAACAGTTTTTGCCCTACCTTTCCACACCTTTCTTCATGCTCTATCAATAGTTATGGCGATATGTTTATGGATTACATGGATTTTACAGATGATGGTTGTATGAACATGTTTACTCAGGACCAAAAAGCTGAAATGAGAGGATTATTTGCATTGGGAAACGTAAGGAATTCTTTTCTGAATTCTACAGTATGCGATAGCTCTAATGCAGAAGCAGGACCGCTTCCAACAGAACCTGCCACTCCCACTAATTTGAAAATAACTGCCTATCCAAATCCATTCAACAATGTGGTAACAATTGCTTCAAATAATGAGGATGCGGTATTGGGTAAAGTTTTAAGATTATATAATATTGAAGGTAAATTGTTTTTAACCCAAATTATTCAATCTCAAAATACGGTGCTTGATTTAAGTAAGTTTCCGTCTGGTATTTATATCCTAAAAGTTGAAAGTACTACCGGAAGTTTCGTTTATAAATTAATAAAGCAATCTTCAGGATATTCAAAATAAGTTTTGTTTAATGTTACTACATTTTGCAAAACTTTGCAGTCTCATTGACGTTTCTTTTATAAAACCTTTGGTAGTTTTGTTACGTACATTAAGCAAAACTATTATCATGAAAAAAGTATTTTATTTAGCAGGTATTGTTATTTGCTCATTTTTCACCAATTGTTCTCAATCACAAACACCCGGAAGTAAAAAATATCCAAACCCTGAAAAGGTTGCTTCTTATAAAGATTTTCCAGTTCAATTTACAGATGCTCAGTGGAAGGAGAAATTATCTCCGGCCCAATATTTTATTCTCAGAGAAAGAGGAACGGAAAGAGCTTTTACAGGTAAGTATGATCATTTTTATAAAAAAGGAACCTATTATTCTGCTGCTTCTTTGCAACCCGTTTTTAGTTCAGAAACTAAATTTAATTCCGGTACAGGATGGCCTAGCTTTTATGCGCCAATCAATCCAAATGCTGTAAGATTAGTATTAGATAATTCGGATGGGATGGATAGATGGGAAGTAGTAGATTCTAAAACAGGTTCTCATCTGGGCCATGTTTTTGACGATGGACCGGTACCAACCGGGAAAAGATATTGCCTTGATTCTGATGCACTCATTTTTGTACCAGAAGGTGGTCAACCTCCGGTAAGTTCGAAGTGAAATTGATTTAAAATCAGGTAAAATCTCAATCACAGTAAACGAATTAATATTCGGTTTTTTGATTTCTTTAAAAAGTATTTTGAAATATTAAAGCAGTTTGCATTTGTCGGCTGCTATTTTTTATTTCCGGGTAATATCTCTTAATGAAACGAAGTCCTTTCAGACAAAAGTTCATAGAACTCTTTATACTAGTTCTTTGCGGCCAACGACATGTACAATTTAAAACTATGAACTAAGAACTAAATGGATTGAATAATTCTTTTTGTGTCTTCAAAACTTTTATGATGATAAGCATGGATGCCAACTTTTTTTGCAGCTTCCACCAACATAATTCGATCATCAAAATAAATACATTCTTCAGGTTTTGCCTGGGCAATTCCTAAAGCCAGGAGAAAAATTCCGGGATCGGGTTTGCGCATACCTACTTCGCATGAAGAAACAAATGCATCAAAAAAATCATGCAGTTTAAATTTATTGATGCGGTATTGGTTTAATTCGCGCGACTCATTGTTCAGAGAAATTACCTTTATATTTTCATGCTTATATTTCCATTTAATCATCCAGGGAAGCATATCGGGCAGTTGCTCTGATTGTTCAAACATAAAATCTTTAAATTCCTTTCTTGAAAAATTTCTTTTCTTGTTAAATACAACCGTGTCCAAATAATCATCGATAGATATTTTCCCCATTTCCCAAACATTGAAAATAAAATTATGAAGTATGTCCAGTTCATTATAATCAATCTTAAATTTTTTTGCTGCAGCTATTCTTGACTCATGCCCCCAACCGTTTCTAAGCAGTACACCGCCTATATCCGAAAATAAGATTTTGTATGATTTTTTCATGTCTGATTATTGAATTGAGATAATTTAAAAATGATTTTTAATAAAATAAAAGAAGTAAATTTTATGGGAATAAATATTTTTTATAAAAAATAAATACGAAATGCTTTGCCAGGTTATCTATTTTTCGATTCCAATGCGCTTACTTTATCCAATCGTCTTTTAAAACGTTCGTTCCCTACGTATTTTGCATTTATAAAAGTAGTGACCAATTCTTCAGCAGCGGCGTAAGCAGTAACTCTTCCGCCGAGACATATCAAATTCATGTCGTCATCTTCCACACCCTGGTGGGCTGAAAAATGTTCATGAATAAGCGCAGCTCTTATTCCCACTACTTTATTGGCTGCCACCGCGGCACCCACGCCACTTCCGCAAATGGCAATACCACGATCCACTTCTTTGCAGGCAACTGCTTCGGCAAGAGGAATTACAAAATCAGGATAATCATCACCATTATCCAATTTAAATGCGCCAAAATCTTTTACCTCGTATCCTTTTGCATTCAAAAAAACATGTATTGTATTTTTTAGATCAAATCCCCCGTGATCGCAGGCTATACCTATTTTCATTTTTTTGTTTTTGTTTTTGTTTGTATTTTTTTATTTTTCTTGTTTTCCTGTTTCCATAATATGGCACCTCCTTTTATCCCATCCTTATTATTTTCAATAGATGTTTTTTTATCCAATTTTATAGTCAGCCTTTTTGCATTGCCTCCGCTGATAAAAAGATGGTCGTAATTAAAAACAACATTTAAAATCTCTATAACATTCTCCATTCTTTTATTCCATTTCTTGTTTCCTATTTTTAATAATGCTGATTCTCCCACATAATCATTATAATTCTTACCTTTTGTGATAGGATGCTGTGACATCTCAAGATGGGGGAGAAGTAGCCCATCCTTCATGATAGCTGATCCAAATCCCGTTCCTAAAGTGATAACCATTTCCAATCCCTGGCCTTTTGCTAAACTTAAACTCTGCAAATCAGCATCATTAATGACTAAAGCAGGTTTGCCCAAAGTATTTTCAAGTTGCTTTTGTAAGTCATAATCTTTCCAAAGATCACTTCCCAGTTTGGGTGCAGTTTTTACAACGCCTTCTTTTACATATCCTGGAAAGCCAGTAGCAATTTTATCATATTCCGGAAAACGCGACGCCAATTCTTTAATCAACGCGATTACTTTTTCAGGAGAAGCAGGTTGTGGAGTAATTTCTCTCTCATAATCTTTTAAGAATTTCCCGTCTATATCTAATGTAACAGCTTTAATATGTGAGCCTCCAATATCAATTGCAAGGATCTTTTCATTTATTTCCGGCATCTTTTCTATTTTATTTGTTGTTAAAAGTAAATTCTTTATTGCAAAAAAGTAAATTCAGTTTCTTATGTATATCTTTTAATCGTTTCATTGAAGCGATGAAATACCTGCATGAAAATAAGTAGAAGTTTGGGATAAACATTATACAGTATCCTGTTTTTTTTAAGTCTTTTACAAATTAATAAGAAAATTCTTCTTTAAATGTCTGTCTACGCCCATTAAATAAGGATTTTGGTTTTTAAATAAATTTTGTAAATGGCTATAAAGACATAAAATAAGTATTACAATCCAATAAAAATTCTATTACCAGTAAACAAATAAATAACTTTAATTCACAATTGTGTATAAGTTTTAACTGCTTCATATGTATTCTCATTTCTTTTTATAATACTTTAGTTAATGAAATCAAATTATTCATTTTATTAACCCACATTTTCAATGAATTATCCCGCATTTTCTTTACCCGAATTAACCAAATTATCGCATCATAGTTTTGCGACACTTTATCAAAACAAAACCTCAGGAGAAAAATCTTTGCTTGCGGCAATAGCTATTAAAGCCGGAACTGTTTTCGGAACTTTTGAGGCCTCAGAAATTTTAAATGCACCCAATAAATATACAGTGCAGATAAATGACAATACGCACATCATTTTAAATCCTGAACTATTACAATACATCAATCATTCATGCAATCCGAATGTTTTTTTTAACACAACTACTTTTGAATTAAGTGCACTTTGCGATATTGAAAAAGGAGATGAATTCACCTTTTTTTATCCTTCTACTGAATGGAATATGGAGTCTCCTTTCAATTGTTTTTGCGGATGCGAAAATTGTCTTCATAAAATTCAGGGAGCTTTGTACTTATCTCCTGAAACTATCGCCAGGTATAGGTTCACCGATTTTATTTCGCAAAAATTAAATATATCCCATCTTCAAATAGTTTGATTTTTAAATGATCTTACTTTAAAAAATTATGAAGCCATTTCCAAAGGATCTTTTTGTATGGGTCTTAGCACCTTTTGTAGAAACAAACAATGAAAATCTTGACTACTATTACGATTTCACTCAAAGCATCGAAGAATATACCAAAGCATTTGATGAATTAAACATTTCATGGAAATGGCAACAGGTTACCAATAAAAATTATAAATGGATCATTGACAGGATAAGTGAAGAATCTTCAATAGAAAATATAGTTGTTATTAATCTTTGCGATGGAGATGAAATCAATAATGCACCCGGAGTAAACGTAATAAAATATCTTAAGAAAAGCGGATTGTGCTTTACCGGTGCCGATGAATATTTTTATAGGATTTCCACTTCCAAAATAAAAATGAAAGAAGTTTTTGACAGGAAGAATATTCCGACAGCGCCCTGGAAAATTATTAATGTTGAAAATAAAAATGATCCTGAAATTTTTAATGAACTTGGATATCCTATTATAGTAAAACCTGCTATTTCTGGTGGAAGTCTTGGGGTAGGTATTCATTCTGTGGTAAAAGACATTAAAGAGCTTGATGCGCAATTCCTGAAATTACTCGATGGTTATCATGGGTGGAACCTGGTTGAGGGCGGCGTTTTGGCTGAACAATTTATTGATGGACCTGAATTTACTACGCTTATCGTAGGAAATAGTACTTCACCCAGAGATTGCAAAATTTATCTTCCGGTCGAAAGGGTTTTTAATGCATCGCTGCCTTCGCATGAAAAATTTCTTTCCTTCGACCGGCTTTGGGAAATGTATGAAGAAGAATCGCCGGTGAAGAATGGGGAAGATTTTTATAATTATCAAACACCTGAAGCTTCCTTCCTGCAGGACATTTGCCAGGTAAGTTTTGATGCATATAAAGCGGTAAGAGGAAAAGGGTATTGCAGGGTGGATATGAGAATGGACAGGCAAACAGGCAAAATATATGTGCTGGAGGTAAATGCACAATGCGGATTATCTGAAGATGAGGATTTTACTTCTATTGGCGCTATTTTGCGCCTTTCCGGCAATTCATTTGCTTCATTGATCTTAGAAATCATTACGGATACTATTTCCAAAAAATTAACTCCGAAAAAGATTTTGGTAAAACAATTAGAACTTATCTAATTTTATAATCAAAATTAATTTCATTCTCTTTCCTTATATGAAAAAAGTTTGTGTGTTGCAACCTGATTATTCCACTACTGATGTGGATTATAAAAATTACGATCCTCCGAGAAACTTGTCTGCGTTGCTTCCCGGCTATGAAACAGATCATGTGTTTCTGAATAAACTTTCTACTTATCAGCAATTAAAACAGCTGAAGAAAAATAAGTATGACATTTTTGTAAATCTTTGTGAAGGTTATTTAGACTGGACAGTGCCTTCCATTGATGTAATTCATTCGCTTGAACTATTGAATCTTCCCTATACCGGGCCAAATTCGATTCTTTATGATCCGCCAAAAGAATTAATGAAGTATGTAGCCTATTGTTGCGCTGTAAATACGCCTTCATATATTAAAGTAACAGAAGAAGGTTCTATTCATGAAATTATTGCACAATTGAAATTCCCTCTTTTTATTAAACCTGCCAAAGCCGGAGACAGCTTAGGTATTGATGAAGATTCGTTGGTAAACAATAAAAAAGAATTATCTCACAAAATAAATTTACTGTTAAAAGAGTACGATGAAATTTTAGTAGAAGAATTTATTGCAGGTCGTGAATTTACTGTGCTTGTGGCTGCAAATGCGTCGCCGGGAAGTGATTGCACGGTTTATACTCCTTTGGAATTTGTATTTCCTAATGGAAAATCTTTTAAAACTTATTCCCTGAAAACTTCAGAACTGCATGAAGAATGTAACATTCCTTGCAGGGATGAAAAACTTTCTACGCAATTGAAACTTGCTGCTGCCAGGATCTTCAAAGAATTTAAGGGTGTTGGCTATGCGCGCCTTGATTTCAGGGTAAATGATAAAAATGAAATATTTTTCCTTGAAATTAATTTTACCTGTTCTGTCTTTTATGAAAATGGTTATGAAGGATCAGCAGACTACGTATTAATGAATGAGCCAGGTGGCAAAAAGTCTTTTTTACAACATATTATCGAAGAAGGGATTTACAGGCATCAGCAAAAACAAAAAAAATATTTTTTGAAAGGCAATGCAATTTCTGGTTATGGAATTTATGCAAATAAAAATATTTCTAAGGGCGAAATCATTTTTCAGAATGAAGGGAAACAACATAGATTGATAACCAAAAAATTTGTGGAAGAAAACTGGAATGAAGATAAGATCAATGTTTTTAGAAAATATGCGTGGCCTATTAGTAATGAAGTGTATGTTTTATGGGACGAAGATCCCACCGGTTGGGCGCCTCAGAACCACTCCTGCGACCCTAATACACAATATAATGGACTGAATGTAATAGCACTGAGAAATATAAAAAAAGGCGAAGAACTAACACTCGATTACACTACTTTTCTGAATAGTGAAATGGAAAGTTTTATTTGTAATTGCGGTTCAGAAAATTGCAAAAAAGTAATACAAGGTTTATATCAGGGAGTTCCGAAGATGTAAAAATTTTCTGTTAATACTATTATGCAATAAATTACAAGTTACTCTTTATCCATTAGCAGTTTGCAATCATTTTCCTGTCTTTAAAAATTCATCGTAGGCATTTCCTAATTTTAAGGAATGAATTTTATGAATCACTTTTTTTACATCATAATTCACATATTCAAATTGAACGCTTACAGATACAGGATTACTTAAATCTGTTTCATGATTGAAAGTGACAATAGTATAACAGCTTTTGTTATCGCCATGTTTTGGCTTTCCTACGGAACCTACGTTAATAGCATGTTTATAGATTTTCCTGTTTTCCTCTTCACAAAATAAGGTACGGTGAAAAGGAATATGCGTGTGTCCCATTAACAGAATATCCGTATCAATCGCATCCATCATTTCCAATAGATATTCATCACTAACATTCTTTTTTACATATTCATTATTAGAAGACGTACTTCCATGCACTATTGCCATCTTTATATTGTGAAAGGGGAAATGAAATTCCAGTTTCAACAAAAATGGAAGACATGAAATGTAATTCCTGTTTGCATCTGAAATGGAATTATTTAGCATCTCAGCAGATTTCAAACCAAACAATCTTTGCGCTTCATTTTTGTAAGAAAAAGGAAAATCGTTTTGATGATTGCCAATGCCCTCATCGTGGTTCCCCTGGAGGGAGCTAATATGGTTTTTGCGGATGAGTGCAATCACTTCATTATCCCATCCGGCAAAATTTACTAAATCGCCCAAGCAATAGATATCATCAGGATTGTGGTTTTGTATGTCTTTCAAAACGGTTTTCAATGCTGGAAGATTAGCGTGTATATCACTAATAAATGCAAGTTTCATTTAGATATTTTTATAAGATTGTTTAATTCAAACCCACTCAACACTTTTCAATTCAAAACCAATAAACGAACACCCGCTTGATCGAGTCATTCGGGCAGGAATAATTAAGATTCTTCTTTTCTGAACAACCTGGCTATTCCATTATAATAAGATTGCTTTATGAAAAAATCTCTTTTACCCGGATTAGCCTGGTATTAATTTCTTTAATCGCGCCTTCATTTTGTAATTCAGTTTTTGTTTTACTGCTAATCACTTCCCTGATATTATTTTCCATGCTTCCCAATACCACATTCATCTTACTGTTAAGATCATAATTGAATTTGCGAAATGATTCCTGTATTTTATAATTAAGATCATAAATGATAGAAGCCGTATTCCTGGTTATTAATTCATTATAATGACTTTTCCATTTTGAGATTACTTTTCTTTTTTGAAAAGAAAATGGGAAGAGATTATCAAAAAATGAAAGTGGTTGATTCACTGCTGAAAGGCCACTATCAAATGTGATATAAAATGAAGTATAGGCATTCAAATCAAACTGTGCAGAAAAAAGATCTATATTTTGGCCCAGGTAGATTGAGAGATTCGCGCTTAGCTCATTTAAAAAACTCTGCGAGCGCTTGCTATATTGTTGCAAAAGGTTCTTGAAATGCTCCCTGGCTTTTATTTCCCATTCATTTTTTATATTTTCAAAACTTTGGCGCATGAGATCATCCAGCCGCATGTGGGAAGAAATTAGTAATTCACTTTTAATACCCTGGATCGCACTAATGATATAGTTTACTTTCGACTGTAGCGCATTGCTCTGTTTATTCACATCATCATTAATATCTTTTTGTAAAAGCTTTATTTTTCCGGTGATGATGCTCTCAAATTCTTCTTTCTGTTCGTTCATTAATTGAATGGATCCGCTTAGTTCAAGGCTCCTTTTTTCTAACTCGTGCAAAGGCAGTAAGTATGCGTCTGCAATGAAATGTAATTGTAGTTCTGCCTGGCGGCACAGTGTTTTTAACTGGTGTGCAGAAGATAATTCGAGCAACGCTTCTTTTTCATTACTGCCTACAGAAAGCAATTCTTTTTTCAGTCCGCCAAGATCATTGTGCTCAGAAGATACATTGGACACAATGTAAAATTCAATTTCATTTTTATCTTTTTTCAGGATGCCTGATAATACTGTTTTATTATGAAGAATTAATTTTTGTAAATCTTCTTCTTTTAAAAGATCAGCCTTATTGAAAACGAAAATAATTTTGGTTACGTGTTTTTGTATCTCTTCCAGTAGTTTCAGATCAATGGTATTTATTGGGATATCAGCGCTTAATATAAAAACGGCTGCGTCAATTTTAGGAATGAAATCAAGAGTGGCCTGTGTATTATGTTCGTAAGCAGAACCTAAGCCGGGGCTATCTACAAGCGATATATATTTTAGTATTTCTGAATTTTCATAGATCTGCACATAGCGCACGCCCTTTTTATTACCCGGATTTTTTTCTTCAGTAACGTATTCATCAATAATATCAATTTCAATATCTTTTTTTTTGCCGTTTAGCAGGTGAACAATTGCGCCAGGCTTTTCATTATATTCAATAACCGTGATCAGTGCTGTCGCGGGCGTGACAGAAACCGGTAGAATTTGTTTTTCAATAAGTGAATTTATTAATGTGGACTTCCCTCTTTTAAACAGTCCGGTTATTACTACATACAATTTTCTCATCTCTATTTTCTCTTCCAGGGCATCTATATCATTGATCAATGAAATATCAGCATATCCTTTGCATGCCGCAGAGAGTTCTTTTATTTTTGTAATCAGGTCCATTTAATATAATTATCGTTTTCTTCTTTAAATGTTGTTGATTGATAAAGCTTACAAATACATCAATGAAAAGAAATAATATCAGCAAACCAATAAATATTGAAAATTCCTGTTTTTTATTTTTATAAAACCTCTTTTCGTTCAGGTAGGAAAGCCTTTACTTTTAATGGGATTATTATCCTCCAATTAAAAATCCGGCATACAGAATAGAGAGCGGGCTATGTTGTAACGCTTTTACGGCTTTATCCAGATCATATTCCAGCTTGTAAAAATCTACCTGCACTGCATCCGGATTTTTATGCAAATCCATTTCCGGATGAAAGGTAATGATCGCATAACTGGAACGCCAGTCTCCATCATTTGCTTTTCCAATTGCACCCGGATTCACAGCATGTTTGAATATTGTTCCTTCTTCACTTTCTACCGGAATAATAATATGATGAGGGCTATGTGTATTACCGGTCAATAAAATATCAACATCTGCATCATTTATTATTTTAGCAAAATGATCCTTCGGTAAAAAACGGTAAAGTCTTTTATTAAAATCTCCCGTAATACCGTGTGTGAGTAAGAGTTTCAGAGATTGTCCGTCTTTGGTATGGTACACTAATTTTTTTTCCGGGGGATAAGATGCAAGGATATTTTTATTTTCATTTGTTATTTGTGCCAATGTGTATTGAATTGCTTCTTTTCCACACTTAATGGTTTCCGGTGAAGAAAAAGAAAATTCAAAATTCTTTTTGCCAGCTCCTATGCCCGCATCATGGTTTCCCTGTATCACCATTATATTATTTTCTTTCAGAAGTTGCACCACTTCGTTGTTCCACACATTCTGATTTACTATATCGCCCAAACAATATATCATATCCACCTTTTGTCCTTTAATGGCTTTTAAAACTTCTTCCAGTGCCGGAAGGTTTGCATGAATATCACTGATGAATGCTATTTTCATTTTTCATTTTGAAAATTTTTCCTGGTATAACTTCATGCTATCTGTGATGCTTTGGTATGCCTGTTCTTTTCCTAAAAGCTCTCCAACCTCCACTTTTTTATCTTCCAGAACTTTATAATATTCAAAGAAATTTTTTAGCTCGATTAACGTATGCTTTGGAATATCCCCGATGTCATTGACGTGCATATAAGCCGGATCTTTATCCGCAACTGAAATTATCTTATCATCCAAACCATTTTCATCTTTCATGCGCATGATGCCAATAACCCGGGCCTCTACAATGCACAGCGGCTCTATATCCATTGAGCACATTACGAGAATGTCCAGCGGATCTCCATCTTCAAAATAAGTCTGTGGTACCAAACCGTAATTCATGGGATAATGCACTGCAGAATATAACACACGGTCTAATTTTAAAAGCCCCGAAGTTTTTTCAAGCTCGTATTTCATGCTGCTGTTCTTGGGAATTTCTATGATGGCATTGATAATTTCAGGTGCCTTGTCGCCAATATATACATGCCATGGATGTTGTACTGATATCATAAAATTTTTATTGATTTTTAAATGTTTTAATTCCTGCAAAACTTGCATCACTGCCTAATTCCTCTTCGATCCGTAATAATTGATTGAATTTAGCTATTCTTTCTCCGCGGCAACCGCTACCGGTTTTTAAATGACCCGCACCTGTGGCAACTGTCAAATCAGCAATGGTAGTGTCTTCTGTTTCGCCACTGCGATGAGAGACGAAGCAATTATAATTATTTTTAAATGCTAAATCAATTGTTTCCAAGGTCTCTGTTACAGTTCCAATTTGGTTTAATTTTATTAAAACAGAATTGCCTATTTTTTCTTTAATACCTTCTTGTAAAATTTGTGGATTGGTACAAAAAATATCATCACCTACCAATTCAACTTTACTGCCTAACTGTTTTGTCAGATTCTTCCAGCCATCCCAGTCATTTTCGCCCAGGCCATCTTCTAATAAGATGATAGGATATTGTGATATCCAGCTTTCCCAGAGCTTAACCATCTGGTCACTTGTCTTTTCTTCTTTGGTACTCTTAAAGAAAACATATTTTCCATCTTTCCACATTTCACTGCTGGCAGGATCTACGCATAATGAAATGTCTTTGCCTGGTCCATATCCTGCTTTTGTAATGGCTTCAAGTATTACGTCTACGGCTTCTTCATTTGATTTTAAATTAGGTGCAAATCCTCCTTCATCTCCGACACCGGTATAATATCCTTTGCTATTTAAAATATTTTTTAATGAATGAAAAGTTTCTTCGCCCATGCGGATGGCTTCTTTGAATGATGGCGCATTATGTGGTGCAATCATAAATTCCTGGAAATCCACATTATTATCTGCATGTCTTCCACCGTTGATTACATTCATACAGGGCACCGGCATAATGTACTTTGATTGATTATTAAATTGCCTGTACAAAGGAATTTTTTTGTAAGCGGCCGAAGCATTTGCAAATGCGATGGAAACTGCTAACATGGCATTAGCGCCCAGGTTCGATTTATTAGGCGTGCCATCAAAGGCTATCATGATATCATCTACTTCTTTTTGTACACTAACATCTTTTCCTGTAAGCGCATGTGCAATAATCCTGTTTACATTATCAACTGCTTTGGAAACTCCTTTACCGCCATAACGTTTTTTATCTCCGTCCCTTAATTCGACGGCTTCTTTTTCTCCGGTGCTTGCTCCGGACGGTGAAATACCTCTTCCCGTATATTTATCGTCGAGAACAACTTGTGCCTCTACTGTTGGATTGCCTCTTGAATCCAGGATTTCTATTGCGTGAATTTTTGTAATCTTCATTTTGTTTTGTTTTGTTTTATTTTATTTTATTTTGTTTTAATTATCTGCTAAAGGAAATATTTTTATTATTTTTTGATTTATATAAAACTATCCAAAAAATGATAACGGCGATTGCCTGCATGCCCATCGAAAAAATAACCAGCCAGGGAATAGAAAAATCATACAGGTAACCTAATGCGACACTGCCCAAAAACCAGAAAATACCAAATCCTGCATTGAATACACCAAAAGCTGTTCCTCTTTTATAAGTGGGAATCAATTCTGCAACTGCAGCTTTTAAAACTGATTCCTGTGCTCCCATGCCAATACCCCAAACAATCATCCCAAATATTGCCCACGTAAATCCACCCAGGAAAACCATCGGTGAAAAAAATAAAGAAATAACTGTTATATAAATCATGGTTTTCATTCCCCATTTATCGAATATTTTTCCTAACAATAACGCGGCAATCCCTTCGGCAGCCATTGCCACAGAATACAAAACCGGAATGGAAGCATCACTCATTAAATTCATTTTTTTAAAATGATAAGCAATCAAAGGAAAATCCACATATCCTGCCGCAATAAAAATCACCGCTAATAAATAGAGCCAAAAAAGTTTAGGAAATCCTTTTGTCTCAATTACTGTATTCTCTATCTCCAAATCCTGTGGCTTCGGATATTGCGTCCTGGCAAATAGGAGTATCATCAACGCGATTATACCTGGAACAAACAATATTAAAAATGCTTCATGATAAGATTGGTTCTTATAAAATAAAACCGCGCTTACCAACAATGGGCCTATCGTAGCGCCAGCCTGGTCCATAGCCTCATGCAGCCCAAAACCCCAGCCACGACCCATTTCCTTAGCTCCATAAGACAGCATCGCATCTCTTGGCGGAGTTCTGATTCCTTTACCAATTCTTTCCGTAATCATCAATAAAACTGCGAGTTGCCAATAACCTGCAAAAGCCAATAACGGGCCTGAAAAAAGATTAAACAAATAGCCGATGATTGTAATTGTCCAATACTTTTTCGTTTTATCGCTAAAATATCCGGAGACAATTCTTATTCCATATCCTGCCAGTTCTCCGAAGCCTGCAACCCAGCCAACTGTAGCACCGGAAACTCCAAGAATGCTAAGGTAAGGCCCACTGATGCTTCTTGCCGCTTCATACGTCATGTCGGAAAAAAGACTGACACAACCTAACAGTATCACAAATCTTGTAGCTCTACTTATCGGTTTTTTGTTGGTATTCGTAATCATTGTCTAATTTTTCTTCTTCACCAGTTATTAACCAAAACCCTTATTTTTTTCCATGCTTGTAATAAAGCACTTCAGCTTTTTCCAGGGTGATTAATCCTCCGCAATCAGCCTCTTCCATCATGTCGCTTACTATACCTACAAAATCGTTGATCCTTGCTTCGAGATCTACAATCTCAATTATTATGGGCATATCAACGGAAATATCAATGAGCTTTGCCGTGTGCACCAGGGTAGAAGCACCATAAGACATTACGCCTTTAATAACGGTAGCCCCGGCAAGGCCGTTTTTTTTAGCTGCGAAAACAATTGCCTCATAAAGAGGTTGATGTTTAATGTGATCTGTGGATCCAATAAAAATGCGAAGTAATTTTGAGTCGCGGCTTAGTTCCATAATTAAAAAATTAATTTGGTGAATAATATTCCAAGGTATACGGCTATAAAACCAATGACAAGACTTAACACCACATAAAGCGCAGTATTAAAATATTCACCGTCCTGCAATAGTTTTACATTTTCAAAAGCGAATGATGAAAAAGTAGTGAAGCCGCCACAAAAACCGGTGGCAATAAATATCCTGACTTCTGCTGAAATTTTGCTTCTTTCTGCAAGTGCATAAATAATTCCAATAATAAAAGAGCCAACAATATTAACGCTTAAAGTGCTTAATGGAATAAAAGAGGGAAAATTTTTTTGAACGAATTCCTGGGAAAGATAACGGGCTGCGCCACCAATAGAACTTCCAACGAGAACATAAATCAAATACCTGTACATAGCAATATTTTTTACTAATTAACAGGAGTTATTATTCCACGTAACCTGGACAGTTTATTGAAGGAAAACCCCATTTCCTTTTTTGACGAAGTTAGGATGTTTTATTAAAAATATCCATTTCTTTACTATTATGTTTTATAATAAAATCTATTTCAATTATTTTGCGATAATAATTAATCATTTCATTTTTTTTGCTCAATAAGCCCTGACTTCTTAAGAATCTCCATTATATTCTCATAAGAATTTTTAAGAAAAGGAAAAACATCTTCCTTTGGGATCCATCTTATACATTCTCGCTTTTAAATATCGTTTGCAAAATCCATAATGAATCCATAATATTATTTAATCAATGGCAGGAAATCTTTAAATTTGTTCTATTAAAGCAAGGAAATGGTGTCTTCCTTACTCAACCGTTCTGTTTATTCAGATCTAATGGCGCCTGCAAATTATTAATAGTATTATTTATTTTCAATTATAATTTGTGGAATGAAAATGGTAAAGACACATTCTAAACACTTCCTGATTATCTCTTTTGCTTTATGGGTAATCTGTTTTTTCCGTTTACAATGGAATCATCAAGGTTTTTCAAAGTCTCCCTTTTCATTTTGGCAACAAAAGAAGTTACTGCATGAATTTTAAAAGTATATTATTTAAAGAAACGGAAGGAATTGAAAAGGAGGTTGCCGCTGAGATGCCTGACTTCTTCATAGATTTAAATCTTAACCAGGTAATAGATGCAGTTACATCTGGAAAAGAAGCATATAATTTAAAGCCTTTTTTTTACACACCTCTTCACAACACAGCTTCAATCATTTACCGCCAGGAGATAATGATTGATATGGAAAACGGGGGTCTTTTTGGTCACATACAATCATTTGCACAAAGCATGCTCAACATGCATAAGCATCTACCTACAGAAGAAAATAATTATTATCAATATGAGAAGGAAAGAGTTTTTTTAGACTCCGTTGAAATTTATTGTAAGGCCATTCTTTTACTTGCTGATAATTTAAATAAAACTCATTTTAAGTCTTCCGGCTTTTTGGCTTTCCGTGAATATATATCGGGTTATATTCAATCTTCTCAATTTACAACACTTTACGATGAAGCTCAAAAACTCCTATCAGATCTGGCATTGGTGAAATATTGCATACACACTAAAGACCTTCATGTAGAAGTGCGCTCCTATAATTCCGAAACGGATTATAGTGAAGAAGTAGGGCGCACATTTAAAAAATTCCAACAGGAACCGGTTAATGATTACACAGTTAAATTTCCTGCTACTTCGCAGATGAATCATATAGAAGCAGCGATATTGAAAGGTGTAGCTCAATTGTATCCTGAAATATTTTTGAACCTGGAATCTTTTTGTGCCAGGCATACAATTTTCCAGGATGAAATGATAGCAATTTTTGAAAGGGAAATACAATTTTATGTTTCATGGCTTGAATATATTTCAATCATAAAAAAGATGGGATTGCAATTTTGTTATCCAAAAATTTCGGACAAAAACAAAAATGTTTGTAACAACGAAGGATTTGATTTGGCGCTTGCTTATAAACTTGCCAAAGAAAATACTCCTGTCGTTTGCAATAATTTTCACCTGGATAATGGGGAACGTATTTTTATTGTTACAGGACCAAACCAGGGTGGCAAAACTACTTTTGCACGCACCTTCGGGCAGTTGCATTATCTCGCTGTTATCGGTTGTTCTGTTCCGGGAACAGAAGCTAAATTATTTCTGTTTGATAAATTGTTTGCTCATTTTGAAGAGGAAGAAAATATTGAAAACCTGCGCAGCAAACTTGAAGAAGACCTTGTAAGGATTCATTATATCCTAACAGAATCCACGCCCGACAGTATCATTATTATGAATGAGATATTGTCTTCTACAACATTGCAGGATGCCGTTTTTTTGAGTAAAAAAATAATGGAAAGAATAAATGAATCAGACACTTTGTGTGTGTGGGTAACCTTTATTGATGAATTGCTTTCATTAAACAAAAAAACAGTGAGCATGGTAAGCACAGTGGTACCCGAAAATCCTGCTTCGCGCACATTTAAAGTAGAAAGGAAACCGGCTGACGGTCTTGCTTATGCGCTTTCTATTGCTGAAAAATATCACGTCACTTACTCATCTTTAATAAATCGAATTAAATCATGAATGTCCTTTTACTTTATAAAAATCATGATACGGATCTAAAGCTAGGGCCACTATGGAATGAACAGGAACTGACGCAGGATCTTGAAATAACTTTTTTATTGAAGGCTATGGCTCTCGAAGATGATTTTTTATTTGAAGTTGCAAGAGCAAATATTTTCGCCGGATTGAAGAATGATTCCGAAGCAATTATCTATCGCCAGGAAATTTGTAAGGATTGTTTAAAATATTCTTCCATAGTAAGATCACTCTATGGTATTTCCGTAGAAGGTTGTGAAACCAGGAAGAACAGCTGGTACGGCATTTTTACCAAACATCCTTCTTCCGTATTATCCGGTTCTATAGGTATGATGGAATTGTATGTGAAAATTCTTAAAAAGCTAAGAACTACTGCTGATGAAAATATAGACAAGTTTCAATCAGCGGGATTTAAAAGATTCTTCTCTATGATTCAAACTGAGCTTAACGATGAATATTTTGGTAAGATTCAACAACATTTAATTGAATTAAGGAATCGCAATGGGATATTGATTAGTTTTCAATTGGGAGATGGTAATAAAGGAATTGACTCGAGGCTTCGTAAACTTAATTACAAAAAACAAAATTGGTTTCAAAAACTATTTCCTCCGAAATCACCTTTTTATTCTTTTGATATTCATCCACGGGATGAGAGCGGCGTAACAGCATTATCGCAAATAAATGATGAAGGAATTAACCCGGTAGCCAATGCGCTCGCTCAATCCAATGATCATATTCTTCATTTTTTTGCCGTACTGAGAAAGGAGCTCGCATTTTATACCGGTTGTTTGAATTTGCATCAGCAACTTGATGAAATGAAAGAGCCTGCTTGTTTTCCCAACCCTGTATCATCCGCGGAACGTAAGTGTTCTTTTACAGAACTATATGATATATGCCTGGCATTAAAAATGCGGAGAAAAATTGTGGGTAATAATTTGAACGCAGATAATAAAGCGCTCTTTATTGTTACCGGCGCTAACCAAGGTGGAAAATCAACTTTTTTGAGAAGTGTTGGATCGGCCCAGCTGATGATGCAAAGCGGCATGTTTGTACCGGCTGAAACTTTTACTGCCAATACTTGCAGCGAGCTATACACGCACTTTAAAAGAGAAGAAGATAGAAGTATGAAAAGTGGAAAATTTGATGAAGAGCTTAGCAGGATGAATGATATTATTAGTCACTTAAAAACAAATGCCGTATTACTTTTCAATGAATCATTCGCTGCAACAAACGACAGGGAAGGTTCTGAAATTGCCAGGCAAATCGTGACAGCATTACTCGAAAAAAAATTCAAAATTTTCTTTGTTACTCACTTATATGAGTTTGCTCATAGTTTTTATAATAAGATGAATGACGAAGTGATTTTTCTTCGTGCCGGCAGACAATCAGATACAACCAGGACTTTTAAATTATCAGAAGGCGAACCGTTACAAACAAGCTATGGCATAGATATATATAATAAAGTTTTTGAGCACGCCTGATTCTTAGAGGTATTTTGTTTTTATTAAAAATGCAACAAATGGACGATGGCAAAAACAAGGACAGCGTTAAATTTGAAAAGCCTTTTAAAAATAACGATGATGCAGGTTCCCCAATGGCAATCAATCCGGAACCGGGCAAGTTGCGTTCTTATACACAAACAAAACTTGCACTGGCAGATATTTTACGTACCATACGTCATTCGTTAGCCGCATTAGGAAGAGAAGATGCAGAAAATCAATATGGAGAATTGATGGTTAAATTAGCGGAAGACCGCTTTATTCTTGCAGTGCTCGGGCAGTTCAAGCGGGGAAAGAGTTCGCTTATGAATGCCATCATCGGCCAGGAGATTCTTCCTACCGGAGTACTTCCGCTCACTTCTGCAATTACGATACTCAAATATGGGCCAATAAAGCAATTGGTGGTTACCAGCAACAATTCAATCTTTCCTGAAGAAGTACCTGTTTCCAATCTTGCGGCTTATGTAACCGAAAAAGAAAATCCGGCTAATAAGAAAAATATAAAATCAGTTCGTGTGGAATTACCTGTTCCTTTTCTTCGTTACGGAATTGAATTTGTGGATACTCCCGGCGTTGGCTCAGCAATAACAAGCAATACGGAAACTACTTATAATTTTTTGCCTGAATGCGACGCTGTTCTTTTTGTAACAGGTGCGGATACGCCAATGACAAGTGCAGAGTTGGAGTTTCTAAAGAAAATAAAAGAATATGTAAACAGAATTTTCTTTGTAATAAATAAAGTAGATCTTATATCAGAAGATGAATTGAAAGAAATTAAAAATTTTGTGACTGAAATTATCGGCACTGCTTTGGAAAGTGATATTGTAAAAGTTTTTCCTGTTTCATCGCGGATGAGCCTCCAGGCAAGAACAAGCAATAACGCAACCCTATACCGGCAAAGCGGGCTTAAAGAGTTAGAGGATACTCTTTCCTCATTTCTTTCTGAAGAAAAAGCAACCGCTCTGCTTGTGGCAGTAGCACAAAAAGCAAAGAGGATATTAGATAATGAAACCGCGCAGGATGCTTTTTCAGAGGCGGCTTTGGAGACACGTACTAAAGTTATTCAGAAAGAAAAAGTGGCTACGCTGCATTATGATTTGCACGCTGCTGTATCGGCTGTAACTGATGCGGGGAGAAAGCTTGAATCGATTTATAAAGATATTCTTAAAAGACAACCTGCTGAGGAAGCCGGCGTTATTAAATTACCTCAGCCGAAAGAAATTCAACTGGAAAAATTGGCTTTTGCAGTTGGACAAAATTCTTCGGATCATATTATGAAAAGCCTAAACCTGCAGGCAGATCTACGGCAGAAAAGTTGCCCGGTTTGTGAACACCTTGCACTCCAGGCTTTTGATTTTTTTGCGCATTGGCAATACCAGCTTTCTACCGAAGAGCAGGCGCAAAGAGAGTTTGCTCTGGAAATGGGTTTCTGTCCTCTTCATACCTGGCAGCTACTTTCTGTCTCATCTCCTTACGGTGCTTCCGTGGGATATGCACAGTTGGCCGATAACATGGCTCATCATTTGAAATCGAATATTCACTTGCACCATAAAGGAGATGTAATAAAAACATTAGTGCATAATTCGCGGAACTGCCAGGTGTGTAGAATGCTTCGCCACGCTGAAGAAGAATACATTAAAAAGTTGCATAAAATGCTTAATGAAACTGAGGGGCAAAATAGGTATCATCAATCGCAGGGCGCGTGCTTATGGCATTTGGGTATGCTCATAGATACAGGGCCTTCCGGGGAAATCCATGAATTTCTTATTTCTCATGCTATTCAACAATTCGCGCATGAAGCTGAAGATATGCGGACTTATGCTTTAAAGCAGGATGCGCTGCGTCGTGCTCTTCAAAACCGGGATGAAGAATATGCTTACCTGCAAACTATCATGCGTATTGTCGGAAACCGAAATGTATGTATGCCATGGGCAGAAGATGGAGAAATATGAAATCGCAAAACCTTTTCAACTCGAACCCTTATTCTTCAATTATTCAACATCTGGTTCTATTGTTCCCCAGGTTTGAACTTGCTTTCTTTGGTACGATTTTCAATAAATAATTTCAATTCAGCCAAGGTCATACCTTTAGTTTCCAAACTTATTTTGTCTCTGATTTCACGCTTCATTTTTATTGCGTCAACCTTCTTTTCTTTTTTAATCGTTTCCATAACTTATGATTAATTCATGCGTCCCGGACTGGAGTGCGCGACGATACCAGTAAAAAAATGGTAAAAGAAAAAGTTTTTGCCTGCTTTATTTAAATAAAAAAATGTTCCCATTTTGGAACATCCTTTTAAATCACCCAGTAAATAATTTAGCAGTTGATTTTTGATCGTAATGATCTATTGGTAAATATTGTTTTTGTTTTTTTAAGATTTTAGAAACTTTCGTTTCACTTTCTGATACAAAGATGCAACGAATTTGCAAGTGTCGTCCTTTGATTTCGTTGAATCAATTTATTGTTTCGGTGAAATGCAGGATTTGGTCGTTTTTCCTTTTATTGGCTTCCTATGACTTCCCATAAAGTGAGCAGGAACAAACAAATTGTTTTTCTATTTTTATTGTTGTGTAACCGGGTATGATAAACGAAATATAATTTTATTGAAGCACAGGCATGGATACTTCTCTGAATCTTTGCTACAAAGCTTGCGCTAAAATGGGATGGATATTGATGAAAAGAACTTTCGGAAAGTTTATGTATAAACTTTTAAATCCTGGGTAGTGTTTTAACTTTCCAAAAGTTATAATCAATTTAGTTATTATCCATATGATATAACTCCTGGCCATTATCATCTCTCTGTAAATTCTTTCCCCGGATTATAAACCATTGATGGATAGGGATTTTTTAAATGCTTATCTTTAATGCTTAGAAATAATTACAATTAATGCCATAATAAAATGACTACAAAAAGCAACGTTCCCGGTATCCGGGTATTGATCATAACATTGTGTACCATTGTTATGTTTTCTCATTCTTCCACTTTACAGGCCCAGTCAAAAGATGCTTCCCCTCATAAAACCACTTCCGACATGACCTGGTGGGAAAACGCACGCTTTGGGATGTTTATACATTGGGGATTGTACAGCGAAGCTGCAGGCAAATGGGATGGCAAACCTGTAAAAGGCGCTGGTGAATGGATAATGACCGACGCTCATATTCCCCGTGAGCAATATGAACAACTGACTCCTAAATTTGACCCGGTTGATTTTAATGCTTCTCAATGGGTGGCCATTGCGAAGAAAGCCGGGATGAAATATATCGTGATCACCACCAAGCATCATGACGGTTTTTGCATGTTCAATACAGAGGCTACCAAATACAATGTTGTTGATGCCACGCCCTGGCATAAAGACCCGATGGCTTTATTGAGCAAGGCTTCTAAGAAAGATGGCATCAGGTTTTGCACCTATTATTCTATAATGGACTGGCACACCCCTTTTCAGCAGGCGGCAGACACCAATGCATTAAAACCAACTTATAATCCTACTACGCTTACTGAACCTGTTAAGTATATCCATTATGTGAAACAACAGCTTCATGAACTGATTTCACAATACCATACAAACCTCATTTGGTTTGACGGAGGATGGTTAAAAGGATGGACTGCTGATGATGCCCACGAAATATATAATTATATTCATAGTATCAATCCATCTATCATCATCAACAACAGGCTCGGCTTTGATGTAGGAGATTATGGTACGCCTGAACAACAGATTCCTGTACGCGGTTTGCCCGGCCCCTGGGAAACCTGCATGACAATTAATGATACCTGGGGATACAAAGCAGATGACGACACATGGAAATCTGATACTACCTTAATCACTAATTTAATTCACTGTGCCAGTGGTGGCGGCAACTTCCTGTTAAACGTTGGCCCTACCGGCGCCGGCATTATTCCACAACCCGAAGTAGATCGTTTAATGGCAATGGGCAGATGGCTCAAAGTGAATGGTGAAGCCATTTATAGTTCACGAAGAACTCCATTTAGCACCGCACTTCCCTTTGGTTATGCAACAGAAAAACCCGGCAAAGTTTTTTTGGAAGTTACCCAATGGCCGCAGGATGGAACCATAACAGTTCCAATGAAAAACAAGATAGTAAAGGCTTACCTGTTGGTTAATCCAAAACATCAACTCGTCACCACCAGGGATGATGGAAACCTTGTAATTCACCTCCCCAAAAAGAGTCCGGACCCAATAGCATCTGTAGTGGTATTGCAAATCAATCGAGCGGTGGAGACTGATTAAGTCAAGCCGGCAAACAGTTTCAAGTATTCCTGTTATTAGTTATACGGTACCCAATTATTCATTAGCCGGGTAATGCATCATCCTGGAAACGGCGAAAAATCTGAAACAAGCAGAAATGAACAAGCCAAAATATTTATATAAATCTGAAGAATCCTTTAAAGTTTATGAGTTTATTAGTGAAGGCCCAAAAGGATCAATAAAAAAGATAGTTCAATTTACAGAAACGAGCATCCTAACTGTATTTAATCTTGCGTTTGGCGATTATGATGAGAATACTAAAACTAGTAATGACCTTTCTGTCACCAATAATGGAGATAGTCTGAAAATATTAGCCACGGTAGCATCAACTGTTTACGCTTTTATGGAAAAATATCCCAATTCATCAATATTCGCTACCGGAAGCACATCTGTTAGAACAAGGCTTTATAGGATGGGCATTACAAACAATTTGGCCGAAATAAACAAAGACTTTGATGTATATGGCCTATCTGCACATGGTGAATGGACAGAATTTGTTATTGGTGAAGATTATGAAGCATTTTTAATAACAAAAAATAAATAACTTTACGTCATGAAAACGATAGAACAATTAAATTCATCAAAGGTGCCGGTAATTGTCTTTGACAAAAAGTTAGAGCAGATAAGGGACAAGGTATTATTTCCCAAAAAAGTGGCGAGAGCAAATGAAATATTGTCAAAAGTTGGACTTCCCAAACAAAAAAAGCATACAACAAAAATTAAAACCCTGAATCACTCTTAAATCTTAGTTCTTAGCGCAACGGCATTAATTTATTTTCTTCGTCAAACCATAAATTGAGCACATCATCAACACTGCTGTATGAATTGAGATAAGTCATAATTATTGAAGCCGGATAAGCACTGGCCCCTGCCAGTATCTCATTACATTTAAAATGATGAAAAATATCTGTTTTCGTTTTATCATTTATAACTATTTCATTTCCCGGCTCGGGCATCTTGCTTATAAAGAGATATTTTTTATCAAAACTATTATTTGGATGCAGAAGGTTTAATGTTTCTTCATTTTCAATTTCAATCGCCACTGCCTGGCTGCCTGCTATTCCAAACTTTCCTTGCATTAAAAGCCAATTGTATCTTAGCTCATGCAGCTCTTCTGTATTTTTAAGTTCTAACAATTCGTAAAACTCATTTTGAGGATAGACGTAACATGTTTTTGTGATGTCGTAAACTAAATTCATTCCGCCTGCATGAACCATATCAATGATGTGGGTATTCATGTTTTCGAAATAGAATTTGAAACTCAAAAGCCTCGACGCAATACCTGCCGGTCGTATTATTTCAAAAGAAACCATTATTTGATTTATAAAATATTTTACATAACAATCATTCCTATAAAAAATACAAGAATAAATAACACAAGAATGTAAGTAACATACACACTTATTTTTCCGTTCATTATCAGGAATGATTCGCCTTCACCTATTTTACGAACCGCCCTGCTTATCGCAACGGTAGGGCGTACTAAAATATCCTCCACCTCAAGACTGCGCCTGGTGGCTGATTTCAATTCTTTTGTATTATAAAAATTGCGCAATATGTGTTCAAGTATTTGCGAGTAAGCCTGTGCGCTAAAATAGTTCTCTTCCTCAATACGTGTGCCGCCATTCCATGCATTTACTTTACGAACCCTTTTCCTGTTTCTCATCAAAATCCAAAAAGGAATAATGAATAATACTACCATAATCATAGCGATAAATGGTGGAGATATTACACCGAACAGCGGTTCATTGGAAGCCAACAATAAAGGCGCAGGAACAGCTAACAATCCTGTAAGTAAACCAGGAAAACCAGTTACCATAATAATGACTGGCAATGCTATACCGCCTGCAACAAGAATGATTTCCATCATAATTTCCGTAAAGTGCATTAGCTTATTGGGAACTATTCTGCTCTTACGTCCATGATCATATCCTAACGCAGTGTACCCAATTAATTTTATCATGGCAAACCCTATTAACCCGATCGCAAGTGCCGTGAGTATTCCTGCAAGTGCTGTACAAAATGCAACAGCAGCATTGGGAAAACGATAAGATTGGAACAATGTTTCCAGCAACATCCATTCACCGGCATAGCCAATCAACGGAGGAAAAGCGCTGAATGAAAGTGATGAAATAACAATCCCCAAAGCAGGAATTTTTCCAACACCACTCCATACACCTCTTGCTTCGTCTATCGTGTGTACATTATAGGCTACTTTCACATGGCCAACAGACATAAACAATAAAGTTTTTGCCAGTGTATGAGAAATGGCAAGGATGATAGAAGTAGCGAGGGCAAATAATGATAAGTAATTCAACGCCGCGTTGCCGCTGCCAAATGATAAAGCGTAAAGCCCGATGGCTGTTAGGATCATTCCATTATTTTCAATGGTGGAATACGCCGGCAACAATCTCATTTTATTAGTCGCTACGGCCTGCATGCCTCCCCAGAAAGCAGAAAAAGCGCCCAATAAAACCATGATAATATTCCATGTATTATTGGCAGGAATCAGTGTAACAATTCTTTCGAGGCCATAGACACCCATCAAGGTAACCGGAGCGCTCAACAATGCGGCGGTATTATCAGGAATTTCTCCATACGCGTTGCGCATCCATCCATGAAAGGGTACTATATCCATTTTAATAATAAATCCGAGTGACAGCAATACCAATAACAAAGGGCTTCCGGTTTTCATCGCGTCAAAAGAAAGACCGCCACTTTCTTTGAATAAAACTGCAAAGCCCAGCAATAAAAACGCCGTTGAAAGTTCTCCAAATGCAAGGAATCTAAAACATCTTTCAAAATTATTTCCGTGTGTCAGCATCATCGCAAAAGCTGCAATGGTCATCACTTCCCAACCTATCAATAAAGTAAGTCCATCTTTTGCCGTTAGAATTAATATCATTCCTATCAGGCAAATATTAAATCCTAATGCAATGGATTTTTGCATAGCAGCTTTTGAATAATCAATGGAATAGATGGACAGTGCCATCCAGGATATAGAAGCTATGATCATGAAGATGGCCGACAAATGATCTACACCCAACTGAAGCACTACATGATTTGCAATTGAATAACCGCCTGCGATTTGCGTCTGTGTCAGACCGTAACAGCCGGTGATAAATACTAAAAGGGAACCTGCGAAGCCAAATATATAGCTCAATGTCAGGCGGGAATAAACAATCGCCCCTAAGACAAATAATATAAGTGACAGCAAAAGTAATTGTATCATTTTTCCCTCCTTTTTGTTTTAGCAATGTCTAATAATACTCCAAGTATCTGCGATGGCGATGGCACTCCTGTCAATGATGCAACATGATTAGGAAGTTCAGGATAGTCACGCATATATTCTCCCTGAACATTATCATCAATAGTGATAATGAAAAAAGGATTCGGCATCTGGCTGATGGTTTCCTGCAACGGCTGAAGCATTGCTTCCGAAGGCTTTCCAAGTACAAGCAACACATCTGCATGTCGTGGTGAATCGGTCATGAAAACACCTAAGCTATGTATATTATACAATGGCGATTCCAAAGCGGTGATCTCAAAATTCAATGCGTTGGAACTACCCACATCTATCACGTAAACAAATAACGAACGGTTAAATATGCGCGAAGAAGGGCATGCTAAATCCACAGGAGATTTGTAGATATTTTTCTCCGTCAACATTCTTCTTAAACCATATATCGGCCACCACTGCATAGAATTTATTTTTTAAGTTGAGCTATCAGCCTTCAGCATTGAGCATTCAGCCATATAACTTTTAATTTTTAAAACTTTATTAAATCAAAAAACTAATTATTTGTTTGTTTACTGCCACCTCTCAACCATTCTAAACCTCTCAACCATTCTAAACTTTTCCAAACCATAAACCAATTAACTAATAAACCAATTAACCAATTAACCTCACACCGCCGCGCCCGTAAAATAAACTCCAAATGAATCGCACACAAAAGGAAAATCTGTAAACACCATTTCCTCAAGCGCCATTGCCATTGCATGCATTCCTACATAAGAAGGTGTACAAATATTTACCTGTTTTATTTTTTTATCCTCGATCACTACATAGTATCCTACTGCTCCGCTTGGAGAATTGGCAACGGCGTAGCCGGTGCCACCTGGTTTGCTTTCATGTACCCAATTATTCATTTCGTCGCTCCATGAATCACTTACTCTTAAATGATCTATGAGATATCTAAGGGAGTTCACAATTTCTTCTGCTCTTACTTCCATCCTTGCCAATGAATCACCTTCGTTTTGGGTTACCACCGGAAGAATAATCAAGTGCTCCAAATTACCATTGAGATGATCATCCAATCCACATGCACGAAGCGAAGGCCCCGTTAGCCCAAGAGACGTGGCTTTTGCAGGCGTGAGAGGACCTGCACTATGCAGGCGATCCAGGTAATTAGTGTTGGACAGGCTATGCTCATACAATCGTCTGAACCGGGTTAAAATTTCTTCATAACCATTTGCAGCGATTAAAATTTTTGGGAAATCGGGGAAATGATTAAACTTCTCAATATTGTTAATCCCCATTAAAAACCGTGAGCCTGTCAATACTTCATTGAGCCGCAAGGCTTCTTCGAAAAGAGCCAACAGGTGAGCCGCAAGTACCTTTTGCGCAGCAGCCGATGTTAACCTGTATATCACATATAAATGATTGTAGATCCGCTCGGCTTCCATTAATAAAATACGCCAGTTCCTTGTTACATTTGAGATAGGTAACGAGATTGCATTTTCAACAGCCCGGCTGAATGCTAATGAATGTGAAATAGCAAAATTGCTGCAAACCTGTTCAGACATTGCCAATGCATCTTCTGTTGATTTATTGACCAGAGCGCTTTCTATACCCCGGTGTTTCCAGCTTACGTCTATTGATGCCCGTAATATTTTTTCACCATAAGTATATAGATTAAAACTGCCTGCTTCCCTCACACCCGATGTTACAGGCCCGTAACGAAACTGAAATACCCCGGGTCCCGTAATCTTCTCGTCATTAATTTTTAAATTCTTTTGTTTTAAGATATCGTAGTTAGGATAATTTTTTACTTCCTCTTCAGTCGCAGGTATGATGCTACTTTGGCCTTTTTCAAAAACGAAAAGGCTTTCGCTATCTAAAGAATTTATCACACCTAACAACACTTTCATGGTTACAAGAATTTTTTTAATAACTGTTCAATATATGGAATGAAAAAAAGCACCAACAATGATAAGGTCAGGTTGATCATCGGCACAATCGTTTCAATATGAAATTTCTCTCTTACAATTTTTTCATGTTTCATAAAAATCATTTTGCCTGCCCGAAAATTGAGCGATATAAATGCAATCGCCAGGAAAAGTAATACCACAAGAGAAAGCACCCAGCCATACTGGGCAACGAGCGCTGAAAAAATAAATAGCTCCCCGACAAATATGGCAAAAGGTGGAGCACCTGTAACAGCCATGGCCGCCAAAAACAGCGTGGCAGCGGTTTTAGGCATTCGTTGTAAGAGCCCGTTTACTTTATTCATATCGGTAGTATGTAATGATCCAAGTATATCCCCCGTAAGAAAGAATACGGCCGATTTAGCCAGCCCATGTGAAATAATAATAATCACCGCACCAAGTAATCCATATCCACCAAGAGAAAAGCCGATAAGAATAACGCCCATATTTTCCATGCTTGAGTATGCAAACATTCGTTTGTAATTTGTTTGTACCGTAATCATCAAAGCCGCGACCGATACGGTAAGTACACCAAGGGTTAATGTAAATATCTTTACCGTAGTTACCGGAAATATTTGGATTAGCCGCGCCATTGCATACAACGCCACGGGTAATAAAACACCCGAAAAAATAGCGCTCACGGGTGCGGGCGCTTTCCCATGCACATCAGGCAACCAGGTATGCATAGGAAATATTCCGGCCTTGGTTCCAAAACCTACAAGTCCCAATAAAATTCCAATCAGGAAAACGCGGTTATCCGGATGATGTAACATGAGTTCGCGGATACTTAAAGTACCTGAAGAGCCATAAATAAATGTAGTTGCAATCAACGATATCACTAACCCGGTAGAAACAATAATTACATAGCGCCAAGCAGCTTCTATGGTTACCTGGTCGTTCTCTGTGGATACCAAAAGCGCACTGCTTACGGTAGTAGCTTCAATGCCAACCCAAATCAATCCTATATTATCCATGCTCACTGAAAAAAACATGGTGGCGGCAAAAACGTTCAGCAAAAAATAATATAACCTGTTTTGGAAGAGTGGATTTTTAATATGTTTTAAATAAGCCAGTGAATACCATACCGTGCTAACATAAACCATGGCAATTGTAAGTATCAGCAATTTGGATAAGCCATCTACATAAAAATATCCTATAGTATAATCTGGCTGGAATAGTAAATAAACGGCTGAAAAAAAAGCGAGATGAGAGGCGATTACAGAAACTACTTTTTCCAGCTTGAGAATAGGGATAATACATAAGACTGCACCGGATAAACTACAGATTAAAGGAAGAAGATAAATAATATTTTGATTCATAATTTTTTCTGTTAGATTATCCTTTTAATTCTGATTCGTAAGTATCGCCTTCCTGCAAAATAGCATTCTCACGAACGCGCATTATTAAACTTGAAACTACTACCAAACCCAGCAAATCCAGTATCGCACCGGCTTCTACAATAAATGGCAATCCGGCAAATACCCATCCCGAAAGCATTACCACTGCATTTTCCATCACGAGAAAACCCAGCATCTGAATGTAAGCATGCTTATGCGTAATCACCAAAAGAGATGCTTGTAGAAATAATGCAAACGGTACTGCTCCTGAACGGATTTTAACCACTTCAAACAAACTGTTCTGATAAATAAAATAGCCTATAATAATAAGTACCAGCGAAACAAGAATAGAACCACCCACGCCCATCAAAGGTTTATCTTCTCTAACCCGCCACGGCTTTTCATAAAGGCGGTTTAGTGCCCTCGTCATAATGATAGGAATCACCAGTCCGCGCATTATCACAGTAAGCCCGGCCAGGATAAATAACATATAACCTTCCTGTGGCCTGCTTAAACCTAACAATACTAAAAATGTTGCTACAATAAAAGAGGAAATTGCGAATAAAAATATCACGCTCTTTACATACACCTGCCATTGCATAAGCAGTGTAAGAACAATTAATGAAAAACCTAAAACTTCTACTACCTGGGTCATAATAAATTAACGGTTTACAACATAATAAGCGAGGCTTGCCAAAAACGCCAAAGCAAAAGCCACCGCCAGGAAATCAAAATTTTTATACAATCTGAATTTAGAAACAGTAGTGTTTATTAAAGCAAAAATGATAACGAGCCCTAATAACTTCAATAAATGAATTCCCATATAAATAGTCACTTCGCCGAGTCCTGCATTCTCCATCGGCACACCAAATGGCAAAATGAAAACATTGAGAAATACACTCATTAATAAGAAAGTCTTCATGTAAGAAGCCCATTTGTACATAGCAAGGTCGGGCCCTGTATATTCAAAAGGCATTGCCTGGTCTATCATTCCAAGTTCTCCGTTGGCGTGGGTTTCCACGGGCAATTGTCCTGTTTCTATAATGAGTATGATGAAGAAGGCAAGGCATACAAATATGTGCAACAAAGAATAGTACCATTGAGGAGAACTCCTAAGAACATTGTTGATGATAAAGGGATTATTGGAATTGGACAACACGCCAAGCATAATAAAAATCAACATTAAAATAGGCTCTGTGAGCACACCCAGGCTCGCCGAACGCGAAGTGCCCAAATGCGCAAAATTGCTTCGGCTATCAATGGCTGAAAATTTCTTAACAGCAGAAGCCGCACCAAATAAAAGTCCGCCGCCTACAAAGTCCGCCGCCGGTGCAAAAGGAAGTGGGAAAGCAGTGATGATAGGAAGTATGATGGCAAGAATAGGGTAAAACATAAACACGACGTAAGGTCCCGCCCTGTATAAAGGAGATGAGGTATTGGACACCACCACTTCTTTTTTAAAAAGTTTGGCCAAGTCATAGTAAGGTTGAAAAATGGAAGGTCCTCTTTGAGAGGTAAGTCGTTCTTCTATTTTATTTTGAACACCGGAGAGAAGAGGTGAAAATATTAAGACAAATAAAATTTCGATGAGAGAATATAAATATAACATGGTCGTTCCTGCTTAAATAATTAAATAATTTATTCAAGTAGGAGCCATTGGTTGATATCAACAATTAAGCGAGCTCCACCGCTTGTGAAAACTTTGAAATTAAATTACCTTTTCTATAAATGATAAATTTCATTTCTGAATAAAGGTATAACAAAATCTAATATTGTAATCATTACAAAAGAATTTGGGCATTTCAAATCGTCGCCGGTTGGTGGAAACACCAATCGTGGCAGACCGCCTTGGGCGGTGTCCCCACCGCCCACAAGCAGCTATAATCACCACAATATAATTATAAAGAAAAAATAGGAAAATCGGTTATTTATCCTTTTACCGGGAAGTAGTTTTATTTTTTTGATAAACAATTCTGCGAAAGAGGTTTTCAGAAAAAATGAACTTCTGTATTATTTGTCTGTTTACTGAGAATATTTTTTTATACTTCTTTGATTCAACACACAAGTAAAAAAATAAAACCTTTTATATTTTATCTTCTTCCTGTTCTCATAAATATTTTTTACCCACTCTCATAAAAATTGGAAAAGAAACTTTTCTTTTCAACGCATGTCCCCAGGCTTTTTTTAATGGATTAATAATGCGGTCAACAGGATTTTTATTATTTTTTATTATAAAATGTTGTACAGAAGACCATGTATTAAGATAGCCGATAACGTGTTCAAATTCCCATTCGTATTCATTAAATAAATCCGGAGTTTTTATTTCATCAAAAGGAAATGGAATGGTAGCATATTTTTCATCAACATATTTTCTTTCTTTATCCCAATAAAGCCCGATTATATTTTTATAAAAATCATCAATAATAAAATCAATCTCTTTATTTATTTTAAACAGGTTGTATCCGAAAACTGCTAAAAGCCCATCTTTGCTCAATGTGCGGTTAACTTCTTTGTAAAATTTTTCAAAGTCAAACCAATGAATTGCCTGCGCAACAGTGATTAAATCAAATTGATCATCAGCAAGTGAAGTTTTTTCGGCTTTTCCTGTTGAATAAAAAATGTTCTCTTTTTTTACCGCATTTGCAAGTTGGCCGGGACTAATATCCGTAGCATATACTTTATCAAAATACTCCGCAAGTTTTGCAGCCACCTGTCCGTTTCCTGTTCCACAATCCCACGCAGTTTTTTTATCAGGAAGATGATGAATCAAAAAATCGTATAATTGCCGGGGATAACCCGGACGGAAACGTGAATAGGATTGTGCTTGTTTTGAAAAGTTATCTTTCATTGTTTGATTTTTTTCTGAAAAAATTTAGGAACTTATAAACAGGGACATTCAGAATACCGAAGATTAAAATTAACCGTTCTTTGGTATATATTGTGGAGATGGGTAGTGTAGGTGAATTTTAAATCGGTGTTTTCACCAAAGAGTCGGATTAATTAAGAAGCTGTCTAGAAATAGAAATTTTATTCACCATTTAAGCCGTTCGTGGGACACGAACAGCGGCAGTCCGCCGTGGTCGGTGTCCTCACCGACCACTTTGAGCAGGATAAATTCATATAATCATTTCTAGCCAGCTTCTAACAGAAATAATATTTTCACAATTATTTATTTGTGTATGACAAGAGAAGAAAAATTTATGAAAGAAGCCATATCACTTTCTGAAAAAGGTGTTCAGGATAATGAGGGCGGCCCTTTTGGATGTATCATAGTAAAAGATAATAAAATTATTGGCAGGGGAAATAATAAAGTTACCAGCACCAATGATCCTACGGCTCATGCAGAAATTATTGCGATAAGAGAAGCATGCAATACCCTCGGAGAATTTCAACTGGAAGATTGTGAAATATATACCTCATGTGAGCCTTGCCCAATGTGCCTTGGAGCTATTTATTGGGCAAGGGCCCAAATTATTTATTATGCAAATACCCGTGAAGATGCTGCAAAAATTGGGTTTGATGACTCAATGATCTATGAAGAAATAAAATCAGATATGAAAAGCAGAAAAATTCCGGCTGTTCATCTTGGGCTGAAGGAAGCACAGAAAGTCTTTGAAAAATGGTCTAAAAAAAATGACAAAACTGGTTATTAAAAATTTTTTACGGGAAAAGAAATTTTACTATTTATTAATAATTGTTGAAACAACACTTCGATGAAATTGAGTAAACATTTCCCCAATAAAAAGCCCCATTCTACTTTTTTTTTCTAACTAATTTTCAATAATATGTCAACATGTAATTTCAATTTACCGTTTAATGTTTCTGCCCAAATAGCAATAGAAAAAGCGAGAGCAGCAGTCCAAAGTCAGAATGGTATTTTTAATGGAGATGCGAGTTCAGGAATTTTCGAATTAAATATTTTCGGAAATATCATTAAAGGAAATTATAGTGTTTCAGGGCAGGTATTAAATCTTTCTATAACAGAAAAACCATTTTTTGTACCATGCTCTACTATTGAGAGTTTTCTTTTAAAACAAATAAGCTAAAAACTGGAATGAATAATTTTCTATGCTGAAACGTGCTTTTTTGATAAAAGGTGGTGTATTTTCTTAATAATTTCGCTTGTTTCAAAGGGTTTGGCAATAAAATCATCGGCTCCAAATTCATTGATTGCTGTTTCCGCTATATTAGGATAAGAAGAAAACATGAGTATGGGAATATTTCTTGTAAAAGAACATGATTTTAATTTTTTGCAAACATCAAGTCCATCTGTCCCCGGAAGAAAAACATCCAAAAGGATCAATTGAGGATTGTAAGTCCTTACAGAATTCCACGCCATACGCCAGTCACTTAAAGCAAATACATCAAACCCCTTTTTGCGTAGGAGAGATTTTATTACGGTAAGGAGGTCTTTATCGTCATCTAAAATAAGTATCCTGGGCATGTACTATTTATTGCAAAAAGTGTGCAAAAGTTTTTAATTCATTAATTATCTAAAAATATATTGAATAATAGAGTATAAATGCATTTAATTCAAGGGGAAAACCTCAATTAAAAGTATCTTATAGATAGCCATCAAACTTTCTATTTAAAAGTTTTGCATCAAAGTGTTTTTCACTTATTTTTGCACTCCTTTAAAAAAAAGGGTATATCATTTTTTAATGGAGAATGATTTCGGTAGCTCAGTTGGTGGAGTATCCCGATTAAAATCGGGAGGGTTCTGGGAAATGAGAAGAATAATGATTCGGTAGCTCAGTTGGTAGAGCACAACACTTTTAATGTTGGGGTCCTGGGTTCGAGTCCCAGCCGGATCACTTTTAAGCGTTTCTAAAAGTATTGAAAGATTGATAGCTCAGTTGGTAGAGCATC
>JGI20206J14855_1000073_pt1 | contig 36720 bp, 31 predicted proteins | sample NGESurdeep092012_6_FD_14855 | JGI IMG/M metagenome (IMG submission 14855) | reverse complement strand
CACTGGCCAGACCCGCGCTTCAAACAGAATTCAACCGGGAAGAAGCGCAAAACACCAGCAAAGACCACCCAATCAGGCGAATTTCAACGAGTTCCTAGTTCGGCAAGCAATGCCCGGATCTCCTCGACGGTGAGGATTTCTGGAACACTCTCGCGCTTGGCGCTCTGGCGCACCAGAGTGATCGGATTCTTGTCCAGCCACTCGTGGCGCATTGCGTGATTGAAGATGGCGCTCTTGATGTTTCGTATCTTCGCCTTCGTTCCGTTGGCCTGCGGAATGGTCCCCAACCAGCTCTCGACTGCAACAGCCTTGATCTCACCGATGCGATACTTGCCCCACTTCGGAGAGATCCAGTTAGTCAAATAACACTCGTACGCCGCTTTGGTCGAATACGACCGGCGCTCATGATCATCCTCCGGCATTTCCTTCAGCCGAAAGTGTTCGATGAGCTGATCGACCGTCGCCGGACCGCTTCTTGTCTGCGGGGTTTGTAGGTTGATGTCGATGCGCAAAGCGTCGGCAGCTTTCCGGGCGGCAGTCTCAGTAGGAAATTGAACCACTGTACCGACGACCGTTTTCCGATACCGCTTCGCCCCATTTGGCAGATCCTCGTACCACCGGAAAAGCCAGACGTCCGGGGTGTTGACACGCTTGGCGCGCTGCAAACATCCCTGTTGATATCGTGTCCTTCGAAACATATCCTCTCCTGTTTCGAAAGCACGGATGGCTAGTTAGCATTATCCCACTGATTTGCTGTCGAGAGCACGATCAGGGGTTAAGCGGCATCCGTGCTACGGCTGTGAGAGTCGACGTATCGCTGCAAATCAGTCAACCGGAACCGCCAGAGCTTGCCGAAGCGTACGCCGTTGATCTCACCCCTCCGCGCCATGCGAATAATTGTCTTGGGATGGATGCGGACCAGGCGAGCCGCCTCCGCGCTATCAAATAAGGGCTAGAACACGGGTGCAACGTCTGGCGGCGGCACTGCGCGCGCGCGAGAGGGCTGTTGCAAATCGAGCCGTTCATCCTTCGACACCGCCAAAGGCGGCTTTTTCGACAATACGCTGGTTTCTGAGTTCAAATCAATCTTCGACATAGTCACCACCTCATTGATTGCTGGCTTTGGATTGATCTCGGGATCTGTAATCGCAGGCTGTGATCGCACATTCGCTTGCGGAAAATCCGTGGTGTATGTGTAAAAGAGGTTGCAAACTCGGTCAAGTGAGCTCGTGCAAAATTAATCACCGCCGAATGGATGTCGGCAAGTGCTTTTTGCACTTTAGTTTGAAGCGAGAGTCTCCAGAATTGGAAAATGTCCGCACTGACCGTCCATTGGGTGAAATCCTGGCGCATACAAAAAAGGGATTCCTTGCTTCCGGGTGGGGAAATCAATGTGCTTTGATCCGCACGAGATCGCCGGATGGTTGACGGAAAAGTATCCCCCTCGTGGCGTAGAGGTGCGATTCGTAGCGGCGAAGAGAGCATAGCCACGGATGACAGCAACATCGCGGGTCGCAGATCGAGGAGCGACCACCTCGCACCAAGCGCACGGCTTCGATATATGCGGCAGGAAAGACGGCGGGGAATTTGACCGAGTTTTGAAACCACCTCATGCTGTCTCCGCATTGGAGGAGGCCCGTGGCGGAACGCAAGGCGTATTTCACGATCGCCCTATTGCTGACGATTCTCGACGCTGTCGTGGTTTTGCGCTATGGAGGAGCGGTCTGGACGGCGTGGTCGGGAGTCGTGTGGATTCGTCTGCGAATGCTACTTCTGGCAGCACTTTCGGCAACATCGCTCGCCAATGTCTGGGCCCAAGCCATCTATGGGTTAGGTCGGGCGCTCGATGGTAAGGCGGGTGCGCTCGCACTGAGCGCGGCAGCAAATCGAGCGGAACCGCAGGGAGAAGGCGATGTTTGATTCGATCACGGATCTCGCTTGCAAACTGGCCGGGACGGGCTACTTCATCGACCCGGTCATGACTCAGGTCGTTTTTCTCGCGGCCAAGCTCCAGAAGCCTCTTCTGCTTGAAGGTCCCGCGGGCTCAGGCAAAACACAGCTCGCCATCTCCGTTGCCGCCGCGGCCGGCACGTTGAGCGCCTGCAGTGCTACCGCGGGGTGACAGAAGAAAAGGCGATTGGGCGTTTTGATGAGAGTTTGCAACGGCTCTACATGGAGTTCTCGAAGAGCCAACACGAGAGCTGGCAGACTGTGCAGGCAAATCTCAAGGGACGGGATTTCTTTCGGCCCGGTCCATTGATGCGCGCGCTCGAATGCGAGCGGCCCTGTGTACTGCTTATTGATGAGTTGGACAAAGTAGACGACGGGTTCGAAGCAATGCTGTTAGAAATCCTCTCCGCCTGGCAGCTCTCGATTCCCGACCTCGGTACGGTCTCGGCAAAAGCATTCCCTTCGTTGTGCCGACCAGCAACGAAGAGCTAAGGACACATCGAAGATAAACCCGGATGAGTTGCCAGTCTGATCGAAGTTCTTGCTGAAGGCTTGCGGAATGCCATCTTGATCGGCGCTGATGGGGAGTTCCTTAGTAGCCATCTTGAACGTTCCTCTCTATTTTTCCGCGACTGATAACAGCGGTGTGGGCTTTGAGAAATTGGTTGGTTAGGCTCTGCCAGCGATTGGTTCCAGACCTCATTTCGTCAGCAGCTTTTTGATTGCGAGCAGTTCGTGGCGCCGCTTTGCGGTTGTCCTGGGATAAGCCATCTTGAGTCCGCCCAGCGCATCAAGGACGATTTGAGAGACGATCAGCCGTGCGTTCTCCTTATCGTCGGCGGGCACGACATACCACGGCGCATGATGAGTGCTTGTTGCGCGAAGACAATCCTCGTAGGCCTTCATGTAATGTTTCCAGAATTTCCTCTCGTGAATGTCCGAGGTGCTGAACTTCCAGTTCTTGTCGGGCTCGTCGATGCGGGCAAGAAATCGTTTTCGCTGCTCCGCGTGAGATAGATGGAGAAAGATCTTGACAATTTTTGTCCCGTTGCGATGAAGGTGCTTCTCCAGGTCTGTAATGGAGCCATACCTCTGCTGCCAGATGTTTTTCTCGTCGCGCAATTCTGCCGGCAGATCCTGGCTGCGGAGAATCTCGGGATGGACTCGGACGACCAGCACTTCTTCGTAATAAGAACGATTGAAGATGCCGATCCGTCCGCGCTCCGGGAGCCGGCACGTCGTACGCCAGAGAAAATCGTGATCGAGCTCTTCTGCGCTCGGCTGCTTGAAACTGAATACCTCGCAGCCTTCTGGATTAACCCCAGACATGACGTGCCGGATGGCGCCGTCCTTGCCGGCACCGTCCATGCCCTGGAAGATCAGCAGCAGCGCATATCGGTGGGATGCGTAGTGGAGTTGCTGCAACGAGCTCAGCTTCTCCATGTGTTCTTGCAGGAGTTCCTTGTACTGCTTCTTCGACTTTGTGAAGAGATCGACAACCGTAGGCCATTTGCTGAGGTTGACCTTTTTGTCTGGCGGCACTCGGTAGTCTTTCGAATCAATGGTCATTCTGTCCCTTCGGTGTCACACGGGCTTCTACGCTATTTTTGTCTTGGCCGCTGCGTCGCCGCCTGTTTCGCGCTCCGCTTCAAGCCAATCCTGATCTTGCTGACTCTCGCCATGGACCCGCTCCTGATACAACTCATAGGCGCGGGCTGCGATCTCGGAAGTGCGATCCCCAGGCTTCGTGGAAAGCAGCGCAGGCTTCGCCGGATCAAAGATACGGTAGGCGAGCAGCTTTATACGGTCGTTGATGAGAGCCCAGATCAGCGCGTAAGCCCAAACAAGTCCGGCCCACTTCCAACCCAGAGGCGCCATGAAGAGCCCGTAGACTGCAATCAGCGTTGCAACAGCCTGCGTACTAAGCACCGCTATCCAAAGAGTCTTCGCGGGGCGTATAGACCAGAATGGACCGCGTGTACGCGTGAGGAAGATGGTCAGATGCCCGGCCATGGAAAGCTTGAGGTACATGAGTGTCTGGGCGGTCAGGCGATCCATGTGGAAGACGCGCTCGGCAAGATAGAACAGGCCAAACGCCGCTACAACCCCGATCACTCCAAGCACAGTGGAGATGCTCAGCACCAGCCGCATGTTCCATGCTTCGGGTTTATTCCTGTAGCGAACGTTGTCATACGCGATCGAAAGAATCGCTCCGTCGTTCAGTAACGCGATCATGACGATCATCACTGCGGTGACTGGATAGAAATTGAATACCAGGATTGCCAGCGTCATGAAGAACAGCACCCGCAGCGTCTCCGCGATACGGTAAATGGCAAAACTGTTCATGCGCTGGAAGATGCGGCGGCTCTCCTTGATCGCATCGATAATTACCGACAGGCCAGACGCAAGGAGCACAATGGATGCTGCCGCTCGGGCCGCGTCGGTCGCGCCGGAGACGGCAATGCCGCAATCGGCTTTCTTCAGCGCCGGCGCATCGTTGACTCCGTCGCCGGTCATGCCGACGATATGGCCATGTTTCTGCAGCACCTCAATGATGTAAAACTTGTGTTCAGGGAAGACTTGCGCGAAGCCATCCGCGTCTTCAATGGCCTTGGCCTGCTCAGGGGACGCGTCCTTCTTAAGGTCGCCCAGGGAGCTGGCATCCAGGATCTTCGAACCCAGTCCCAGTTGTTTTGAGGTTTCCCGTGCGATGGCAATTTGATCGCCCGTAACCATCTTGATCTTCACGCCCATCTGGATGGCGCTTGCGATGTTTGTTTTGGCCTGCTCGCGCGGCGGATCGAACAGCGGCAACATGCCGACAAACTTCCACTTGCCTTCCTCTTCGGCTCTGGCCACGCCGAGCGAGCGGAAGCCTTTTCCCGCAAAATCCAGGATAGCTTTCTCGACGTCGGCCTTTACTTCACCAACGTTGGTCGCCATCTTCAGAATCACTTGCGGCGCGCCCTTGGCCACAAAGAATTGCTTCCCGTCCGCACCTTTGACGGTGGCTTCGGTGCGCTTGTGGACAGGATCGAACGGCATGAAGTGCACCACCTGGCAGCTCTTCAATTCCTTGTCATCCTTTACCCTCCTATGACGGCAAGGTCAATGGTGTCCTTGTCTTCTGCGCGGGAGGCAAGCGCCGCCCAAAGAATCACCTTGTCAGGAGGAATGCCATCCACCGTGAACGGATCGCCAAGCGTCAGTTTGTTCTGCGTGAGTGTGCCGGTCTTATCCGAGCAAAGCACGTCCACCCCAGCCAGTTCCTCGATGGCTGACAGGCGCGTTACGATCGCTTCCTTCTTTGCCAGTAGCCGTGCACCTACCGCCATGGTCACTGACAGCACAGTGGGCATGGCGACGGGGATTGCAGCGACCAGAAGCACCAGGCAGAATTCCAGCGTCGTGAGGACCTTGTCGCCTCGGAATAGAGCGACGGCAAGAATCAACGCGACCAGCGCTACGGCCAGGATGATCAGGTAGTCGCCGATCTTCATCACTGCCTTCTGGAAGTGACTGACAGTGTGTGCGGACTCTACCATTTGTGCGGTCTTGCCGAAGTACGTGTTCGTACCGGTGGCATAGACAATCGCGTCTATTTCGCCTTGGCGTATGATGGACCCGGAATAAACTGCGCCGTCCGATTTGGCGGTAACGGGCAATGACTCTCCGGTCAATGCCGACTGATCCACCTCGATCGAATCGCTATCCAACAATCGTGCATCTGCCGGGACAATATCGCCTAGCCTAAGACGAACGACGTCGCCAGGCACCAGCTCGCTCGCTTTGGGATTCTCCCACTTGCCGTCGCGCTTGACCTTCGCTTTGATTGCCAGCGTGGCCTTCAGAGCGGCAATCGCGTCTCCCGCCTGATGCTCTTCCCAAAATCCGACCAGGGCATTGGACAAGAGCAGCACAAGTATGACGAAGAAATCAAGCCAATGCCGGACGACTCCCGACAAAATGACCGCAGCTTCGATCATCCACGGAATAGGCCCCCAGAAATACGAGAGGAATTTGAGATATTGGTTGGTCTTCTTCTCCGCGATCTCGTTCGGCCCGTACTGTGCCAGCCGCTTTTTCGCCTCGACCTGTGTGAGCCCGTCTGCCGAAGCCCCGAGCTTTTTCATCAGCTCAGGCATGGCGACCGTCTTTAGATCATTCTTGTCATCCTTCGGCGATGGCTTAGACTTCGACTCTGACCGATCTGCATTGGGCGTCGGCTTCGATTCAGGCTTCGACTCGGGCGTATCGGGATTCGATGTCACGATCGTTGTTCTCCTGTTTTTTCTCCCTACACCCCGCGCAGTTCCCCGGAAGGAAAAGAAATTGGCTGAACCTGCAATGAAGAAGGTTCATCGGAGGCTCTTGAAAGTCGGCAGCGATCCGCCGCGGAGATTCAACGAACTGACTCTGGACCCATGCACTCCACAATCGAGTTGAGTTGCATTCAGCAGCTCACAAGTCGCCGAGCATCAATACGTAACGACGTTCTCCGGCTCATGTTTTCAGGTCGTTATTTGCCTGCAAGGCTAAACATGATTAGGCAATGTGAAAACGCGGCCACAACCCACCCGGAGAGGCACGAGAGAAGTATCTTCGATCGGCGATGCGCAAACTGTACTGTTTTGCTCAGAAACGGCTAACCGCAATCGTCCCAACTCGACGGCATCGAGGCTGGCCAATGGGTCCGATTTTTAGGAATCAGCCAAGAACCATTAAGGCGGAACAGGTTGTTGCTTTCGCCTGCGGGATGGGAAGCGCCTATTGTGTGAAACGTAAATTGGAGACGCACTACTAGCTGTGACACCGTTACCGAGGGAGGCTGCGGGGATTGCGTCGTCGATTAGAGGTTAGGGGTTTAAGTGAGCCAATTATTTCGAGAAAACGCTGTGCTCCTCGTCATAATGCTGTACAGTTTTGGTGGATTTCTCCGCGGCTTTTTCAGCCACATCGTCTAGTCTCTTCTCTGTCGGTGCGTCCGAGGTGGTTTCGTCTTCCACTTTCGTTTCTTCCGGGTTCACAAATTGTTCTGCCATGGTGGAATTCTCCTCTTATCACGATCATTCCGCCGTCCGGAAGTTTCTGGTCAGTCTTGCTCACTTATCGCAAGCGGCGAGAATGCTCGGGGTGTCGGGAACTTGTCGAGGGAACACGTTCGAAGACGGAGGCGAGTCTGGAATGACGACGATCGTTCTGATAATCGGGCACTGCTGGTCTTCTGTTCATTTGAAACCGGCATGCGGCCCTACAATTTCACTGGATCAAACTAAGAAAGACCACCCGCCCGTTTGATTCCATAACGTGTGCAATTCTGCCCAGCATTCATGCGCATGACCGCCCATCATCGATAAGTGTAAGTGTCGTCCCATCTGGGAAGGCTCCCCATTCGCCCTTTGCCGTCGCGGGAATCCCGCTTAGGAGAACAAAATGTTTAGTCACTTCACGCCTGTCCAGATCATCGTGGCTGCGATTGTCGTCCTCTTCGTTGTTGTGATCGCGATTGCCATTTATCTTCAAAAACGTAAAACCAAGACCCTCCGCAATCGTTTCGGATCGGAATATGATCGCGCTGTTCTGCAGCACGGCTCCCCGCGGAAAGCCGAGGCAAAACTCGCCGGTCGCGAAACCCGCGTTGATGCGATGAAAATCCACGAACTCGGCCCCGATGAGCGCGAGCGTTTCGTCGCCAACTGGCAAACGGCACAATCCCGCTTCGTCGATTACCCTAAGGCCGCGGTCACTGAAGCGGACAATCTGATTGCCGCGCTCCTCGTTGCCCGTGGTTATCCGAAAGACACTTTCGAACAAAGCGCAGCGGATCTCTCCGTCACCTATCCCGGAATGATGGAAGGCTACCGCGCGGCGCATGCCATCGCGGACCGGCCCAGCGGTCCTGAAGCAAGCACCGAAGAGCTTCGCAGCGCAATGATCCAATCCCGCGCCATATTCAATGAGCTCATCCAGAGCCGGAGTCCTCAAGAGACAAAGTCGGCGGCGTGATTGCAAATCGTGTGATCTTGATCGACGATCAAGACCACCAGATCGCACTGGCGACTGCTTTGGGCAAGAGAGTACAGAGCGCCGGTAATGCACCCTTACAAGGCTGATCGCTTGAATTGCGCCGCCATGACTGGCGCATGAACTGGCTGGGAGGGAGAGCAGATGTCTTCGGGATCGAAGGCGACATCCCGGCTGGGAGGAACGCTCCCCTGGTTTAAAATTGGAAAATTCCTGTTTGTCATCAGCTTGGCAGTTGCGATGTTTCTGCTTGGATTAAGCATGGTGCATTACCACTTTTTTCGAGGCGGCTATATCAACCCGCATGGCGTCCTCAAACCATAGCGGAAACTGAAGAGAGTTCTGGTCGCGGCCGCCTGCGATGTTGTCCCTCGCCAAAATTCAACTGAAATTGAATAGGCCAGGATCCTAACCTCGGGACAGCTCCGAGGCCGATTCTCCTCAGCTCGCGTACCTGGAGAGCATAGACGAGCGCGCCTTCGGCTATTGGCCAATCTCGTATCGCACCACGGCTAACGCGGTCTGATAGGAATAGCGGGCATTGGCGTTGTCGATTTCGGCCTGCGTCTGGTTGAGCTGTGCCTCGCTGATCTCGACGATGCCGCTCAAGCCGATCTTGTAGCGCGCGGAGGCCAGGTCGAGCGCGGAGTTGGACTCATCCACGAGTTGCTGCGTGACGGCGATGCGCTGGTAAGCCGTTTGCGCATTCAGAACCGCGGTGCGCACATCGCGAGCGATCGCGTCACGCAGGTTGCGTACGTTTTCCTGGGCAGCTTGAGCGCGCAACGTTGCTTCCTTCGCTTCCGCGTTAAAAAGAAAGCCGTTGAAGACGGGAATGCTCAGGTTGGCTCCCGCGGCGCCGTACCACGAAGACTGGATTTGGTCGGCGCGCACCGGCGTTCCCCCCACGGCGGCCATTGCGGAGAGTGTTGGCAGCCACAGATCGTGCTGCGCGGTGCTGAACTGACGGGCGGCAAGGAATCTATCATTGAGGGCCGTCAGATCAGGTCGGGCCGTGAAAGCCGTGTGGACGAGTGCTTCGGAATCGTCGGGCGCGGGAGGCGGATTGCCGTTGGTATCGTCGACGAGAACGTATTGCTGATCCTGCTCGGAGCCGAGCACATCGTTCAATGCCGCCATGGCTGCCTGCGCATTGCTCTGAGCATCGAGCAGCAGCAGCCTGGCCTGTGAAAGCTGAACATTGGCGAAGCTGAGGTCGAGATCGGAGCGAATCTTTGCCTTAGCGAGCGCGCCGACCTGATCGCTCGTGGCCTGGCGCTGAGCGACAGTTTTCTCAGCCACCTTAAGCACGGCCTGCGCGGTGAGCGCCTGATAGAAAGCCTGATCTACGGTCAACGTAATATCGAGTTCCGTGGCGCGCTCGCTTTCAAGCTGCGCCTTCGCAGTGGATTCCGCACTGAGGACAAGATTGTGCGTGCGGCCAAAGTCGGTGATCAACTGGCTCACCCGCAAACCACCCGCGGCGCGATCATAAACGGACGGATTGTTCAGCAGTCCGGCGGTGATCCGGCTGTTATTGTGCGCATCGACGGCGGTCAGATCGCCTGTTGCAGTAGGCATCTCAACCGACCGCACCTCGCGCGTCACTTGCGCCTGGGCCAGCGCGAGTAATCGCGCCACGCTGATGTTTGGATTGTTCCGAATTGCCATCTGTTCGGCCTGGGCGATGGTGAGCGACGGGCCGGCGGGCTGCGCGGCCGCATATGCGGCCGCCCCAAAAAACAGGGCGGCCGATATTCTGAAAACATAACTCATGCATGTTCTCCTTCTGCCTGCCCGGCCCGTTTGCGATGCACGATGATGAAGGCGGCAGGCACGATGAAGATGGTCAGAATCACTGACACGCCGAGCCCGCCAATGACGGCGCGCGCCAGGGGCGCATAAAACTCACTGCCCTCCTCCAGCGTGAACGCCATGGGAAGCATTCCCAGGATCGTGGCCAGAGAAGTCATCAGGATGGGACGCAACCTGAGCCGGCATGCCGTGGAGACGGCTTCGTCGACGGGCATCCCTTGCCTGAGCAGGATGCGAGTGACGTCCACGATCAGAATCGAATTTGACACTACGATCCCAGTCATCATGATCACGCCCATCAGCGACATCACGTTCAGCGTTGTATTGGTGAGGAGCAGAGTGAGGATGACGCCCATAATTCCCGGCGGTATGGCCAGCAGGATGATAAACGGATCCTTGAACGAAGCGAACTGCGCCATCAGGATCAGGTAGACCAGGATGACCGACAGAATGAGTCCGAGACCGAAACTGGTGAACGACTTTCTCATGCCGTTCACCGATCCGCGCAGGGTGACGCGGAGATTCTCCGGTATTTTGGTGTTGGCGATGATGTGGTCGACCTGTTTGGCCAGATCGCCGAGGTTCTCGCCCAATGGCGATACGTACACGTCGATGACTCGTTCAATCTGGTAGTGGTCCACCTCGGTGGGCGTGTTGATGGGGCGAATGGTCGTCACTGCCCCCAGATTGGTGATCGCTTTTCCATCGGGAGAGCGCAGCGGAATCTGATTGAGGTCGGTGATGGATTTGATGTCGGCCGGGGGAAACTGAACTGTCTCAAGATAATTGTTCCCGGTCCTGGGGTCGACGTAATAGCTGGGCGCGATCATGCCGTTCGAGTCAAGGGCGGTGATCACGTTGTCTACGACCTCGTTCGAATCCAGCCCCAGCCGGCCCGCCATCTCGCGATTTACGTTGACCTGCAGGCCGGGATAATCAAGGTCCTGCGGAATAAGAACATCGCTCACGCCTTTCAGCTTGCGTATTTGCGCGGCAAAATTGCTGGCGGTGGCGTAGGCCTCCTTCATGTTGCTTCCCTCTACCTGGACGTCGATGGGAGCGGGAAGACCGAGATTCACAACCGCATCAACCAGGCTGCCGCTTTGGAAGTAAGTGGAGAGCTCCGGCAGATCGCTGTGCAGCTTCGCGCGTACCAGGTCCATGTAGGCGAAACTGCTCTTGCTGTGTCCCTTGTTGAGAGCCACATTGACAAAGGCCGTGTTTTCGCCGGAATTGGTGGTGTAGATCGACTCGAAGCCGGATGTAATTCCGATATTCGAGACAATCATGCCCAGGTCCCTGGGCGGAATCACGGAGCGAACGTCCTGCTCTACTCTTGCGATGTACTGGTTGGTGACTTCAAGCCGAGTACCGCTGGGCGCTTTCACATTGATGACGAACTGTCCGGCATCGGTACGCGGGAAAAAGGATGTTCCGAGCAGCGGAAAAAGACAGAGGCTGAGCAGAAACGCTCCGATGATTCCTGCGACCGTCGCTACGGGCCTCAGCATGGCTTTTCGCACTGCGATGTCGTAGTGCATCAGGGTCCTGTCGTAGCGGCGATTGAACCAGCGCACAAATCTCCGGAATGGGTTGTTGCCTTCGTGATGGCCCGCCTCGTGATGGGCATTGCGAATGAAGCGCGCACAAAAGAGCGGAACCACAGTCATGGCTACAACATAAGAAGCGAGGAGCGATAGCACCACCGAGAGCGCCATGGCCGTGAACAGAAACCGGCTGACGCCATAGAGAAAGACCACCGGAAAGAAAACAATGGATGTCGTGAAGGTTGCCGCCAGAACGGGGAGGGCCATCTCGCGCCCGCCGTTTTCGGCGGCTTCCTCCGGGGGCTCGCCCATTTCAAGATGGCGGAAGATGTTTTCGAGGACCACGACCGAGTTGTCGATAAGGCGCGAGAAGGCCAGGGCCAGGCCACCGAGCACCATGGCGTTGATGGTCGCCCCCATCGCGTTCAGGATGATGAAAGCCGCCAGGGCTGAGAGTGGAATCGACAGCAGGACAGCGACGGTGGCGCGCATGTTGCCCAGGAAGATGACGATCATGAGCGCGGTAAGAACGACACCGATGCCGCCCTCGCTGCCCAAATTAGCGATGGCTGTCTTGACGAAGACGGACTGATCAAAGATCACCGTGGCCACCAGCGACTTGGGAACATCGAAAAGATGTTTGAGGTCCTCCCGGACGCCGTTGACCACGGCGATCGTGTTGCTGCCGCCGCCCTGCTTGAGGATAGGGAGATAGACGGAGTGCTGGCCGTCGACGCGGACGATGTTGGTTTGAATCGCGGAGTCGTCCTTGGCATAGCCAATGTCGGAGACCAGAAGCTGCCCATTGCCGACGGATCTCAGCGGAAGGTTGTCGATATCGGCCACGGTCGGCATCTGTGAATCGGCATAGATGTTGTAATCCTCCGGACCGATGCGCACGTCGCCCGAGGGCAGGATCTGATTGGCCTGATTCACGGCCCTCACCACATCCATGGGGCTCAGTTCATGAGCCTCCAGCTTCACGGGGTCCACATAGACCTGAATCTGCCGGTATTTGCCACCGAACGGCGGCGGGATCGACGCTCCCGGCACGTTGGCAATCTGCTCACGCACGGAGTACTGGCCCAGATCGTGAAGTTGCGTCTCGTTCAGGCCCGCCCCTTTCAGAGTGACGTAACAAACGGGCAGGCTGGAGGCGTCGAACCGCAGCACGACAGGTGGCAGTGTGCCCGGCGGCAAGCGCCGGAGCTGCGCCATGGCCAGGTTGGAGATGGAGGTGACCGCGGCGTTTGGATCGGTGCCGGGCTGAAAGTAGATCTTGATCAGGCTGACGCCGGTCATCGATCGCGATTCGATGTGGTCGATGCCGCTGCCCAGCGTGAAGAATCGCTCAAATGGATCCGTGATGTGGGTTTCAATCTGTTCTGGAGGCATGCCCTGATAAAACGTCGCCACAACAACAACAGGGATCCTGATCTCGGGAAAGAGATCGACGGGCATGCGCGCCACGGTCACCGTGCCGACAACAGCGATGAACAGGCACAGCATGAGGATGAAGAACGGATAGCGAAGGGCGAATCTCGACATGCCTACTCTACCCCGCTTTCGCCATTCGGATTGTACTGCGGCAACTCCACTGTTTTCGGGCGTACCGCTTCGCCGGGCGTGAAGGAAGCAAGATTTGCCGCCACCACGCGATCGCTGCCCGTGAGACCCGAAAGGACTTCGACCCTGCTGGGGCTTTCGAGGCCCAGAATCACCTCGCGCCTTTCGATGCGCCCCTGGTCATTGACAACCAGCGCCGCGGGTTGCCCGCTGCTGCGATCAACGGCCTGAATGGGCACCGTGAGCACGGTGCCGGTGCGCTGAAGGTCCAGAGACACATCGGCGTACATTCCGGGGACGAGTTTGTTATCGGCGTTGTTGAGATCGATTTCCACCTGAAGCGTGCGTGTGGCGAGATCGAGTTCACCCGTTGTGCGCACTACTTTCCCGGTGAGTTGCCGGCCCATTGATTCAATGCGAATCTGCGCGGTGGCGCCGATGCGCACATAGCCTGCGAGCGCGGCAGGAACGGGAACACGAAGGCGCAGGATGTTATCCTGCGCCAGCTTCACAACGGGCTGCGCGCTTTCGCTCGATGTTCCTGCCTGCACCAGCGCGCCGGTGTCAGAATAGCGCCACGTAACGACGCCCGCGAAAGGCGCGGTGATGCGCGCATAACCGGCCAGCGCAGCGAAGTGCTGATGATTGGCCTCGGCTGCGCTCAGTGCCTCCTGCATCGCCGAGAAGTCGGCCTTTGCGGCATCCACCTGCGCCCCGGATGCTGAATCTTTGGCCTGCGCGTCATCCAGTTCCTGTTGCGCGATCAGGCCGGGCCGCGTGGCGGCAGCCTGCTGCAAGCGCTGGTATGCCGCATGCAAGGCGGAGTGATCGGCCTCCGCGCGCACAACTGAGCTTTTCGCGCGCAGAATATCCTGCTGGCTGCGCTGAACGGCGGCCTGCGCTTCATTGACCTGCGCCACCAGTTCAGGGATATCCAGGTCCGCCAGCACCTGGCCCTTATGCACCCGGTCGCCAATATCGACATAGATGTGCCGGATATAACCTGACACCTTGGCGTGAAGTTCCACCTCCTGGTAAGGCAGTAGCTCGCCTGCTATCTCAAGCCGGTTTGAGAGCGCGGCTCGCTGCGGCAGGACGACCGGAGCAACGGGAAGAATGTCGGCCTGGACATTGGACGCGGACTTATGGCAACCGACGCTTAACGCTCCGAACAAAAGCAGAAAGCCAAACAGCGGCCACTTGAAAAAAGACGGCAGAGACATAGCAGAAATCCTCGCTGGCTTGCAGGCAATGAGGGGATATGCGCACTCGGGAAAATGTACAAGCAAATCGGAAGAATGGCTTCGAAAACGCTAAGCGGCAGGAGGAGGGCGGAAGAAGTTGGAATAAGAGAAACCCGGCGCCAGATCATACGGAAAATGGGTCACGAGAATCTCGCCGGATGACTGCACAGGGAATCGTGCTGACAACGCGACCGCAGTTGGACGAAGCAGGGAAAAGGCGGCGTGGGGATGTGCCGGATCCAGGGCGAGAACCCCGTGTTCCACCACCTTGGGCGTGGCTACAGGCTGCGCTTTTGCGGCGCGGACACTACTGCCTACACCAACAGCGGGCCCGTACCCGGCTGTCTTGGCTTCAATTGCAAAGAGAAATGCCAGCAGACAGAGGCCGAGGGCAAGCGGTGCGCGCCGAAGCCACGAGCAAGTGGCGAACGATCCCGACATAAGGGCAGTTTACCATGCGGCTGCGAGCGAGACGTTACCGCGGGACGCCGATAGCAATCTCGATTTTGATGCCGAGCGGCGACAAGAGCGTCTCGTGAACCAGACAGTGGTGCACGCTACCCATCATCCCTTGGTTTGATGGCCTTTCCCGGAGCACTTAACATTGCCATCGACCAAGCCTTCAAAGTGTCAGCGCCAACTCGTCTAATCGGATGGTGTGCTCACTGAAATGCCTGGCTCAGGCTCATGGGATCGAGGCCGGAAAGGAATTTCTGCGCCTCAGCGGTGAGAGCGCTCTGCGTAGCGGCCTTTGGTGCGCCCGAATGAGGCTGATCGGATTGGAGATGGTCGATGCGGATCATGATGGGAACGGGATGCGCGGCTCTGCCGGTGAGATCGCCGATCTGAGGTTTGAGAACGAAGAAGCTGAATCGGCCCTTCGAAGCCACCTGCTGCGACTGCGAACAGGAGCCCGGAGTGCAGACGACGCTGACGACGATGCTGTCAGTGACTCCGTCGTTGTAGAAGCCGGTGCTGAGATCGACTGATTTTCCCTGCGCGGTGACGAAGGGCAGGGAAGTAACCAGGTCGGGCTTTAGACCGCGTGCCAGCCAGCACGAGTTGGCATCGTGATAGTAGACAAATGGCGCAACCCAGATGGCGAGGATGATTTCATCGGATCCACTTGCGGAGTAGGCTCCGCTCTCGACAAGCGTCTGTCCACCGGATTGTTCGTACCATGTCCGAGTGAGAGCGAACCGACCGATTTGTTTCGGGAAGCGAGCGAGGGATGCGGTCGACGATAAGTCTGAGTCCGGGCCGCTCTGGCGGCCTCGAAGCGCCGAGGTCGGCAGCGCGAGAACTACGAGCAGCACAACGGCAAACGCCGCGCAGCGGATGAAAAGATTCGTTGACGCCTGCACAAGTTTTTTGCTGCCGGGGCCCGTCCCACCATCAGCGCGCGCGAGATCAGCCGGAGCAGGTTCCGCTTCCCTCAGACTTGCCAGGCGGATAAAGATCAGGATCGCCACAAGAAACAAGCAGCTTCCGATGGCGTAGTCTGCCTGTTTGGCCACGCCTTCGAGCGCGGGATGGCCGAGCGCGATGCGGTAATAGACGACAAGGACGCAGAGTCGGATGAAGTTGAAGAGATAACCGAGCAGAACGCCGCCGATAACATACGCCGCCCAGCGACGGAGCGAAGCGCGCTTGAGATAGCCGAGGAAGAGCGCCAGATATCCCAGCGTGACTGCGCCGCGAATGCCGTCGCAGCCCGGCGCGATGAACATGCCGAAGTCCGGCGAAAACATGAGTCGCAGTTGCGGCGTAGTGGGCGCGAAGTGAATCAGCGTGGCGAAGGCGCGCGCGACGCGTGCGGAGATCTCCTGCAGAGGAATGTCGATCATGCTGCTGGTGAGCACGGGCACGGGCTGCGATAGCAACAAAAGCCCAAGGGGAAACCATGCCTTGCGCCACACGCGCGTGCCGGCAAACAGCAGAACAACCCCGCTGCCATAGAGGTAAACGGGCAAAGTGAGCGGGATGAGCGATACGAGCGCGCCGCCGGCGGTGACGAAGAGTTCGGCGCTGGCGTGAAGAATGCTGACGAAAAATGCAGCGCCAATGACGGCCAGACCCCACCAGGTTCCGCGAAGCTGCCAACCGTTTTGGCGCCAGACGCGAAGGGTGAGGATGATGCTGACCGGCGGGATGAGCATGCCGATCGATCGCAGCGGATCGGTGGTCCAGCATCGCCACAGCAGAGCCAGTTCGCGCTCAATGCCGAGGCAACCGGCCGCCGCGAGAACAGCGATGGCGCACCACAGCGCGATTGAAGGAGAAGCGGGCCGCCCGGAAATTGCAGCTGGATCAGGCGCGGATGAATCGGACGAGACTGGATCGGACGAGACTCGATCGAGCGGGGCCTGATCCGCTTGCGGTGTCGCGATCGCCAAATCTTCCGCCATGGAATCTGCCAGTCCCTCGTTGGTTATCATCGCACTCCGCTCTGTGCGCACGCATATGCCGCTACACTTTAGGGCGCTTGCGGCGGACCCGCCAGCGGCGATTTTACCGGCGTCGCAACCCCGATAAATTGCGTGAGCGTGTTCTTGCCGGAGTTGGTTACCCAGAGATTTCCGCTGGCATCAACGGCAAGGCCATAGGGCGCGAGCAGGGAAGCGTCGGCCCCGAATCCGGTCGTCGGGGAAAGAAGCATGCCTGGATTGGCGCTGGACGAACTGCCAAGCTCCGAAAGCGAGTTGCCCTGGTAGTTGGCTACCCATACGGCTCCAGCGCCGTCGACGGCAATTCCCTGGGGACGCACCAATCCGCCGCCCATCGCTGCATCGACTTCCAACTTTCCGCAGGTATTCACCTCGCTGATGCTGTTGCCGTAATAATTCGCGATCCAAACATTGCCGCTCTGGTCGGTGGCCACTCCTGAGGCCCCATCGCAATCGCAATCGTAATTCGTGACCTCGGTGCCGTCCGCTGAGATTTTGGTGACGGGTAGCAGGCCGCCCTGATTGGCGACCCATGCATTATGATCTGCGTCGACGGCGAGGGCCACGGGAAACGCGAGCGAAGTGCCACCCCATCCGGAGGAGCTCGAGATGGCCGAGCCGGAGCTCGACAGCAGCGACACTTTCGAGTCACCATAATCGGCGATCCACATGTTGCCGTTTGTGTCCGCGGCCACCCCGAGGGGAAAGTAGATGCCGCCATCAGTGAGAGCTGTAGCGATGGCGTGGCCGGAAGAATTCAGTTCCGTGACATCGCCGGTACCGCTTTGCGATGTAGTTTGCTCGTTGGCAATCCATACGTTGCCCTGAACATCGAGCGCCATGCCATAAGATTCGTTGATTCCCGAGCCCGTGATTCCGGCGGGGAAGACTGCGCCGCCGCCCGGAGAAAGTTCCGACACGGTATTGAAGTAGTTTGAGGCCCAGACATTCCCGGCCGCGTCTACGCCGAGCGATGCGGGCGAATTCATGCCTCCGCCAGAGAGGGTGTTATGCAGCATCCAGTCAGGAGGCGTGGCCGCGAGAGTAGGCGAGAACACGGGATTGGACGCCGCGAGAGCGTAGATCGCGGCGACGTTGGCCGCGGACGCGCGCGCAATGTTGAGAGCAGCGTCGAGCGTGTTGCTGGGCACGGTGCTGCCGGAGGGCGCGGCGGAAAAAAGCGCCGCGCATGAACCAATGCTTCCCGCGCCGGTACACGACGCAAGCGCATTGGCAAGCGAGTTCAGCTTTGTGGTGGGCACGACGAGCGTGGAAGGAACACCTGCTCCAGGCGATACGCCAGTGGCAGAATTCACGAGCTCGTTGGCCGTTGCGAACGCATTGTCAAGGCCGGTTGTATTCGTGCAGCTTGCGCCAACATTTCCGCCGCTCGACATAAACGACGCCAGGGCCCAGACCGATGCGGCTGTGGTGACCTCATTAACGACGACGGAACTGCCCGAGGCGATGCTGCCGCAGGGGCCGAGACCGGCCATCAGCCAGATAGCGGAGTTGGGCGCAGAAGCGGAGGCTGCCTGGCCGCCTTTCGAGAGCAAATAGACAGGGGTTTTCACCGACGGACATAAGTATCCAGAGGGGACCGTGAAGCTTCCATCGGATGCGGTGGCCGTCGGGTTAGTCAGCAGTCCTGCTGGCGCAGAGCCATTGCCCGCGTTCCCCGCGGCATAGAGCTGAACAATCGCGCCGCTCACAGGTTGCGAAGAGGCCAGAACTCTTCCGGTGAAGGAGAATCCGGCGACCGGTGTTCTCGATGGGCAAGAGGCGGGCGTGCTGGAACTAACACTCGGCGTGCAGCCGCCTCCGCCACCGCCGCCTCCGCCACCACCTGTGGAAATACTGCCGCCACAACCGGTCACGAAAAGGACGGACAAGTAAAGTGCGGCCCCCAAAAACGCGGCCAAGCAAGCAGAAATCGAAATAGAGAGTGGGAGCGAGAGAAAAATGCGGGGAAGCTTCACCGTCGTATTCCCCATTCTATTAAGCAGCGGGGTCGCTCATTGAGAGCTAGCTCTGGCGTTTGCGCGCTGCGCGCACGCTCGCAGCGAGCGCGCCCGCGGCGCCCACGAGAGCCAGCACGATGGTTGGATCTTCAGGCGAATCGTCGCATCCGGTTTGCGCGCGGAGCGGAAGAGCAACGGCGGCCAGTGTCAAGGCCAGGAGAAGAGCGTAGCGGGGAGTCATTCGAATCTCCTTTACTCAATCCACGTCTGATCAGATGATCAGCGCAACATGCGGGTGACGCCGCGGAGCGAACTCCAAAGCAATCAGTTCCAGAATACACGGAAAATTGCCTCAGATGGATATGCCCCAAATGGGTGACACCAGAGCGGTAAACTGTCCTGTTTTCCACATTAAGCCGTTCTGGCCCGAATGACGCGCTTATTTCGTCTGCCGATGGTCGAAGCTGTCCCGAATCGCGAAAAATGCGTCTTTGGGACGGTAATCGCGATCAAAGGGCAACGACCTCTGTGGCCGATTGGGCTGCTTGCGATGGTGAGTTGGCCCGTTGTTAAGCCAGGTGAAGCGGTCGCTCAGGTCCCATGTGAGCACCAGCTTTACCGCTGGATTGGCCAAAGCGACGCGGAGATATTCAGTGTATGTTTGCGCGATGATGGCGTCGCGCTTCGCGGGATCGTCAGTCGCGATTTCGTCCTCGTTCACGTCCATTTCAGTCAAATACACCTCAAGGCCCATCTGACGGATGGCCTCGATGTAATTGGCCAGACCTTTGCCAAAGATGTACGGCTGGGCAGCTTTCACGTGGCTTTTGATGCCCACAGCATCGAGCGGCACGCCGCGCTTCTGCATGCCGCGCAGCAGTTCGAGGATCAGGCGGCGACGCTCCGCGCTGTCGTCGTTGTCGTATTCAACCCCGTAGTCGTTGTAGGTGAGTTTTGCATGTGGATCGGCAGCCCGCGCGGTGCGAAAGGCCAGATCGATGTAATCCGGCCCGATTTGGTCGTACCAGAAGGATTTCCGCAGGCCTCCGGGCTGGCCATCTTTGGGAAGAATCGCCTCGTTGACCACGTCCCACGACTGCAACTGGCCCGCGAAGTGTTTGCAAACGGTGGTAATGTGATCGACAAAAAACTGCCGCGTATTTGGGCGATTCTCCGGTGTCTGGATCCATTCCGGAACGGACTCGTGCCAGCAGAGCGTATGGCCGCGCATCAGCATGTGATTACGCTGTGCGAATTGAAGCAAAAAATCGGGCCGGGAGAAGTCGTAGCGGTCGGGCGCAGGACGTAGCGCGATCCACTTCAGTTCGCCGGTGGGCACAACAATGCCGCATTGCTCGGCGATCAATTCAGCGAAGTCAGGATCGTTCTGCACATTGCGAATGATGACCGCGGAGCCGAAGACGAGTCCGTGGCGCTGTGCGTGGGCGCGGAGAGAGCGCGAACCCGCGACGTCATGGAATGAGGCGGGCAGAACGGCGGGAATCGCGGCGGGATGCGTGCAGCCCTCAAGCAACAACGCTGGCCCGGCCGCGGCAACGGCTGCTGTCGCCCTGGCTACCTCTGCGATGAATTCTCGTCGCGTTCGCATTTCAGGCCGGTGGTCCTCTCCGGGGCTCCTTGATTTCATCTGCCAGTCCACCAATTTCCGGCTTACCGATTTCCGCCCTGCAATTTCTTTTTTTACCAGGGGTTCGTGCCCAATGGCCGATAGTGGACCCAGTCAAAATCGACGGCTCCTGTTTCCCTTGCTCGATTGGCGGCTTCTGTGGTGTATGCAAAGAGCGCAGGCCGCGAACCTTTCCACCAGCTAAACCGGATCTCGGTATCCGTGCCAAGCTCGTGAAAGGCGTTGCCGTCGTCAAGGCTGTAAGAGTAGATGGCACGGTCGCCGTCGATGCGCACGCGAAGCTCGACTACCGCTTGCGAAAAATCCGGTCCGGCAGTGTGCTCCTTAAGGTGAAAGAAGTTCAACCGCCGTTCGCGTCCGTCCTGCTCAACCTCCAGGCCCGTCGCGGAGTTATCAAACATGGCCAACCCAGCGTGCACGCCGGGTTTGATTCCCGTCAGGTCCATGCGAACGGTGAACTCGAATGCATTGTCCTGCATGCACTGCGTAAGGGTGTTGCGTGCATCGAGCAAGTTTCCGGCCTGCATGGGAATCAAACGAAGGTAGCCTGGCCTCGCACTCAACGACCAATGAGCGTCATCGGGATTGTGATTCCACTCCCATTGCGGGCCAAGCTTCACGCCGTTGAAGTCGTCTGAGGTCTGCGGCCGTTGCTGCGACTCTACGCGGGGATCACCCGGAATTGGCCCGGAGGGCGTTGGCTGCCCGGTTGACGCGCCGTCGGGATCGGCGCCAATCACCGGCCAATCGTCCTGCCAGTGCACCGGCTCTAGGTGAACAATCCGCCCGTGCGCGCCGTCGGCCTGGAAATGAACGAACCATCCTTCGCCGTCCGGCGTCTCAACATAACCGCCCTGGTGCGGACCGTTGATGTTGGTCGATCCCTGCGCCAGCACCACGCGATGCTCGTAGGGCCCGTAGATCTGGCGCGAGCGCAACACCGCCTGCGAGCCCTCGCCTACGCCGCCGATCGGGGCAAAAATGTAATAGTAGCCGTCACGCTTGTAGAGCTTGGGCCCTTCAAGAACCGGCAAATGCTCTGGATCTTGAGCGATGATTTTGCCTTCATCGAACACATGCCTGCCATCCGCCGACATACGGTGCAGGATGAGCGGGCCGGCGCCGGTCCTGGAGTGAATCAGGTAGGCCGTTCCATCGTCGTCCCAAAACGGACAGGGGTCCTCAAAACCCGCGCCTGCAATCACGACCTCCGGCTCGCTCCACGGTCCGGTCATTTTTTCTGCCGTGCTGACGAAGATTCCTTCGCTCGGCGTGGGGAAGTAGACATAGAACCGGCCATCGTGCTTCCTGATCGAGGGCGCCCATACCCCTTTGCCGTAGCGATTGCCGCCAATCATGCTGTAGCGCGGATCCATATCGAGGCGGTGGACCACGTGGCCGATGATCGTCCAATGGACGAGGTCGCTCGATTGCAGAATGGGAATGCCGGGCACGAAGTGAAAGGTGGAGGCAACGAGATAGTAATTCAGGCCATCGCGGATGACGTCGGGATCGGAGTAATCGGCAAAGAGGATCGGGTTGTGGTAAATCGGCCGCCATCCCAACGATGGAGCGTTGCTGTCACTAGTGCCGGCCTTCGTGGCAGCGTGTGGCCCCTGCGCCAGCGCGGTCGCCGCAGCCGCCAGAAGGCAGGTTGCGAGCAGCAGTATCTTGCGCGGCCAGTGTCGTGCTCCCCATGTTGCTTCGCTCAACATCGAGTGGCCTTCACGCTTCCGCTCAGATTGCTTTTAGAGATAGAAACAGCCTCCGGCTGCCGAAGCATTCGGCACCCGATCATCCATCGACCACTATGTGAAATGAATTGGGGAATGCAACATTCGGCCGCACTCCCCGTGAAGCTCAAAACACCAGCTTCAACGACAACTGAGCGATGCGCGGTTCGTTGCCTGCTGCTGCGGTGTTTTGGAAGCTTGAATTTGTGACCTTGCCGAACGACGATGAACCGGCCGTTGTTCCTGGATCACCCAGATTCGCGTGGTTGAACAGGTTAAAGTAATCAGCCTCGAAACGGAAATAGGTCCGCTCGGTTATCGGGAACTTACGCGCCAGGCTCCCATCCCAAACCACGTAGTGCGGCCCCACGAATGAACCCTTCGCGACATTCCCAAAGTTGCCGGTGCCGGTTGCGGGGCTCGTGAAGCTACTCGTGTTGAGCCAGCCTCTGCAGTTCGCAGCGCCAGCGGCGCATGCGTTACTGCCGTAAGCGCCGCTCCCCGAGTACACCGCGCGATCGCGATTCTGGCCCGATCCGTCCGCGTTGCCGTTGCCCGAGAAGATGGTCAACGGATCGCCGCTGCGGTACTGGACAATTCCACTTGGCTCCCAGCCGTTGACAATGTACCCCAAGACGGCGGGCGCGTCCGGAATCACATTCGGAATGTCGTACACATACGACATAGAAACGACGTTGCGATGATCGAAGTCTGCCGGTCCGTAGTCGAGCCGCTTGAAGTTCGGTACATTGATCGGGTAGACGAACGAATTGCCTCCGCCGATCGAAGTAGCGGCCTGGTTCCAGGGCATGTCGGTGAGCGCCTTCGACCAGGTGTAGTTAAAGAGCAGGTTCAGCCCATACTTCATGCGCTGCTCAGCCGAGACCTGCAACGAGTTGAAGTTCGCGTTACCGCCCGTATTAGCCGCGGTGATTGAGTTCGGATAGCAACTGTTGGTTGTTGAGCATCCGGCCGGATTGAACACGCGGGTTCCGCTGACAATCGGGTTCAGCTCCAAGGGCTGCCACTCGTGGCTGCCGTGGGATGCGACGTAGGCAACACGCAGCGACAAGCTGGCGGTCACCTGTTGCTCGACGGCCAGATTCCAGGCATACATGAGCGGGTCTTGGAAGCCCTTATACGGGTCGTAGGTCAGCCAGGCCTGGACCGGGATGGCCGTAGTTGGCGGTGGCGGCTGCCGCGCCGGGAAGGGGTTCGCGATTCCGTAGGTCGAGTATGGATTGGCAACGTTGATGACCGTTCCGGGAGTGTTGTTGTTAAAGCTCGCAGCCGTCACAAAAGGCGATCCGTTGGAAAAGATATTGAACAACGTGCTGTTGATGCGGCTATCGAAGAACATACCCGCGCCGCCACGGATGGCGGTTTTGCCCGTGCCGAAGACATCGTAAGCGAAACCGAGTCTCGGCATGAAGTGTTTGTAAGCCGAGGCAACTCCGTTGGGGTTGAATCCCTGATCGCCTGCAAATAACAATCCGGCAGGCGCCAATGGATACTTCGCCGAGTGCGTGCCGGCGGCCCAGAGCGTGGGGAAGAAACTCCCCATCCGCCCCTGCATCTCGTGCCAGGGGATGAAGGGCTCATAGCGGACGCCGTAGTTCAAGGTCAGATTGCGCGTTGCTTTCCAACTGTCTTGAATGTAGGCCCCCTGAAACTTGCCGCGAGTATTGAAGAACTGCCCCGAAGCCTGAGCGAAGGAAGCAAGGTACCCAAACAGAAAGTTGGCGGCAGGATCATTGCCTGTATTGTTTCCGTTAAATGTGAACTGGCCCGGCTGCTGAAAGAGATTATTGATATCGATCTTCGACACCTCGCCGTGATAGCCGGCGTCGATGTTGTGCCTCCCAAGCTGGAAGTGAATATCGTCGGTGAGCGTGTAGTTGGCGCGGCGGAAGAAGGCCTGCGGGTTGTCACCGATGTTGAAGTAACCTGCCACCTGGAACTGATTGATCTGCTTAAAGGCAGGCTGCCAGATGTTCACCCCCAGGTCGGCCACGTCGACGCTGCTCGAAATCGGTCCGCGAGAGTCGTTATCGAGCTGATAGCTCATGATGAAGTTATTGACGGTGTGATCGTTGAAGGTGTGCGTCTCCGAGATCAGCGCGTTGTAGTAGTGGTTCGCGGCTCCGTCGGCATATGTCAGCAGATCCTGCGGGTTGAGCACGCCTTGCAGGATGTAGGCATCGGAGAAATAGCGAAACGTGACCTTATCCTTCGGCGTCAACTCCGTATCGACGCGCCCGGTGATCTCGGCCTCAGAGTAAAAGTTCGGCTTGATGATCCCACCCGGGTTGCCGGTGGCGGTAAGAGTCGGAAGATACGTCAACAACTTGGATGCAACCGGACTGAGGGCTGTCGAGCTCCACACATTTGAAGTGCCGGCCCCGCAAGTGATAGTGGGAGTAAGAATAGCCGACGGCATGATCGGATCTGTCACGCAATCGGTGAATACCAGGTTGTTGGTTCCCGGCGCGCCGCCGGCCGAGTTTGCGCCCGCCTGAGCAATTGTGGGCAGGAATGTTGAGCTGGAGATATTCGATCCAGCATGAACGATCGTCCTCTGATATCCAAAGAACCCAAACGTCTTGTCGAGCTTGAAGAGGTGCGGAATTTCCAATGGTCCGCCGACCGTTCCGCCAAACTGGTTGCGCTTGAGAGGGTCCACGGTCTTGTGGTGGGTCGCGGAGCTGTAGGTGTACCACGGGGCGGCGTTGAGAGCGCGGTTGCGGACATACTCGAACAGATCGCCGTGGTACCTGCTCGTTCCGCTTTTGGTGATGATGTTCACCACTCCGCCGGCGTTCTGGCCGTACTACGCTGCGTAGTTGTTGGTCTCAATGCTGAATTCCTGCACCGAGTCGGGCATGGGGAACGGCATATTGACGTTGGTGTACTCGTCAACGTTGTTGCCGCCGTCAAGCATGTAGTTGGTCTGTCCCACAAAGGCGCCGTTGGTCGTGACGGCGACCACCGCGGGGAAGGTCTTGGTACTCCCCTGGTCCGCCTGAGCGGTGGGCGCGATGGTGACGCCGGCCACCTCCTCGGTGAGCTGGGCCGCGTTGCGCCCATTCAGCGGCAGTTCGTTCACCTGCGACGTGCCGATCACCTGTTGCAGCGTGCCGGTGGTTAGGTCCACCTGGGCCGTTTCAGCATTTACGGTCACGGTTTCAGTGGTTGTGCCGGGCCTCAGGGTGATGTTCACCGTCACCGCGGCGTCGGCGCGTAGCGCAACGCCTTTTTTCCGTGTACGCCTCAAACCCGGCTCGCTTGGCGGTAATGTTGTAAACCGATGGCTGCAGAATGGGGAAAACGAAGTTGCCTTCGCCGCCCGAGGTCGTCTTCGACGAGATTCCCGTTCCGACCTGCGTTGCAGTGACTTCCGCGCCGGCAACCACCGCGCCGCTGGCGTCGGTCGCCGTGCCGTTAATGCTTCCAAGTCCTTGTGCCGACAAACGGCCTGGAATGCAAATGCACAGTGCGAAGACGGCGATAAAACAACCGATTAACTTGGGAAAAACCCTCATATAGCCTCCTAAGCGTTGCTCTTGCAAGTGAAACTAATCGTTTCGTGCCCGGAATAGAGCGCAGCGGACGCACGAAAATACGAGCAGTAAAGTTTGTATTGAAACAGATTGACAATTGGTGAGACAGGTACCGTCCCTGACAGTCAGGAATCGAGAATATCTTCTTTCGTATCTGTATTTTATCTCATGAAAATAATTGCCGCTAACTACAGTGGAATGGCTCGGTTATTCAGCCGATACCGCCAGGACCCTGGGAGGGCCAGGGGTACCGTCTGTGACAGTTGTCCCCAAAACAACCTGCAAGTTTTGCTCTGTTCTGTTCGGACCCACCTGCGTGGCGATCGCCTCCATCAGGTTCGGATCGGTAAGGAATTCGCCGGCGGTTTCAGTGCCGTAAGTGTACAGTCCGCCGATTACCACTACCACGTGTCCCGTTTCCGAGTCCCTGATCCGGGAGATGAGGGCGAAGTCCTCCAGCCTGGGGCTGTTCGCTCCCGTGACCGGTTCGGGAGACTGGTTGGTGACCCAGCTCCAACTGCGCGACGTAGGGTTCTTCGCGTCGCGAATGTAGACGACGTGCTGATCCGTATCCATGGCCAGGCTGAAGCGCAACTGGCGAGTCAAGCGCAGGCTCCACTCATTGTTGAACGCGCCAATAAGGACAACAGCGCCGCTTCTGAGGTCGGAGAACGAGCTCTCGCTGCCTCTGCGGATGATGACCTGTTTGTTTCTGGCCTCAAGCGCGCCAACAACCTTGGCGATGGTTACTGTGTCTGCGAAAGGAACCGTCTGCGACGAGTCGGAGCTGGGCACAGGGGTGACGGGGCTTCCATTGGCGTTTACGTCCGGCACCGTTGGCGGTCCATTGGGATGGTCGCCCACCACCAGCAGCACTGCACCCGGCGTTTCCAGTACCGGCTTCCAGAAGAGGCCCTCGGCATTCGTTCTTTGCAGACTGGAATATCCCGCGATGATGGCCGTCATGAGAACGGCAGCCGCGGCAGCGCCCGCATACCATTGCCTCCACCATGGCGCTGGCTTGGTCAATCTTGTTACAGCAACCGGGTCCGTGGCAGGGACCAGGCCCGCGACAGCAACCGAGCCCTTGACAGCAACCGGGCCGATTTGAATGTGCGCGGCGTGCGTTTCAAACGGCGCTTCGGGCGATTCTGTTTCGAGGTCGGTTTCTATCGCGCCGTGCCTGGCCTGCCCTGGGAGCGTGAACCTTGGAATGTACGATCCGGGAATAAGGCCCATGCGCAATTCAGAGCGGTGCTTCTCGTTGACGTAGTAAGTTGCGAGTCTCTTGCGAAGCTCGGTGGCCGCTGTGCGCACAATGTGATCCAGGTTCGTGTCATACGATGGGTGCCTTCCGAAAACCTCAACCCCAATGGTGCGTTCCTTGATCTGGTCCGCCGATCCGTTCAGCGTCATCTCAACCACGTACTTGAGGAAAGCAACGGAGCGCTTGCTGGAGCGAAAGACCTCATCCCGAATCAGCAGGTCGAGTTGCGCGCGGATCATCTCCGCCGTCAAATCCGGCGTCGTCCCGTACTGCGCTAGGGTCTCAATCATCCTACTTCCAGTGACAGCGATTTTAGCACGGGTTTTGAAGCACTTGGCGCTCTCCGGTCGCTCTGCGAAGCGCTTGCAAGCGCTCGCCAACTCGAGGTTCAATGGGCGCGCTCACGCCGTTTCGATGCGTCTTTCGCGGGGAAGGCGTGAAACCTGAGATGTAATCGATTTCAAGAATTCTGCTCGATCCTCAGTGGTAGTCGGTCAGTTTGAATCCGGCTGCACGTGCTTTGAAGGGGCACGGCTTTAGCCGTGCCGTAGATTGCGCCGAATGACTGAAGGCTTTAGCCCCTGAGGGACGATTCTTTCGAAACTGACCCACTACCTCCTCAGGTTACCGATTGACCGGATGATCGAAGATGTGGCCCATCTTTTCCTGCTTCGTTCGCAGGTAGCGCTCAAAGCTCTCCTGGCTCTCGACCTCAGCTGACACGCGTTCGGTTACGGAGATGCCCGCTGCCTCCATTGCGGCAACTTTATCGGGATTGTTGGTCATCAGGCGCACGCGCGATACGCCGAGCAGCTTCAACGCTCCCGCCGCCAGGTCGTAATCGCGGCAGTCGGCGGCGAACCCCAGCTTCTGGTTTGCTTCCACCGTGTCGAGCCCCTGGTCTTGCAATTCGTAGGCCTTCAGCTTGGCCATAATGCCGATGCCGCGGCCCTCCTGTTGCTCATAGAGCAGGATTCCCGCGCCCTCTTCAGCGATATTCTTGAGCGCCATCTCCAGTTGCTGCCGGCAATCGCAGCGCAGCGAACCGAAGACGTCTCCGGTGAGGCACTGCGAGTGAATACGCACTAGCGGCGGCGCGGCGTGAATGTCGCCCATCACCAGCGCAACAAGATCCTCGGCCTTCGGCGCCGATTCGCAGCCAGGCGATGCTTCGCTCCGCGCGCCTTGAAAGCCCAGGATGCGGAATGTGCCCCAACGCGTGGGGAAATCCGCTTCGGCGACCTTTCTTATGCTCTCCAGTCCCATATTTTCATTCTACGGGGCCGCCCGGCGGACGCGCGGATGCGTGCCTTTCTCGGAGGCCCAAACTCGGCGACAATAATCTTGTTACACGGAAACCTGCATGATCGAACCTTGGCAGATCGAACCGGTGGAGTGCGGAGCTTCGTTGGCCGCAGTGCGCGCGCTTCTGCAGGAGTACTGGGACTCGTTTGGATTCACGCCCTGCTTCCAGAACTTCGCTGATGAACTTGCGGGTCTGCCCGGTGCTTACGTGCGGCCTGGCGGCCGGCTGGGTCTGGCAAAAATTGGCTGCGAACCGGCGGGATGCATTGCCCTTCGTCGCGTAGATGCGGATCGCGCCGAGGCCAAACGCCTCTTCGTGCGGCCGGCATTTCGCAGCGTTGGGCTTGGCCGGGCACTTCTCGATTGGGCAATGAACGAAGCCCGCGCCGCCGGCTATCTGGAGATCGTGGGCGACACTATGCCAGCCATGCACGATGCGCTGGCTCTGTATGACCGCGTCGGCTTTGAGCGTGTGGGCACCGCTGCCGCAGTCCAACCGTCGCTGTCTCGGCAGGTCCCCGAAGAGCCGATCCTCATTCGCATCAAACTTTAGCCTACGCCGCGTTTTTCGCCTTTAGCACGCGCGCCGCGATACATTGATCGTGTGACGGACAACCTGATTTGGATCACGCTGTTGGTCAAGCTGGGCGTGGTGGCCTCGGTGGCCAGCGTACTGGCGCGCGTTACCACATTCCGTCGCCTGTTCTTCGCCGAAAAGCGCACTGCCAGGCAAACTTTGGCGTTGCTGGCTTTTTTTCTGGTGCCGCTTACTCTTGGGGTTTGGCTTCGCTTTTGGGTTCCCAACTTTCTCGCCGCGGACGTCTCGTTTGAAACCGTCATTCTTCTCGGCCTGCTGGTTGGTCCCGGCTGGGCCATGCTCAGCGGAGGCGTGTTGTCTGTCCCCGCCGTTCTGCACCACGAATATCTCGCGCTGCCGTTCGACGTTATCCTGGGCCTGGTTGCCGGCATGATAGGCCGCTTTGTCGAGAAGGAAGAGATCTGGTCCTTCACGCCCTTCATCGACCTCAGCCTCTACCGCTGGATTCGTCGCAACCTGGTCAAGCCGCGTATCGACCGCCAGTTTCTCCTCCTGGTTCTCATCGCGGTCATGGAGATGGCTCGCGACTGGATCGCCCATGCCTTTCCGCATCGCCTCTTCGCGCTGCTCGCGAGCAATCTCTGGCTGCAGGCGCTGGTCTGGCTGTGCGCGCCAATCTCCGTCGGAGTCGCGATCAAGGTGTGGAATGCACTGCGGGTAGAAATGTCGCTCGAAGAGCAAAAACGTCTCGTCCTCGAAGCACGCCTCGATGCACTGCAGCGCCAGATCAATCCCCACTTCCTCTTCAACACACTCAACTCCATTGCCTCGCTGGTGCGCAGTCAGCCGGAGATGGCGCGCCAGATGACCGTCAAACTTGCCAACATCCTCCGCGCGCTGCTCAAGGATCACGACGCGTACGTGCCCCTGCGCGAGGAGTTGAAATTCACCGACGATTACCTCGACATCGAGGTCGTCCGCTTTGGCACCGAGAAGCTGCGCGTCGAAAAGGATATAGACCCGCGCACGCTCGATATTCTTGTGCCCAGCATTCTGCTGCAGCCGTTGATCGAGAACAGCATCAAGCACGGCCTGGAGCCGCGCATTCACGGCGGCACCGTCACGTTGCGCAGCCGCCTCGAGGGCGAACGAATCTTCATCGAGGTCTCCGACGATGGCGTGGGAATGACCGGCCGTCCGGAATCCGCAATTCGCCGCACCGGCTCAGGCATCGGCATGAAAAATGTGCAGGAGAGGCTCGAGGTTCTCTACGGCAATCAGGCCAGCTTTAACGTGGTCTCGAATCCCGGCCGCGGCACGAAGATTTCCATCGAATTGCCGGCATCGGTAGCCTTCTCGAAATAATCGGCTCGAATTCGCAGGGTCGAAATGATCGGCTGGTGGTGGTCGGCTTGACATAGCCGAAGAACTTGCGAAGCAACTCGCGGTATTCTCAATTCATGGTGCGCTTCACAGTGCTGGCCTCGGGCTCCAAAGGCAACAGCACAATTGTCTGCGGCGGCCGCACGCACATCCTCGTCGACGCCGGCCTGAGCTGCCGCGAACTCTTTCGGCGCATGAAGCTCGCCGGCGAAGACCCCGCGACTCTCGATGCCATGGTGATCACCCACGAGCACCAGGACCACATCAACGGACTGGCCATCACGGCGCGCAAGCTCGGCATCCCGGTCTACTTTACTGAGGCCACGCACCGAGCCTGGATGCGCTGGCTTACTCCACGCCGGCAGATGACCTACAAGCAGTGGCTGGAGCTATGCCGGAAACAGGCCGCTGAGCGCGAGGCCGAGCCGGAGGCCGTCACCCTGGAAGCATCGGCAGACGAAAGCGACCCCGAAGAAGCCGAAGTCGATTGCGTGCCGGACACCGCCGCACTTCCCCAGTCGACAAGTGCCGACCCCAACACGGACCCCGCCACGGCCGCCGTCCCCTCAGACGACCAAGCTTCAGCCGAGATTCCACCGTTGAAACGAGACCCCACGTGGTTACCTGCGGTGGAGTACTTCCGCGCCGGCGAGCCATTCTCGATCGGCGATATCGCCTTCAGCCCCTTCACCATCCCCCACGATGCCGCCGATCCGGTAGGCTTCGTTCTCAGTTCTGAGGGCATCCGCATGGGGTTTGCTACTGACCTCGGCTACATTCCACCCAACGTCAAGGAGCAGCTCAAGGCCCTCGACCTGCTGCTGCTCGAGTCCAATCATGACCTGGAAATGCTGCGCGACGGCCCCTATCCCTGGTCGCTCAAGCAGCGCGTGCTTTCCCGCGTCGGCCACCTCTCAAATGACGCCACAGCGGAGTTTCTTTCAACCGCCTATGACGGTCAGGCAGCATACGTAATTCTTGCCCATCTCTCTGAAAACAATAATCTTCCTGAGCTTGCCAGGGTCGCCGCCGAGCGCGCCCTCCTTGGCCGCGCAAGCCTGCTGGCCAATCGCCTGTTACTAGCCGAGCAACACCAGCCACTTTCATCTATCAGTTTCTAACCAAAAAGTATAGAATCAATGTAAGTTACGGCCCCGAAGGTGGTTAAACGGGCTGAGACAATACGCCGGGCAACTTGGCCTGGCAAACTGGTTTTTTCGGGACTTCGCGCATCGGTCACCAGGGAATCTACGTCCAATTGGTAGCTTCCAATGTCGTTTCGGCAGATGGAAGCTCGGCGTTTCAACTGACTTTTAGAGGGTGATTCTGGATGTCTACGCTGGCGAATCAATGTACCGACCGGGTCGTAGGCGCAATTCTGGCAAGCTGGCGCTATGACATCTCGGGGATCTCCCCGGAGATGCGCCGTGATTACGAAAGTCATTTTGCCGAGTGCGCCCGTTGCAGCGCCCGCCAAAAGTTCCATCGCAGCCTTGACGTTACGCTGGCCGTCCTGACTTCGCTCGCGGTTCTTTTCTTCCTCTTCGCGCTCGCGGTTTTGAAGCATATCAAGCCGTTGGAACACGTAGCCTTTAAAGTTTTGGGCCTGGATATCTTCGACATGTACCATATGTTGATTTCGGCCGGCATCGCCGGGTTCTGCTTCTCGCTCATCGCCTTCGCACTGGTGCTGATGGCCACGCCGGCTCCGTCGTACCTCGGCGGCATCGCCGCGGAGCAAGCGCGCCTGATCGAGCAGCGCCTGCCTGCGGCCATCAAATCACTGCGCCCGCGTTAACACGTAATCAGCCCTCCCAATGCAAAAGGCCTGCCGCAAAGGAGGCCTTTTTGCTTTACGGAGTGACTTCGCGATCGGCACGCGTCCGTATAATTGGATCAAATCAGGAACGAAAAAAGCGATACCAGCTCAAGAAAGTGAGTTTTGAAATGTACAAAGTTGTCCTCATTCGCCATGGCGAGAGCATCTGGAACAAGGAAAACCTTTTTACCGGCTGGACAGATGTTGACCTGTCTGAAAAGGGCAGGGAAGAGGCCACGCAGGCCGGCCTGATGCTGAAAGAGCAGGGATTTCAATTCGACGTCGCCTACACCTCGGTGCTAAAGCGCGCGATACGCACTCTATGGATCGCGCTCGATCAGATGGACCTGTTGTGGATTCCCGTCGAGCGCGACTGGCGGCTGAATGAACGGCATTATGGAGCGCTGCAAGGCCTCAACAAAGCGGAGACGACAGCGAAGTACGGTGAGGAGCACGTGAAAATCTGGCGCCGCAGTTACGACATTCCTCCGCCAGCATTGGACGAAGCTGATCCGCGATATCCGGGCCACGACCCGCGCTATCGCAACCTCACAAAGCAGCAGCTTCCACTCACAGAATGTCTCAAAGACACTGTCGATCGCGTTCTGCTTTGTTGGCTCGACGCGATCGCTCCCAGCATCCGGTCAGGCAAGCAGGTGTTGATCGCGGCCCATGGCAACAGCCTGCGAGCGCTGGTGAAATATCTTGAAGACGTTCCCGACGAAAAGATTGTCGATCTCAACATTCCTACAGGCGTGCCGATGGTGCAGGAACTTGACGAGAACCTAAAATCGATTCGTCATTATTATTTGGGCGACGCCGCGCAGATCGAAGAAGCGGTCAACAAAGCTAAAAGCACCGGCGCGAGCCGGTAGCGCTGCGAATCGGCGGCCCGATCATCTTGGTGGCCTGATTATCGAGTCAGAAACCGAAGTCGTCCGAACAGCAACAGGGCCGAGCATTGCGCTCCGCCCTGTTGCACTTAGCCGCGATTTCTCACAGGGATCGATTTGGTGGCGGGCCGCGATGGGAAGCGAGCAGGAAGAGCCATAAAGCGGCTTGGAATCGGCTTGGCGATAGGTTCGGCAGGTGCGCGGAGAGGCTCATCGCGGATCGAAGTTGGATTTGAGGCATAGCTCCGCCAGGCCGATTCCTGGGTTCGTGTGGAAAAGCCTTTTGGTCGCGGTGGCGACGGTCAGCAGCGCAGCGCGTCGAAGGCCCGAGCGTAGATTTGCTTCCACGGATAGGTGGAGCTGAGCTCCAGCCACACTCGCCGGGCGCTGATGCGTACCAGGGCGCCGACTTTGAACAGCTTGAGCCGGATCGTATCCACCTGCGCCTCGGCCCACTCGGTGCCCTTCAGCGCCAGCCGCCGCAGCGCTTCAACCAGCGTGTAGGCCAGCGCCGACAGGTACAGCCGCGGCTGATTGCCCTTCATTTCTTCCGTCGAGAGGCGATAGGCGAACAGGCACATCTGCTCCTTGATGCGGTTCTCCATCTCGCCGCGCTGGCAGTAGAACTGCTCGTACAACTGGCGCGCCGCCCACGCATCGGTGCTGAGTGAGGTAACCACGAAGCGCGGGTTTTCGCCCTTGTCCAGATACTCGGCCTTGGCAACTACGCGCCGCGCCCGCGCCCAACTCTGGTGCGTTTGATAGTTGAACTCGGTAATGACACGCGCTGCCTTGCCGGTCTCGGCGTGCTCGAGCGTGGCCTCCCGCATCTGCTTGCCGGCGATCTTCTGAAGCGGGCTGTTGCGCGCCAGACCGAACAGGAAGTCCACTTGGTTTTCTTCCCCCTCGCACCAGGCCATCGGTTCCTCGCGGCAGAAGCCCGAGTCGCCGCGCAGCACGATGCGCACCGCCGGCCACTTGGCGCGCAACCGGGCCACGATGCGCTTGACTTCATCGAGCGCACCGGCCGCACCATCCACGTTGCTGGGGCGAAGCCGAGCGCACAACAGTTGATCGCCAGCGAAGATATAGAGCGGCAAGTAACAGTAGCTGTCGTAGTAGCCGTGAAAAAATCGCTCCGGCTGATGGCCGTGGAGCGGGATGTCGGTTGCATCCAGGTCAAGCACGATCTGGCCGGGCGCTTCGGCGTGCGACTCGATGAATAGATCGCAAAGCAGCGCGTCGATCTTTTCCGGCGCGTAATCGATCTTGTGGTAACGCTGGGAGCCGCCGGGAAGTTCCAGCCGGTTCAGCGTGCTCTTGCCGGCCAGGGGAGCTTCCAGCTTGCGCCGGCCCGACAGCACGGCCATCAACGGATCGTGGCGCAACTGCTCATGATCGTTCAGGTCCTCGTAACCCAGCGCCAGCCCGTAGATGCGCTGCGAGAGCATCTCGCCAAGCTGGTGCTGGACCAGCAGCGGCGACCGCCGGTCGGTAAAACAAGACGCCACCCGCTCCAGCAAACCGATCTTGCGATCGGCCTGACGCAACAACAGCGCTCCGCCGTCGCTCGATACCTGACCCGCTGTGAAACTGGCCTCGACGCGGCGCGAAAAATGAGATGCAAACGAGAAGACTTCTTGATTACACTCTGTCATGTGAAAGGCCGACCTTTCCGCAGCCATAACACGCTTCGACAACGTAGTTATGACACAGAAAAGACGGCCTTTCCAACTATTTTCGCTCACAAACTCACCTCAATCGACAATTCGCCTGTGAGATATGCGGGCTAGAGCATTTTCATCCTAGCTGTCCCCAGTCGAGGGTCAGTCTGAAGCAGGCTTGTGCGTTGTCTGGAGATATTTCCTGAAGGGCTTCCGTGATTGCTTGTCGAGGGCTTGTTCAGTCCGAGCTTTGGCGGAGCGGAGCAGTTGTTTGAACTTGGCCCAGGCCTTTTCGATAGGGTTCAGGTCGGGCGAGTAAGGCGGCAGATAAAGCAACTGCGCACCTGCGGCCTCGATCCGCTGCCGCACGCCGTCGACCTTGTGCGAACTGAGGTTGTCCATCACCACCACATCTGCTGGAGTGAGGGCCGTGCAGAGAAAATGGTCCAGGTAGGCGAGGAAGATGTCCGTATCGGTGGCCGCGGCGACGGTCATCGTAGCGATCATGCCGCCCAGGCTCATCGCGCCCAGGATGGTGACGATCTGCCAGTCTCCCTGCGGCGTCCCTTCATGGATGCGCGCCCCGCCGAGGCAGCGCGCAAAGCGCCGCGTCATCGTGGTCGAGATGCCGCTTTCGTCAAGGAAGACCAGCCTTTTCGGATCGATCGCGAGGATGCGCTGGTGGAACTCGGCGCGACGGATACGGTTGGCTTCGGTGTCTCGTTCGACGGCATGGAGCGACTTTTTTTCAGCCGCAGACCCAGCCGAACCACCCACAGGTGCACCAGCCCCCAACTCATCGAAACGCCCTTGTCCGAACGGATACGCTCCCGCAGCTCGGCCAGAGTCAGGTCGGGCTGCGACTTGACCAGGCCGAGCATGTGCGTCCTGACCGGTTCGGTCACCTTGCTCCGGATTCCGTGCCGCGATTGCGCAACACGCGCCTTTTGTCCCGTCGCAGCCTGCTGCCGGCGCAGCTTGCGCACATACTCCCAACTGACGCCAAAACGCTTGGCGAGCACACGGCAACTGCCCTCGCCGCGCTCGTCGGCTTCCAAAATCCTCACCCGCAGATCGTCCGAATAGGCTCGTCCCATCCTCGTCATCGCGGTCACTTCGCCAGAGAAACCCAGGATTACTCCTAGAATCCTTGCTGGGTATAGCTATCTTGATTCTGCTCTAAGGAACCTCTGCGTAGGTGTGTGATTTTGCAGCGAAGACGCGACTTCAGATGATTTCTTGATTTTGAATCGGTTTCCTGTGGGAAAAGACGGGTTTGCTACTTGTCTTTTTGGTCTGTTGAAGCCGTTTTTCGGCCTCTACAGACACTACGCCCCTTGAGGGGCCAACCGGTTGCGGTGTTGGTACAGGTTCACCAGCGCGAAGGCCGCGCACAGCCATTCGTGATTCTTCTTCAGGCCTCGGTAGCGCACTTGGTAAATCCGAAGACGCGCTTCAGGATGCGAAATGGATGTTCTACCTTGGCTCTTACTCGGGCTTTGGTCGTGTTCTTGCGCTTGGCTTGTTCATCGACATAGTTCTTGTATCTGGTCCGGCGGCAAGTCATGTCTTGCGCCTTTGGCGCGGCTGCGCGGATGGCTTCGCCTTGCCCCTGATACGCGCCGTCGCCCCATACTTTGCGTTCCTCGCCGTGCAATAAGTCGGGCAGCATATGTTTGTCGGCAACGCTGGCCGCTGAAGTTATCACCGAATGCACCACCGTCTCCTTGCTATCCACGCCGATGTGCGCCTTGGCTCCGAAGTACCATTGCTTGCCTTTTTGGGTCTGATGCATCTCGGGGTCGCGTTTGCCGCTCGAGTTCTTCGTCGAACTAGGCGCGTGAATAATCGTCGCATCCACGATGGTGCCGGTCGTGATACGGATACCCTTGCTTTCCAGGTAGAGGTTCACCGTATCCAGCATCTGACCGCATAGATCGTGCTCTTCGAGCAAGTGGCGGAAGCGAAGGATCGTGGTTTCATCCGGCGCCGCGGCTACGCCCAGATCCACTCCGGCAAACCGCCGCAGCACCGGCGACTCATAGAAGGCCTCTTCCATGCCCGGGTCAGACAAGCCGAACCACTGTTGCAGAAAGTAAGTCCGCAGCATGATCGACAGCCCAACCGGTTGCCGGCCGTTGCCTGCTGGGGTAGTGAGGCTCAACCAGCGCCAACAGCCCAGACCACGGAACCACTCGGTTCATCTGGTCCAGAAACAGTTCCCGCTTGCTCTTGCGGCCATGCTTCTCAAAACTCGCCTGCGATGCCAGTGTCTGCTGAAAACGCGCCATTCGCCTCATACTTATAGTTTATTCGGATTCGTCGCGGCTTGCAGACTTGTGCAGAGGTTCCTTAG